>VAPR01001118.1_pt1 | contig 14303 bp, 14 predicted proteins | sample 3380701 | NCBI WGS metagenome assembly VAPR01 (sample SAMN11536904, study PRJNA540576) | hot springs metagenome | isolation source: hot spring wet sediment | place: Spain: Lobios | collected 2014-01 | reverse complement strand
TCCCTCGTAGGGACCCGCCGCGCTACTCGGGCTGCCCGGGGAGTGCTAACGTAACCGTGAGGGATGTCGCGGGAGCGATCGGCCCAGGACCAGCGGACGGTGCGCGCCCGCGCGGTGCTGGCGGGGCGCGTGCAAGGGGTTGGGTTCCGTTTCTTCGCGGAGGAGTGGGCGGAGAAGCTGGGGATCGGCGGCTTCGCCCGCAACCTCCCGGACGGCCGGCTGGAGCTCGTAGCGGAAGGCCCGGAGCCAGCGGTGCGGACCTTCCTGGAGGCGATGCGTCGGGGGCCTGCGAGCGCGGTGGTGCGCGCATTCGACGTCCGGTGGGAGGAGCCCGTGGGGGACCGCACCTTTCGGATCCGGTTCTGAGGGTTTGGGGTGATCGCCTCGCGCCTGGAGCGGTTCCTGGAGCAGGGGAGCCGGAGGGTGGAGGCGGCCCTGGACAGGTTGCTCCCTCCTCCGGACGTGGAGCCCAGGATCCTCCACGAGGCGATCCGTTACAGCGTGTTTGCCGGCGGGAAGCGGTTCCGGCCGCTATTGGTGCTCGCCTCTGCAGAGGTGTGCCAGATCGACCCCGAGACGGTCCTGCCGGTCGCCTGCGCCGTGGAAGCGGTGCACACTTACTCCCTCATCCACGACGACCTTCCCAGCATGGACAACTCCGACTGGCGCCGCGGACAACCCACCTGCCACGTGCGCTACGGGGAGGCCATCGCGGTGCTGGCGGGCGATGCGCTGCACGACATGGCGTTCGAGTGGGTGCTGGCGGCTGCGGACCGGCTGGGTCCCCCCGAGCGCGTGCTCCAGGTGATTCTGGACCTCGCCCGAGCCCTGGGCACGGCGGGAATGGTGGGTGGACAGGTCCTTGACCTTCAGGCGGAACGCGGCCAGGTCCCGCCCCACTGGGTACCCGAGATCCACCGACGGAAGACGGGATGTCTGGTGCGGGCGTGCGCGCGTGTGGGCCCCCTGCTCGCGGGAGATCCGCAGGCGCTCGCGTGCCTCACAGCCTACGGTGAGCACCTGGGGCTCGCGTTTCAGATCACGGACGACGTGCTGGACGTGGTGGGGGAACAGGAGAAACTCGGGAAGCGACCCGGCGCGGACGAGACGAAGGTCACCTACCCGAAGGTGTTCGGGCTGGAGGCGGCGCGGCAGATGGCCGTGCGGGAGGCGGAGCTGGCAACGGAGGCGTTGCGGCCCCTGGGGGCGCGGGGCGAGCTCCTCGCGGACCTGGCACGCTTCGTGGTGGACCGGGAGCGGTAGTGGGGGCCCGGACGCGCCTGGACGTACTGCTGGTGCAACGGGGCATCGCCCCCACACGGGAGCAGGCGCAGGCCATTATCCTGGCCGGGCGGGTCAGGGTGGCCGGACAGCGGGTGGACAAGGCCGGTGCCCGGGTGCCCGACGACGCGCCGGTGGAGGTCGCGGGCCCGCCGCACCCGTACGTGAGCCGGGGTGGGGTGAAGCTGGAAGCTGCCCTGCGCCGGTTCCGCCTGGATGTCCGCGGCGCGGTGGCGCTCGACCTCGGCGCGGGCACGGGGGGGTTCACCGACTGCCTGCTGCAGCACGGGGCCCGGCGCGTGTACGCGGTGGACGTGGGGCGGGGACAGCTCCACCCGAAGTTGCGGGCCGACCCGCGGGTGGTGGTCATGGAGCGGACGCACGCGAGGGAGCTGGGTCCCCACCGGGTCCCCGAGCCCATCGATCTGGCGTGCGCGGACGTCTCCTTCATCTCCCTGCTGCGGGCCGTGCCTCCCGTGGTGCCTCTGCTCCGGGAGGGGGCGCCGCTGGTGGCGCTGGTCAAGCCGCCTTTTGAGGCCGGCCGCGGCGTCGCGCGCAGAGGTGTCGTGCGGGATCCGCAGGTGCACCGGCAGGTGGTGTGGAAGGTGGCGCGGGGTCTTGCCGGTTGCGGGCTGGGTGCGGAGGACGTGATGGCCTCGCCCCTTCGGGGCGACCGGGGCAACGCGGAGTTCTTTTTGCTGCTCCGCAAGGGCGCACCTACTTCCCTGACGGAGGAAGCGGTGGAGGCTGCGGTGGTGGAGGCGCAGAGGCCGGGATCGCCTCCGGGACAGGAGTAAGGCGATGCGCGGCGTGGGCGTGATCGTAAACCCCGAGAAGGCCGAACAGCACCCGACCATCCGGGACGCGGTGCAGTCCCTGGTGGAGGATCTGCACCGGCGGGGCACCGGGGTCCGCGTCAACGACGCGGGAGCGGCCGCGGTGGGGCTGGGGTCGCTGGCCGCCTCAGAGGAAGAGCTGTGCAGGTGGTCCGACGCTCTGGTCGTGGTGGGCGGGGACGGGACGATCCTGAGGGCCGCGCGAGCCTCCGCAGCCAGGGGGATCCCGGTGCTCGGCGTGAACGTGGGCGGGTTCGGGTTCCTCGCCGAGGTAGGGCTGGAGCGCCTGCGGGAGGCCGCCAGTGCTCTGGTGGAGGGGCGTTACCGCGTGGACGAGCGGATGATGCTGTCTGCGGAAGTCGTCCGGGAGGCGGCGACCGTGGAACGCTTCCTCGCCCTGAACGACATGGTGATCACCAAGAGCGGGTACGCGCGGCTCATGCCGATCCGCACCCGGATCAACGACGAGCACCTGGCTACCTACCTGGCCGACGGCCTCATCGTGTCCACCCCGACCGGGTCCACCGCCTACAACCTCTCCGCGGGTGGCCCCATCCTTGCACCGGGGGTACGGGCCCTGGTGATCACGCCCATCTGCCCCCACACGCTCACCGCCCGGCCCGTGGTGGTGGACGCCGACGATGTGGCGTCGGTGGAGGTGGCGCGGGCGGAGGAGGGGGTGCTCCTGACCGTGGATGGGCAGGTCGGCTGCCCTCTCCGGGGCGGCGACGTGGTGAGGGTACGGCGTGCGGAGGAACGGGTCCGGCTCGTCCGCCTGCGGCCGCCTTCCTTCTACGGCCTGCTGCGGGAGAAGTTCGCCTGGGGGGAGCGCTAGGCCGCATGTTGCGTGAGCTGCACGTGCGCGACTTCGCTCTGTTGGAAGACGTCCGCGTGGAGTTTGGCCCCGGGCTGAACGTGCTGACCGGGGAGACCGGGGCGGGGAAATCCATGCTGGTGGACGCCCTGGGCGCAGTCCTGGGCTACCGGACACCTCAGGATGTGGTGCGCACCGGCGCCAGCGCTGCGCGCATCGCGGCGGTCTTCGATCTGAGCCGTTGGCCGCGGGTGGTGGAGGCCGCGGCGGAGCTGGGCGTACCGGTGGACGACGGGACTCTGGTCCTGGTGCGCGAGGTCGGAGGACGCGCCCGGGCGTACGCCAACGGCGAGCCGACCACGGTGACGGTGCTGCGCCGGCTGGGGACCCTCCTGGTAGAGGTCCACGGCCAGCACGAGGGCCAGCGCCTCCTGGACTCCTCCACGCACCGGGAGCTGCTCGACGCGTTCGGGCAAGAGGTGGTCGGGAATCTGCAGGCGCGGGTTCGAACATTGTTCGAACGATGGCACAAGGCTCGATCTGCGCTGCGGTCGCTGGAAGGGGACGAGAGGGAGCGCACGCACCGCGCCGACCTCCTGGCCTTCCAGGTGGCGGAGATCGAGGCGGCGCGCCTGCGGCCCGGGGAGCTGGACGAACTTCTGGCCGTGCGGGCCCGCCTGGTGCACGCGGAACGCCTGCGCGAGCTGGTGGCGGCGGCCTACGACGCTCTGTACGGAGGGGAGGAGGGTGCTGCTGCCGACCGCGTCGGGCGTGCCGTTGCGTTGCTGCGCCAGGCGGCGCAGTGGGACGCAGACCTCTGGCCGGTGGTGGAGGCGCTCGAAGGGGTTCAGGCGCAGCTGCAGGAGGCCGCGCGGGACGTGCGCGCGGCCCTGGACCGGTCACAGTCCGACCCCGCGCGCCTGGAAGAGACGGAGGACCGCATCGCCGCCCTGCGGGCGCTGCTGCGGAAGTACGGCGACACCGAAGAGGCGGTCCTGGCCTACGCGAAGAGGGCCGCCGAGGAGCTGGAGGCTCTCCGAACCGCGGACAGCCGCCGCGAGGCGCTTGCCGCCGAGGTGGAAGCTCTGGAGGAAGAGCTCGCCGCCGCCGTCCGGGACCTGTCCGAGGCGCGGGCGGAGGTGGCGCGCCGGCTCGAGCGGGCGGCGGTCCGACACCTGCGGGACCTGGCCATGCCCTCGGCGCAGTTTCAGGTGCAGCTGCACACCCGGGAGGACGACGAAGGGCTACTTGTGGGGGGGCGGCGCGTGGCCGTGGGGCCCTGGGGTGCTGACCGTGTGGAGTTCCTGCTGTCCACGAACCCCGGCGAGCCGCCCAAAGCCCTGGAACGGGTGGCTTCCGGCGGAGAGCTGTCCCGGGTCATGCTGGCTTTGCGCAGCGCCCTGGCAGCCGCCGACCCCGCGCCCGTGATGGTCTTCGACGAGGTGGACGCGGGTGTGGGAGCGCGCACCGGCCAGGTCATCGGCGCCAAGTTGAGCGAGCTGGCGCGTCGCTCCCAGGTGCTGTGCGTGACCCACCTGCCCCAGATCGCGGCCGTGGCCCACCACCACCTGGCGATCCGCAAGGTAACGGAAGGCGGCCGCACCCGAACTCTCGTGGAGGTTTTGGACGCGGAGGCGCGGGTAGAGGAAATTGCGCGGATGCTCTCCGGCCCCGCTCCCACCGACACGGCTAGGCGCCACGCCCGAGAGCTGTTGAATCTGTAGTTCCGCGCAACGGCTGTTGTTCTTGACTTGTCGCGGGTATATGTTATAAAAAATACGATGCCTACGATCAGTCTAGCCGGTGGCACTCTCCCACGGAGCCTCGGCGAGCTGGCATGGATGGCCATCCGGGAGGAAATCCTCACAGGCCGCATGCCTCCCGGGACTCCTCTGCGCCTGCGGGATTTGGCTTCTCGGCTGGGAATGAGCGTGATTCCGGTTCGGGAGGCCGTGAGCCGGCTGCACCAGGAAGGGCTGGTGACCCGGGAGGCCCAGAGGGGAGCGGTGGTCGCGCCCGTCTCCGTGGAGGACATGGAGGACCTGTACCGGGTCCGCGTCGAGCTGGAAGGGCTTGCCATCCAGCTGGCGTGTGAGCGCTTCACCCCCGAACATCATCGCTACTTGTCAGGTATCTTGGACGCCTTCGTGGAAGCCTACGAGGCAGGCCAGGTGCCTCGCGGGCGCGACCTCCATCGCCAGTTTCACCTCGAGCTGTACCGTCTAGCGCGCTCCCCCATTTTGGACCGCCTGATCCCACCCCTGCTGGATGCGGCGGAACGGTATCGCGTGCTCTCCGTGGCAGACCGGGGGAATCCCCATCAGCGGCGGCAAGAGCACCAGCGGATCCTGGACGCCTGCCTAACGGGGGATGGAAGGAAGGCCCGGCGCGAGCTGGCCGACCACTTGGCCCGTACGGTGAAGGTGGTTCGGGCGAAGCTGGAGGCACTCTCGCAGGGAGGTGGACGGTGAAGCTGGCGACGTTCGAAGTTGCTGGACGGCTGCGGGTGGGAGTGGTCCGGGATGGGTTCGTGGTGACCGTGGACGTCCCGGACATGCGGACCCTGTTCGAACTCGGGGAAGAGGGCATGCGGAGAGCTCGAGAGGCGTCGGGGGAGCGGTTCCCCCTGGGAGCGGTGCGGCTGCGGGCTCCCATCATCCCCAAGAAGTTCTTCCATACGGCGGGCAACTTCCGGGAGCACGCAGAGGAAGGGGAGAGGTCGCGGTGGGTGGCACCCATCCGGCCGTGGATCGTCTTCTTCCAAAATGTAGATGCCATCATCGGCCCGGACGACCCCATCGTGTACCCGGAGCACCTCACGCGGGAACTGGACTACGAGCTGGAGCTAGCTGTGGTAATCCGCAAGGCGGGCAAGTACTTCGGTCCGGAGGAGGCGCCGGACTACGTGGGGGGATACGTGATCTTCAACGACATTACCGCTCGCGACATCCAGCGTCGGGAGATGGAGTCCAGGGTGTTCACCTTCTGCAAGTCCATCGATACCTTTTGCCCACTCGGACCGTGGATCGTCACTCCGGACGAGGTCCCCGATCCCCACAACCTGCGCATGGAACTGCGGGTCAATGGGCAGGTGCGCCAGAGTTCCTCCACGGCGCGCATGGGGGTCACGATCCCGGAGGTGATCGCCCACTACTCGCCCATGGTGTATTCCGCGGGCGACGTCCTGTCTCTCGGCACCGTCTCGGGGGTCGCCGCCTTCCGCGATGACCCCCAAGCGTACTACCTGAAACCTGGAGACCTGTTGGAGGCGGAGATTGAGGGGATCGGGGTACTCCGGAACCGTGTGATTTCGTGGGAGGAGGCGTATGGCCGACCCGCGCCCCCTGCCGTGCGATGGTGAGGCACGCCGTGTTCTGGACCGGGACGTGGAATCAGCGGGTGCTGCCGAAGCTGACGCAACCCGTCGGGCTGTATGACACCACGTTGCGGGACGGGGAGCAGGCGGTGGGGGTGGTGCTGGACCCGGATCAGAAGATAGAGATTGCGCGCCTTCTGGACGAGGCGGGAGTGGACCGGATCGAGGTGGGGTTCCCTCGCGTCTCGGAAGACGATTTCCAGGCGGCGTCCCGGATTGGGCGGATGGGACTGCGGGCGGAAGCGTGGGGGTTCTGCCGGGCCGTGGTGGCGGACGTGGAGGCGGTCCTGGAGGCGGGGCTGCAGTACACGGTGATCGAAGCACCCGTCTCGGACTGGAAACTCCGGGCCTTCGGGTTGACCCGGGAAGAGGTGCTGCGGCGCATTCGGGAGTCCGTGGAGTTCGCCGTGCGGCGGGAGATGCGAGTCGCCTTTTTTGCGGTGGACGGATCGCGGGCAGATCCGGAGTTCTTGCGGACGGCCTACGGAGTAGCGCTGGAGGCAGGGGCGCAGGAGTTGGTGGTGGTGGACACCCTGGGGGTGCTGAGCCCTGCGGCCGCAGGCTATTTGGTGAGTCAGGTGCGGGATTGGGTGGGGCCTCACGTGCCCCTACACTACCACGGACACAACGACTTCGGACTGGCCACGGCCACCGCCCTGGCGGCGGTGGAGGCGGGGGCGCGATGGGTGCATGGCACGGTAGATGGGATGGGGGAGCGCGCGGGCAATGCGGACTTATTCCAGGTCGCTCTGGCGCTGGAAGGCCTGTACGGCAAAGCGACCAACTTGCAGTTGCAGCGGGCGCAGGGATTGACCCGAAGAATGCGGGAGGTGGCAGGCTACCAGGTGGAGCCCTGGAAGCCCTTGGTCGGGGAGAACCTGTTTCGACGGGAGACCGGGGCCGTGGCGGCGCAGTTCGACGTCCCAGAGGCCATCGAGCCCTACGCGGCCGAGATGGTGGGGGGGCAGCGGCGGCTGGTGCTGGGAAAGAAGAGCGGATTGGCCTCCATTCGAATCAAGTGTAGGGAGCTGGGGATGCAGGTGCCTGAGGAGTTGTACCCGGAACTGCTGAACCGCGTCAAACAGCTCAGCATCCGAAAGCGTGGTCTCGTGTCGGACGAGGAGTTCCGGGCCTTGGTGGCAGAGACCGTACCGTGAGGGACCCGGAAGAAAGGAGGGGCAAATGCGGAGGGCGGTCTGGCTGCTCACGGTTGTGGTGGTGCTCGCGGGGACGCTGGGGTTGCGGGCGAGCCCGGCCCGCTGGAAGATCCGGATGGGCTACATTCCTGTCGATTCCCATGCGGCCCAGTACATTGCCGCGGAACGGTACCTCCCCCAGGAGGGGTTTGAGGTGGAACTGGTGAGACTGCCGAGCGGTGCGGAGATTCTCTCCCAGGTGGCTATTGGGCAGCTCCAGGTGGGAGGAGGGGCTCTGGGGGCCGCCGCCTACAACGCGGTGGCCCAGGGGCACCCTGTAAAGTTCGTTGCCCCCCTCCACAACGGCTTCGTGGAGGACTACTTCACCGTGCGCAGGGCTGTTTGGGGGAGCGAGATCAACCGCATCGGGCAGCTCCGGGGCAGGCCGGTGGCCATCAACGCCCGCGGTGTGGCCACGGAGTACATGCTGGAGCGGGCCCTGGCCACGGACGGGCTCGCGGTGGAGGATGTAGACCTGAAAGCCATGCCCTTCCCGGAGATGGTACCCGCCCTGGAAAGCGGAGCCATCTGGGCGGGGATCCTCTCCGAACCCTTCCCAACCATCGCCGAGGATCGGGGGGTGGGCGTGCGTCCCCTGCGGAAACCCCCGGGGGCCCGACCCTTCCCCATCACCTTCGTCTTCCTCAACAGTGACTGGGCCCGGCAAAATCCGCAAGCAGCCCGCCGATTCCTAGTCGCTCACGTGAAGGCGGCCCGGGACTTAGCTCTGAACAACGGCTGGAAGCGAGAAGACAACCTGCAGCTCATGGTCAAGTACACGGGAGCCCGGATCGAACTGCTCCGTCGAGCCAGGCCCCACTTCCTGGACCCCAACTTGGCGGTCAACCTGAGGGCGCTGGAGGACCAGCAACGCTTCTACATGCGGCGGGGCTACCTCACCTACCGGGAACCGCTGCCCGTAAACCAGGTCTTCGACTTCACCTACCTGCAAGAGGCGTTGCGGGAGCTGGGGCGGCGATGATGGAACCGCCGCGGCGTCTGGAAGGCCGGTTCGCTCTGGTGACCGGCGCGGGGCGGGGCCTCGGGAGTGCGATCGCCCTGGGGCTGGCCCGCGAGGGCGCACACGTGGCGGTCCACTACCGGTCCTCCGCGCAGGGCGCGGAAGCCGTGGCTGCGGCCATCCGTCGTTTGGGCCGGGAAAGCTTCACGGTTCAGGGCGATATCGCGCGGTGGAGCGAGGTGCGCAGGATCGCGGAGGAGGTCTTCCGCCGATTCGGCCGATTGGACGTGCTGGTGAACAACGCCGGGGACATGGCGGCGGACCAGATGTCGTGGCGGGACCTCCGGGAGGAGATCCTTGACCGCATCCTCCTGGTGGACGTGAAAGGAACCCAGCTCATGATCCATGAGGTGGGGGCCCGCATGTTAGAGCAGGGCGGGGGATCGATTGTGAACATTGGATCCCGGGTGGTGGTGACGGGTAGCCCGCGAGCTCCGCAGTACGCCGCGGCCAAGTATGCCATCATCGGCCTCACAAAGTCCTACGCCCGCGCCTTCGCTCCCACGGTTCGGGTGAACGCCGTGGGCCCGGGGTTCATTGAGACGGAGGCTACCCTGGGACGGGAGGACTGGCGGTCCGGCCGGCGGGAGGAGATCCTGCGGCAGACCCCCTTGGGTCGGATCGCGAAGCCCGAGGACGTGGTCCCCGCGGTGGCGTTTTTGGCCAGCGAGGAGGCCCGACACATTACCGGGGCCTTCCTCCTGTGTGACGGCGGCATGAGCATGGTGGGGGCGTAGAGCCGGCAAGGGACTGCGGCGCGAGTACCGGAAGAGGGCCTTGCGCACGCTTCAGGCGGCGCGTAGAATGCCTGTGGCATGCGCAGGCGCAGCCGAGTCGAACGGGAAGGGACCTAGCGGAGAGGGGGAGTGAGTCTCCCCCTCTCGGCTTTTGGCTCGCCGCGTTCCCCGGAGGTGTGCGTGCAGGTCCAGCGGACGAAGTACGTGTTTGTGACCGGCGGGGTGGCCTCGGGCCTGGGCAAGGGGATCACTGCCGCCTCGCTGGGTCGGCTGCTGGTGGCGCGCGGCTATCGCGTGAGCATGTTGAAGTTCGACCCGTACGTGAACGTGGACGCGGGGACCATGAACCCCCACCAGCACGGCGAGGTCTTCGTCACCGAGGATGGGGCGGAGACCGACATGGACCTGGGTCACTACGAGCGCTTCCTGGATACGAATCTGGGCCGCGACAACAACACCACCACCGGGCGCATCTACGCCGCGGTGATCGCCCGGGAGCGGCGGGGAGAATACCTGGGCGGCACAGTCCAGGTCATCCCCCACGTCACGAACGAGATCAAAGACGAGATCCGCCGGGTGGCGGAGGCCGCCGGGGCCGACGTCTTGATCGTGGAGGTGGGGGGGACGGTGGGCGACATCGAGAGCCTCCCCTTCCTGGAGGCCATCCGCCAGTTCCGACACCACGCAGGGCCTGAGAACTGCCTGTACGTGCACGTCTCCCTCGTGCCCTTCCTGCCGGCCACGGGCGAGCTGAAGACCAAGCCCACCCAGCACTCGGTGAAGGAGCTTCGGAGCATCGGGATCCAGCCGGACGTGATCGTGTGCCGGACCAGTCGTCCCCTCACGCCGGCGGTGCGGGAAAAGATCGCGCTGTTCTGCGACGTGCTGCCGGAGGCGGTGATCGAAGCCCTGGACGCGGAGACCACCTACGAGGTCCCGCTCGTGCTGGAGCGGGAGGGGCTGGCCCGCATCGCGTGCCGTCGGCTGGGCCTGCCGGACCGCGAGCCGGACCTGGAAGGGTGGCGCTCCATCGTGCGCCGCCTCAAGGAGCCCGCCCACCGGGTCCGGGTGGCCCTGGTGGGCAAGTACATGGGGGTGGAGGACTCCTACGTGAGCATCGTGGAGGCCCTGCGGCACGGCGGGATCGCTGCGGACGCCGCGGTGGAGATCACCAAGGTGGACTCCGAGGATCTGGAGCTGCTCACCGACCAGGGATTGCGGGACCGCTTGGCGGGCTTCCACGGGATCCTGGTGTGCCCGGGGTTCGGCAGCCGCGGGGTGGAAGGGAAGGTGCGCGCCATCCGGTTCGCGCGGGAGGAGGGCGTACCCTTCTTTGGCGTGTGCTACGGGATGCAGTGGGCCGTGGTGGAGTTCGCGCGGCACGTGTGCGGGATGGATGGCGCGAACACCACGGAGGTGGACCCGGCCACCCCGTACCCCGTGATCGACCTGCTGCCTGAACAGAAGGGGGTGGTGGACAAGGGGGGCACTATGCGCCTGGGCCGTTACCCGTGCCGCATCGAACCCGGCTCCCTGGCGCACCAGGCTTACGGCGTGTCCTTGGTGTACGAGCGGCACCGGCACCGGTACGAAGTGAACAACGCGCTCCTACCCCGGCTCGTGGAACGGGGGCTGCGGGTCAGCGGGGTGTACCCCGACAAGGGGCTGGTGGAGATCATAGAGTTGCCGGGGCACCCGTGGTTTCTGGGGACCCAGTTCCACGCGGAGTACCGCTCGCGCCCCACATCCCCTCACCCCTTGTACCGGGCCTTCGTGGAAGCGGCGCTGCGGTACGCGGGAGTCGCAGCCCGAGCCGCGGTGACGTGGGAGGGGGGGAAGAGCGGGTGAGCCTGTGGACGTACGTCAACGGCCGGTTCGTGCCGAAGGAAGAGGCCTCGGTGTCGGTGTACGACCACGGGTTCTTGTACGGGGACGGCGTGTTCGAGGGGATTCGGGTGTACGGGGGCCGGGTGTTCAAGCTGGACGAGCACGTACGGCGGCTGTACCAGTCGGCGAAGTCCATCCTCCTCGACATCCCCCTCCCGCCCGAGGAGATGAAGCGGGTCATCCTGGAGACGGTCCGGCGGAGTGGACTGCGCGACGCCTACGTGCGGCCCATCGTGACCCGGGGTCCCGGCGACCTGGGGATTGACCCCCGGAAGTGCGGGACGCCCACGGTGGTGGTGATCGTGGACCGCATTCAGCTGTACCCCGAGCGGGCGTATCGGGAGGGGCTGCGCATGGTGACGGCCACGCACCGCAAGAACCCCTCGGACTCCCTGAACCCCCGGATCAAGTCCCTGAACTACCTGAACCAGATCCTGGCCCGGCTGGAGGCCAACCTGGCGGGCGCGGACGAGGCGTTGATGCTGAACCACGAAGGGTACGTGTGCGAGTGTACCGCGGACAACGTGTTTGTGGTCCATGGTGAGGAAGTTTGGACGCCCCCCGCGCACCTCGGCATCCTCCGCGGGATCACGCGGGATACCGTTCTCGAAATCGCCAGGGCGTTGGGCATCCTGGCCCTGGAGCGGACCTTCACCCTGCACGACGTGTACACCGCGGACGAGGTGTTCCTCACCGGAACGGGCGCGGAGATCGGCCCGGTGGTGTGGGTGGACGGCCGGACCATCGGATCCGGTCGGCCCGGGCCGGTGACCCTGCGTTTGCTGGAGGCGTACCGGGAGCGCACCGCCCGGGAGGGCACGCCCGTGTACGAGGAGACCTCCGCAGCCCCTGGAGGGACCGGTTGAGGCCGCCCCCCGAACAGCTGGTCCGCAGCCAGGTGGTGTTCTCGGGCCGCGTGCTGCGGGTGCGGGTGGACGAGGTGCGGTTGCAGAGCGGCCGCATCAGCACCCGGGAGGTGGTGGAACACCGGGGTGCGGTGGGGATGGTGGTGCTCACGCCCCAGGACGAACTCATGCTGGTGCGGCAGTACCGGTGGGCACTCGGGGGCTGGACCCTGGAGATCCCCGCGGGCACGCTGGAGGCGGGCGAGGCGCCGGAGGCGTGCGTGCAGAGGGAGCTGGCGGAGGAGGTGGGCCTGCGGGCCCGGCACGTGGAGCACCTCCTGACGTTTGCTCCTTCCCCGGGATTCCTCACAGAACGCCTGCACCTGTATCTGTGCACCGACCTGGAACCCCACCGCCTGCCCCGCGAGGAGGAGGAGATGGAGGTTGTCCGCGTACCCCTGCGCGAGGCCCGGCGGCTGGTGGAGCGGGGCGAGATCTGGGACGCGAAGAGCGTGATCGGGGTGCTGCTGGCTTGCGAGCGCCATGGCCGGCCGGGCTCCGGTTGAAGCGTTCCACCGGTCCGTGGACGCCTTCCTGGACTACCTGGGGGCTGAGGCGGGGCGGTCCGAGCGCACCCGCGCCGCGTACCGGGCCGACCTTCTGGACTTCGCGCGCTTTGCTGCCCGGGAGGGTGTACACGACCCCGGGGCCGTCACGCGGCCGGTCGTCACCCTTTATCTGGTTTCCCTGCGCCGGCGGCGACTCGCCCCGACCACGGTGGCGCGCCGGCTGGCGGCGCTGCGGGGCTTCTACCGGTTCTTGCTGCGCGAACGGCACGTGGCTTCCGACCCCACGGAGGATGTGAGCTCGCCCCGGCGGGGCGAGGAGCTGCCGCGGGTACTGTCTTCGGAGGAGGTGGCGCGCCTGCTCGCGCAGCCCGACCCGAGGACGCCTGAAGGTCTGCGGGACCGGGCGCTTCTGGAGTTGCTATATAGCAGCGGGCTTCGGGTCTCGGAGCTGGTGGGCCTGGACGTGGGGGATGTGGACCTGGAGTCGGAGCTGGTGCGGGTGCTGGGCAAGGGAAGTAAGGAACGGGTGGTGCCCGTGGGGTCCTACGCGGTCCGGACCCTGCAGGCGTACCTGACCCTGGGCCGGCCTCGCCTGGCCCGTCGCAGTGCCGCCCTGTTTGTGAGCCGGCTCGGCCGGCGCCTCAGCCGGCAGTGGGTGTGGAGGTGCCTGCGCCGCTACGCCCGGGCCGCGGGGATCTCCCGCCCTGTGACGCCTCACATGCTGCGCCACTCCTTCGCCACGCACCTCCTGGAGGGCGGTGCGGACCTGCGCAGCGTGCAGGAGCTGTTGGGCCACGCCAGCATCGCCACCACCCAAGTGTACACCCACGTGGCGCGCCAGCACTTGCGCCAGGCGTTCGACCGCGCCCACCCCCGGGACGCGTGGGAGCCGTGAAGCGCCTGCGCCGCTGCGTGGTGCTGGTGCTCGACGGGTTGGGTGTGGGCGCACTGCCGGACGCAGACCGGTACGGTGACGAGGGTTCTGCGACCCTGCAGAACACCGCGCGGGCGGTGGGCGGATTACACCTGCCCACGCTCCAGCGCCTGGGGTTGGGCAACGTGGTCCCGGTGCAGGGGGTTCCCCCGTCGGCCGCACCCCTCGCGTGCTTCGGGCGCATGGCGGAACGGTCCGCGGGTAAGGACAGCACCACAGGCCACTGGGAGCTCGCGGGCCTAGTTCTGGACCGGCCCTTCCCCACCTACCCGAACGGTTTCCCGCCGGAGGTTATGGAGGAGTTCGAGAGGGCCATCGGCACGCGGACGCTGGGCAACCGCCCCGCCTCCGGGACCCAGATCCTGGAGGAGCTGGGTGCAGAGCACCTGCGGACCGGATATCCCATCGTGTACACCTCCGCGGACAGCGTGTTTCAGATTGCGGCACACGAAGAGGTGATCCCTGTGGACCGGCTGTACGAGATGTGCCGGGTCGCGCGCCGGATCCTGCAGGGCCAGCACGCCGTCAGCCGCGTGATCGCCCGCCCGTTCGTGGGGCGTCCCGGCGCCTTCGTGCGGACCGAACGGCGCAAGGACTTCTCGCTGGAACCGCCTTCATCAACTCTGTTGGACCGGCTCGTTCACAACGGGTACCCGGTGTGGACGGTGGGCAAAGTGGCCGACCTGTTTGCGGGCCGCGGAGTCACGAGGGCGATCCCCACCTCGGGCGACCCGGACGGGGTGCGGAAGACAGCCCAGGCCCTATCCGGGCTGGACCAGGGCCTTGTGTTTGCCAACCTGGTGGACC
>VAPR01001117.1_pt1 | contig 14309 bp, 14 predicted proteins | sample 3380701 | NCBI WGS metagenome assembly VAPR01 (sample SAMN11536904, study PRJNA540576) | hot springs metagenome | isolation source: hot spring wet sediment | place: Spain: Lobios | collected 2014-01 | reverse complement strand
CGGTGTGCGTATCCAACTGGCGAAAGGCGCACTGACCTACTACGACCTTGCCCGCATGCTCCCTTTTGGGAACACAGCGGTACGCTTCGAGATTCGGGGGCGCGATTTGAAAGCCTTGCTCGAACGCCACCGCCCAACCGTGAGCGGGATCCGCTATCGCCTTGAGAACCGTCAACTGGTGGAGGCAACCCTCAACGGCGAGCCTATCCAAGATGAGCGAATCTACAAGGGCACGACCAACTCCTACTTTGCCGACCGTGTGCTGAAACCGATAGGGATCTCCTATGCCGACACGGGCATCACTACGCTGGACTTGGTGGCGAACTATATTCGTAAGAAGCGGGTAGTGTCGCCCGTCTATGATGGACGCCGCGTGATACGCTAAAGACGGCTCGTTTCACTGCCTTTTTCCTCGAAATTCCGGGCGATTTGGGCAAATTGGCACCGTTATCCCTTGACATTTTGACGAGGGCATGGTATAATTAACAGGAACCTAGTATTCTGGGTCAACCTTCTAGGTTTGCAAATTGGCTGAAGAACGGAGGAGATGAGAACATGAATAAGCTACGACAGTGGACGATAGGGGGAGCGTTATCCACCCTGCTCTTATCCGTCTACGCGAATACTTTTGAATTCAACACCGTCATTGTGGGACCTGCTCCTGGAGGTTCTGCTCCCTGGGCACGGATCATCCTTACAGACACCGTAGGCGGAGTCCAAGTGAGTCTCACCCATCTCACGACGGATCCCGGAGAACCCCGCCGCATAGGGCGTCTGCATCTGCGCTTTAGTACTATCCCCACAGGGTTCAACAGTTTGGGCGATCCCTTTGTGTCGGGGCACTTCCTCGGCAACCACTTTGTGGCAGATGCAGGTTTGTCCTTCAATGCCTATGTGGACTTTAATGTTTCGCCCCCCCGCCTGACCCAAGGGAACACCTCGACCTTCGAGTTTCTGGGGAGTCGGCATCAGGAGCTGGAAGCAGGCATAGCCGTTGTCCAGGAGCTCCAACGCCGGTGGCAGCAATTGGAGCAGCAAGCCCGCGACCATGCTGAACAGGCACGCCAACTGCGTGAGCAGTACGAGGAGCAGCTACGGCGTCTGCGCCAGCAGCGTGCTGAGCTCCTTGCGCAGGCGCGGCAAGAAGTTCAGCGTCTCTTGCAGCAAGCCAATAGTCTCATCGAGCAGACACTCCGCGAACTCCGCGAGCAGCAGCGTCCGGTGGCAGATATCCGGCGCGAGTTTACCCGCCAGCGCGAGGAACTCCTTCAGGCTCTGAAGCCCGATGAGCCGGAGGCAGTGGTTCAGAGTGAACCTGTGGAGCTCTCTGCAGGCGCGTGGGTAACGGTGGAAGGGATGAGCTCAGCTGGGATGGTCGTCGAGCTCGATCGGCAGCACGGTACGGCGCTTGTGGAATTCAATGGGCTCAAGTTGCGGATTGGTCTGGACAAGCTTCGTCCGGCAGCACCTCCAAAGAGCGAGCCATCACGCTCGGCGCCGTCGTATGCTCTGTGGACTTCGGCCACGAACCTGGATATCCGCGGCATGCGGGTTGCTGATGCGCTGCGAGAGGTGGACCGTTTCCTTGCCGAGGCGCTGCAAGGGGACGCCCTTCAGGTCCGGATTATCCACGGGAAGGGCACAGGTGCCCTCCGAGAGGCTCTCCACCAGTTTCTGGCTACTCACCCGGCAGTGGCAGAGTATCGCCTGGCTGATCTCTCCGAAGGCGGGGCGGGTGTGACGATTGTGACGCTCCGGTGATGCTGCCCCTGCGGGTGGTCTTCCTCTGGCACTATCACCAGCCTGAGTATCGCTGGGAAGGGAACGCGCTGCTTCCGTGGACACGACTGCGGGCGGTCAAAGACTATGCCACGGTCTTCCAGCGCTTTGCCGAGCTCCCGCAGTGGCGCTGTGTTCTCAACGTGGTACCCTCACTCCTGCTGCAGTTGACTGCCTATGCTACTGGCGAGCTCTCCGATACGGCTGAGCAGTTTAGCCTCTCGCCGGCGGCTGTGCCCTCGGAGGATGAACGCCGCTACTGGTCATGGGTGCAACCGCCGGAAGTGCTCCTGCGGCGCTTTCCTACGGCAGCTCAGCTCTGGCGCGATGGTGTAGCAGGTGTGCTTGAGCCTGCGCAGTGGGTAGACCTGCGTATGTGGGCGCATCTGCTCTGGATGTTCCCGCACCGCCAACGGTTTCCGCTGCTCCGCGAGTGGTTCCAACGGGGCAACGGTTTCCAGCCGGATGAGGTGCGCCTGGCGGTGCAGCTCCAGCGCTTGCTGGTTTGGGAAGCTGTTGCCGTGCTGCGCGAGCTCGTCCAGCAGGAACGTATGGAGCTGAGTTGTTCGCCGCTGTACCACCCGGTGGTCCCGCTGGTGTGTGATACGGATGCGCTCCGCGAGAGCGATCCCGAGCTCCCACTGCTGGAGCCTGCGTTCCGTTTTCCTGAGGACGCATGGCTACAATGTGTCCGGGCTCGGCAGGTGTGTTGGGAAGTGCTGGGCGTCGTGCCCAGGGGTATGTGGGCTCCGGAGGCGGCTGTCAGTATGGCGGCGCTCCAGCAAATGGTAGCTGCCGGTGTGCAGTGGGCAGCAACGGATGAAACACAGCTCCTCGGTTCGGTACCTGGCGTATCCCCACTGCAGAAGTACTTGCCCCACCGCATCACGACCCCGGTAGGCGAGCTTGTGCTCTTCTTTCGGGACCGTCAGCTCTCCGATGCTATCGGCTTTGTCTATGGCGATTGGGAGCCCGAGCGGGCGGTGGAGGATTTCTGCCAGCGCCTGCACGCAATCCGTGCGGAGTTGGTGCGGGCTCATGGGGAAGAGGTCTTGCAGACGGCTGCGGTGCTTGTGGCGTTGGACGGCGAGAACTGCTGGGATGCGTATCCCGATAACGGCGTTGCCTTCCTCGGGCTACTGGCGGAGCGTCTTCACGCAGAGGAAGGGTTAACGATGGCAACCTGCCGGGATGTCCTCGCTGCGGGGATAGAGATGGCGCCACAACTGACATGGCTTCGGGCGGGCTCGTGGGTAGAAGGATCGCTGCGCATCTGGGCAGGCACCGAGCGGCATCGCGCTGCATGGACAGCCCTGCGCCAGGTTCGGGAACAGGTGGAAGCCGCCCGATGGCGCATGTCGCCGACCCAGTGGCGCCGAGCACTAGAGCACATCCTCATCGCCGAAGGCTCTGACTGGTTCTGGTGGTTGAGTCCGGAACGCCCCACACCAGCTGCTCCACTCTTTGAGCAGCTGTTCCAGCTCCACCTTGTCCGTGCGCAGGAGCTTATCGGTACACCCGCTGTGGCGGTGCACGGTTTGGGAGCAACTCCATAATTTTGCGCTGCCGATGATCGCGGGGTGGAGCAATGGGTAGCTCGCCAGGCTCATAACCTGGAGGTTGCAGGTTCAAGTCCTGCCCCCGCTACAAGGAGGAGGTCAGGGTGATGCCCTGCCTCCTGTTTTTGTATCAGCCGCAGTGGAAGGTGGAGGTGGACGTTCTCAAGACAGTTGCTGCAATCGCCCTTTCGCTCTTCTTGGCGTACGGTGTTCTCAAGTTGGTGGGCTGGATTTTAGGCTTTACGATTGGGTTCGTGCTCAACCTGGCTTTCGTGCTGCTTCTGTGCATTGTGGCAACGCCCATTTACTTGGTGATTCGCCGCAAGGTGTTCTGAAACAATGGCGGGGCGCGTCTGTTCGGGGGTGTTCCTGGTGCTCAGTGCTGCTGCAAGTCTTGCCTATGGGCAGAACCAGCGAGCAGACTCCCTGACAGTTGAAGTTGCTCGCCACTTTGCCCATGACCTCATGCGCTTGAACGCCATTCCCTTCATGCAGCCGCTGGTTACTACGGTCAATGCCATTTCGAACGCACGCTTCTTCCAGCACGGCAGGATTCCGCACCGGGTCCAGCGCCCCTACGTCCGGGTTGGCTTCCACTCGATGCTGGGGTTCGTGCGGGAGCACCAGCGGACATACGTTCCCCAGGCACCAACGGACAGTCTCCTGCGGGTTGAACCGTACGCTCGGCCTGAGTATGTAAACGGGCAGCTGACGTTGGTCATCACGGACACTGCAGGGCTCATCGCCAGCATTCTGCGCTACCTTTTCTACGAGGGTATCCGCGAGGACAGCATCCGCTTGCCAGAGCGGGCGGCCACGATTTTCGGGTACCTGCCGACCGCCATTGAGATTCCGCGTGACTACCTCATCCGGCGCATCCAGCGTGACCCGCTCTACCAGCTTCTCTCGCCGGCAGCTCGGGCGTCTCTCGATTCGGCTCTGGCCCGCATTCCCGCAGCTCGTTTTGACCTGCCGCCAGGGCAGAATATGCACACGCTCTTTGCTGCTGTCCCACAGGTAGAAATCGGTGCCCTCTGGGGCACGGAGCTCCTGCTGCGCTTCATCCCGCCGGTGCAGTGGGACCGCAACGTTGGACACTTCGCCTTCTGGGGCATCGGCTTGACTCATGAGCTCACGCAGTACTGGGAGCAGGAAGCCTCCCCGTGGCAGCTTGCTGTGCAGTGTGTCTACCAGGGTACGGCTCTGCGGAATACGGTCGGGGAGACCGGTGCGCGGTTGCGAGCGTGGGCAACAATCTGGAGCCTCAACTTCCATGCTGCTTATAGCGTGCCGCAGTGGGGAACGCTCCTCTACGTGGGTGGGGCATGGGAGCGCATCCGGATTGAGTCGGAATACACCTTCGTGCTGCCCGTCCAAGTGCAGATTCAGTTAGGGCTCCTGCCAGAGAACAAACAGCCAACCCCAGAACAGCCAGGGGATACGAAACCGCAGGTTGTCCGTCCGGTGTTCACCGATACGAACTGGAAACTCACCCTCGGCGTTGCTCAGCCGTTGGGACCAGTGGTCCTCACGTTGGATGGCAGCCTCAGCCGATTCCCGCTCCTGAGCTGCGGGCTGATGTATCGGTGGTGAGAGACGCTGCGGCTTTGGGAGACGCTTGGGGCGTATTGGCGCGGGTTGTATTTTTGTAGCGCTTGTTGCCCTGCCCGGCAGCTGACGATGTCGCAGCGCGTATCTATTCCAGCGTGTGAATCCTGCCCAGTACGGAGCCACAGCATCTTTGCTGCCCTGCACGGTAAGGAGGAGACCCATGCCTTGGATGAGTCCAAGGGATGCTACTTCTACCGGCGTGGGGAGGTCATCTTCCACGAAGGGAGCTATCCTGCAGGGGTGTACTGCATCCACCAAGGAGCGGTCAAGTTGTATCGCAGCGACTCGCTGGGCAATTTGGTGATTGTCCGCTTAGCTAAGCAGGGTGACCTACTGGGATATCGGGCACTGCTGAGCAATGAGCGCTATACGGCAACGGCAGAAGCGCTGGAGGATACGGTGCTGTGCTTCATTCCGCGGGCAACTTTCTTTGAGCTATTGCGGCAGAACAGCGATTTGATGGCAGCAGTCACCGAGCTCTTAGCCCGCGACCTGCGCACGGCTGAGAGTCGGCTGGCATCCTTGGCGCAGAAGACCGTGCCACAGCGGCTGGCGGAGATTCTGCTGTACCTGCGCGAGCTCTTCGGGCAGGATGAGTCGGGAGCACTGAAGACCTCCATGACCCGGCGTGAGCTGGCGGAATTGGTCGGGACAGCACCGGAGACAGTTATCCGCCTGCTGAGCGAGTTTCAGCGCAAGAAGCTCATTGCCGTAGACCACCGCCATATCCGCATTCTGGACCCGGCTGGTTTGGCGCACGTTGCCGATCTCTACGACTGAGGCTCTGCCGTTGCCCTACTCGGGTCGGCTGTATCGAGGATTGCGGAGGAGGGTGGAGTCAGTGAGGCTGTGGAGGAAAGCCTCCACGGCTGCTATCTCGTCCGCGGAGAGCCCAAGGGGGCGAATCCGTGGGTCTTTTGTGGGCACAGGGTAGCCCCCGCGGTTGTAGCGTTCTAAGACCTCGCGCAGGGTAGCGACAGAGCCATCGTGTAGGTACGGGGCGGTCAGCGCAACGTTGCGTAGGCTGGGGGTGCGGAAGCGGGCGTAGTCAGCAGGGTTACGGGTCACCCCTGCGCGTCCCTCTTCCCAGTAGTGGGCAAGCAAGCCATTGCAGTGGAAGCCGTAATCGGTGAACAAGGGAGGGCGATGGCATTCAGCGCATCCGATGCGGAAGAAGAGCTCCATGCCACGACGCTGTTGGGGAGTGAGCGCGGTGGTATCGCCACGAACGAATCGGTCGTACGCCGAAAACCCGCTCAGGAGAGTGCGTACAAACGATGCGATTGCTTGTGCTGCCAAGGCTGCTGATGGCTCAGCACCGAAGGCGCGGAGAAAATCCGCTCGGTACCGCGGTATGCTCTGCAGGTGACGGGAGAAGGTAGCCGTATCAGGCCAGCCAAGGATGCGTGGAGAGGTGAGCGTGATGAGCACATCGTGCTCAATCGAGTTCACGGCGCCATCCCATAGGAGGGAGGGAGCGTAGGCGACGTTCGCCAGCGAGAGAGTGCTGCGCCAGTGTTTGCGCCCGTGGACGCCAGTGCTCAGCAGCAGCGCGTCGGCAAAGGCGCGGTCTTGCCGGTGGCAGGAGGCACATGCAATGGTCCCGTCCGCAGAGAGAGCTTGCGGGTCGTAGAAGAGGCGGCGTCCAAGCTCTATGCGCTCGGGAGTCAAGGGATTCTCGGCGGGCACAGGGAGCGGCGGGAAACCCGGCGGAACAGCGACAGTCGGCTCCGGCTGCGCTGGAGGTTCCCAGACTGAATGGCATCCCCACAGGAGGCAGACGAGGAGGAGCGCAGTAGGGCTACACCGACTCATCTCCATCGGGGAGACGTTGGGACAGGCGGAGGAGCTTTTCTTGGAATTCGCGTGCTTCGCGTCCCTGCAGCCCTGCTTCTGCTAAGAGCTGCTCGCTGAGCGGTTCGCCGCGCAGCAGGCGCGCTAAGACCTGCTGTTCGTGGCGGGAGAAGGTCACTGCCTCCAGCACGTAGTCTTCAAAAGCCTCCCACGCCAGGGGCACGACGACCTTGACAATCTCAGCAATCGTACGGGCGTAGACGCGGATTTCGTACTGAGCGTGCTCGTCCATACGGAGCCGCAGGAAGTGGAAGAGGTTGTGCAGGTCGATCTTCCAGTACCACTCCGTGTACAGCGACAAGGGCAGATTGATACGGGCGAGCTCGCGTGCCAGGTTCTGTTGCAGCAGTGCTTGATACTCGGCGTAGAGTGCCGTCTGGATCTGCCGCATGCGGTCTGCCAGTGTGCGGGCTATCTCGGGTGGGAGAGGGGTTTCAGCGCGTCCCTGCTTATTCGTTGGGCTCTGTGGACGGAGCTGCTCGGGCTCGGGCAAGTAGAATTCCTCGCGCATGATGGAGTAGCGCCCGCTGTATTCGTTGACGTTCGCCGTGCGGTGGCGAATCCACTGGCGGGCAACGAAGATGGGGAGCTTGATGTGGAACTTGAACTCCACCATCTCAAAGGGCGATGTGTGGCGGTGGCGCATCAGGTAGCGGATGAGCTTACGGTCGTCGCTGACGCTGCGGGTGCCTTCTCCATACGAGACGCGAGCGGCCTGGACGATAGCAGCGTCATCGCCCATGACATCGATGAGTCGGACGAAGCCTTTGTCCAAGCAGCGGAATTCCTTGCCCAAGAGAGCTTCAACTTCGGGGCGCAGCGGCATTGCCAGCCAATGCTCTGTACGGCGGACGAAAATAGCACTTACCCCAGCATTGGAAGCTGGCAGCTGAGTAATTTCGCAGCAGGGACCGAGTCCCGTGCGGCCGCTGTAGGCTCAAACCCGCCAGGTCCGGAAGGAAGCAACGGTCGGCCTGTCAGCGGTGCGACACGGTCGGCTTGGTCCCTTTTGCATTCTGGGCATGCCGCTGGCTTGACAATTGCCCGAGCTTACGCTAAATTTGTAGCGCCCAGTAGGGCAAGAAGCGTGCCCTCTGAGTCTGCAGCAACTCGGTGGGCATCTGTGCAGCATGAGGAAGTGGCACCGACACGGCTCGCGTCCGCGGCAGGCGGAGAGTCTTCCCGCTCTCGGTCAAGCGCCGCAAGCAGGCAGTCAGGCTCTGCAGGGCAGGGCTTCATCGCGTTTCGGAGTTCTCCTCGGCATCCTTTTCCTGGTCGCTATCGGGGCGGTACAGTGGTGGCACCGGCAGCCTGTCACCTTCGTGCGCTTAGAGGGACTGCACTCCGTGGATACGGCTGAAGTCCGTGCGCTGTTGCCAAAAGGAGACCTCCGGCACGGCGCCCTCTCATTGGAGGAATGGCGACGAACACTTCTGCAGCATCCTCTTATTGCCGCCGCAACGGTGTATTGGGAAGCGCCAGGGGTGGTGACAGTGCAGCTCCGTGAACGCCGCCTTCTGGGGATCCTCCACAGGTCGGAGCCAGCAACGGTTGTCGATGAGGAGGGGCGCCTCCTCCGATTGCCCTCACGCGTCGTTCCTATGGAATTGCCCCGCCTGGAGCTACCTGCTTCGGAACCGGCTCTGCGGGCAGTTCTGCCAGCCCTGTGGCGCACGGTCCCGTGGGATTCGGTCAGTGCCGTCAGCTGGCATGCTGGGCTGGGCTGGAGCATACGGCTGCGGAGTGGCGCTGTGCTCATTCTCGGGGATACCACTGAGTTGGCTGACAAATGGAATCGCTGGATACAGTGCCGACGCCTGGGCATGGACCCGCTGTGTGCTGACCTACGCTGGCGCGGACTCCTCATTCTGCGACCGCCCGTCCAACATAGTGCTGCTGCACCATGAAGCATGAGTCAACCCGCCGAGTACAGCCAGCCGATACCGTCGTAGGCTTGGATATCGGCACGACGAAGGTTTGCGCGCTCGTTGCTCAGCAGCATCCCGATACGGGTGAACTCCACATCCTGGGCATTGGGACAGCGCCGAGCGAAGGGCTCAACCGGGGTGTGGTTGTCAACATTGAGAAGACAGTCGCTTCCATAGCGCAGGCAGTTGAGCAAGCCGAACAGCGCGCAGGGATTCGCATCCAGCGGGTGACTGTCGGCATTGCCGGCGACCACATCCGGGCGCAGCAGACCCACAGCGTCATCGCCATTTCGAATCCTCATCGGGAGATCACCCCGCACGATGTTGCCCGCTTACTGGAAGATGCTCGCAGTGTGGCGCTGCCGCCTGACCGGGTTATCCTGCATCTCATCCCGCAGGAGTACATCGTGGACGGGCACGATGGCATTACCGACCCGGTGGGCATGAGTGGCGTGCGGATGGAGGCTCGCGTGTGCATCATTACGGCGTTGGTCACGGCAGTGCAAAACTTGTACCGGTGCATTGAGCGGGTGGGGCTGCAGGTTGAGCACGTTGTTTTGCAGCCACTGGCAAGCAGCTATGCTGTGCTGGAGCCTGAGGAGAAAGAGGTCGGGGTTGCCTTGGTCGATATCGGAGGTGGGACGACCGACATTGCCATCTTTGAGGAGGGCGTGGTGCGGTATACAGCCGTCTTCGGCATTGCCGGACGGCAGATTACCGACGATATCCGGCGCGGTTTGGGGATCATCGCCGCGCAAGCCGAGGAGATCAAACGCCAGTATGGCCACGCGCTGCAGGAGAGCATCCTGCACGACGAGGTCTTCATGATTCCCGGTATCGGCGGGCGAAAACCCATGGAGGTGAGCAAGAGCCTGCTCTGTCAGATTATCCAGCCACGGGTGGAAGAGATTTTGGAGTTCGTCCTGGCAGAAATTCACCGTGCTGGGTACCTGAACAAGCTGCCTGCTGGAGTTGTGCTGACTGGTGGTACGGCATTGCTCCGCGGCATTGATGAGCTTGCACAGCGCATTTTCCAGATGCCGGTCAAGATTGGCTTCCCGAGTGCCCGCGGAGGGTTGGCGCCCGAAGTTGCCCATCCGATGTACTCAACGGCTGTAGGGCTGGTGCTGTTCGCCTTGGAGCATCGGCGCCATCCGCCGCAGCCGCCGAAGCGTTCGCTTCTCCAGCGCCTGAAAGCCTTCTTTGAAGAGCTCTGAGGATGTCCCACAAGCTGCCAGCGGGGTCGCTATGATCGCATTGGAGACGCAGGTTCGCTACGGTGCCTGTCTGCGTGTTATCGGTATTGGCGGTGCCGGTGGCAACGCCATCAACACGATGATCGAGCGAGGGCTGCGCGGGGTGGATTTCATCGCTGCGAACACAGATGCCCAAGCGTTAGCTGCCAACCGGGCACCAATCAAAATTCAGTTGGGCAAGGAGCTCACCCGCGGGCTGGGGTCCGGCGCCGATCCCACAATCGGGCAGCGGGCAACGGAGGAGAGCTTGGAGGAGTTGCGCGAAGCGCTTGCCGGGAGCGATATGGTCTTCATCACCGCCGGCATGGGCGGTGGGACAGGTACGGGCGGTGCTCCCGTTGTTGCCCGGTTAGCGCAGGAGCTGGGCGCACTCGTGGTTGCTATTGTGACCAAGCCCTTCCACTGGGAGGCACGCCACCGCATGCAGATTGCCGAAGCAGGGATTGCCGAACTCCGCAAACACGTGGATGCTCTCATCGTGGTACCCAATCAACGGCTGCTGGGCATCATTGACCGACATACAAGTGTGCGCGAAGCCTTCCAGCGTGTCGATGAGGTGCTCTATAACGCCACGCGTGGCATTGCCGATATCATTTCGGGATGTGGCTACATCAACGTGGACTTTGCCGACGTGCGCACGATCATGAAAGGCATGGGCGATGCGCTCATGGGTATGGGGCGGGCTCGGGGTGAGCACCGCGCGCTGGAGGCAGCGCAGAATGCGCTGAACTCCCCATTACTGGAGGGCATCTCTATTGCTGGTGCCCGTGGGGTGCTGGTCAACATCACCGGTGGTTCTGACTTGACCATGTACGAGGTTGCCGAAGCCATGCAGCTGATTGAAGAAGCAGCCGGGAGCGAGACCAACCTCATCCATGGCATCGTCATGGGCGAGGAGCCCAGCGAAGAGATCAGCATCACGCTTGTAGCAACGGGCTTTCGCTCAGCAGCTCCTGCTGCCTCTGAGCCGGCCGTGCAGCCGGTGGTGGTACCGGCGGTAGAGGAAGTGCGGGTAGCGGCAGCCGGTGGTGGACACGCTGTGCGTCCGATTCCGGCAGCCAGTCCTGTGGGGGCGCAAGAGGTGCAGAAGTACGATGAGCCAGCCTATCTGCGGCGTGGAGTAACGCTGGCGGCAGGCAAGACGCCGTCCTCGACCGAGGCGCTGGAACGTCCGGCATTTCTGCGCAAGCTGATGGATTGACCTACTGAGGTGGCGTGCAAGCAGGCTCCGGGTGAGCTCCGCCCTGGCGCTCGGCAGCCTGGGCAAGGAGGTAGGCTTTGATGAACTCGTCCAGCTCCCCGTCCAGCACGGCGTAGGCGTTGCTGGTCTTGTGCTCAGTTCTGTGGTCTGTCACCAGCAGGTATGGGTGCAGGACATAGGAGCGGATTTGGCTTCCCCATTCAATTTTGCGCTTGGTCTTCTCCAGAGCCGCGCGGGCAGCCGCTTGCTCTTCCAGCCGTTTTTGGTAGAGCTTTGCCCGCAGGATTTTCAGTGCACGCTCTCGGTTTTGGTGCTGTGAGCGCTCTTGCTGGCATGTCACCACAATGCCAGTGGGCAGATGCCGGATGCGGACCGCCGTTTCCACCTTGTTGACGTTCTGTCCTCCATGCCCGCTGGCACGGAACGTCTCAATTTCAATTTCGTCGGGGCGAATCTCAATGGTATCGTCGGTTTCCACCACGGGGTACACGAAGACAGAGGCAAAGGAGGTATGCCGGCGGGCGTTCGCATCGAATGGGGAGATGCGGACCAGCCGATGTACCCCGCTTTCGGCTTTGAGGTAGCCGTAGGCATACGGTCCGCGGATTTCCAGCGTTGCGGATTTGATACCTGCCTCTTCGCCTTCCAGGAGGTCTACCAGCTCTACGTCGTAACCGTGGCGTTCTGCCCAGCGCGTATACATGCGCAGTAGCATCTGCGCCCAGTCCTGGGCTTCTGTGCCTCCGGCACCGGCGTGGATAGTGAGCAAGGCATCGCGGATGTCGTCGGGGTCGGAGAGCAGGTAGCGCAGCTCCAAGGCATCAACAGTGGCAGCGAGCTCGTTGAGCTCGCGGTCAATGTCGGCAGCGAGGCTGAGATCTGCGGCCTCTTCTGCCAGCTCTACAAGGGCCTCCACATCCTGTAGCAGGCGCGTTATGCGCTCCCATTGGCTCCGTTCTTCGCGCACGGAGCGGAGCTGGCGGTTGAGTTCGTGGAGGCGCTTCGGATCGCTCCATACCTGGGGGGAGCTCAGCTCGGCTTCGTATGTGGCTTCGCGTTCGGCAAGTCTGCCGGGGTCAAAGATACCCCCGCAGCAGTTCTACACGGCTCCGAAGCTCCTGCAGGCGTTGTTTCTGTGGCTCAAACATTGCTTCCTCGCTGTTGCCCTCAGCCCTTGCAAAATTAGGGAGCCTGGCGGGGGATGGAGGGTATTCGGTGGCGAGGCTCTGCGCCGCAAGCCAATATCCTGCGGCGCTATCCGTTCGTGTCAACGCCTTTGGTCTGTCAACACGAGCGTTGGCAATGCATCCGGAGTTGCAGCAGGGCTTTCAAGAGCAGATGCAGCGGGAGTTTGCCTCGGCGTATCTCTACCTTGCCATGGCAGGCTTCTGTGCTCATCGGGGATTGATGGGAATGGCGCACTGGCTGCGCCTCCAGTGGCAGGAGGAGCTCACACACGCGCTCAAGTTCTTCGACTTCCTGCTCGAGCGCGGGGTGCAGCCACAGCTCCGCCCGCTGGAGCAGCCTCCACAGGCGTGGGATACACCACTGCGGCTCTTTGAAGATGCGCTTGCCCATGAGCAGCGGATTACGCAGCACATCCATGAGCTCTACCGCCGCTCGGTAGAACTGCACGACTACCCAGCACAGGTCTTCCTCCACTGGTTCGTGGAGGAGCAGGTGGAGGAAGAAAACCAAGCGCGGGCGGTCATTGAGCAGCTCCGCCTGGCAGGCGACTCGGGCGTAGGACTCTTGATGGTAGACCGCCAGTTAGGCGAGCGCCGTCCCGAGGACTGAGCTGGCTCATAGAGGCGGAGCAGTAACGCATGGTATTTTCGCAACTGCGCAGTAGCAGAGAGCGGTGCCATGATTCTCCCGCCAGGACATCTGTTGGGTCAGCTGCAGCGCCTCCAGCAGGAAGCTGAGCGGTTGCGGGCAGAGGTAGCGCAGAAAACCGTCACCATTGACGTCGGAGCCGGAATGGTGCGGGTAACAGTTGGTGGCGACCTACGTGTGCGCCATATCCTCATTGCTCCGCAAGCTATGGGGGACCGTCAACTCCTGGAAGATTTGCTCGTGACGGGCATCAACAAAGCGCTGGAGGCAGCCCAAGACATGCTCCGCCAGGCATTGCAACCTGTCGAGCACCTGCTTCCCGGCAGTGTGGACCGAGCGCTGTACCGAGGCTAATGAAGTATCCTTCGGCGACCGTTGAAAGAGTGGTAGAGCTCTTCTCTGCCTTGCCTGGAATCGGGCGGCGTACTGCCCAGCGGTTGACCTTCTTCTTATTGCGCCAGCCGCCAGAGTTTGTACACGCGTTTGCTGAAGCGTTACTGCAGCTCTCTCAGCAGGTTCGTACCTGCTCGCAGTGCTTTACGTTCACCGATACAGACCCGTGCCCCATTTGCGCTTCCGAGAAGCGGGACCGCTCGCTCATCTGCGTTGTGGAAGACCCCACCGATGTGCTGGCAATTGAGCGCACGGGGGAGTATCGGGGACTCTACCACGTGCTCCACGGAGTGCTCAATCCCTTGGGGGGGATTGGGGTAGAGGAGCTGCGGATTCGGGAACTGGTTGCCCGCATTGGACCGGAGGTCAAGGAAGTGATTTTGGCGCTGAGCCCAACCGTCGAAGGAGATGTGACAGCGCAGTACCTGGCGCGGCTGCTGAAACCGCTCGGGGTGAGGGTAACCCGCATTGCGCAGGGAGTGCCGCTGGGGAGCGCGCTGGAGTTTATGGATGAGGCAACGCTCTCGCGGGCGTTGAGTGGACGGCATCCTATGGAATAGTGGCTGAGAAGCGTGTTGCTGCGCGGTAGTCTGGAGAACCTTTTCCCACTATCCCAGCCATCCCTTTGGGAGGCGGGCAACACCGAGGAAGATGAGGGCGCCCGCCAAGAGAAGTATCCATGCGGTACGGCGTTGCCACTGCGGAGCCGGCAGCCTGCGCCAACGTAGCGGCATGTGGAGAGCACCGAGCGCCAGCACCATCAGGACAACGTGCTCCCAGCGGTAGTGTGGAATGGAGCCACCAGCCTGCCACTTCCACACGAAGAGGACCACGCCGAGCACGAACTGTAGCGCCACAATACCCAGAAGGGCACCGAATGCGAGCGTGGCTG
>VAPR01001255.1_pt1 | contig 14330 bp, 13 predicted proteins | sample 3380701 | NCBI WGS metagenome assembly VAPR01 (sample SAMN11536904, study PRJNA540576) | hot springs metagenome | isolation source: hot spring wet sediment | place: Spain: Lobios | collected 2014-01 | reverse complement strand
CGCGCAGCTCGCGCTGCCGGCGGGCAAGCTCAGCCAAGCGCTGCGAGCCAGGAGGAACAGGCTGCGTCTGAGCACGGAGCTGCTCCTGCTGCTCAGACAATGCCAGGGCGTCCAGAATGGCTTTCTGGAGCTGGCGCTGGACTTCACGGCTGAGGGTCTGTTGGAGCTCGTTCCAGAGCTGTTCCACAGCAGCAGCGGCTGACCGCAGATGAGAAGCAGCCTGGCGCTGCGCCTGCTGAGCCTGCCGCGGTTGCCCCTGCCGGAGCTGCGAGCGAGCTTGCTGGAAGGATTGCCCTACCTGCGGATTCTGCATCTGCTGCGCTGCCGATTGGAGAGCGTTCGGAGGCGTCTCAGGCATGACCTCGCGGAGCAATTGCTCAGTCTGCCGCCATTCCTGCTGGAGCTGCTCCCATTGGCGCTGGAGCTCAGCCTGCTGCTGCTCCAATTCCGCCAGCTTCTCGGGACTCCGTGCCTGCTCTGTCTGGCGATGAAGCGCCTCCTGCTGCTCTGCCAGCCGTTCCAAACGTTGCCGGAGAGCATCCAGCTTCTGCTCCGCCTGCAACCGCTTCAGGAGGCGAAGAGTCCGCTCCAGCGCTGCCCGGAACTCTTCCTCGTTGAAGCGCACGTTCTGCAACGCCTGTCGGAGCTGTTCTGGACTCATCTGCTGCAACGCCTGCCGCAAGCGCTCCATCATCTGTTGGAGCTGCGGAGACTGCACCTCGCGGAGGAGCTGCTGCAGCTCACGGTACTTCTGCAGCGTTTCCGGCGAAATCGCTTGAGCTTGCTCCAGGCGCTGGGCTACCTCCTCCAATTGCTGCTGCAACGCTTCCACCCGCTGCTGGATGTCCTGGTGCTGCTCCAACAACGCCTGCACTTGGCGCTGCTGCTGCCATTGAGTCTGCCCCTGACGAGACGCCGGCGAGGTAGCCTGACGCCGCAGCTCTTCGCTCTGACGGCGCAGCTGCTCCATCCGCTGGGCTAATTCCTGTAACTCCTCAGCCACCCGCTCCTGCATGCTCTCCGCCTGCCGCAGGATCTGCTCCAGCGATGGAAGCACCACCGACAACGTCGGCGTCCGCGCCCACTGCGGTCTAAACGGGTTGTTATCCCAGACCTCCACGTAGAACTCGTAGCGGTCCCCAGGAGAGAACTTCAGCGGATTCAGGTCCCACAGGTACGGCACCTCTTGCACAGTGCTCTGCGGTATGAAGGGAATGGCAAGACGGTGGAACTGCTGCTGCGGCGGGGCGTAGCGAGAAGCCGCTAACCGGTAGTACAGGTACAGGCGACTAAAGCCGTAGTCGTCGCTGATGCTTACCCGTATCGGCAGGATACCCTTCTGTGAGAGCTCAACATCGCTGGTCGGCTGCAAGAGGGTGATCTGCGGCGGAGCATCTTCGACTACGCTCACGCGATACCACATCGGCTGCTCGTTGGTCTGACCATCGCTATCGGTTACGAACACCGCCCAACTGCCGGAGTATGCAATCGGAACAGTGCCCCGCGCCGTATTGCCCTGGACTTCCAGCGGATACCGCATTGCTGGAACCTGATCGCCGACGAACCGCACCCATGCCGCACGGAGAGCTTTGTTTGTCTCCACCGTGAGGCGCAGGGTGGAACCGGCAGGAACAACCACCTCTGGTGTCGCCTCATCGATCCGGAGCGGCTGCAGCCGCGTGTACGCCGGCGGCTCAATCTCCCCGGAGAGAGCTCGGATGATAGGCTTATCCACAACCTGAATGATGCCCTCAACGCTGGTGACCCACTCCCCCATCCAGGGAGCAGCCGCGTAGAAGCGCAGCGACGCCGTCAAGGGGCCTAGCTCCACAACGAAGGTGCCCGGCTCCCGCGCTCGCACTTCGTAGACTTCCTTCTTGCCGCCCTCCGGCAGCACGTATAGCTGGATAGCCTCCGGCGGTGTCCCACGAGCAACGACGCGCACCGTTGCCGAAGTACCGCGAGGCACGACCATGCGCCAAGGATCCAGATGGAGTGTGAACGGAGCCGGCGGGACAACGTACCACGCCACCACCCGGTGCAGTGCTGACCGGAGCGGCTCCACAACGCCCAGGCTCACCGCCGCAAGACCACCGACGCTGAACAAAACGAGAGCAGCCCGGCGGAGACGGCGGCGGTCTATGACGGCGTCAAAATCCACTGCCTGTGCCTGGCGAGCAACTTGAGCCAACGCTGCCAGTGCCAACTCCTCAGACACTCCCCGCTGCTTCCCCAATCCAGCAACCAGTTGCAGCACATTGCAGAGCATATCCCCCAGTTGCGGATACACCTTGCCAATGCGCAGCGCCAACCGCTCCAGCCGCTCCGGCGTCCTACCAGCGAGAAAGCGAACAAGAGGAACAGCAGCTGCTCCGACCACCAACGCCGCACTCAGCCCTACCCACCCGTACCATAGGAGCATGCGCATGGAAGATGTAAAGCCAAGAAGCGCCTCAGCAAGGACAATCCCGAGGAGGACTGCCGCTGCTACTGCAATTGCCCATGCTTCCGAAGCCAGAAGCTGAAAGAGGAGCTCCTTGGTGAACGTCCGCGCAAGACGGCGCCGCAACCACTGGTACGTTGCCAGATACTCCGCCATCGCCTTCTGCCGCTGTTGTGGACGCAAAGACGTAGAAAGCAGCCGTACCGGTGTGCGCTGGTATTCCACGAACTCTGTAGAGGCATCGTCTTTTGGCACCGACCGTTGTCCAACTACGAGGAGTGCCCGGCACATGTGGGACCTGTTCGTAGAGCAGATTCGGCAGGAAGTGCGCAGCATAGGCTTTGAAGAGCTGCGGACACCCGAAGAGGTCGATGCCGCCGTCCGCCGACCGGGGACAACACTGGTGTTCATCAACTCCATGTGCGGCTGCTCGGGCGGGATTGCGCGTCCGGCAGCAGCGATGGCGCTGCAACAAGCCCCGCGTCCGGACCACCTGGTTACCGTCTTTGCTGGGCAAGACCGAGAGGCAACCGCACGGATGCGCGAATACCTGGTAGGGCAGCCACCGTCCTCGCCATCGTTTGCGCTCTTGCGCGATGGCACCGTGCTGGCCATGCTCCACCGGGACGACATCCAAGGGTATCCTCCCGAGGTTGTCGCTGCGCGCCTGCGGCAGTGGTTTGAGCAGTACTGCACCATCCACGAGCCGCTCTAGCATGTCGCTGCCGCCCCAGGGGACACAGCCGTGGCTGGCGCTCCTCCTGGCAGGGGCAGCATTGGTTGCCTTCACCATCCTCACAGGGCTGGCAACGCTCCCGGCAGCACTCCTGGTGTTCGGAGGAGCTGCACTCTATCCCTACCGGCACACTTCACAGCCAGCACGCCACCTGTTGTGGCTCCTGGCACTTGCCTTCTGCCTCTGGCTCCTGCAGAGCATGGGCCTGCTGCTCCTACCCTTTGGAATCGCCCTGCTGGCAGGCTACCTCTTCAACCCCCTGCTGACCCGTCTGGAGCGCCGTGGGATTCCCCGGTGGGTTAGTGCAGCAGCCGTTGTGCTCGCCTCCCTTGGCACCATCGGACTACTTGCCGTGCTCATCTTCCCAACCATCTTCAGCCAACTGGATACGCTGGTCAAGCAAATCTCCACCGTGTACAACGCTGCCACCGCATACCTGGAGAGCCGCCGCTTCTTCCAGACACTGAAGCACTACGGCATCCCGCCCGAGCTGGTCCAAGACCTGCTCCAGCGCGAGCTGCTACCACGCCTGGAGCAAGGCTTCCAAGTGCTGATGAGCTCGCTCTTATCCGTCCTGGCGGGGCTCTCCCGCATCCTGACCCATGTGATCAACCTCCTGCTGCTGCCTATCGTGATGTTCTACCTGCTGAAGGACTTCCCCCTGCTGCGGGACGTCATCGTTGAGGTGCTCCACCACAAAGCACCAACAGCTCTCCACATCGTGGAACAGGCAAGTCCGATCGTCCGCACGTATATCAGCTGGGTGCTGTTTGTCTCCACGCTCATCGGGCTCGTCTCAGGTACGCTCTACGCGCTGTTCGGCATTCCGTACAGCGCTCTGCTGGGGCTGCTCAGTGGGCTGTTCAACCCGATTCCTTACATCGGCATCCTCATCACACTGGGTGCTGGGGCAATCGCCATCTTGATTGCACAGCCGGAGGATGTGCTCCGGGACTTCCTCTTCTTTGCGCTCATCATCAACGCTCTGCACTTCCTCAATGCCTACATCGTGGAGCCGCGCGTGCTGGGGGAACGCATTGGCGTCCATCCAGCTGTGCTCATCTTCTCGCTCATCCTTTTTGGGACCCTCTTCGGTTTCGTTGGACTGCTGGTCGCCGTCCCGACAACGGCAGTTCTGGCGCTGCTGTTCAACCAATGGCGCCATGCTCAGAGGACAAAACCGCCGGCAGTTGTATCGCAAGAAGAGGCGCCACTCCCATGACCCCACAGGAACTGGCAGCCGCCATTGACCATACGCTCCTGAAGCCCACGGCAACAGCGTCCGACATTGAACGGCTGTGTATGGAAGCCCGGCAGTGGGGATGCGCTGCCGTGTGTGTGCTTCCGTTCTACGTTCCTCTCGCCTACCGCCTCCTGCGAGATAGCTCGGTTGCTGTGTGCACGGTGGTGGGCTTTCCGCTCGGCAGCACAACACAGCGCACGAAAATCGCCGAAGCTGAAGACGCTGTCATGTTGGGCGCTCGGGAAATTGACATGGTGCTCAACTTTGCTGCCTTCTTCAGCGGGGATGGGGAAGCGGTAGAGCGGGAAATTGCCGCCGTTGCCGCTGTTGTCCACCGCCGCGGCGGCATCCTCAAGGTCATCATTGAGTGCGGGCTGCTCACAGAGGAGCAGCAACGCTATGCTGCCCGCCTGGCAGCTCAAGCAGGAGCGGACTTTGTCAAAACATCAACAGGCTTCCTCTCCCGCGGGGCAACCGTGGAGGATGTCCAGCTCCTCCGCTCTGCTGTTCCACCCCAGGTACACATCAAAGCTTCCGGTGGTATCCGTTCGTACGAGCAGGCACGCGCTCTCTTGGCTGCTGGAGCCACGCGCCTGGGCACCAGCGCAACGGCTCTCATCCTGGAGGAAGCCCGCCGTGTTACCGAAACGTAACGTTTCCCCTTCACCTGCCTCCTCCTGTCCACCCTGTAAGTTCGCGGCGGTTCCAAGTGTCCGCCGACCGTCCATGCAGCGACGCCGCGCACTCACTCTGGTACTCTTGGCTGCCATCGGCATCGGGACCATTGCGGCACTCCAGCGGCAGACCATCACGATTAAGGGCTCTGACACGATGGTCATCTTGACCCAACGCTGGACAGAGCTCTACCCGCACAAGGACCGAGTTCGGTTTCAAGTCACCGGTGGTGGCTCGGGTACAGGGATTGCGGCGCTCATCAATGGAACGGCGGATATCTGTGCCTCTTCCCGCCCGCTTCGCCCGGCGGAAATCCAACAACTCCAGCAGAAGTACGGGCGGCGACCAGTAGAGGTCCGCGTTGCCCGCGATGGCTTAGCCGTCTACGTCAACCGCGAAAATCCCGTGGATAAGCTGACCCTGCAGCAGGTCCGCGACATCTTCACGGGCAAAATCACAAACTGGAAGCAGGTCGGCGGTCCTAATGCGCGCATCATCCTGTACAGCCGCGAGAACAACTCGGGCACGTACGAGTTCTTCAAGGAGCACGTGCTCCAGGGACAAGACTTCGCCCCGCACACACAGCACATGCCCGGTACGGCTGCATTAGTCAACGCTGTTGCGAAGGACCGATGGGGAATTGGCTACGGCGGCGCTGCCTACGCACGGGACATCAAGGAGGTTGCTATTGCCGAGGCACCGGGCAAACCGTACTACCTCCCCACGGCGGAACATGTCGTCTCGGGGCGCTACCCCATCAGTCGTTTCCTCTACTTCTACCTGCGGGAGCCTCCTCGCGGAGAGCTCAAAGCCTTCATAGACTGGGTCCTCAGCGATGACGGACAGCGCGTGGTCTCCGAAGTCGGATACTTCCCTCTCCGTCTCTCCAAACCGCCCCAACAGCGGCGGTGAGAACACTCCACCCATGCCGACACCTCCTGTTGAAACATCGGCGCTGTTCCGGAAACCCCGCGCCCGGGTCGGCGAGCGCATCATTGAGGGTATCATCGCCACCGTTTCCCTCAGCTCCATTGCTGTCATCGCGCTGATATTCCTCTTTATCGCCCGAGAAGCGCTGAGGATCTTCTCAGCATCCGACACACCGCTGGCTTCCTCCGGCACACACCAGGCTGCCGAAGTGGAGGTCTACGGAGCTGAACCGACTGCTGAAGCAACCGCGGAAGCAGCTCCAGAAGTCTACAACCCTGACGTCTCCGCGCCTCTGCCCGAACGCCCTCTCTCGGCAGCTTCTTCAGAGCCGTCGGAGCACTCCGCCTCTTCCCCATCGTTGCTGCAGAATCTGCTGGGAACAGTATGGCAACCCATATCGGCACAGCCCAAGTACGGACTCTTGCCTCTGATTGTCGGGACGCTCAAGATTACGCTCGTTGGATTGCTGCTTGCTGCACCGATTGGAATCCTGGCAGCAATCTATGCAGCTTTCTTCGCCCCGAGAGCGGTGCGAGAATTCCTGAAGCCAGTGGTGGAAATCCTGGCGGGCTTTCCCTCTGTGGTCATTGGGTTCTTCTGTCTGATGGTCGTTGCCAGCCTTGTCCAAGACACGCTAGGGACAACCTACCGCCTGAATACGCTCGTCGGTGGCATCGGGCTTGCCATCGCACTGCTGCCCCTGATTTTCACCATCGTGGAGGACAGCATGACCGCGCTGCCCCGCTCGTTTTGGGAAGCAGGGTTAGCGCTGGGAGCGCGACCGTGGCAGGTCGTCTTACGGATTATGGTTCCGGCAGCAACCCCGGGCATCTTTGCTGCGCTCCTGTTAGGCTTCGGGCGCGCCTTCGGGGAGACAATGATCGTGCTCATGGCAAGCGGTAATGCTCCACTGCTCTCGTGGAGCCCACTGGAGCCCGTGCGGACGATGTCTGCCACCATCGGCGCGGAGATGGGCGAGGTCGTCTGGGGTTCACTCCATTACAGCATCCTCTTCCTCATCGGGCTCTTGCTGTTTGCGGTCACCTTCATGCTCAACATCGTTGCCGAATTTTGGGTTCGGCAGCGTCTGCTCCGTCGCTTCCGTGGTATTAGCTCGTAGAGCTCCTATGCCAGAGTTCGGCTACGGCTTCCGGAGAGAGCCTGGCTGGCACTTTCTTGCAGGGATCGCCATTGTGGGTATAACGCTGCTGGCAGCTCTCTCGCTCGTTGGACTGAGCCTCAGCCTCTTGGGGCACTTCGCTGTGGAGGGACTGCCCCACGTAACTTGGGAATTCCTCACTGAATCGCCACGCAACAACAATACCGAAGGGGGCATCTTCCCGGCAATCTACGGGACAGTGCTCCTGGTAGTGCTCATGAGCATCCTGGGGGTGCCGGTCGGCACGATAACGGCAATCTACCTCTCGGAGTACGCCCGAGAAGGTTCTCTTACCCGCTGGGTTCGCTTCGGTGTGAACACTCTGGCAGGAGTTCCCTCTATCGTCTTCGGGCTCTTCGGATTGGGATTTTTCGTGCAGTTCATCGGGAAAGGCATAGACCGAGTCTTGGGACTTGAGCTCACGTGGGGGAAACCAGCTCTGATTTGGGCTGCGGCAACACTGGCGGTGTTGACACTCCCTGTGGTCATCGTCTCTGTCGAAGAGGCTCTGCGAAGTGTGCCCCGCCAACTCCGCGAAGCAGCCCTGGCTCTGGGGGCAACTCGGTGGCAGACGATCTGGCGGGTTGTCTTGCCGCATGCTTTTACCGGCGTCCTGACGGGTTCGATCTTAGCCGTCAGCCGTGGTGCCGGCGAAGTCGCGCCCATCCTGTTCTTAGGAGCCGCGTACTCCTTGCCAGAGCTACCCAAAAGCCTGACCAGCCAGTTCATGGAGTTGGGGTACCACCTGTTTGTCCTGTCAACACAATCGCCCGATGTTGAAGCCACCCGACCGCTGCAGTACGCCACCACCGTGGTGCTGCTTTTGACCACCTTCGCCCTGAACTTAAGTGCCATCCTCTTGCGTCTGAAATTGCGCCATCAGCGGTCCGGCATCCGGTGAACCATGGCAACCACACCATCCCTTGTACCGAAAATCCGCACCCATGAGCTCAACGTCTACTACGGGCACAAACACGCCCTCCAAGACATCACCGTGGAAATCTACGCCAACCGGGTGACAGCCTTCATCGGCCCATCGGGCTGCGGAAAGTCTACCTTTTTGCGGGCACTCAACCGCATGAACGAGCTCATCCCGAATGCCCGCACCACTGGACGGGTGGAGCTCGACGGTATCAACATCTACGACCCCAGCGTTGATGTCGTCCAAGTTCGGCGCCGCGTGGGGATGGTTTTCCAACAGTCGGTGCCGTTCCCGAAGTCCATTTACGAGAACGTCGCCTTCGGTCTGCGTCTCAACGGAAGACTCTCGAAAGCAGAATTGGACGACATCGTGGAACAGAGTCTACGCCGAGCTGCTCTCTGGGACGAAGTCAAGGACCGGCTCCACCACTCGGCACTGGAGCTCTCCGGCGGGCAGCAGCAGCGCCTCTGCATCGCCCGCGCAATTGCCGTCAACCCAGAAGTCCTGCTCATGGACGAGCCGTGTTCAGCGCTGGACCCCATCAGCTCTGCCAAGATTGAGGAGCTCATTGAAGAGCTCAAGCGCGACTACACCATCGTCCTGGTTACCCACAACATCCAACAGGCTGCCCGCATCAGCGACTACACTGGCTTTTTCTACCTGGGACGCCTGGTGGAGTACAACCGCACGCGCGAGCTCTTCACCAACCCGCAGAAGCGGGAAACCGAAGACTACATCACCGGTCGCTTTGGCTAACGTTGTACAGCAGGAGTTGCGCTGATGCACCGCTCTTTTGAGGAAGACCTGGACAAACTGCGCACCCGCCTCATCCGCATGGGGAGTCTGGTGGAAGAGCAAGTTGAGTTCGCCTTCCGCGCCCTCCTGGAGGGTAATACCGTGCTGGCACAGTTGGTCATTGAGCGGGACGAGAAAGTTGACGCTTTGGACATCAAAATCGACAGCCAATGCCAGCGGATCTTCGCCCTGCACCAGCCCGTTGCCAGCGATCTCCGGTTGCTCCTGGCAGCGCTGAAAATCAACAACGAGCTGGAGCGCATTGGCGATATGGCGCTCGACATCGCCCGCATCGCCCTTGAGGTCCCGGAAACCCGACCGCTGGCAGAACTCATCGGGTTAGAACGCATGACGAAGGCAACGTTTACGATGGTCAAAACCAGCGTGGACGCCTTCGTCAACGCTGATGCCGATTTGGCCAAGCACCTCCTGCCACTGGACTCTACCGTGGACGCTCTGGAACGCGAGATGAGCTCACAGCTCATTGAGCTCATGCAGCAGGAAAGCCGGTGGGTACTACCGGGCGTCAAGCTCATTGTCGTCCTGCGAGCGCTGGAGCGCATGGCAGACCACGCAACGAACATCGCTGAAAACGTCATTTTCCTGACCGAAGCCCGTCTGGTTCGCCACCGGCAACTGGAGGAATTGGGGCCGGCAAGTCCACCAGCAGCTCCGCCGACGCCATGAGCGAGCAGCTTGATCCAGCGGCAGCGGAGGCACCTTCCGACCAGTCAGCACCCCAACAGGTGCAAACCCGGGCTGGCTCCGTTGCCATTATCGGCAAGCCAAACGTCGGCAAATCCACTCTGCTCAACACAATTCTGGGCACGAAGCTCTCCATCGTGACTCCGAAGCCGCAGACAACCCGAAAACGGGTCATCGGCATCTACACCGACGAGCGCAAACAGATTCTCTTCCTGGACACCCCCGGCATCCTGGAGCCCCGCTATGAGCTACACCGCGCCATGATGGGCTACGTCCACGATTCGCTCAAGGATGCCGATGTCATCGTGTTGGTGGTCGACGTCACCCAGCAGCCAGACCCGGAAACCGTCGTCACTGCCGATGTAGCTGAGGCACTCCAGCGCCTGCGCAAACCCATTATCGTTGCCCTGAACAAAGTGGACCTCCTCCGCACTCCCGCTGAAGTGCTGCCTATCATTGAGCGCTACGCTGCAACGGGGCTGTTCCAGGAATTTGTCCCGATTTCCGCCCTGAAGAACGCCAACGTGGACGAGCTCCTGCGCACAATCGAGCGCTACCTTCCCGTTTCGCCCTTCCTCTACGACCCGGAGCTGCTGAGCACGCAGCCGGAGCGCTTCTTCGTAGCAGAGCTCATCCGCGAGCAAATCTTCCTGCTCTACCGCCACGAAGTGCCCTACTCCACCGAGGTGCAGATCGTGGAATTCAAAGAGCGGGAGCATGGGAAATGGTACATTGCCGCCGATATCATCGTGGAGCGAGAGTCGCAGAAGGTCATCCTCATCGGTTCCGGAGGCAAGCGGCTCAAGACGCTGGGACAGCGTGCCCGTCAGGCGATTGAAGCCTACCTTGGCGTCCCTGTCTACTTGGAGCTCTTCGTGAAGGTCCGCGGGCGCTGGCGCAATAACAAGACGATGCTGCACTTCTTCGGCTACTGATGGGCTGGAGTGCCACGGAGGTGCTAACGCTAACCCGGATTCCTGGGCTCTCACAGCGAGCCGTACAGCGGCTGGTGGAGAGCTATGCAGATTTTGGCGAATTCCGCCATGCCCTTGCCTCCAGTGCCATCTAGCCCTTAGGAGCATCATAGCAGCAATCCTACACCCATCAAGATCAACACTATACTTACCTATCCTAGGACCTTCAATACCTCCTCCTACTCCTGCTGATGATGATAATGATGCTAACCTTGCACTTGATCCATCAATAACGTTAACGAACTCAAACCCAACCCTTCTCTTGCCAGCATCCCTAACCTCTCTAGCAACAACACCACCTACGCTTATGCCCTTTTCCTTGAGCATATCAATCAGCCTCATGAGTACTGTGCTCTTCCCTACCCCTGGCTCACCAGTTAGTAGTATCAGCATAGTTTAGTATCCATGCATTTATCAATGCGAGTAGTAATAAACCAATGGGCTATGGAAGGGATAAGGGAGATAGTTGAAGGTAGCACAAGGTTGCTTGTGCCAGAGGCATCATTGGTAAGCGATGTGCCTCCAAAGCAACCAGCATTCTACAACCCAGCAGCAAGGGTTAGTAGGGATGTATCCATAGTAGCATACAATGCATTCATTCAACAAGTTGATGAGAAGAGTTTTGCAGATGCACTTGCAGGGCTTGGAGCAAGGGCTTTGAGGGTTGCCGTTGAGGTTAAAGGCATTGATGAGGTTTACATAAACGATATCAACCCAGTTGCAATTGATATTGCAAAGAGAGCATCCATACTAAATGGGGTTGAGCATATCTGTAAGTTCAGCATAGATACAGCATACAGGTTCCTTGCAGAGCACTCAACAAGGGGCTTCAGGTTTGGGATGATTGATCTGGATCCATTTGGTACCCCTGCACCATACGTTGACTGTGCCTTAAGGGCAGTTGTAGATGGAGGATTGCTTAGCATGACTGCAACAGATACCCCCATTCTGTATGGCATATACCCAAGGATAGCGATGAGGAGGTACCATGGCAGATCGATGAGGTGTGAGTATGCAAATGAGATAGGTCTAAGGCTACTGTTAGGGATGCTGAGCATGGTTGCATCAAGGCTTGAGATGGGCATAGAGCCGTTGTTTGTGCAGAGCACTAGGCATTACATGCGTGTATACGCTAAGATAGGCGTAGGTTCTAGCAATGCAGATGAGATGCCATCAATGCTAGGTTATGCGTATCACTGCAACTCATGCTCCAACAGGTTCACAGTAGATATTGATGAGTATAGGGAAGCATGCAATCTATGCAATAGTAAGAAGATGATCAGAGCAGGGCCATTATGGATCTCTAGGCTCATGGATGAGAGTTTTGTTGCTTTGATGAACAGTATAATTGATGATGGGGCATATGCTCTAAACCTAGATAAGCAGGCAGTGAATATAGTGAGGATAGCAAAGGAGGAGAGCATGCTTGTAGATGAGGCATTGTACTATACAGTAGATGAGGTAACAAGCATGCTAAAGATAAGGCCACCAAGCACTACAAGCATACTTGATACACTAAGGAGTAATGGATTCAAGGCATCAAGGACTGCTCTATCGTTGAGAGGTTTCAGGACAGATGCAAATATAAGGGATATATGCTCTCTTGTAAGAGCACTAGTAGATCAATAAGGTTGGGTTGATCATTGTTATACATTCTTCTTTATTCTTGCTACTTGCTAGACTTGAAGCCCTTGCATACTAGATAGAGTTCGCTACTCTCCTTCCTGCTAGCCTTTGGCTTGTGTATGTAAACCTTCTTGAAGTACATCTTAACCTCATCTATGAACTCCTTGAGCATATCACCATCAAAGACCTTTAGCACTGCACTCCCATCATCCTTGAGCAGTACCTTTGCTACATCCAGCACTCTCCTGCTCATGTATATCTGCTTTGCATGATCTAAACTCCATATCCCAGAGAGGTTTGGTGATACATCTGAGAGTACAACATCAACTTCATCAAGGATGTCCTTTACTCTTGCTGCTAGAGCATCATCCTCTACGCTCATGCAGAGGAACCTAACATTTGCTCCAAATCCCTTCCCATCTCCATCATCCTCTTCCCTCTCTCCTTTACCTTTACCCTTACCCTTACCCACATCCATCTCCCTTACATCAACACCCAGCACAAGCCCATCAGAACCAACAGCACTACTAGCAACCTGTAACCAGCCACCAGGATAACATCCTATATCAAGAACCTTATCTCCCTTTCTAAATATATGGAAGGATTTGTTGATCTCAAGCAGTTTGTATGCAGCCCTACTCTTGTAACCGCTCTCCTTTGCAAGCCTCCTGTAGTAATCACGTCTAGCCTCATCTAACCTCATTCTTGCTCATTCCTGTATGCTTGTACTAGATGCACCTAACTGGTAGCGGTAGAAGGAGTAGAAAGAGTAGTAGTGGTGGTAGCATCACTCCCCTTCTCTTCATTCATTCTCTTGCTCATCTCCACCAGAACCCAGTTCTCTATCAACCTGCATGTATTTGGACTCACGCTACCATCAACAGTACACATACTCTCAAGGTTGCATGTTATGCATGGCGCACCCTCTATGCTTGTAGTATCGAGTGGGAGCCTCACTGCTATTAACCTGAATGTCCACCTCCCATTCTCTAGAACCCTCTGCCTTGTAACCAACCCTCTCTTTTCTAGCCTCATGGCTATCCTTGAGCCATCCCTGCTTGTTAGGTTGAGTTCCTTCCATAACCTGCTTTGCAGTATACCCTCTTTGCCCTGCTCAACTATCAACTTGAATACCTTGGAGGTTAGATCCTCTATACTCTCCTCTCTACCCTCATTATTATCCTGCTGCATCAACTTACTCACCAACATTACTAATATGTGCAAACTGCTAAATAATCGTTTGTAATTATCTTACGAATTATGCAATGTACGATAGATTAGAGGTATCGAACTCCTTTACTACTTCATACTCCCTCCCAAATGCTAGCCTTGTTAGCATCCTCAACTCAGGGAAGTATGACATGGGATCACCTTTAGCCATAATGGTTGCTGTATGCTCATCCCCAAGAAGGTCCCTACACAACCCATAGGTCATCGTTCTAACCTTGTACTCATCAACTACACCTAAGCTATGCAGATATTCATGTGTAAGAACAACGAATATGTATGAGTTGTACTCCTCCTTACTCCTTGCTATACTCTTAACAGCATTAAGCAGATACCTGTTAATCACTATAGAGTTGGAACCTAACACATGGTATGCACCAATGAACGATGGCATATCTTGAAGCAGAAGGTTAAGACCTGCTCTCCTCATCCCAAACCTATCCTCTACAGCATCCTTCACTATGGCAAATACATCCTTAAAGTCATCTGCAACTCTTAACCTCTCTCTATACTTACTCATCCATTATATATAGAGAAGTGATAGGATATAAACTCTCCATAGATTATGCCTACTAATAATAAATATCTAAACTACAAACAAAGCATCTGACAGATTAGGAGTTTGAGGACACGCCCTCCATAAGGAACTATTAGGTCTGGATGACATCGTGATGTTATGCCTTTAGGCGCATATGTGTGAACTCCCACCAGGGATGTGGTGGAAAACGGATCGGTAGAATAGGCTATAACTCCAACTAGGGAATCGAGAGTGTTCTTTGCTATCCACATATAATATGGACTAAACTGCATGGTTGGTGGGCGGGAAGTCTGTTGCTTCTAGGTTACTAATCTTATCGCTATCTGCCATGCTTATAACAATAAGGTAGAAGTATTT
>VAPR01001113.1_pt1 | contig 14342 bp, 13 predicted proteins | sample 3380701 | NCBI WGS metagenome assembly VAPR01 (sample SAMN11536904, study PRJNA540576) | hot springs metagenome | isolation source: hot spring wet sediment | place: Spain: Lobios | collected 2014-01 | reverse complement strand
CGTTACGTCCGTCGCTGAACTGGGAGCCGGCACAGGTGTGTTTACCCGAGAGATTCGGGCAAAAAAGCGGCCGGACTGCACCGCGCTGATTTTTGAACGGGATGACGAGATGCGAAATCGCCTGGCGGAGAATTTTCCGGATTTGCTGTTTTGCAGGGATGCAAGGGAGCTGTCCCGGGAAGTGATCGGGCACGGGATGGCTGGTCTTGACGCCGTTATTTCAGGGCTGCCGTTTTCCAACTTCAGCCCTGAGCTGCGGGAAGAATTGCTGGAGCAGGTCTTCGTTGCCTTGAAACCAGGGGGGCTGTTCGTCGCATTTCAATACTCCCTTCAGATGAAGAAACTTCTGCAACACAGGTTCAGTCGTGTCGACATACGCTTCGTTCCGCAAAATGTCCCGTTTGCGTTCGTATACGTTTGTTCTAAATAGGAGGTGGCAGCGTGGAGCTTGATCTGCTCGTTACTTTGGTGGAACAATATGGATATGCAGCCCTGTTCTTCTCGCTCTGGCTGGGAATTGTGGGCATGCCGATCCCCGACGAGGTGATCGTGATGTCGGGCGGGATGCTCACGGCAACCCGTTGGCTGCAGCCGATTCCCGCTTTCCTGATTACGTATCTTGGCGTCGTTTCGGGATTGACGCTCGGGTACGTGCTGGGATACAAACTGGGCGCTCCTTTATGGAAGCGTGTGGCCAAAGGAAAGCGAGGAGAGACATACCTGGCAAGGGCAGAGCTGCTGCTCGACCGTTACGGAAGCTGGGCATTGTCCCTCAGCTACTTTTTTCCGGTGGTTCGCCACCTCGTGCCGTACCTGGTCGGGATCAACCGGATGCCGGTGAAGCGGTACGCGCTCTACTCCCTGCCGGCCGGTCTGGTTTGGACGCTGGTGTACTTTTCCATCGGCCGTTTGTTTGGCCAATCCATCGAGGCAATTGGCCATGCCGTCCACACTTATGGTCTGATAGCCCTTTCTGCAGTAGGCATTCTTGCGCTGTTGTACCTGGGGGTGAGGAGCCTGCGGGGAAACGCGATCGATTTAGGGGGAAGCGAATATGGAAGACATCACGATTCTCGTGGTGGATGACGAAAAAGAGATCCGCGATTTGATCGGAATCTATGCATCTAATGAAGGCTATCGCGTGATCAAGGCCGCTGATGGCAGGGAAGCATTGGAGATTCTGGAGCGGGAAGAAGTGCATCTGCTGGTGCTTGATATCATGATGCCGAACATGGACGGCATTCAGGCCTGCCTGAAAATCAGGGAACGCAAACACATGCCGATTATCATGCTCTCCGCCAAATCGCAGGACATGGACAAAATTTACGGGTTGAGCATGGGTGCCGACGATTACATGATCAAGCCGTTCAATCCGCTGGAGCTGATGGCCCGCATCAAGTCGCAGCTGCGCCGCGGCGTCAAGCCGGGTGAAATCGGCGTGTGGTTGAAACGAGAGGGACAGAGAATAGAGCTGACCGTGACAAACAAGGGGGAAGACATCCCGCCCGAACAGCTTGCCCGAATCTTTGAGCGTTTTTACCGGGTAGAAGGGTCCCGGTCCTTGAAGACGGGAGGAGCCGGGCTTGGTCTGGCTATCGTCAAAAGCATCGTCGAACTGCACGGGGGTGCCATCCGGGCAGAGAGCCAGGAGGGGGTCATCTCCTTTCACATCTGGCTCCCGTCTCCCTGATGATGGTTTTCCAGTCTCTTTTCCCGCAATTTTTTGTCACGCGCCTTCAGAAACGGGGAACTGCTCATCGCCATTAGCAGCATGATAACGCCGGCAGCACCGGTTACAATTCCTAAAATCAGATAGAGTGTATTCATGGTTGTGAATCTCCTTTCCTGCCTGTGAATCAAATGATTTGTCAGTATGAAAACTATGGTATAATAGGAAAGTCGTTTTTTTGAACATGTTTCTGTAAGATAAACGCAGGGAGGATAATCTTGGATGACTACTCAGCAAACGTCTGTAGATCAACTGGCCATTAACACCATACGCACACTTGCGATCGACGCGATCGAAAAGGCCAACTCCGGCCACCCGGGGATGCCAATGGGGGCTGCACCGATGGCTCACGTGCTGTGGAGCCGCTTTATGAAGGTAAATCCATCCAATCCGCAGTGGATTGACCGTGACCGCTTCGTGCTGTCGGCAGGACATGGCTCCATGTTATTATACTCGATGCTGCACCTGATGAAATATGATGTTTCCATGGAAGATTTACATAATTTCCGCCAATGGGGCAGCAAAACGCCGGGGCATCCCGAGTTCGGACATACGCCTGGCGTTGACGCAACAACCGGTCCGCTGGGACAAGGCATTGCGATGGCGGTGGGCATGGCCATGGCTGAAAAGCAGATGGCGGCTGTTTACAACCGTGAAAACTTTGACATCGTGAACCACTATACCTATGTCATCTGCGGCGACGGCGACCTGATGGAGGGCGTTTCCAGCGAGGCTTCTTCTCTGGCAGCCCACCTGAAGCTTGGCAAGCTGATCGTGATGTACGATTCCAATGATATTTCGCTGGACGGCGAGCTTTCCCGCTCCTTTTCGGAAAACGTGGCTCAGCGCTACCAGGCATACGGCTGGCAGTATCTGCGCGTAGAAGACGGCAACGATCTGGCTGCCATCGAAGCGGCCATCGCTGAAGCCAAGAAAGACCTCGACCGCCCTACCCTGATCGAAGTGAAGACCGTGATCGGATACGGCAGCCCGAACAAGGGCGGCTCCGCTGCATCTCACGGAGCGCCGCTGGGCAAGGACGAGGTAAAGCTGACCAAGCAAAACTACGCATGGCCGCATGAAGTGGATTTCCATGTACCTCAGGAAGTAAGCGACTTCTATGCGAATCTCGCGGAAGCCGGTCAAAAGCATGAAGCCGTTTGGCGTGACCTCTTTGCTGAGTATGCGAAAGCCTATCCAGAGCTGGCAGAGCAGTTCCAGACTGCGGTTTCCAACCAACTCCCTGCGGGTTGGGATGCCGAACTGCCAACCTACGAGACAGGTGCGAAACTGGCTACCCGCGCAGCATCCGGCAACGCGATCAACGGTCTGGCGAAACGCATTCCGTTCCTGATCGGCGGTTCCGCTGACCTGGCGCACTCCAACAACACCGTGATCAAGGGAGAGGGCGACTTCCTCCCTGGCAGCTACTCCGGCCGCAACATCTGGTTTGGTGTTCGCGAGTTCGCGATGGGCGCTGCCCTTAACGGGATGGCGCTGCACGGTGGTCTGAAAGTGTACGGCGGTACGTTCTTCGTCTTCTCCGACTACGTGCGTCCGGCGATCCGCCTCTCTGCACTGATGAAGCAGCCAGTGGTGTACGTCTTCACGCATGACTCCATCGCGGTAGGGGAAGACGGCCCGACCCACGAGCCGATCGAACACCTGCCTTCGCTGCGTGCGATGCCAGGCCTGACCGTCCTGCGTCCAGCCGACGCGGTGGAAACGAACGAAGCGTGGAAATACGCCGTGTCTCGCACTGATGAGCCAGTCGTGCTGGTGCTGACCCGTCAAAACCTGCCGGTGCTGGCAGAGACCCAGGAAAAGGCAGCCGAGGGCGTAAGCAAGGGTGCATACGTGCTGGCAGACGCAGCAAACGGCAAACCGGACGTGGTGCTGCTGGCAACCGGTTCCGAAGTGTCGCTCTGCATGCAGGCACGTGAAGCGCTGGCGGCAAAAGGCATTCAGGCTCGTGTCGTCAGCATGCCGAGCTGGGAGCTGTTTGAGCGTCAGCCGAAGGAATACCGCGACAGCGTGATTCTGCCTGAGGTGAAAGCCCGTCTGGCCGTTGAGATGGCCGCTCCGCTGGGCTGGGAACGCTACGTCGGCGACGGCGGAAGCGTGATCGGCATCAACCAGTTCGGTGCTTCTGCGCCGGGCGAGCGCATCATGAAAGAGTACGGCTTTACCGTGGAAAACGTCGTGGCACAAGCAGAAAAGCTGTTGAAGTAAAAGGAAAAAAGCCTGCATCTTGCGTGATTGGTTCATGTAAGATGCAGGCTCTTTGCTTTGTAAGAAGCTATCTCGGGATCACGTAAAACAAAAAAGAAAAAACGATACTGGGTACTGCTGCTACAACGAAATAGATGGTCCATTTCCATCTGCTTTTATGATCTTGAACGGAATCCTCCTGATAGTAAGGATTGGGAACCCGAAGCGTGTTGTACACCATAAGACCGGCCAGCGTTATCAAACCAAACGCAAGATATTCGGTATAATTGCCGACCTCATCGAAATGACCAGTAGAAAGGGCAATGATGATGGTGAAGAGGAGGAAGACAACACCCGTCACAAATGCTTTTGCCAACATGAACCCTCCTATTTCAGGCTCCACACTGAAAAAACAGATTACACCCTGCCGTTACCCCTTCTCAACCACAGCGCACAAAGGTTATCCAACGCGGTAGAGCTACACGTCTTCTGTCACCAGTGCAATGGCGAAACCGTCGCACCCTTTGCTGCCCACCGTCTGGATCGCTGTCGCGCTTACACGGGGCTCTACGGCCAGCAGTTCATTCATGCGCCGGGTTCCTTGCACACCTGGATCGGAGCTGGTTTCATCTGCGACCGAGCCGTTGCGCACGACGTTGTCTACGATGATCAGGCTTCCACGGCGGGAGAGTTTGAGTGCCCACTGAACGTAATGTGGATTGTTTGGCTTGTCGGCGTCGATGAAGATCAGGTCAAACGGGCCTTGCCCTTCCCGAGCGAGTTGATCCAGCGAATCGAGTGCCTGCCCCAGGCGTACCTCGACAACATCGCCGAGGCCAGCGCGGGCAATATTGGAGCGAGCCACTTCAGCATGCTTCGGGTCGGCCTCCAGCGTAATCAGACGACCGCCAGCGGGCAGCGCACGTGCCAGCCAGATGGTACTGTAGCCGCCTAATGTGCCGATTTCCAGAATGGTGCGGGCCCCTTGGATTCGCGCCAACAGATGCAGCAGCTTGCCTTGATTGGGGGCTACGTCGATCGCGGGCAGGCCGGCTGCGGCATTGGCCTGAAGGGCTGCATCCAGATCTGGATCAGATGAAACAAGCATATCGGTCAGGTAGCGGTCGACGGCAGACCATTGCTCGAGTGACATGTGATCAGCTCCTTGTTATTTTGTCAGGAAAATTATAACATTTTGAACAGTACAAATGAAAGGAAGTGGATGAATGAGCCATTCCATCATCCCGTTCAATCAGAATCGGCCACTTCAGCTTATGTCCCTTGGATTCGTTCTATTCTGGACGTGGCTCGCCATCGAACCGGTTCACCGCTTCAACTGGTTTCTGGAAAACCTGCTGATTTTTCTTGCTGTTTTCGTTCTGGTTTTCACCTATCGACTGTTCGCCTTTTCGAATGTATCGTATTTCCTCATGATCTTGTTCTTTTCCTTACATACAATCGGGGCGCATTACACATACTCCACCACACCGATCGACGCTTTGTTGAACGAGATGTTTCACTTTGAACGAAACCATTACGACCGCATTGTTCATTTCAGCTTCGGGTTGCTGCTTGCCTATCCGATTTTTGAGTTTTTGATCAGAGTTGCCCGTTTTCAACCTGGCTGGTCGTATGCCGTGACGGTCATCACTGTTCTGTCTGCCGGTGCGTTCTACGAACTGATCGAGATGTGGGTAGCGAAGATCGTCGCCCCCGAGATCGGAACGATGTTTCTCGGCACGCAGGGAGATGAATGGGACACGCAGCAGGATATGGCGTTGGCGTTGTATGGGTCCATCATCGCGATGACCGTAACAGCATTCAACCGACCGAGGTTCTATACCACTAATCTTTTTAGAAACCACGGTTGCGAGAAGAAGCATGTTTCCAGACGGAGCGACTTGCGAAGTCCACCCTAGCGGAGCGACGCATTCGCGGGAACCAGGATCGTAACCCTGAATCAGCTACGAAGCGGATCTGCTTTTACGATCCCCCGCGAATTCGTTGCGTAGCGGACAGTTTATGCATCCTGTTGGACGTAGAACGGAGCGGAGACTGGAAACATGCTTCTTCCACCACAGCCACTTTCCTAGCCAGCTTTCGAAGACCAACATAGGCTTTTTTCCAGTGACAAACCGCTTCAATTATGGAATGATAGACAGTGGTCTCGCGTCCGATGTGCGCCTAGAAACTTTTTCGCAAAATGACCGTCTAAAAGGTGGGAGAGAGAAAGAAACCAGGAGGTACCCATGGCAACAAAGGCCAAGAAACTCGTCAAAAAGAAGAAAGGCAACTTGCTTCTGTTTGCCGTTTCATTTCTCGTCTTTTTGCTCCTCAGCGTCGTAGGCGGCTACTTCGCCCTGCTGTACGCGGGTGAGCAGATGATTGATATGAGTAAACTGGAAGACATCAAAAACGAAGCGTCGGTGGTCTACGACAAAAACAACATAAAAGTAGGCACTCTGTACGCCAGTGAAAATCGCGAATACAAACCGATCAGCCAAATGCCCAAGCATTTGATTGACGCCTTCGTGGCGGTCGAAGACAAGCGCTTCTTCGATCACAAGGGCGTCGACATCATCCGGGTGGCAGGCGCGATCATAAACGACATTAAAAAAGGTGATCTTGCCGAAGGAGGCAGCACCATTACGCAACAGCTGGCGCGAAATGTATTCCTCTCCCATGAGCAGACCTTTTGGCGCAAGACCAAAGAGATCAGCATCGCGATCGGCCTGGAGCGCAAGTTTTCCAAGGACCAAATCATGGAGATGTACCTGAACAAGGTCTATCTCGGAAAAGGGCAGTACGGTGTTCAGGCGGCTTCCGAATATTACTTTGGCAAGAACGTAACCGATTTGCAGGTTCATGAGTCGGCAACCCTCGCCGCGATTCCCAAGGCGCCCACCTATTATTCGCCGTTCGGTGATCCGGCAAAGGCGAAGGAACGGCGTGACACCATTCTGCGCCTGATGATGGAACAGGGTTTCATCAGCAAGGAACAAAAGGAGAAGGGGCAGAAAGAACCGCTTCCGACCAAGAAAAAGGAATCCAAGGACAGCGGCATGAAGGCAGGCTACGAAGCTTATGTCGACTACTTGGTGCGAGAAGTGGAAGAGCAGTTCGGCATCGCGGAGGAAGATCTGTACCGGGGCGGCTGGGAAATTTACACCGCGCTTGATCCGAAGATGCAGGACGCGATGACGAAAGCGTACGACAACCCGAAAAACTTCCCGAAAGACGGTCCAAAGCGCGGCGTAGAGTCGGCGATGATCGTCGTAGACGCCAAAAACGGCGGGATCGCTGCCATGGTCGGCGGCCGCAACTACCAGCGCAAAGGGTGGAACCTCGCCGTTGACATGCAGCGGCAGCCGGGCTCCACGTTTAAACCGCTGGCGGTGTACGCACCGGCGCTCGATACGCGGGACGATTTGAACATCCACTCGCGATTGAGCAACGAGCGGCAGAGCTTTAACGGCTACGAGCCGAAAAACTACAACGGCAAGTACAGTGAGAGCGTATCGCTCTCCCGCGCATTGACCGACTCCCTGAACATTCCTGCGGTTTGGCTGTTGAATGAAATCAAAGTGCCTACCGCTCTTGAGTACCTGAATAAATTCGGCATCAAGCTGGAACCGGAAGACCGCAACCTGGCCATCGCGCTGGGCGGTTTGAGCAAAGGAACGTCGCCGCTGCAAATGGCGCAGGCCTACACAGCCTTCCCGAACGGAGGGGTGGTTTCCAAGGCGCACGCAGTGGTGAAGCTGAAGAACCAGCGACTCGGCTTTGAAAAGTCTGCCGAAGTGAAGCAGGAGCAGGTGATCAAGCCGCAGACGGCGTGGGACATCCATACCGTTCTGGAACGGGCGGTTAACGAAGGTACGGGGAAAATGGCACGAATAAAAGGCCGCCCTGTTGCTGGAAAAACCGGTACGACCCAGTCCATGGTCGGTGACAGCAGTGTGAACAAGGACGCCTGGTTTGTCGGCTACACGCCGGAATACGTCGGTGCAGTCTGGATGGGCTTCGATCCGGAGGACAAACAGCACTTGATGAGACAAGGCAGCAGCATGACGGCGAAGCTGTTCTCCACCGTACTCGGCGAAGGCCTCAAGGGTGTCAAGTCCCGGGATTTCGAACGTCCAGCAGGGGTGGAAGAAGAGGAAAAACCGGCAGAGTTTGCTCCGCTTCAACTGGCAGCCGATTTGACGATGGATCAGGATCAGATGAAAGTGGTGCTCAGCTGGATTGGCGGCAGCCAGGAAGCGAAATTCACGTACGATCTCTATCGTTTTGTGGACAGCGTGGAATCCAGGCAGCTGATTGCTTCCGGGCTCACGGAAATGACGTATGTAGATGCGCTGAGCGAACCCAATCTGTACAAATACATCGTCGTGCCTCGCGATGAAAACGGCACCGAAGGACCGCCGTCCAACGTGGCGGAAATCAGCATGGAGCAGCTCGAGAATCTGCTGCAAGAAGGCGAACAGCACAACGATGAAAACATGCAGGAAGGCGAAGTGCCGATCGAGGGTGGCGACGGCGGCCAGGATGGCGGCGGTGATCAGGGCGGCCAGAACGGTGAAGGCGACCAGGGGGACCAAGGAAACGGCGACAACCCGGATCAGCCGGATACCGGAACGCCTACCGATGACGGTACCGGGCAGCAAGATGGCAACACCCCGCCAGGCAATCAACTTCCTCCGCCACCAGCGGAGGGAGGCCAGCCTCCTGGTACTGGCGGCACCAACGGATAGCAGTCATACATTTCTAGATAGTTGGAAAGGTTTCGACTATTTCCACTTCCCCTGACACGTGGTACAATAGGCAGTAAATCGGGAGAGAAGACAGGAGGGAACCGTCTATGACTAACTTTGCACAGACGGATTTACGAGATTTCTTTTTGGAAAAACTGCAACGCGCCAAAGTGAATTTTGAACGTGCTCTCGACTGTAAGCATACCGATTTCGATGATTTGTACCCATATATGAACGAACAGCCTCAATTCTTCTGGTACAAACGCTATGTGGCCTGGTCAGAGCTCCTGACCGTCGTCAAGCTTGCAGAGGAACTGGGAATCGAGTGGACGTCTGAGTTCAGCGAACAGCAAGTTCAGTTTATCCAGGGGAAAGTGCTGCAGGGAAAAGTTCTGGATCAATGGTATCCAGAAGGAGATAATCAGCAGGAAGAAACCCTTAGCCATATGGAAGAATAAAGGCAAAGAGCCTGATGAAAAAGGGGCTGTCCCAAAAGTCCATTTATGATTTTTTGTGCCCCACTACGAGCTATATTTGGCTTTAAAAAAGGACCTCATCTCCCACTTAACTGTGGAATTTGAGGTCCTTTTGATCATCATTTAGGGTCGTTCCCGTTCCATGCGAACACTTTTGGGACAGCCCCTTTCTTTGGTTTCCACATGTATGTTAAAAATGGTTCGTGGTCCGGTTCGCGTTTCTCATCCGAATCATCGAGTAGTGGAGTGAAGTGGTGAGCAATTTCTCTTTCAGCGGAATCAAAGAGGGAGTAAACCGGAGTTCCACATGGTGATCCATCAGTCTTTATAGATACCATATTCAGGAAAACGGTCAATGTCACGCAACCCTTCTGACAGCAGACGCCAGGCGAAGCGCCTGCTCTTTTATGGTTGAAACCTTTAGCTCCCCTTGTTCGTCCTAACCAGACAGAAAGGGTGGTGGCAGTATGGGACTGAAGCGTACACTGGGCTTGGCACTTTCCGCATACGTGGTGCTGCTGTCGCAGTTCGCAACAGTGACTGTGACACACGCAGCCCCACAAGCAAAAACCTACGACATTTCCGATCGGCTGTCGGAAAGCCGCGGGTGTCGGACTGGCGGCGGGATGTCATCACGCACCCTGCGTTGTCCGGTTTGGTGGAGAACTACCGCAAGACGAAAAGCAGTGAGTCGCTTGCAGCCGTATACGACGCTGTGCGCAAGCGGTATCACCTGTATCCGGCCCGGAGTTCCCTTGCCGTCATTCAAAGCGTATTGGATCATTTTTAGAGATAGAAAAGGGGCTTTTTCGCATGTACTTGCGCTCGATACAAATCCTGCATGAACGGTTCCCGGACCGCAGCCATTATCCGTTTTCCGTTCCCGCTTTCCAACAGCTGCGCACCATCGAATTGACCGGAACCGTCACCATGTTCGTGGGGGAAAACGGATCAGGAAAATCAACCCTCCTGGAGGCGATTGCCTATCAGTGCGGCTTTAACCCGGCGGGAGGAGGAAGGAACAACTACTATGAAGTGGAAAAGGCTGAGGCGGCCTTGGGTGATTTCATTCGCTTGTCCTGGCTTCCCAAGGTGACCAACGGCTTTTTTCTCCGGGCGGAGAGCTTCTACCAGTTTGCCAATCACGTTGACCATGTCGCAGGCTATCGCTCGTACGGCGGCCGCTCTCTCCTGGAACAGTCTCATGGCGAATCGTTTTTCTCGCTGTTTCGGAATCGGTTTGGCAGCAAGGGCATCTATCTGTTGGACGAGCCGGAGGCGGCGCTGTCGCCGGCAAGACAACTGGCTTTTTTGCATCTGATGCGCGATCTGGAACAGGAAGGAGCCCAGTTTATTATCGCAACGCACTCGCCGATCCTGCTGGGGTACCCAGGGGCGCGAATTCTCAATTTTGATACGTCTCCCCTGTCGGAAATCCGGTATGAAGAAACGGAGCACTATCAATTGACCCGCCGTTTTTTGGAGAATCGAAAGTTTTTTCTGGAGGAAATGATGGAGGACTAAGGGCTCCCGAAAATTTCCTGTTCCTTTTTTTCCGGTTGTCTGTCACAAAACCCGTTTCGGCGGTTTCTATACAGTGAACAGCGAGGAAAGAAAGGAGGAAAGGGTGTGGAGGTGCAGGCAGGATTGATGATAGGCAAAACAACGACCAATCAGGCGCAGGATGATTTTCATGCCTTGTTTTCCACCTATTATCCGTACGTCGTCAGACAGATCACCCGTGTCGTTCGCGATCAGGCAACCGCGGAAGACCTGGCGCAGGAAGTGTTCCTCCAGTTCTACCACGCGGACCGCTCCACGATCGACAACATACCCGCATGGCTGGCCAAATCGTGCATCTACACAGCTTACAACCACATCAGGGGAGAGAAGCGAAGACAAGCCCGTCACGAACAGGAGGCAGTCAGGCAGTCTGTGATGCTGCCGTCCTCGGAAGAGACCTGGTTGGAACAGGAAGAGATCGGGATGGTAAGAGAGGTGCTTCAGGAGCTGGATGAGCGGGAGCGCACGCTTCTCTTGATGAAGTATTCCGGATTCCGTTATGCCGAACTGGCGAAGGTGGCGGGAGTGGAGATCGGTTCCGTGGGAACGTTGCTGGCCCGGGCGAAACACAAGTTTCGCAGCATGTACGAACGAATGGGGAGGGGAGAAGCATGACCTGCAGGGATGATGGGTTTATTCAGGCATATATCGATGGAGAGTGCAGCGGTGAAAAAGCGAGAGTGTTTGCCGAGCATCTGCTGCAGTGCGATGACTGTCAGCAGCGGTTTGAAAAGTTGCTGGAGCTGGAAAGCTGGACGTCGGCAGCCGTTCGGGAGAGTACGTCGGCAAGTTTGCAGAGCCTGCCGGTTGATACGGAGGCAGCCTGGCGCACATTTCAGCAAAAGTTGCAGGGCAGCGAGTCGCATGCTGTACCTTCTTGGGCGAATCATCGATCGGATCAGACAAAAAGGAGTTGGAGAAACATGAACAAAACAGGCAAACGATGGGTAGCAGGAGCTTCTGCCGCCGCCATCCTGCTCGGAACGCTTGCTTTTCCTCAGGTACAAGCGGCTGCCAATCAGCTTCTGTCAATCTTCCGCATGGATAAAGTAGAGTTTGTCAAGCTGACACAGGAGGACTTCCAAGAGGTCGAGCGCTGGCTCCAGTCTGGCGAAGCAGGCGAGTTCGAACTGAAAGGCCTTGGCAAGCTGTGGATTGACGAGGGAGCAAAACGCGAGCCGAAATCCTACGACAGTGTGGAAAAAGCGGTGAAGGCGGGCCATCAGGTGCCGAAGCTGCCGGAGGGTGTACGGGTAAACCATATTGAGGCAATGTCCCGGTTTACGTTGAACCTGGAGCTGAATACGGAGAAGGCAAACAAGCTGCTGGCCCAGCTGAAGGTGGACACCCGTTTTGACGATCAATTGAATGGCAAACAATTCTCCCTTGAGGTGCCGAATGCACTTCGCATCGAGATGGCAGACGGCGACACGTACTTCAACTACAACGTGGTGGAAGCGCCGAAGCTGACCGCACCGGAAGGCGTGGACGTCGGGGAACTGCGCAGCACCATTCTCGCCCTGCCGTTTATCCCGGAAAACGTAAAGCAGCAGCTGATCGACATTGACGATTGGCAGCACACCCTGCCGATGCCGTTCCTGGCCGACGGTAAAACCAAGGCAAAAGAGATTCAGTTGCACGGGTCAAAAGGACTGATCATCGAGGATGAGTATTCCACATCGGTGGTCTGGCAGCGGGATGGACACATCCACATGCTGAACGGACACGGCGCGAAGCCGGAGCAGGTACTCTCCATCGCCAAACAACTGAACTAGCATGCGGACTGGCAGAGCTTTCCCCGATAGGGGCAGGCTCTGCCCTGTCGCTTTTGGAGCAAAGGGGGAAGCATGGTGTCAAACTACGTATTGGAGACATGGGAGCTGTCGAAGCAGTACGACGGAAAAGCAGGGTGCCGCAACATAACCCTGCAGGTGCCGCGCGGTTCCGTGTTCGGCTTTTTAGGCCAAAATGGAGCGGGGAAAAGCACGTTTGTCCGGACGATGATGGGGCTCCTGAAACCTACTTCGGGAAAGGCGATGATGCTGGGGTCTCCGATCTGCACGGTGGAATCGCGCAGGCGTGTAGGATACTTGCCTGAACTGTTTCGTTATCCCGACTGGCTGACAGGCCGACAGCTGCTGGAGGCCCACGCCGATTTATCCAATCTGTACGGAACGGAGCGGAAGGCAACCATCCATCGGCTAATCGACAGAGTAGGTCTTGCCGGGAGGGCGGACGAAAAAATTCGCGGGTACTCCAAAGGGATGCAGCAGCGGATCGGGCTTGCCTGCGCCCTTGTTTCCGACCCGGAACTGGTGTTTTTGGACGAACCCACTTCAGCCCTTGATCCGATTGGAAGACGCGAGGTGCGCGAGCTGATCGTCGAACTGCGAAACCAGGGAAAAACCGTTTTCCTGAACAGCCACTTGCTCAGTGAAGTGGAGCATATCTGTGATTACGTGGCCATCATTCACCGGGGCGAATTGGTCGTACAAGGCGACTGGCGGAAACTGAATGTGGTACAGCCTCAGGTCGAGATGGTATTGGAATCCGTTCCGAAAGGATTGTGGGAGACGCTGCCCGGATTTGTACGGCAGGTGGAACAGCTGAATGGGTCAGGCAAGTCAGGGAATTGGCTTGTCACCGTTGAAGAGGAGAAAAACGTCCCTGCCTTGGTGGAATTACTTGTATCGAGGGGAGCAGCGATTTACGAGGTGAACCGCAAGCGTCAGTCGCTGGAAGACGCCTTCCTCTATTGGGTAAACCGAAAGGAGAGAGAGCTGTCGTGTGGGCAATCGTAAAAATGACGTACCGGGAGATGCTGGCCAAGCGCATCTTTTCCATTACCTTGCTGATGTCCCTCGCTTTTTTGCTGCTGTACGCGGTGGCCCTGTACTTTGCAGCCGGTCAGCTGAGAGAAGAAATGTTGAACAGAGGATCAGATGCCGAGATGATCATGGAGCAGGGCTTTATCTCGACCCAGTTGTTGGGGGTGGGGCTGTATTTCGGTTCATTTATTACGGCACTGCTCGCCATTCTCAGCAGTGTGGGCAGCATCGCCGGTGAGATCGAAAGCCACCAAATCGACACATGGCTCGCCCGGCCGCTGCCGCGCAGAACGTATCTCTTTGGAAAATGTATCGGACTGGGCAGTCTGCTTCTGCTGTATGCGGCAGCGATGTTTGCCGGCATCCTTTTGGCCAACCAGCTTGTCGGCGGCGAAGTGCTCGCCGTGGATGTAACCGCAGGACAGATGGTGAAGGCCGCGGGATTGTTCGTCCTGCAGCCGGTTATTCTGGTGAGTGTCGCTCTGCTTTTGAGCGTTACCGTTTCAACCGTAACGGGTGGCATCATTCTGATCATCTTATACGGCATCGGGTTTATTGGAGGTTTTATCGAGCAGTTGGGGGCGCTGCTGGAAAAAACAGAACTGGTCAATATCGGGATCATCTCCAGCCTGGTGTTTCCCATTGATGCGCTGTTCCGCAAAATGACCCTGTTCCTGTTTGACCAGCCGGACAACCCGCTGTCGCTGGCCTCTCAGGGGCTGTTCGGCAGCATTTCCGCACCAAGTGATGCGATGCTGGTCTACACCGTCTTGTACGGCGC
>VAPR01001112.1_pt1 | contig 14360 bp, 13 predicted proteins | sample 3380701 | NCBI WGS metagenome assembly VAPR01 (sample SAMN11536904, study PRJNA540576) | hot springs metagenome | isolation source: hot spring wet sediment | place: Spain: Lobios | collected 2014-01 | reverse complement strand
GTGTACACCACGGCCAGGTGGCGCTTGTACTCCGCCGAGGCGTACAGGTCATCGGTGGCCTCAAGCCCGTCAGAGGCCAGCTTGGCCGCCTCCGCAAGACTCGCCTCGTCTGCGGGCTTGCCCGCAAGCGCCTGCTCGACCTTCGGAAGGCGCACGGCTTTGGGACCGGCACCCGTGATGGCGACCCGTGCTTCTCGGACCGTGCCTGCGTCCACCGTCAGCAAGCAGGCCACACCCAGCAGGGAGTAGCCGGAGGCCGGGTGAGGCAGCTTCGTGTACGACCAGCCGACCCCTTTCGCCTGCGCGGGGATCCTCACGCGGCACAGGATCTCATCAGGCCGCAGGGCCGTGGTCAGCATGTCCACAAACCACTGGGAGGCGGGGACCGTGCGCGCTCCGGCTGGGCCCTCGCACTCCATCTGGGCGTCCAGGACCAGCACGGCCGCGGGGTAGTCCGCCGCGGGGTCCGCGTGGGCCAGGCTTCCTCCGAGCGTCCCGCGGTTGCGCACCTGCACGTCCCCGATCTGGGCTGCGCATTCCGCCAAGAGCGGCACCCGGTCCCGCACCACGGGGCTGGTGGCCACCTCGTCGTGGGTGGTCATGGCACCGATCACGACGCTGTTCCCATCCTCCCGGATGCCCCGCAGCTCGTCCACGGGCCCCAGGTCGATGAGCATCTCGGGCTGGCTCAGCCTGAGCTTCATCAGGGGCAGCAGACTGTGGCCGCCCGCGAGCAGCTTTGCCCGTCCCCCGTGTCGCTGGAGCAGGCCGATGGCCTCGCGCACCGAACTGGCGCGCACGTACTCGAACGCTGCGGGGATCATGCGCCACCTCCTTTCGCCTGCTGGATGGCCCGCCACACCTTCTCCGGCCAAAGCGGCATGTCCAGGTGCCGGATGCCAAAGGGTGCGAGGGCGTCCAGGACCGCGTTCACCACGCACGGGGTAGCGGCGATGGTGCCGGTCTCACCCACTCCCTTAACCCCCAGGGGGTTGACGGGGGTCGGTGTCTCCGTCCGGTCGCACTCGAACCTGGGGAGCCACGCGGCCTTGGGCACCGCATAGTCGGCCATACTGGCCGTGAGCAGGTTGCCAGCCTCGTCGTACCGAGCGAACTCCCACAATGCCTGGGCCACGCCCTGCGCGATCCCCCCGTGCACCTGCCCGTCCACGATGAGGGGGTTGATGACGCGACCGCAGTCGTCCACCGCGACGTATCGCAGGATGCGGACCTGGCCCGTGTCGGGATCCACCTCCACCAAAGACAGATGAGTCCCGAACGGGAACACAAAGTTGGAGGGGTCCCAGTTCGCTTGGCCCTCCAGCCCCGGCTCCATTCCCTCGGGGAGGTTCCAAGCCAGGTACGCCTGCAGGGCCACCTCCTGGATGGTCATCCCGCGGTCCGGGGCACCGCGCACGTGGAAGCGGCCGTTCTCGAACACCAAGTCGTCCGCGCTCACCTCCAGCTGGTGGGCGGCGATGCGGGCCGCCTTCTCCTTGACCTTCTGGGAGGCTAGGTAGACCGCGGTGCCCCCCACGGGGGTAGTCCGGCTCCCGTACGTTCCCCAGCCCATCAAGATGCTGTCGGTGTCGCCATGGAGGACCTCAATGTCGTCCAGCGGCACCCCTAACTCCTGCGCTACGATCTGCGCGAAGGTCGTCTCCTCGCCCTGGCCGTGGGGACTCGTGCCGGTGAACACGGTCACCTTGCCCGTGGGCGAGAAGCGGACCACCGCGCTCTCCCACAGTCCTCCCGCGAACCCTGTGGATCCCACCACCTTCGAAGGCCCGGCCCCGCAGATCTCCACGTACGTGGACAGCCCGATGCCCAGGTACCGGCCCTGCTTCCGCGCGGTCTCCTGCTCCGACCGCGCCCGCGGGTAGTCGAACAGCTCCAGGGCCCGGTCCAGCGCGCGCGCGTAGTCGCCGCTGTCGTACGTAATCCCCGTGGCCACCGTGTAGGGGAACTGGTCCTTGGGGATGAGATTCCTGCGCCGGATCTCCGCGGGGTCTAACCCCAGCTCCCGGGCTGCCAGGTCCATCATCCGCTCGAGCACGTAAGTGGCCTCCGGCCGGCCTGCTCCCCGGTACGCGTCCGTGGGGGTGGTGTTCGTGAAAACCCCGGTAACCTCGCAGTCGATGTTCGGGATTCGGTAGGGGCCGGACAGCACCAGCCCGTACAGGATGGTGGGGATCGCGGGCGCCGCAGTCGAGAGGTAAGCCCCGAAGTTGGCCACGGTTCGTACCCGAAGGCCCACCACGGTCCCGTCGGGCTTGACGGCCATCTCCGCGTCGGTGATGTGGTCCCGGCCGTGGATAGTCCCAAGGTAGTTCTCCCGTCGGCTCTCCACCCACTTGACGGGTCGGCCCACCCGCACCGCCAGGTGGGCCACTACCGCCTCCTCGGGGTACACGGGGATCTTGCTTCCAAACCCCCCACCCACCTCGGGCGCGATGACCCGCAGCTTGTGTTCCGCTAGCCCCAAAACTCCTGAGAGGATCACGCGGGCGATGTGCGGGTTCTGGCTGGTGACCCACAGGGTCAGCTCTCCAGACCCGGGGTTGTATTGCGCCACCGCCGCCCGCGGCTCCATGGCGTTGGGGATCAGCCGCTGGTTCACCAGCCTCTGGCGTACGACCCGCACGTCCGGCTCGCGCGTGGCCGCCTCGAAGTCTCCCCCCTTAACCGACCACAGCAGCACCCGGTTGTGGGGCACCTCGTCGTGCACCAAGGTGGCCGAGCGCAGCGCGGCCTCGAGATCCACCACGGCGGGCAAGACCTCGTACTCCACATCCACCAGCGCCGCCGCGTCGTAGGCCTGGGCGCGGCTCTCCGCCACGACCACGGCCACGGCGTCGCCCACGTAACGAACTTTGTCCCGGGCGAGGGCGAAGTGAGGCGGGGTCTTGAGGTCGCAGTTGGGCACCTGCCACCCGCACGGGATGGAGTTCACTTTGCCCTCCAGGTCCGCTGCGGTCAGCACCGCCACGACGCCCGGGGAAGACCGCGCCCGGGAGGTGTCGATCTTCCGGATCCGGGCGTGGGCGTGGGGGCTCCGGACGAACACCGCGTAACACAGCCCGGGCAGGGCGAAGTCGTCCGTGTACGTGGCGGTCCCGCGGATCAGCCGGGGGTCCTCCCGCCGCCGGACTCTAGCTCCGAACACCTGGGTGACCGCCATGGCCTACTCACCTCCCGAGGGGACGCCCACGGCAGCTCGCATGGCCCGGGCAGCGGCCTGCACCGCATTCACGATGTGCTGGTAGCCGGTGCACCGGCACAGGTTGCCCTCCAGGGCGTGCCGGATTTCCTCTTCGGTGGGGTCGGGGTTCCGCTGCAACAGATCGACCGCGGTCAGCATCATGCCCGGGGTGCAGAACCCGCACTGCAGCCCGTGTTCGTCCCAGAAGGCCTGCTGAATGGGGTGCAGCTGGTCGCCCTGGGCTAGGCCTTCCACGGTGGTGATCCGGGCGCCCTCCGCCTGGACCGCCAGCACCGTGCAAGACTTGACCGCCTTGCCGTCCAGGAGCACCGTGCACGCCCCGCACGTGCTCGTGTCACAGCCCACGTGCGTCCCCGTCAGCCCCAGGTGCTCCCGGAGGAAGTACACGAGGAGCGTCCGGGGTTCCACATCGCGGGTGTACCGAACGCCGTTCACGGTCATGGTGACATTCACGGCCATTCACCTCCCTTCCGTGGACCCCTTCGCGCGAAGGTGCGACGCCGTCGGACCTCCCACCCCCCTTTCGGTGGTACGACGCTCGCAGACCTGCGGGCAAGGCCGTTTTCGCCGGGCCGGTGCGTTCTCCTCCTCGCGACCATGTGTTCGGCAGGGAAGGCACGATGGCCGCTGGGGCCGAACAGTTTCACCGTGTGCCGGGTTGCTCGCCGCAACGTGTGGGTCGCGGTCGCGGCTCTGGCGGCGCTCTTGCTGGCCGCGGCTCTTTGGGCCTATCGGCCCCGCACCGAACCCGCGCTGGTGTACTTCGTCCAGTGGGACGCTCAACGCAACACGGGCCGGCTTGTACCCGGCCTGCGGTGGGTTCGCGGCCGGACCCGCGCGGACCTGGTGGCCTCAGCTCTGCGGGCGCTGCTGGCCGGACCCACGGAGGAGGAAGAGCGCCTTGGCTACTCCAGCGAGATCCCGCCGGGGACCCGGCTAAGGGGGGTACGGGTGGAGGGCGATGTGGCGTACGTGGACTTCTCCCGCGAGCTGGAGCGTGGGGGTGGCAGCGCCAGCATGCTGGCGCGTCTGTACCAGATCGTGTATACGGCGACCCACTTCCGCGGGGTACTGCAGGTCCGCGTCCAGATCGAAGGAGAGGTTCGGGAAGCCATGGGCGGAGAGGGGGTCCTCATCGACGTGCCGGTCCGCCGGCCGGCACAGGCCCCTCAGTTCTAGTCCGGGGGTGATCCAGAGGCCCCGGGGACGTATCCTTTCCAAGGAACCGGTGGAGGGAAGCGTGATGTTCGACCCAGCTGAGCTGGAACGCATCCGGAGCGCACGGCTGCGGTGGGAGAAGGCCCGGGGTCCGGAGCGCAAGGCTTCCTTCGCGACCCCGAGCGGGATTCCGCTCGAACCGGTGTACACCCCCGAGCACGCGGCAGAGGTGGACTATCTGCGCGACCTAGGCTTTCCGGGCGAGTTCCCGTTCACCCGCGGCATCTACCCGACCCTGTACCGGGGCCGGCTGTGGACCATGCGGCAGTACGCGGGATATGCCACCGCGGAGGAGTCCAACCGACGGTATCGCTTTCTCCTGGAACAGGGCCAGACGGGGCTCAGCGTGGCCTTCGACCTGCCCACCCAGATGGGCTACGACTCCGACCACCCCGCGGCGGAAGCTGAGGTCGGGAAGGTGGGCGTGGCGGTGTGCTCCCTGGCAGACATGCAGGTGCTCCTGGAGGGCATCCCCTTGGATCGGGTGTCGGTGTCCATGACCATCAACGCCACGGCACCGGTGCTGCTGGCCCTGTTGCTGTGCGTGGCCGAGCGCCAGGGAGTCCCCTGGGACCGGTTGGATGGGACCGTGCAGAACGACATCCTGAAAGAGTACGTGGCGCGGGGGACGTACATTTTCCCGCCTGAACCCTCCCTGCGCCTTGTGGCAGATGTGATCGAGTTCTGCGCACACCACCTGCCCCGCTGGAATCCCATCTCCATCTCCGGCTACCACATCCGGGAGGCGGGGGCCACGGCGGTGCAGGAGGTGGCGTTCACGTTCGGGGACGCGGTGGAGTACGTCCACGCCGTCCTGCGCCGCGGCCTACCCGTGGACCGGTTCGCTCCCTTCCTCTCCTTCTTCTTCAACGCCCACCTGCACCTGTTCGAGGAGGTGGCCAAGTTTCGGGCGGCCCGGCGCCTGTGGGCGCGCCTGGTGCGGGAGCGTTTCGGTGCCCAGGACCCCCGCTCGGCAGCCCTCCGGTTCCACGCCCAGACCTCAGGCGCGAGCCTGCAGGCCCTCCAGCCTGACAACAACGTGGTGCGGGTCACGGTCCAGGCGCTGGCCGCGGTCCTGGGCGGTGCCCAGTCCCTGCACACCAACGCCAAAGATGAGGCGCTGGCGCTGCCCACTGAGGAAGCAGCCCTGCTCGCCCTACGAACGCAGCAGGTGCTGGCGTACGAGACTGGGGTGGCGGACGTGGTGGACCCTCTCGGCGGCTCCTACTACGTGGAGTGGCTGACGGACCGTATCGAGCGGGAAGCGCGCGCGTACCTGGACCGCATCGACGCGCAGGGGGGGATGCTGAGGGCCATCGAGACGGGCTGGGTGCAGCGGGAGATCGCGGAGGCCGCCTACCGGGAGCAGCTCCGCGTGGAGTCCGGGGAGCAGGTCGTGGTGGGCGTCAACCGGTTCACCGGTGACGGCCATGCGTCCGTGCCCATCCTGCGCGTAGACCCCGTGGTGGTAGACCGCCAGCGGCGGCGGCTTGAGGAGGTGCGGCGTTCCCGGGACGGCCGGGAGGTGGCGCGGGCCCTTCGGGAGCTGGAGCAGGCCGCGCGGGGTCGGGAGAACCTGATGCCCTACATCTACCGGTGCATGCGTGCTTGGGCTACCGTGGGTGAGGTGTGCGACGTGTTGCGCGGCGTGTTCGGCGTGTACCGGGCTCCGGTGGCGGTGTAGGTGGGGACTTTGGACATCGCGACGCTGGCCGCGCGCGTACTCTCCGCGGACCCTACCGCGGTGGCGCGGGCGATCTCCCTGGTGGAGGACCTCCACCCCCAGGCGTTCGAGCTCCTGCGCCGCCTGCATCCCCACACGGGTCGCGCGTATGTGGTAGGTCTCACGGGCCCTCCGGGCGCGGGCAAATCGACCCTGACGGATGCCCTGGTGCGCCTGTTGCGCGCGCGGGGTGATCGCGTAGGGGTGGTGGCGGTTGACCCCTCCAGCCCCTTCTCCGGCGGCGCCCTGCTGGGCGACCGGATCCGGTTGGTCGACCACAGCACCGACCCAGGCGTGTTCGTGCGGTCCATGGCCACGCGGGGCGCCAGCGGGGGGCTGGCCGAGGCCACGGGCGACGTGGTGCGGATTCTGGACGCCATGGGGTGCCACGTCGTGCTCCTGGAGACCGTAGGGACGGGGCAGGCGGAGGTGGACGTGGTGGGTGCTGCCGACACCGTGGTGGTGGTAACGGTCCCCGGACTGGGCGACACGGTACAGACCTTGAAGGCGGGCATCCTGGAGATCGCGGACGTGTTCGCGGTGAACAAAGCGGACCGTCCCGACGCCGAGCGCGCCGTGTCGGAGCTGAGGGCGCTGCTGCGGCTGGTTCCGGCCTCCGGCTGGGAACCGCCCGTAGTGGCCACAGTTGCCACCACCGGGCAGGGTGTGGCCTCCCTGCTAGAGGCTGTGGAGCGCCACCGCGCCTACCAGCAGGCCCAGGGCTTGCTTCAGGAGCGGCGTCGGCAGCGGGTGCGGTCGGAAATCCTCCGGGTCGCGGAGGCCAGGCTGCGCGCCGAGCTCCTCGCCCGCTCCGGCGGCGAGCTGGATGAGCTGGCCTCCCGCGTGGCTTCAGGTGAGCTATCACCCAGGGAGGCCGCGGAGCGGCTGCTGGCCCGCGCGGCGCTGGCCACGTGAGCACCACGCTTCGCCTGGACCACGTGGCCGTCGCGGTGTACGACCTGGAAGCGGCGATGTCCCGGTGGGGGTTGCTGGGGCTAGGCTGCACTCACGTGGAGGATGTTCCCTCCGAAGGGGTGCGCGTGGCCTTCCTCCCCGCAGGCGAGGTAGCCCTGGAACTCCTTCAACCCCTGGACCCCGACGGGCCCGTTGCGCGGTTCCTCCAGGCGCGGGGCGAGGGGTTGCACCACGTGGCCTTCCGGGTACCGGACCTCCACGCCGCACTGAATAGTGCCCGCGCGTCGGGCGTGAGGGTGGTGGAGCCTGCACCTCGGCTGGGGAGCCGCGGCCGGCGGGTGGCGTTCCTCCATCCCAAGGACACCGCCGGCGTCCTGGTGGAGCTGGTGGAAGCCGCGGCGCGCTAGCTCGTGATCCCGTTGCATGGACGCCTCTCTATGCCTCTTGCATTAACGTTGGTTTATCCCCTAACATCATGAGCGGCACAGCGGTAAATAGGACGGACATCACTACGCACGTCGCTCACCCCGTCCATCACGTCCGGTCGCAGGAGGCGTTACATGGAGGTGGCGTGCGCGCGGCGACGGCGGGCAACGACCCTGTCCGTAGCCGCGATCCTCACGGTGCTGGGGGTTGCTTCCGCCCAGCCCACGGAGCCCGCGCAGGTCGAGATCTTAGAGGGGGGCAAGAGCCGGGTCGTCACCTCCGGTGCAGCGACCGTGGCCGAGCTGCTGGAGGAAAACGGGGTGGTTCTGGGCCCCGACGACCTCGTGGTGCCTTCCCCTGACACCCCGGTCCGCACAGGTCTGCGAGTCACGGTGTTCCGCGCCATCCCCGTACGCATCCTCGCGGATGGGGAGGAGCGCGAGGTGCGGGTGGTGGGACGAACGGTGGCGGACGTCCTCGCTCGCGCGGGTGTCACATTGGGTCCCAAAGACAAGGTGTTCCCCGGGCTGTGGCGGGAGGTGGATGTGGGGGACCGGGTGCGGGTGGTCCGGATTCGTGAGGTGGAGGTCGTGCGGCGCCGCACGGTGCCGTTCCACACCATCCGGCGGGTGGAGCGCACGGTCCGACCGCAGCCGCCCCGGCTGCTCGCGGAGGGCCGCCCGGGGCTCGTCGAGGAGGTCTACCGCTTGGTGTATGCGGACGGACAGCAGGTCTCCAAGGAGCGGGTGGCGCAGCGGATTCTGCGGCCCAGCCAGCCCCGCGTGGTGCAGGTTTACCAGCCGTACGTGCCCTCACGGGGGGAGTTGGCCCGCAGGCCCTCCCTGGTGGTGGTGGCCACCGCGTACGCTCCCCACCACGGACGCGGGGTGGACGGGGTGACGGCCACGGGGCTACCCGCGCGTCGCGGCGTGGTGGCGGTGGACCCGCGCTTAATCCCGCTGGGGTCCATCGTATTCGTGGAGGGCTACGGCGTGGCCGTCGCCGCGGACACCGGCGGCGCCATCCGCGGGCGAAGGCTGGACCTGTGCTTCGACACGCCCCAGGAAGCGTATCGGTGGGGCCGGCGGGCCGTTCGGGTGTACATCCTGCGACGGGGCTCTGACTGACGCCGCTTTCCGGTACGCTTGCCCCGTGGGGACGCGCCGGGAGCTCGTGGACCTGCTCCGCAAGCGGGGCGTGCGGCCCCGCCGCAGCCTGGGCCAGCACTTCCTCACAGACGACCGTTACCTGGACCGGATCGTGGAGCTGGCTCAGCTGGGGCCCGAGGACGCGGTCCTTGAGGTGGGAGCCGGGACCGGCCTGCTCACGCGCAAGCTGGCGGCCAGGGCCGGCGCGGTGGTGGCCGTGGAAGTGGACCCGCGGCTTGCGGACGTTCTGAAGGAGACGGTGGCGTCTGAGCGCGTGCGGGTTGTGAGGGGTGACGCCATGGCCCTCGACCTCGCCGCGCTGTTCCCGCCAGGCCTGCGGCGGAAGGTGGTGGCCAACCTCCCGTACAGCATCGCCTCCCCGCTGCTGGTCCGCCTGCTCCGGGAAGTCCCCGGGCTGGAGCGCCTTGTGGTCACGGTCCAGCAGGAGGTGGCCCAGCGGATCGTTGCGGGGCCAGCTTCTACAGACTACGGGCTGCTCACCCTCCTCGTGCGCCTTCACGCCGATGCCCGGATGGCGCTGCGCATCCCGCCGGGGGCGTTTCTGCCACCACCCCGCGTGCACTCCGCGGTGGTGGTGCTGACCCCCCGTACCCCGCCCGTGATCACCGACCCGGACCTTCTGGACCGGCTGTTGCACGCGGCCTTCGGACAACGCCGCAAGCAACTGCGCAACGCGTGGGGATCCCTGGCCCCGCGCGACGCGCTGGAACGCGCAGCGCGGACGAGCGGGGTGGACCTCACCCGGAGGGGGGAGGAGCTTTCCCTGGAGGAGTTCTGCGCGTTCGCGGAAGCCCTCGCGGGGGAGCTCGCCGGCCGCTCAGGGGACAGCGACTTGCGCTGAAACGGCGCGGCGGGCGTAGTCCCGGCCCACGAGGACCACGAGATCCGCAGTCCCTTCGCCCCGGCCACGGGTGGAGACAGCGCCCACTCCGAGCAGATCACGGACCGCGCGGACCACCTTGGGATCTGCTCGGACGGACAGGACCGCGGTCTGCGGGCGGATCTGCTGTGCGGCGTCCACCCGGACGACCTGAAACCCGAGCTGCGCGATCCGGTCTGCGGCCTGCCGGCCCATGCCGGGGAAGCCGCTCGCGTTCAGCACCTCCACGGTGGTCCCCGCCGCCGCCTCGGGCTCAAGGCCGTAGAACATCTCGAGCGCCAGGGAACGCACCCGATCCAGATTCGGTTGCCAGAACAGGGGCGCGAACGAACCGGGGAGGGTCTCGGTACGCACCTGTCCAGCGCGAAGCCCTCGGAGAAACCATCCGAGGGTGGCCACCTCGTGCGGGGTCAGGTCCGTCTGCGTGTTCTCCGCCACCGCCTGCAGGATCTGAGGTGCCCGCAGCCACGTCTGCGGCTCCCGTAGCCTCTGGAACAGAGCCTGGACCACCTTCTGCTGCCGGCGGGTGCGCCCGATGTCGCCCAGGGGGTCGTGCCGGAAGCGCGCGTAACCCGCAGCCTCCTCGCCACTCAGCAGCTGGTGGCCCTTCTTCAGGTCGATCCTGAGGCCGCCCCACCAGTCCTCGTAACGCAGGTCCTGTTCCACGTCTACCCAAACGCCGCCCACTGCGTCCACCAGCCGTGCGAAGGACCGGGGTCCCAGTTTCACGTACCGGTGCACGGGGACCCCCACCAGCTGCTCCACGGTGCGGATGGTCAGCGTCGGCCCGCCCAGGGCGTAGGAAGCGTTGATCTTCCACCAGCCCGGGTAGCCGGGGATCCTGGCCCGCGTGTCCCGCGGGATCGAGAGGAAGCCGGCGGTGCGCGAGTGAGGATCGAAGGTGGCGAGGATCAGAGTGTCCGCGCGGGCCAGGTTCACCACCTGGCGCCGGTTGTTCAGAGTCACGTCCACACCCATGATGAGGACGTTGGTACGTTCCCGGAGCTGCAAGGGGAACGCCATCCTGCCGTCCCGGGACGTCCCGCCCACTCGCGCCAGGACGCCGGTGAGGGAGGCCAGCACGAACGCCGCGAGCGCGAGGAAGGAAGCTGCCACCAACCAGCGGAGTGCCCGCCAGACCCAGGGCGAGCGCCGCGGCGTTGCGGGCTGCGGGGTGGCTTCGGCCAAATCCTGTCGCACGCCTTCGAGGATACCGCACCTCCGCTGGCCGCAGAAGACTCACAAACCCGAGCGCCCGTTCGGTAGGAATCCGCATCCCGCGCGGGGAACTGACGGCGCAGTGCGAACGCCCACGGAGGACCACCCCACGCGCCGCCGCGCCACCGCGGCGGCTTTCCGGTCTCTGGCCAAGGGGAGGCGGGTGTGAAAGAGCTTACGCTGAACGCGTACGCGAAGGTCAACCTGACTCTGGACGTGCGCGGTCGGCGCCCGGATGGCTACCACGACGTGGAGACCGTCCTGCACACGCTGGAGCTGCACGACACCGTGGTGCTCCGGGAGGCCGAAGAGGGCATCCGGGTGGTGTGCGACCACCGAAGGGTCCCATCCGACGAGCAGAACCTGGTCTTCCGCACCGCCCAGCTGGTCCGGGACGTCTGCGGGGTCCCGCGGGGAGTGGAGATCGAGCTGCGCAAGCGCATCCCTCCGGCGTCTGGGCTCGGGGGCGGCTCCTCCGACGCTGCCGTCACGCTCCTCGGGCTCGCACAGCTTTGGAAACTGCGGCTAGACCACGGGCAGCTGGTGGAGCTCGCGTCCCAGCTGGGCTCAGATGTTCCCTTCTTCCTCGTGGGGGGGGCTGCCCTAGCCACCGGTCGGGGCGAGCGCCTGCGCTTCCTCCCCACCCTGCCCACCACGTGGGTGGTGGTGGCGTGTCCGGAGGTGGAGGTGTCGACGGCGTGGGCGTACGCGCAGCTGGATCTTGTGGCGGTGCGACACCGGCCGGATACCGAGCGCGTGGTGGAGGCGCTGCGCCGGGAGGACGTGGCCGCGGTGGCGAAGGCACTGTGCAACGTGTTCGAGTCGCTGATCTCCCAGCACCACCCGCAGGTGGCCGCCCTCAAGGAGCGCATGTTGGGCGCGGGGGCCTTGGGGGCTGCCATGACGGGCACAGGTCCCGCGGTGTACGGTCTATTCCCCGGTGAGGCGGACGCCCGGCGTGCCGCGGAGCATCTGGCCGCGCAAGGTGGAACGCAGGTCTTCCTCACCCGCACCTTCGCGGAGCTAGGTCGATGAGCGTCGCCCGGGTGGACGCTGCGGTCCTGGCAGGCGGGGGAGCTGAGCCCGGCCTTCCTCCTGGGCTCCCCAACAAAGCTTTCCTACCGCTCGCAGGCAGGCCCATGGTCCAGAGGGTCGTAGACGCCCTGCGGGCCACCCCAGAGGTGGGCCGGCTGATCCTCGTGGCACCCCAGCCGGTTCCTGCAGAGGTCGCTTCCGCGTGCGACCAGGTGTTGGCCGACCGGGGGGAGTTGCTCGCGAACGTGCAGGCGGCGCTGGATGCCCTGGCGGGCGCGGGGTGGGTCCTGGCCTGCGCCGCGGACCTGCCCCTGCTGACGCCCGCGGCCGTCTCGCGGTTCTTGGCGCGGTGCGCGGAGCGGCAAGCGGACTTTTACTATGGAATCGTGAGGCGGGAGGACGTGGAATCGCGCTTCCCCGGAGTGCGGAAGACCTTCGTCCGGGTACGGGAGGGAGCGTTCACCGGGAGCAGTCTCGTGCTGCTGCGGCCCGAGGTGCTGGAGCGGGTGCGGCCCCTTTTGGAGCGGGCGGTGGCGGCGCGGAAGAATCCCGCGCAGCTCGCGGTGTTGTTCGGCGGCAAGTACGTGGTGAAGTACCTGAGCGGCCGACTCTCTGTTGGGGACGTGGAGCAGCGCGTCCACGAGCTCACGGGTCTGCGGGGCGCCGCGGTGGTCTGCCCGGACCCTGAGGTGGCGTTGGATGTGGACGCGGGATCCACGGACCGTTGGGCCTGGGCGGAGCGGTACCTGGGCGCGGGGTAGGCGATGAACGGCGGTCGGCCCAGGCGAGGGGCGGTGGCGACGGACCGGAGCCGCTTGCGGCGAGGGGAGCGTATGATCGCCATCGCCCACACGCTCCAATCCCACCCCTATCGGGTGCACCGATTGAGCGCGTTCGCCCAGTCCCTGGGCGCTGCCAAATCCACACTCAGCGAGGACGTGGCGAGCCTGCGCCGGGTGTTCGAGCGGTTCGGGCTCGGTCGGATCGAGACGCTGAGCGGCGCCGCGGGTGGGGTCCGGTTCGTGCCGCAGCGGGATCCCGCGAGGATCCGGAGGCTGGCGGAGGAGCTGGCGGCGAAGCTCTCCAGCCCCGGCCGGCTGCTGCCCGGCGGCTTCCTGTACACCAGCGACCTGTTGTCCACCCCCGCGGTGGTGGAGCAGATCGGCGAGGCCCTCGCCACGTACTTCGCAGACCGCCGGCCGGACGTGGTGCTGGCCATGGAGGTCAAAGGGATCCCGGTGGCCTTCATGACCGCCCGCGCCTTCAACGTGCCCCTGGTGACCATCCGCCGCGCGGGGCGGGTGACCGAGGGTCCCGCGGTGACGGTGAACTACGTCTCAGGGTCGTCGCGGCTCCTGCAGCAGATGACCCTGCCGCTGCGGGCCGTGCGCGAAGGACAGCGGGTGCTGTTCGTGGACGATTTCGTGCGGGGCGGCGGGACCGCCCGCGGGGTGTTCGACCTCATGCGGGAGTTCCGGGCCGAGGTGGTGGGGGTGGGGACGTTCGTGGCCTCCCGGGAGCCCAAGCACAAGCTGGTGGACGACTTCTTCGCGCTGCTGGTGTTCGAGGGCACGGACCGCCGGGGCCAGCCCGTGGTCCGGCCCAGCGACCAGGTTCTGGCCATCCGGTAGCCCCGCGCCGTGCAGGGTTGACAAGGCTCCGGAGCCGGGCTATATGAATGAGCGTTCATTCACTTTTGGAGGCGCCCGTGCCCCGCCTCACCGCACAGGCTCGGTCCGCCCTGGCGCGTCAGCGGCGGCAGCAGATCGCCCAGGCCGCCCGGGAGGTCTTCTCCACCCGCGGGTACGGGGAGGCCACGGTGCGGGAGATCGCCCGACGGGCGGGCGTGGCGGAAGGCACCGTCTACCTGTACTTCCGGAGCAAGCGGGACCTGTTGGTGGCCGCGTGGGAGTCCCTGGCCTTGGCGGGTGTCCTCACCCCCCTGCGGCAGGCGGAGACCTCCCCCCCGGGTTCGGAGGAACGGCTTCTGGCGGCCATCCTGCGGGATCAGTTCCAGGTGTTGCTGCGCCACGGATCCTTCTTCCGCCTGGTGATGCACCGGGCGGACGTGGACCCGGAGTTCCGCCGCCGCATCCGGGCCCGCGTGCGCCAGTTCCTGGCGGAGGTGACCCGCCTGCTCCAGCGGGGTGTGCAACGGGGTGCGGTGGCGCGGTTGAACTTCGAGGTGGTGGTGCGGGCCCTGGGAGCGTTGATCCGCGGGTTGGTCCTGTTCGACCGGTACGATCCCAAGCCCCTGTTCGACCGCTACTCGCCCGAGGTGGTGGCGCGGGAGGTGGCCCGCCTGATCCTGTACGGGCTTCTGCCCCGTACGCGACGTGCGTCTCGTTCCGGAGGTCGAGGATGAAGCTGCGCGCAGGCGTGTTGTTGGCGGTGTTCGCGTGTGGACTCGCGCGGGCTGAGGCCCAGCCCTTGGTCCGAAGGCTCTCGTTCGCGGAGGCGGTCTCGCTGGCGGTCCAGCAAAACCTGGCCTTGCGGGCTGCAGCGCTGGATGTGGCGGTGGCGGAAGCCCAGCTGGCTCAGGCGCGGGCCGGC
>VAPR01001111.1_pt1 | contig 14362 bp, 10 predicted proteins | sample 3380701 | NCBI WGS metagenome assembly VAPR01 (sample SAMN11536904, study PRJNA540576) | hot springs metagenome | isolation source: hot spring wet sediment | place: Spain: Lobios | collected 2014-01 | reverse complement strand
CTGGTCCGCAACAAGGTCCGGGACGGTCTCCTGCACGCGGTCAAGCCACGCCAGCGGCTTCAGCTGGGTCCGTTCGAGGCTGAGTGGGTGCAGGTCGCCCACAGCGTCCCGGACAGCTGCAGCGTGGTGGTGCGCACGCCGGCGGGCACCGTGGTGGTGAGCGGGGATTTCAAGTTCGACCAGACGCCCGTGGACGGCGGGCCCACGGATGTGGCCCGCCTGGCGGAGCTCGGGGAGGAAGGGGTACTGGCGCTGCTGCTGGACAGCACGAACGTGGAGCGACCCGGGTGGACACCGTCGGAGCGGGTGGTGGGCGATCGATTCGTTGAGCTGTTCTCCCAAGCCCCGGGCCGGGTCCTCCTCACCACCTTCGCCAGCAACGTCCACCGGATCCAGCAGGCCTTCGACGCCGCGACCCACACCGGACGTCGGGTGGCGGCCGTGGGCCGCAGCATGGTGGAGGTGATCCGGGTGGCCTCCGAGCTCGGCTACCTCAGGATCCCCAAAGGCTCCTCCGTGCCGGTGGAGGAGGCGGGTCGCCTCCTGGACCGCAAGGTGCTGCTGCTCGTCACAGGCTCCCAGGGGGAGCCGCTGTCCGCGCTCACCCGCATCTCCACCGGCTCGCACAAGCAGGTACGCCTCAAGAAAGGTGACACGGTTGTGTTCAGCGCCTCACCTATCCCGGGGAACGAAGCCATGGTGGCCCGCACCATCAACCACCTGTTCAAGCAGGGGGCGGAGGTGATCTACGGGCCAGGGTCCGGTGCACACGTTTCGGGGCATGGCTCCCAGGAGGAGCTGAGGTTGATGATCCACCTCCTGCGCCCCCGCTACGTGATCCCGGTGCACGGCGAATACCGGCACCTGGTGTTGAACGCCCGACTCGCGCACAGCGTAGGGATGCCGCCGGACCGGGTGCTGGTGGGGGAGAACGGGACGGTGTTCGAGTTCCGGGCCGGCGAGGGCCGCGTGGCCGGACAGGAAGAGGTGGGCAACGTGCTGGTGGATGGCCTCGGCGTCGGCGACGTGGGAGCTGTGGTGTTGCGCGACCGCCAGCACCTGGCCCGGGACGGGGTGCTCATCGTGCTGGTGGCCCTGGACCGCCAGACGGGGCGCTGGGTGCAGGGCCCGGAGGTCGTCTCGCGGGGTTTCGTCTACCCGCGGGGCTCGGAGCAGCTGATCGAGGCCGTCAAAGAGCAGGCCCGCAGGGCGGTAGACCGCTGCCGCAAGCAGGGTCAGATGGAATTCGGAGCTGTACGCTCGGAGATCCGCGAGCAGGTGTCCCGCTTTGTGTACGAGCGGACGGGTCGCCAGCCGATGATCTTGCCCCTGCTGGTGGAGGTGTAGCCACTCGTGGACCGACCCTTGCCCCCTTCCCGCTGCGAGGGGGATCTCCACCGGAAGAGCCGTGGGCTGCGCCCCCATCGCGGCGGGCTGTGTTCACCCCTCGCAGGAAACGAGAGCCCGGGCGCCGAACGTGTGCCCGATAGACGCAGCACGCGACGGAGCAGTCGATGCCGCAAACCTGGCAGCTCGCGATCCTGGGGATCGTCCAGGGCCTCACGGAGTTCCTGCCCGTAAGCAGCTCAGCGCACCTGGTGTTCGCGGAGGCCCTCCTCGGGGTTCAGCGGGCCGGAGTGCTCCTGGAAGCCGTGGTGCACGTGGGCACGGTGGCCGCGGTGTTTGTCCTGTACGGCCGGGACCTCGTGAGCATGCTGGCCGCCTGGGCCCGTGCGCCCCGAGCTCCGACCGGCCCAGGCCGGCCGGTGTGGATGCTCGTGTGGACCACGGCGGTGACGGGTGCTTTGGGCTTTGCCTTCCGCGAACCCCTGGAAGCCATGTTTGCCTCCGTGCGGGCCACCGCCCTGCAGCTCGTGCTCACGGGTTTCGTCCTGTGGTGGGCCCGCGAGCGAAACCGCCGCAGCCTGGAAAGCATGACGTGGGCCGACGCGGGCTGGATCGGCGTAGCCCAGGCTCTGGCCATCATACCCGGAATCTCCCGTTCCGGGATCACCATCGCAGCCGGCCTGTGGAGAGGCTTGGCGTGCGAGGAGGCAGCCCGGTACTCCTTTCTGGCCTCCGTGCCGGCGATCCTCGGTGCCGCGGGCTACTCCCTGGCCACGGATTGGCGGGGGGCCGTGGCCCTCGGGTACGGTCAGACCCACCTGGCCGTGGCGTTCGTGACCGCGCTGGCCTCCGGGGTGGCGGCCATCCTGTGGCTGGTGGGGTTCGTCCGGCGTGGTCAGTTGCGCGCCTTCAGCTATTACTGCTGGCTTGCGGGAGCGGTGGTGTTTGGGTTCAGCGTGTGGAAGGGGGTTCCGTGAAGGCCAGGACGCTCGCTCGACGCGGGAGGGCCCGACCCGGCGCGCGGAGGACGCGGGGCGGCGGTCGGCGCGCGCTCCGTGCGGTAGGGGCTGGGTGCTTCGCAGTCGCCGCGGTGGGAGCGGCGAGCCTCCTGCCGGGCGCTGACGGCGTGGTGCCACGGCACGTACAGGCCTGGGAGCGCGCGCTGTTCGGCGCCCACGCGTGGCTCGCACCCGCTTTGCTCACGCTGGCCGCGCTCGTGCTGATCGCCGTCGATAGGCCGCGCCTTACCCGCAGGCTTGCGGGCTTGCTGCTCCTCGTGGCCTCGTGGCTTGCGCTGGCGCACGCGGCCACGCCGTCCGGCCGCGAGTGGGAAGAGGCGCTGGCAGGGAGGGGCGGAGGTCTTCTGGGCGCGGTCCAGGCGTGGACGTGGCGCCGGCTCGGTGGCGAGGCTGGGTCCGTGGTGGGCCCCCTGCTGGTCGCGGGCGCAGCGATCTTTCTGATGTCCCGGTGGAGCGCCCTGGCCGCTTTGGAGGCGCTCGCCAGAGGCACCCTGCTCGGAGCGGTGCTGGCAGGGCGGGCGGTGGCGCGGGGGCTGGTCAGCGTACGGCGCGCGGCGTCGGCGGCGTGGGTGGCTGCGGTGGGCTTCGCCATCGGAGTAAGAGAGCAGCTGCGGCAGCGTCGGCCACCGGCGCCGCAGCTGCAGGAGGTGCCCGCCCCGTCCTTCGTGCTGGAAAGCCCTTCCGCGGAAAGGCAAGCCTTGGCGGCTGAAGATGCGCCGGAGCCCGCGAAGACAAAACAGCGCCGTCCGCCCCGGGTGCAGCAGGAGCCCCTTCCTCTGGACCTGGTGGCCTCGCAGGCCCCGGGCTCGTGGCGGCTACCGCCCATCTCGCTGCTGGAACCGGCGCCCGCGGCGCGGACCCGCACCCGCCTGGATCCGCACGAGGTGGCCCGGAGCCTGGAGGCGACGCTGAAGTCCTTCGGCGTGGAGGCGCGCTGCGTGGGTTGGGAGCAGGGCCCGGTGGTGACCCGGTACGAGCTGCAGCCTGCGCCCGGCGTGAAGGTGCAGAGGATCACGAGCCTCGCCAACGACATCGCTCTGGCGCTCGCCGCGTCCTCCGTGCGGATCGAGGCCCCCATCCCCGGCAAGTCGGCGGTGGGGATCGAGCTGCCCAACGAGAAGGCGGCTCTGGTGACGCTTCGGGAGATCTTGGAGAGTCCTGCCTTCCAGTGTCCGGATCCCTTGTTGGTAGCCCTCGGCAAGGACATCGCGGGCTACCCCGTGGTGGCCAACCTGGTGGAGATGCCCCACCTGCTGATCGCGGGAGCCACAGGGTCTGGCAAGAGTGTGGCCCTCAACACGCTGGTGTGCAGCGTGCTCATGCGAGCCACGCCGGAGGCGGTCCGATTCCTCATGATCGACCCTAAGCGGGTGGAGCTCAGCCACTACGAGGACGTTCCCCACCTGCTCGTGCCGGTGGTGAAGAACCCCAAGGAAGCCGCCGCGAAGCTCCGCAGGGTGATCCAGGGCATGGAGCGCCGCTACGAACTGTTCGCCCACGCCACGGTGCGCAACGTTCAGGCGTTCAACGCGCTCCCCGTGGAGGAGCGCCAGCGGGCGGTGGAGGCGGTGGCGGGGGAGAAGCTGGGCGAGAACCCCGACGGCTCCCTGCCGTACGTGGTCATCGTGGTGGATGAGCTGGCGGACCTGATGATGGTGGCGCCCGCGGAGTTCGAGGACAGCATCGTGCGCCTGGCACAGATGGCCCGGGCCACCGGTATCCACTTGGTGGTCGCGACCCAGAGACCGTCTGTGGACGTCATCACGGGGCTCATCAAGGCCAACATTCCGTCCCGCATCGCCTTCGCCACCTCCAGCATGGTGGACTCGCGGACCATCCTGGACGCACCGGGGGCGGAGAAGCTCCTGGGCCGGGGCGACATGCTGTACCTGCCCATCGGTGCCAGCCGACCGACGCGGGTTCAGGGCGCGTACGTGTCCGACGCGGAGATCGGTCGGATCGTGGACTTCTGGAAGGACCAGGGCCGCCCCGCGTACGACGCCACGTTGCTCCAGGCGCAGCCCGCGGAAGAGGAAGAGGCGGACGAGGACGAGCTGCTGGGCCAGGCGGCGCGCATCGTCGTCCAGGCGGGCTATGGGTCGGTCTCCCTGCTGCAGCGCAAGATGAAGATCGGTTACGTGCGGGCCGCGCGGCTGGTGGACCAGCTGGAGGCGAAGGGGATCGTTGGGCCCCCGCAGGGAAGCAACCCGCGGGAGGTGCTGGTGAGCCTCGAGGAGCTTGACCGGCTGCTGGGCGGCCCGCAGGGGCGCTAGAGACTGGCGGACGGCCGCTCCGAGAGCGCGGTGGCCACTTGAGCGGCGAGGCGGGCGTTGGAGCGCAAGAGCGCCACGTTCGCGCGCAGGGCTCTTCCGCCGGTGAGTTCGGCGAGGCTGGAGAGGAGGTAGGGAGTGAGGTCCGGCCCGCGCACACCTTGCTCCTTCGCGCGGGCAGTGGCGAGTTGCACCGCGGCGGCCACTTCCTCCAGGGGCAGAGCCGCCTCTGCCGGAACCGGGTTCGCCAGCAGCACGCCGGACCGCTGGGCCAGGGCCCGCTTGGCGTGCACCACCCGCGCCACCTGCTTCGGGGAGTCCACCCGCCGAGGCGCGCGCAACCCACAGCTCTCAGCGTAAAAGTACGGGAACCAGTCCGTCCCGTACCCCAGTACGGTCACGCCCAGGGTGTCCAGGGCCTCCAGGGTCAGGGAGGGGTCGCACACCGCCTTCGGGCCAGAACACACCACGACCACGGGGTGCTGCGCCAGGGCCGGCAGGTCGCTGGACACATCCCAACTGTGCTGCGCGTCCAGGTGCACGCCCCCGACCCCGCCGGTGGCCACCACCCCGGCGCCCAACAGGTCGGCCACGGCCACGGTCGCGGACACGGTGAGCCCCCCTGTGGCCTCGCACGCCACGGCCACAGGAAGATCCCGCGACGCCACCTTCCACACGTCCGCGTGGCGCAGCCGCGCCAGCCGTTCCTCCCGAACGCCCACCACCACCCGCCCTTCCAGCACCGCCACGGCGGCGGGAACGGCGCCCGCCTCGCGGACCTCCGCCTGGACTGCAGCCGCCACCTGCAGCGCGTGCGGGTCTGGAAGGCCGTGCGACACCACCGCGGTCTCCAGGAACACAACGGGTCGCCCTGCGGCGAGGGCGTCCGCCACCTCGGGCTCCACGCGGATTGCGCTAGAAGGACGCTGCTTTGGCACGCAGGACCTCCCAGGACAGGTCCGGGCACGTGCTCCCTTCGACCCCCACGGTCAGGGCGCCTGCCCACACGCACATCCGCGCGAGCTCCTGCGGAGGGGTCCCGAGCAGGAGGCCGTACACGGCGCAGGCCGCCACCGCGTCGCCTGCCCCCGTAGAATCCACCGCCCGTACCGACGGAGCCGGGGCGCACAAAGTCTCCTCTCCGGCCCAGACAAGCCCCCGCGGTCCCAGGGTGATCACGACCGTCCCGCAGCCCGCTCTGACCACGCGCTGAGCGGCCTCCAGGGCGCGCGCCGGGCCGTCCACGGGAAGGCCGGTGAGGGCTTCCGCCTCGGCGGCGCTGCACACGAGTAGCCACGCACCCGCGAGGTGTGGCCGCAGGCGTGGTGCCTTAGCCGGGGAGACCGCGAGCAGGCACGTACGGGGTGCCGTACCCGCCGCCGCGGCGAGTGCATCCTCCATGAGATTGCTGTCAGCCACCACCGCATCGGCCGGCCCGCACTCCCGTGCGACCGTCTGCACGTCCTGCGGCCGCAGCGCCTCGCACCGGGAGAGGTCTGAGACAGCCCACAGCCGCTCCCCTCCCGAGGTCAAAGCCACGTACAGGTCTGGCCGCCCGGCCTCCTGCCGCACGTAGACCCGTACCCCTGCCTGTTCGGTGCTGCGCACCAGGAGCCCCGAAAGAGGATCCGTGCCCGCAGCGCACAAAAGTGTGGTCCGCGCGCCGAGCCGCGCCAGGTTCTCCGCCACGTTGCGGGCCGCTCCGCCCGGGCCGAAGCGTACCCGGCCGGGAACGCTCTGCCCGGGCTGCGGCCGGTCCGTGTCGGCCACCACGTCCAGGTTGGCGGCACCCACCACCAGAACCGAGGGCTGCACGCAGTCCTCCACCCGCGCGATTCCCCGAGCGGGCGTGAGTTCCCTTCTCGCCCGCGCAGGAGTCCCGAGGCCGGACGCCGTACACCATGGGTGCCGGCCGCGGGGCCGGTACCAAGGGAGCTGGAGGCGGACGATGCGGTGGACGATGGCGCTTGTGCTGGCGTTGGCAGTCGCGGTCGGGCTCGCGGCCCAGGGGACCTGGGTGCAGGCGGCGCCCCGCCCGTTCAAGATCGCGGTGGTCTCCGATGTGGGCGGTCGCGGAGACCTCAGCTTCAACGACATGGGGTTCAAGGGCGGAGAGGACGCGGCGCGGGACTTCGGGGTCACCATGGTGGAGCTGGTGAGTAAGGTGGAGGCCGACTACGTCCCGAACCTCACCCGGGCGGCCCGCGACCCCGATGTGCGGCTCATCGTTGGCGTGGGCTTCCTCCTGAGCGACGCCCTGGTGGAGGTGGCGCGACGGTTCCCCGACAAGAATTTCGTCGGCATCGACACCTTCAGCCAGTCCATCGTGCGGGAAAAGCACGCGGCGCAATACCCGCTGCCCAACCTGATGGACATCGTCTACGAGGAGCACAAGGGCAGCGCCCTGGTGGGTGCTTTGGGAGCACTGCTGGCCGCCCAGTACGCCAAGCCCCACATCGGGGGCGTGTTCGGCATCGAGATCCCCGTGCTGTGGAAGTTTGAGATCGGGTACAAGTGGGGTGCGCGCTGGGCCACCCAGTGGCTGGCCAAGAACCGTCCGGAGAAGGCCTTCACCTACCGCCGGGACTTCGTCCTGTGGACCTACACGGGAACCTTCAGCGACATCCCGAAGGGCTACGCCGCCGCCAAGGCCATGTACGCCCGCAACGCGGTGGCGGTCTACAACATCGCAGGTCCTCTCGGGTTGGGGATCAACCAGGCCGTGCAGGAGATCGCCCGGCAGCAGAACCTGCGCATGGGGCCGCCCTTCTGGATCGGGGTGGACGCCAACCAGGACTGGATCAACCCCGGATTCGTGATCGCCAGCATGATGAAGAGGGTGGACCGGGGTGTGTACTACGCCACCCGGTGGGTGCGGGACGGCCAGTTCCGGAACCTGGTGCAAGCGAACCGCGGCGTGGTGACGCTCGGGATCGGAACCCGGATCGGCGGCCAGCTGGCCGAGGGGATCTCCATCAGCACCCTGGACGACCTGGACGAGTTCGTCCGCATGGGCGTGCAGGCGGAGCGGCTTACCCGCAAGAAGGTACTGCCCGCTTCCCCCGCGGAGATCAAGGCGAAGGTGAAGACCATGCGCGACGCCCAGCCGAAGTGGGTGTGGGACGCGGTGGCGGAGCTGGAGCGGAAGATCCGCCAGGGAGAGGTGACGGTCCCGCTCGCGGTCACGAAGCCGGCCATCGAGCAGTGGCGGAAAGAGCTGGGCTCATCACCCCGTGCCTGGCCGCGGGTGGCGTACGCGCCGCGCGACTGACCCGCACGGACCGGCTAGAGCTTGGTGAAGGAGCCCGCGCCCCGCGTGGAGATGCGGGGCATTCACAAGGTCTACCCCGATGGGACCGTCGCCCTACGCGGGGTCGACCTGCGCCTGGAGCCCGGGGAGGTGGTAGGCCTCCTGGGGGAGAACGGCGCGGGCAAGACCACCCTCATGAAGGTCCTCTCAGGGCTTTTGCGGCCCACCCGCGGCGAGGTGTACGTGGACGGCCGCGCGGTGCAGTTCCGGGATCCCAAAGACGCCCTGCGGTTCGGGATCGGGATGGTGCACCAGGTGTTCACCCTGGTGCCGCCCTTTACCGCGCTGCAGAACGTCCTCCTGGGACAGGAGGGAGCACCTCCGCTCCGTCCGCTGCCCGAAGACCGAGCCCGGGAGGCGGTGGGGCGGCTGATGGAGCAGACCGGACTGTCGTTCCCGCTGGACGCGCCCGTGGAGTCACTGCCGGTGGGCGTGCAGCAGCGGGTGGAGATCTGCAAGGTCCTCTACCGCGGCACCTCCGTCCTCATCCTGGACGAACCCACCTCCGCCCTCACCCCGGTGGAGGTGGACGACCTGTTCCGGTTCCTGCGCGGCCTGCGCTCGCAGGGCAGATCCGTGGTGCTCATCACCCACAAGCTCCGCGAGATCCTGGAGGTCACCGACCGGGTGGTAGTCCTCCGCCGCGGCGCCGTGGTGGGTGAACGGCCCACCGCAGGCACCACAGCCGAGGAGCTGGCGCAGCTCATGGTCGGGCAGGTGGCCGTCCGCCGGGCGGTCCGCACCCCCAGGGCTGTCGGCGCCCCTGTCCTTCAGGTCCGCCAGCTTCGGGTGCGGGACGACCGCGGCGGTCTCGCGGTGCGAGACGTGACCTTCGAGGTGCGTGAGGGTGAGATCCTCGGCATCGCGGGTGTGGAGGGCAACGGGCAGAGCGAGCTCGTGCAGGCACTCACGGGGTTGCGCCGCCCCGAAGGGGGAGAGGTCTTGGTGGCCGGCGCCCCGGCACCGGTGCTCGACCCGCTGACTCTGTACCGCCGCGGCCTCGCGCACGTGCCGGAGGACAGGGCGCGGTTCGGTCTTGCGCTCGGGTTTGACCTGGTGGAGAACGCCATTCTCAGCCGCCAGCGGGAGAGGGCGTTCGTGGGGTTCGCAGGGCGCCTGCGGGGCAACGTGATCCGCCGGTACGCGGAGGACCTCGTGCAGAGCTTCCAGGTGGTGGCGCCGAGCCTGTGGACCCCGGTGCGCAGCCTGAGCGGCGGCAACCAACAGCGGCTCCTGGTGGGCAGGGAGATCCGCAAGACTCCGCGGCTGATCGTGGCCATGCACCCCACCCGAGGCCTGGATGTGGCCTCCACCGCATACATCCGGGACCTCCTGGTGCAGATGCGGGAAGAGGGGAAGGGAGTCCTGCTGGTTTCCGCGGACCTGGACGAGGTGCTGGAGCTGAGCGATCGGATCGGGGTCATGTACCGCGGGGAGCTCGTGGCCGTGGCTCCTGCGGGGCGGATGACGCGGGAGAAGGTGGGACTGCTCATGGGCGGGGTGCGACCGGAGGAGGGTGCATGACCGCGGTCCGCGCGCTTCGGCCCGTGGCAGAGTCGCTGGCCACGGTGGCCCTGGGGCTACTGGCGGGCGGCCTGCTCGTGTGGGCGTTCGGGTACTCCCCTTGGGCCGCGTACCGCGCTTTGTTCGTAGGTGCTTTCGGCACCCGCTCGGACGTCCTGGAGACCTTGGCCTTCGCCACCCCGCTGATGCTCACCGCCCTGACCTTCGCGGTCGGGGTCCGGGCCGGGTTGTTTAACATCGGGGCGGAAGGGCAGATGTACCTGGGAGCCATCGGTGCCACCTTCGTGGCCGGGATGGTCCGTCTCCCTGGAGGGGTGCACCTGGCGGCCGCCACGCTGGCGGGCATGCTGGCCGGAGCCTTGTGGTCGTTGGTTCCCGCCATCCTCAAAGCGTGGCGGGGGGCGCACGAGGTCATCTCCACCATCATGTGCAACTGGATCGCCCTGCATCTGTCCATGTACCTGGCGGTGCACTTCCTGGCAGAACCGGGCCGCGCGGAGCGCACGGTTCCGGCACTCCCCTCGGCCCGCTACCCTGTCCTGAGCGAGGAGAGCACCCTGACCGCGGTGCTGTTCGTGGCCGTGGCGTTCGCCCTTGCTGTGTACGCGTACCTCTGGGGCACGCGGGCCGGCTACGAGCTCCGACTGGCCGGCGAGAACCCGGAGGCCGCGCGCTATGCGGGCGTGCGTCCCGAACGGGTGGTGACGTTGAGCTTCGTGATCGGAGGCCTGGCGGCTGGCCTCGCGGGCGCAAGCCAGGTCATCGGTCGGCCTCCGGCCTGGTCTCTGTACGCAACCTTAGGGAATGTGGCCACCCTGGGGTTCGACGGGATCGGCGTGGCGCTGGTGGGCCGCAATCATCCGGTGGGCGGGATCCTGGCGGCGATTCTGTTCGGCGCGCTGGCGCAGGGCGGGCGCCTCATGGAGTACGAGGTGGGGGTGCTGAGCGAACTCGTGCGGGCGTTGAACGGCATCATCGTGTTCGCCCTCGCCGCCCCCGGGCTGTGGAATCTGCTGCGGCGGAGGGTGGCGCGGTGAGGAGCTGGCTGTGGGCTCTGGCGGTGCTCGCGGCCTTGCTGGCCGCGGCTCCGATGTTGGACCGCGTGGGCCTCCCCCCCGCCTCCTTGCTAGAGACAGGACTGTTAGCGATGACCCCCCTGGCGCTCGCCGCGGTGGGTGAGTGCCTGAACGAGAAGGCGGGGCTGGTGAACATCGGGCTGGAAGGCATCTTTGCCCTCTCTGCCACGGTGGGGGTGTGGTTCGCGGAGGCGGGCCGGAGCGGCTACGCGGGCCTTGCGGGCGGCGCCGCAGTTGGGGCCCTGGTGGGGTTCGTGCTCGGCGCGGTGAGCGTGTACGGCCGGGCTGACCAGATCATCGCGGGCATGGGACTGAACTTGTTCAGCCTGGGGTTCGTCCCGTTTCTCCTGATCAGCCTGTGGGCGTTTCCGGGGATCCACGTGTTTCCCAACGAGCTCATGGTGCCCCGGCTTGCGACCCCGCTGGGCCAGGTGAGCCCCGTGACCCTGGCCGCGGTCGTGCTGGCGCTCCTCGCGCACTGGGTGCTGCACCGCACCGTCCTGGGGTTCCGCATCCGTGCGGTCGGCGAGAAGCCGGAGGCGGTGGACGTGGCGGGCCTGCGGGTGGACCGGCTGCGGCTGCTCACGGCCACGGTGGGCGGCGCGCTGGCCGGTTTGGGTGGGGCCTTTCTACCCCTTGGATGGTTCGGCGCCCTAGTGAAGGAGATCTCAGCAGGGAGAGGCTTCATCGCCCTGGCGTGTGTGGTGTTCGCGGGCCTGGAGCCCTCGCTGGCGTTAGGGGCGGCGCTGCTGTTCGGGCTTGCGGATGGGTTTGCCTCGGCCGTGGCGGTAACCCCGGGGGTAAAGGAGCGGGTGCCCTTTTACTTCGTGTCCATGATCCCCTACGTGGTCACGCTGGTGGTGGTGGCGGCGGTGATCGGGCGCAGACGGTTCCCCAGCACCGTGGGCCGGCCATACGCGCGGGAGTAGCCGGCCGCAGGGCCAATAGGCGAACCAACCGCTTCCTCACGGTGGAAATTGCCCGCAGGTTCCCCCTAGGATAGGAAGTGCAGGTGTTCTGGACCAGTGCCAGGTGCACTCCGGGGGTGGCGGGTTGCCCGGGGTCGGAGAGGTGTTGCGCAGCCGGAGGGAGGCGCTTGGGCTTGCGCCTGAGCAGGTCCACGCGCAGCTACGCATCCCTGTTCGCTACCTGCGGGCGATTGAGGAGGACCGTTTCGACCTGTTCGACTCGCCGCAATACGCCAAGGGATTCGTGCGCTCCTACGCCCAGTTCCTGGGCTTGGACCCCGAGCCGTTGGTGGCCGAGGTGGGCCGTATGCTCGGTACAAGCCGCCGCCCTCACCTGGTCGCGCCAGGCGGAGAGGTGCCCATCCGGCCTGTCACCGCTCCGCCCCGGTGGAGGCGGTGGCTGGTCTGGGCGGGGCTGGTGGCTGCCGCCGGAGTCCTGACCGTGGCGTACGTGGGTTACCGGCAGCTCCAGGCCTTCTACACCGCTACCAGCCCACCCCCGGAGGGCCAGCCCGTCCCCCAGGTTGCACCCGTGCCACAGCCGCGGCCGGAAGCTGTGACAAGCCCCCGGTTCCCGGTGGCCATGGCGGGTGAGCCCACGGTGCGCGTAGTCCTGACCGCGGAGGACGTTTCGTGGCTGCGTGTGGTCGCGGACGGGCGCCGGGTGTTCGAGGGGTTTATCCGCACGGGCGAGCGGCGCGAATGGGAAGCCCAGGAGACGCTGAGCGTGGTGATCGGAAACGCGGGCGGGGTTCGGGTCCGCGTGAACGAGGAGGACCTCGGAATCCTGGGCGCACCGGGCGAAGTGGTACGTCGCACCTTTTCCGCCTCGCGGTAGGAGGGGCGTTGCCGACCCACCTCGTCGCAAACCAGCCTCCCCCTCTTGAGGGGTACAACGCGTACGAGCAGGACCGGGCCCTCCGGGAGGCGGTGCACCGCGAGGGCGCAGGATGGGCGGACGAGGAGCTGGTGGTGCTTGGCGCCTTCTGTGGGTCTGCGGAGGCGCGGGAGCTGGGAGCCCTCGCCAACAGCTACCCGCCGGTCCTGCACACCCACGACCGCTACGGCCGCCGGCGCGACGAGGTGACCTACCACCCTGCGTACCACCGGCTGATGGCGGCCGCTGTCCAGGCGGGCGCGCACGCAGCACCGTGGGCGGACCTGCGGCCGGGGGCGCATGTGGCGCGCGCGGCCAAGCTGTTCCTGCTGACCCAGGTGGAAGCGGGCCACGGGTGCCCGATCTCCATGACCTACGCCGCGGTTCCGAGCCTGCGCCACCATCCGGAGCTCCGGGAGGAGTGGGAGCCGCGGCTTCGGGCGCGCCGGTACGACCCGCGATTCCTGCCCGCGTGGGAGAAGGAGGGGGCCACCGCGGGGATGGCCATGACGGAAAAGCAGGGTGGCTCGGACGTGCGGGCCAACACCACGCGGGCGGTCCCCGCAGGCCGGCCCGGAGGGGAGTACCGGTTGACGGGTCACAAGTGGTTCTGTTCTGCGCCCATGTCCGACGTGTTCTTGGTGCTGGCTCAGGCCCCGGGGGGACTCTCGTGCTTCCTGGTCCCCCGCTGGCTCCCGGACGGAACGCGCAACCCGTTCTTCCTCCAGCGGCTCAAGGACAAGTTGGGGAACCGGTCCAACGCCTCCGCGGAGGTAGAGTTGGAAGACACCGCCGGGTGGCTGGTGGGCGAGGAAGGGCAGGGGCTCAGGGTCATCCTGGAGATGGTGAACCACACCCGGCTGGACTGCGTGGTGGGCTCCGCGGCGGGGATGCGGTTGGGGGTGGTGGAGGCTGCGCACCACGCGGCGCACCGCGCGGCCTTCGGCAAGCTGCTGTGGCACCAGCCCCTCATGCGGTCCGTGCTGGCCGACCTGGCGCTGGAGAGCGAGGCCGCCACCGCACTCGCGTTCCGGCTGGCGCGCGCCTTTGACGCATCCGCCCGCGGCGACCCTCAGGAAGCCGCGTTCCGCAGGATCGCCACACCCGTAGCGAAGTACTGGGTGTGCAAGCAGGCTCCGGCGCACGCGGCCGAGGCGTTGGAGTGCCTCGGCGGGAACGGCTACGTGGAGGAGTCCGGCATGCCGCGACTGTTTCGCGAGAGCCCGCTCAACGGGATCTGGGAGGGCAGTGGGAACGTGATGTGCCTGGACGTGCTGCGCGCGCTGCACCGTCACCCCGACTGCAGGGAGGCCTTCTGGGAGGAGCTGGGCGCCGCCCGGGGACTGGACCCGCGGCTGGACACGTTCTGTTTGCGCCTCGAGCGGGAGCTGGAGGAAGCGGACGAGCCATCCGCGCGTCGGCTCGTTGAAGGCATGGCCCTGGCTCTTCAGGCTTCGCTGCTGGTCCGGTTCGCGCCGTCTGCGGTGGCGGACGCCTTCTGCGCGTCCCGGCTCGGGGAGGGAACCGGCCGCACCTTCGGCGCACTCCCCGGAGGCCTCGCGCTTGACCCGGTGCTGGACCGGGCTCTGGTGCGGCTGTCGTGACCCCGCGCGCTGAGATCATCTCCGTGGGCACCGAGCTGCTGCTGGGCCAGATCACCGACACGAACGCCACCTACATCTGCCAGCGGCTCGCAGAGTGCGGCATCCCCGTGTACTTCCGGCAGACGGTGGGGGACAACTTTGACCGGGTGCAGCAGGCGTTCCGGCTCGCGTGGTCGCGGGCGGAGCTGGTGGTGTTCACGGGTGGCCTGGGGCCCACGGAGGACGACCTGACGAAGGAGGCGGTGGCCACGGCTTTAGGCACGGATCTGGTGGAGGATGCGGGCTCCCTCGCACACCTGGAGCAGTTCTTCGCGCGCCGCGGCCGGACCATGACGCCCAACCAGCGGCGCCAGGCCCTGCTGCCACG
>VAPR01001108.1_pt1 | contig 14402 bp, 13 predicted proteins | sample 3380701 | NCBI WGS metagenome assembly VAPR01 (sample SAMN11536904, study PRJNA540576) | hot springs metagenome | isolation source: hot spring wet sediment | place: Spain: Lobios | collected 2014-01 | reverse complement strand
CCGTGTGATACAGCTGCCACAACGGATTGGCCCCGTTCACGGAATAACGCTTGGTCTGCCTCATCTGTTTGTCTGCTCCTTCTCGTACGCTGACTAGAGGTCGGAATCGCCGTCTTCCAGAATCGCGTCCATCTGCTTTTTGGAAAAGTGAACGGCTGCATTGTAGCCCATCCGCTTCAGGCGGAAGTTCATCGCCGCCACTTCAATGATGACCGCCAGGTTTCGTCCAGGGCGCACAGGCACAGTAATCACCGGAATCTCGGTATCCATGATTTTGATCTTTTCTTCATCCAGTCCCAGACGCTCATACTGCTTGTGCTGTTCCCACAGCTCCAGCTGCACCACCATGGCGATGTTTTTCACGTTGCGAACGGCCCCGGCGCCAAACATGGTCATCACGTTGATGATCCCCACACCGCGAATCTCCAGCAGATGTTGAATCAACTCGGGCGCACTTCCGACCAACTGGCCGCCCTGTGTCTGTCTGATTTCCACCGCATCGTCTGCTACCAGCCGATGGCCGCGTTTTACCAGCTCGAGCGCCGCTTCGCTTTTCCCGATACCGCTCGAACCCATGATCAGGACGCCTACCCCGTAGATGTCCGTCAGCACGCCGTGAATCGTGGTCGTTGGTGCCAGTCGATTCTCCAGGTAGTTGGTCAGCTTGCTCACCAGCGACGTCGTTGCGAGTGGGGACTGCAGAACTGGGACCGAGCGCTCGTTGGAAATCTCCAATACCTCTTGCGGCACAGTTTGGTTGCGGGCGACGCAGAAGCACGGTGTGCGATCCTGCATCAGAAACCGCATGCGCTCCAATCGCTCCTCGCGGCTAAGCGTCTCGAAAAAGTGAATCTCCGTCAACCCGAACAGCTGAATCCGCTCTTCAGGGTAGTAGGAATAGTAACCGGCCAGCTGCAGACCGGGTCTGCTCAGATCGGTCACGGTAATTTCCCGGCCCAATCCCTCTTCACCGCTCAGGACTTTCATCTGAAAATGTTCCACGAGATGACTTACTTTCGTTTTACGCAAACGTCTCTTCCTCCCTCAGCGGTCATGTTTCATCCGTTTCTGATGTACCTTCATTGTAGCGAACAGGAGTATGTGGAGACAACCTGTACGGCTACCGGCAGCGTTGAACAGTCCCTACCTTTTTTCCATATTTTACAGTATGATAGAATTGGTTTCATTTATAGTAATACCCTGAATAGGAAAGTTCCCGAATCAAACTTCATGTCGTTGATAGTTTTGTAGTGCAGAAAGAGGGGGAACAGCATTTGGACTATCTTTTGAATTTCATCTTGATCGATGCTCCTGAGGCATTTATTGTGCTGGCCGCCGGGTTGGCTGTGTTTAATTACTCTGTGAGGCCGGTGCTGAAGCAGGCCGTGTGGTTCAGCTTGCTTTTTGGTTTAGGCAGCTTTTTACTGACAACGCTGCATGTTACACAAGAATTCAAAATACTTGGCTTGTTGGTTTATATGAACCTGCTTGTTTACATACTGTTCAAAATGAAGATCTTTCAGACTGTGATTATCAGCACAAGCAGCTTTAGTTTGGTTCTTCTATCGGAGTTCTTTGTCATCAATCTCTTCAATGTGTTCTCCATCAGGTTAGATGAAATCTTAGACAATCGTCTTTATTTATATCTGGGCGTCTGGCTTTATCTTCTTCTCCTGCTTGGCGTTATCTACCTGTTGCGGCACAAGCATTTTGATTTACTTAGATTGTTGCCGCAACCTAATTGGAACCGTTACCTCACTTTTCTAATTATTGTAGGAGGCATCGAGTTCCTTTTAATTCTAACCATCAGTACCAGGCTTTATCTGGCCCAAACGAATACGCTGCAACTTTACTTGATGGAGAATGTGCCCCTTTATTTGTGGCTCATCTTGGTGTTGTTTATTGTGATGATTTGGTTATTCCGTGCTTATTTGAAGTTAACAATCCACCGTGTAGAAGCGGAAACAGAAACTCCTTATTTGCAGAACATTCAAGATTTAGTCACTGCCATCCGCTCTATCAAGCACGATGCCATTAATCATTACACGGCTATTGATGGTTTTTTAAAACAGAATATGTATAGCCATGCGACTGACTATGTGAAAGTGCTGCTTCAGGAGGCGACTAACCTCGTGCAAGTGGTGGAGGGAGTAAACAGCCCTGCGGTATCCGCCCTATTTCATTCCAAGATGGCAATATGTGTAGCAAATCACATCTCCTTTTCGATCAAGGTTGATTCCCGCTCACAGTTTTCATTTGTAAAATCCAACGACTTGATTAAGGTGTTGGGAAATCTCCTGGATAACGCGATTCGCGCTACTTTGCACGAGTCGGACAGCAATCGGTACATACATCTCATTTGGGAGGAGAATAGCGGTGAGGAGCGGCTTCTGATTGAAAACAGCGGCCCAACCATTCCTGAGGAGAAACTGGAGCAAATATTTGAATTAGGCTACACTACGAAAACAAGTGGTGAAGGAGGTGTCGGGCTGGCCGTTGTCAAAAAAGTAATTGACAGAAACAATGGCGAAATCATCGTAGAATCAAAAGATGGGGTTACTCGTTTTCAGATCGTCTTTCCCAAGTAATGATTCGATCAGAACTGGAGGGAGTTCATGATGAGTTGGACAGAGAAGATGTCAACCCGCATTGCGAAAAAGATTGTCCCCAATGGAGAAGCTTACACAGTTGGACAAGTGTCTCACGGTATTGAGATTTTTCTATTGCAAATGTTTGGTGCTGTTATTTTAATTACCATCTCCATTTTGTTAGGCTGTGCATTCGAAGCGATCGCAATTACTGCCATGTACATGCTGCTACGCAACTTCTCTGGCGGCGCCCATTTTAATGGCGTGATGGCATGTTTACTTAGTGGCACCGCGCTATTACTCGCAGCGGCCTTGTTGACAAAACAACTCATCTTCTTAAATAACTGGGCTTCTTCTCTTCTGATTCTCTCCGCTACCATCGTATCAGTCTCTATTAATTGGCATCACGCACCTGCTCGACACACCTATGTAGAAATTGAGGAACACATTCGCAAAAGAAATAGGAAAATCATCCTTACTATGCTATTAATTGGTTGCTTATCGGTTCAGTTTTTAGTATATTTAGACTATAAACAACTAGGACATGCTTTCAGCTTTGCCGTTTTGCTTCAATCGCTTTTGCTCCATCCTTTGGCCTATCGGGCCATGGGGCGAATCGAAAAAATCATTTTCATGAAAGGATGATTGAAAATGTTAAAGAAGTTAGCGGTAATGTCTTGCAGTTTCTTTGCGATGCTTTCTTCGATGAACTTAGCGGGTATCATGTGCATCTGGAGCCTCCACGAACCAAAACCGCCTCATCTACGAGGGGAATAAGTTAATTCGGATAGATGAGAAGACCGTCGACATGGTATCATATCGACGGTCTTCTTTTCGTTTAGATGGTGGTTGGTTACTTCAGTATTTCCAGCAGTTCTTCATAAGTCATTTTCTTCGTTATGTTATAGTCTAGTGTCCTAAGAATGAATTGTCGACGCCATTCTTCCTGCTCTGTTTTTGGTTCTGGGAGAGTTTCACCTCTCTCAATTGTATTAAATCGTGGGTTGAAGGTTTCCATACTATCATCAGCGTTTAATTCCACATAGACTTCCTTTGAAGAACCATTTTTTAGCGTCAACTTGTAATTCACCTTAACTATATAACCCAAGCCCAGATTGTTACGATGTGACTCCACGTTCGTTATTGACACCGACTTTGCAGGTAGTAATCCTTTTTTCTGTAGCTCTAAATACTGTAGATATTCAGGGTGCTTTGACATTTCTTTTTTAAGTCGATCTTGTTCGTCAGGTCTAATATGCCAAGTGAGAGTGCTGTAAGCCTTCCAAAGTTCCGCTTCATTTGGTTGTTGGAAAAGCGCTGGCCATTCATCTATCAGTAACTCAGTCATTCGACTCAATGTGGTTTCACGGTTTTCTAATTTGTCTAGGATTTCAATTTTTTTCTTGTAGCCCTCAATAGAGGCGGAATCGGACGAAATTTTTGTGTTGTACTGGGCATCGGTTGGTGGGGTACTGGTATAACTACAAGCTGCGAGAGTAGTAACCGTAAGCAAAGCTATACTAAACTCCGAAATTTTCTTTATCATAAATTTCCACATCCATACATTAATGTTTTGTTGTTTACATTTTTGGCACATTGTAGTAATATTCTACTTGTGATAAATATACCAAATTTTGGATTTTTTTGGAATATGAAGAAAGTCACGATTGGAATTCTAGGTATTGCCCTTACCGCAGCTACGATGGTGGGAAGTAGTAAAACATTTGCAGAGGGAGAAAACCCTTATGATGATTTTAACTGGTACTATGTTACGACTAGCACCGAACTTAGCAGAGGATATGGTTGGTACGGCTCAGAATTTCACAAAGGAATTGACGTCTTAGTGACCAAACAGCCCGTTTACAGTCCTCAATCCGGAACCGTGATAAGTGCTGGGTATTGGGCTGATGCTGGGAACTACGTTGCAATTAAAACAACAGATACGTCTCCAGACAATTCCAATAAATTAATTGTTCGAAACTTACATTTGGACTCCATAGCAGTGTCTACTTCAAAACCTGTAACCAGAGGCCAAAAAATTGGTGTGTCCGGCAATACCGGCGGGAACTCCACTGGCTATCATCTTCATTTCGATGTAAATGATGCAAATACGATCAGTGGGAGCCAATTAAATGAGTCGAATACTATCAACCCGATTTATTTTTGGCCGAGCCGTTTTAACGCCCCAACTGTTGTACCCCTGAACGAGGATGCCCCGAAACACGACGAGCAGGCAGGAGATCAAGTAAATTGGGAGAGTTTGTACGATGATCCCGAGACGTACTTTGAAGATACTCTCGTTGAATATGTAGGAAAGGAAAAGTTTTTAAAATGGCTCCTCTCAAAGCCAGTTAAAGAGAGAAAACTCAGTAATTTCAAAAAAGAGTTTAATATTTCGGATAAATTGGAAAAAGAACTAAGAGAAAAACCCTGGAAAAAATAATCAAGCACGTAGAAAGCTGAACTTATGGGACAGTCCCTATATTTTCAATGAATGGGGGATTAGATCACAATGAAAATCAAATCGTGGATCGTATTGGCCTGCCTCCTTCTCGCCACTGGTTGTTCGCAAAATGATCGCAATGCAGATCATCAAATCCCGGTAAATAGTACTGCGGAACTTCAAATAACTTTGCCGACAAACAGTGAAGATGGTACAGAGTGGGATTTTGAAGCAGATAAAGAGAGTAATGATATATGGTGGATTGTGATTAAAAAAAATGACAAGAAAACAACATTTAAACAAGGGCATACGATCAAAATTGGGGGCATTGAATATACAATCGATCATTTCTCCGATTTTAACAGAGAAAATAGAACTGCCGTCGTGACCCTCACCCACACAAAATAACGCCTCATCTCTCAATGAGGCGCCACCTATCATTATTCTTTTTTCCTCTTCCTCGTCACCCACTCAATCACCCAGCTCAAGAGACTCATGGCCGCTGCTGCCACGATGGTCGTACCTATAGACCCAGGCCATTCTCCCAGTTCAAAGCCATCGATCAGGTAGGCGGTCAGGGCAAACGTCACGGCGTTCACCACGAACCAAAACAGTCCCAGCGTAACAAACCGGAGTGGCAGGGTTAGAAATAGGAGAATGGGTCTGACCAAGGTGTTTACCAGCCCCAGGATCAATGCGGCCAGGACCGCTACGGAAAAATCCTTCACCTGAACCGATTCAAACAGACTGCTGACGAGCAGCAAAGCCGCTCCATTCAATAGCAGCCGGACAATCCATCGAAGCATCCTGTTCCCCTCCCTAGGAAACTCCTTGCAGTTCTCTCTCCCACTGTGCAAAGAACTCCACCATAAAACGGTGACGCTCTTCGGCGATCTGCCTGGCTGTGGACGTCATCAGCATCTCTTTGCACCGGCTAAGCTTCGTGGCAAACTCCTTGGCCGGCGTATGCTGCTGCGGATCGTCCGTGTGGATGGGTTGACCGATTACGCCGGAATAGGCAAAAGCACGCGCCACTCCAATCGCCCCGATGGAATCGAGTTTGTCTGCATCAAACAAAATCCGTTCTTCCAGCGTGGTCGGGGGGTTTTGCTTGCGAAAACGGTGAGTGAGAATCGCTTTTTGCACAGCGGCAATCAGCTCGGCAGAATATCCTTCCGCCTGAAGCAGTTTTTCCGCCTCCCGTGCGCTGATCTCCGCATGGCACATCTTCGTGCGCAGCTCTTCAGCCCTTCCGATGTCGTGCAGGAGGGCAGCGAAGCGAAGAATCTGCATGTCCGCCCCCTCTTCCCTGCCGATCCGTTCACAAAGCGACATCACTCGCAGGTTGTGCTGCCAGTCATGAGCAGGGTCCTGCCCGTCGAAGTACCTCTTGGCTTTCTCCACCAGCTGAACCGGGAGTGCCGCCAGCACCAGTGCGGTGTAATCCATCCCCCATCCACCTTCCGTCCATCTCTTACTTCGATACCAATGACTCCAGCTTTGCCTGTGTACGTGCGCGATCCCGCTCCAGGATCGGCCCGAGGAACTGGCCGGTGTAGGAGCCCTCAACTTTTACCACTTCTTCCGGCGTGCCGGTAGCGACGATTTGCCCGCCCCGCGTACCGCCTTCAGGACCGAGGTCGACGATGTAGTCTACGGTCTTGATCACGTCGAGGTTGTGCTCGATCACCAGCACGGTATCCCCGTTTTCCACAAGGCGCTGCAGCACTTTCAGCAAGCGGTCGATGTCGTCCGTGTGCAGACCGGTTGTCGGCTCGTCGAGAATGTACAGCGTACGACCTGAACTGCGGCGGTACAACTCGGAAGCCAGCTTCACCCGCTGCGCTTCCCCGCCGGACAGGGTTGTTGCCGGCTGTCCCAGCTTCATGTAGCCGAGACCAACGTCGATCAGTGTCTGCAGCTTGCGTTCGATCCTCGGCAGGTTCCGGAAGTATTCCAGGGCGTCCTCAATCGTCATATCCAGCACGTCGGCGATGTTTTTGCCTTTGTATTTCACTTCCAGCGTCTCGCGATTGTAGCGTTTGCCGTGGCATACCTCGCACGGCACGTACACATCGGGGAGGAAGTGCATCTCAATCTTGATGATTCCGTCGCCGCTGCACGCCTCGCAACGGCCGCCCTTCACGTTGAAGCTGAAACGACCCTTTTTGTAGCCGCGCACTTTTGCCTCGTTGGTTGACGCAAACAGGTCGCGGATGTCGTCAAACAAACCGGTATAGGTGGCTGGATTGGAGCGCGGCGTACGACCGATTGGCGATTGGTCGATGTCGATGACCTTGTCCAGATGCTCCAGTCCAGTGATGCGTCGGTGTTCTCCGGGCTTGGATTTGGCGCCGTTCAGCTCGCGGGCCAGCGACTTGTGAAGAATTTCGTTGATCAGCGTACTTTTTCCCGAACCGGAGACGCCCGTGACAGCAACAAACAGCCCCAGGGGGAGTTTGACGGTCACGTTTTTCAGGTTGTTTTCCTTGGCTCCCTCGATGGTGATCCACTTGCCGTTTGGCTTGCGGCGCTCGAGCGGAACCGGAATGAACTTGCGGCCGCTCAAGTAAGCACCTGTCAGGGAGTTCGGGTCTTTCATCACTTCTTCCGGGGTACCCTGGGCCACGACCTGACCGCCGTGAATACCTGCTCCCGGCCCGATGTCGATGATGTAATCGCACGCCAGCATCGTATCCTCGTCGTGCTCCACCACGATCAGGGTATTGCCCAGCTTGGTCATGTGCTCCAGCGTCTTGATCAGCCGGGCGTTGTCCCGCTGGTGCAGACCGATGCTGGGTTCGTCGAGAATGTACAGGACGCCCATCAGACTGGACCCGATCTGCGTCGCCAGGCGAATCCGCTGTGCTTCTCCACCGGAAAGAGTCCCGGCCGCGCGGCTCAGCGTCAGGTAATCCAGTCCCACGTCAATCAGGAAATGAAGGCGTGACTTGATCTCCTTTACGATCAGGTTGGCGATCTTTGTTTCTTTTTCGTTCAGTTCCAGACTGTCTGCAAACTGATAGGCTTCTGTAATGGACATGTCTGTCAAAGAGGAGATGTTGCGGCCGCCTACCAGTACCGCCAGGCTCTCCTGACGCAGGCGCTGCCCCTTGCAGACCGGGCATGGCTTCTGGCTCATGTAGCTTTCAATTTGCTCGCGAATGTAGTCGGAGCTGGTCTCCACGTGACGGCGCTGCAGGTTGGGGATGACTCCTTCAAAAGGAACCGTCGCCTCCCGCACCTGACCGAATTCGTTTTCATACCGGAACTGGATCTTCTCGTCCTGGCTGCCGTACATCAAAATCTGGACGTGCTCAGGCGGCAGCTCTTCATACGGGATGTCCATGCGAATGCGGAAGTGGCGGCATGCCGACTCCAGCAGCTGCTGATAATACGTGGAGGATTTCGGCTCCCACGCTTCGATCGCTCCTGCCATGAGAGGCTTGCTGACGTCCGGAACGACGAGATCAGGGTCAACCTCCAGCTTCACCCCGAGACCGTCACACTCGGGACAAGCTCCGTACGGACTGTTAAAGGAAAAGATGCGCGGCTCCAGTTCGCCGATGGAAAAGCCGCAGATGGCGCAGGCGTGCTTTTCACTGAACAGAAGCTCCTCCTGCTCCATAATATCGACGATCACTTTGCCGTCCGCGAGACGAAGCGCCGTTTCCAGGGAGTCAGCGAGACGCGTCTGCACGTCCGGTTTCACCACGATCCGGTCGACTACCACTTCAATGCTGTGCTTTTTGTTTTTCTCCAGCTTGATCTCTTCCGACAGATCGCGAATTTCTCCGTTTACGCGGACACGCACGAAGCCCTGCTTGCGGATGTCCTCCAGCAGTTTGACGTGTTCTCCTTTTCGCCCCTGTACCAGCGGCGCGAGAATTTGCAAGCGGGTGCGCTCCGGATATTCCATCACCCGGTCCACCATCTGCTCAATCGTCTGCGACTGAATTTCGATGCCGTGCTCGGGACAGACTGCCCTTCCCACCCGTGCGTAGAGGAGACGAAGGTAGTCGTAAATCTCCGTCACCGTCCCCACAGTGGAACGAGGGTTGCGGCTGGTGGTTTTCTGGTCGATGGAAATGGCCGGCGAGAGCCCCTCGATGGAGTCAACATCCGGCTTGTCCATTTGCCCGAGAAACTGGCGGGCGTACGCGGAGAGAGATTCAACGTAACGCCGCTGTCCTTCGGCGTAAATGGTGTCAAAAGCAAGCGACGATTTTCCCGAACCGGACAAGCCCGTGAGAACCACGAACTTGTCACGGGGGATGACTACGTCAACATTTTTCAGGTTGTGGGCGCGGGCGCCTTTCACCACAATATGTTCCAATGGCATGAAAAATCTAACCTCTCTTTACAACTCGGCCTTCAGCTCGAGTATCAGATCGCGCAGCTCCGCTGCACGTTCAAACATGAGATTTCGTGCCGCTTCTTTCATTTCTTCTTCCATTCGCTCAATGACGGCCAAGCGATCCTTCTTCGGCATTTTCTTGAATTCAGCCTGCGGGAGGTAGTCGGCCTTCTCCTCAGCTACCTTCGTCGCTTCAATCACATCGCGAACGGCTTTCTTCACCGTTTGCGGAGTAATGCCGTGCTTCTCGTTATATGCCATCTGGATGGAGCGGCGTCGCTCCGTCTCTCGGATAGCGGCAGCCATCGAATCGGTCATCTTGTCAGCGTACATAATGACGCGTCCCTCGGCGTTCCGCGCTGCACGACCAATCGTCTGAATCAGCGAGCGTTCGTTGCGCAGGAAGCCTTCCTTGTCTGCGTCGAGGATTGCCACCAGCGAGACCTCGGGCAGGTCCAGACCTTCCCGCAGCAGATTGATCCCGATCAGGACGTCAAACTCGCCCAGACGCAGGGAACGCAAAATCTGCATGCGCTCGATGGTTTTAATGTCGGAGTGCAGGTAGCGCACCTTGATGCCGATTTCCTTCAGATAATCAGTTAAATCCTCCGCCATCTTTTTCGTAAGGGTCGTCACCAAAACCCGCTCGTCCTTGGCGATGGTCGCCTGAATCTCGCCGATCAGATCGTCAATCTGCCCCTTGATCGGGCGTACGGAAATGGTCGGGTCCACCAGACCGGTCGGACGAATCACCTGCTGCACCACTACCGGGCAGTGTTCCAGCTCGTACGGACCAGGAGTCGCCGAAATGTAGATCGCCTGACGGACTTTTTGCTCGAATTCCGAAAACTGCAGCGGCCGGTTGTCCCGTGCGGAGGGCAAGCGAAAGCCGTGCTCCACCAGAACGTCCTTCCGGGCCCGGTCGCCATTGTACATCCCGCGAATTTGCGGCAGCGATATGTGAGATTCGTCGATCATCACCAGAAAATCGTCGGGGAAGTAGTCGAGCAGCGTGTAAGGCGGGTGCCCTGGCGGAAGGCCTGTAAGGTGACGGGAGTAGTTTTCAATGCCGGAGCAGAAACCCATCTCCATCATCATTTCGATGTCGTAGCGAGTGCGCTGCTCCAGGCGCTGCGCTTCCAGCAGCTTGCCTGCGGCGCGAAACTCCGCAAGCCGTTCTTCCAGTTCGGCCTGAATGCTTTGAATGGCCCGCTTCATCTTTTCTTCGCGGGTGACGTAGTGGGAAGCCGGGAAAATGGCCACGTGATCCCGCTGCCCCAGGATTTCTCCGGTCAACACGTCGATCGAGGTAATTCGCTCAATCTCGTCGCCGAAAAACTCTACGCGGATCGCCTGTTCGCTTTGTGACGCGGGGAAGATCTCCAGTACGTCTCCGCGAACTCGAAAGGTACCGCGAACAAAATTAATGTCGTTGCGGTCGTATTGGATGTCGACCAGACGATGCAAAACTTCATCCCTGCTTTTCTCCATACCGACGCGCAGAGAAAGCAGAAGCTCCCGATACTCCTCGGGAGAACCCAAACCATATATGCAGGAAACGGATGCGACAATAATCACGTCACGGCGCTCGAACAAGGCACTGGTCGCGGAGTGCCGCAGCTTGTCGATCTCTTCGTTGATGCTGGAATCCTTTTCGATATACGTGTCTGACTGCGGAATGTACGCTTCCGGCTGATAGTAATCGTAATAGCTGACGAAGTACTCGACAGCATTGTTGGGGAAAAACTCCTTGAACTCAGCGGCAAGCTGTGCAGCCAGCGTCTTGTTGTGGGCGATCACAAGCGTCGGCTTGTTGACCTGCGCGATCACCTGGGCTGCCGTGAAGGTTTTTCCCGTTCCGGTCGCTCCGAGCAGTGTCTGGTGCCGCTTGTTCGCTTTCACGCCCTCTACCAATTCAGCGATCGCAGTCGGCTGGTCACCGGCCGGCTGATACTCGGACACCAATTGAAAACGATCCATTCCGTTCGTTCATCTCCTTGTATCGTGTCATCTCCCATTATAACACAAAGTTTTCAAAAATAAGCCAGGAATTCGAACAAATGTTTGTCTATTGCACTTGACCCGTTTTGCCGATAACAAGAACGTAACCCGACCACAGGGAGGTACCAAGATGGCATCATCCGTGAGCAATACGACCAATATCCCCTCTCATCTGAGCTATAAAAATAAAAAGGAATTCTCCAGCGAGCTTGATCAGAATGCATTCATGAAGCTGATGCTCGAGCAGCTGAAGCACCAGGACCCGATGTCCCCGATGGACAACAGCCAGTTCATCCAGCAGACATCCATGATGACGATGGTGGAAAAGCTGACGCGCATGACCAGCCTGATGGAAGAGTCAAACAGCAGTCTCTTGAGCTTGCGTGAATACGAGGGATTGATCGGCAAGACCGCTTCCTACGAAAAAGAGTCCACGGACGAACTGACCGGAGAAGTGAGCCGCGAGCAAAAAACCGGGGTCATCCAGTCTGTAAAAATGGACAAAGGCAAAATCTACTTCCTGATTGACGGTGAAGATACACCGATCCCGCGTGACAAGATCGACGGCCTCGAGTCAAAAGGTCTGTCCAGCGGCAACCTGATGGAAAACAGCCTGAGGTATGCAGAGATGATCGGCAAACAGGTTCACTATAAAGAAGCACGCCAAGTGGACAAGGACGGAAACCCGAACACGAAAGACGACATTACCACCGTCCATGACAGCAAAACCGGCGTGATTCTCGGCTACACGCTGAAACACGGCGTGGCGCAGTTCCAACTGGACAACGGCAAAACCCTCAAGCTGGAGGAGATCGAAGGTCTGTCCGTAAAGCCAGACAATCTGCCGATGGACAACACGCTGAAATACGCGCAGATGATCGGCTACCGCGTCACCTATCTGGAAAAAGAAACCCAAACGGACGGCAGCACGATCGACAAGGAACTGAGCGGCGTCATCCAATCTGTGAGCATGAAAAATGGATTGGTGGAGTTTATTCTCAGCGACAACAAAAAACTGAAGCTCAGCCAGATTATCGGGTACGAGGCTCCAGTCGTATAACGCAACAAAAAGCCTGCTTGAATGAAATGCAAGCAGGCTTTTTCTTTTGCAACCTGTTTATGCTCCAATGTTCAGCTTCTCCAGCTTTTGCTTCAACAGTTGAACCACGCTGGACTTGTGCAGGTCTACGTATACCCTCGTGGAAGCGTCCGGCACCACAATGATGCCGAGCTGGTGATGGTTGCCCGCGTACACCGCGCATTGCACGAATTTCAATTCGCCGCCGCGCGTCAGCACTTCCATCTTGCAAAAAGCAGGATTCACTTGCAGCGCAGGGTACAGTTCTTCCTTGTTCCGGACCGCCACTCCGTTTACCTTTACCACGACTTCCCCTGGAAGCAGGCCCATCTCCTCCGCAGGTGTTCCAGGAATGACAGCCATGATCTTCACGCCCGAAGTGGACTGAATAAAGCAAGGCGGTCGCTGACGCTCCTGCCATTGGCTTAACCAGAACAAGCCTTCATGACCTGCCAGCGCGAACAGCGCGGCCAACACAGCCAGCGGCGGAAGCAGATTGGCGACGTAGGCGAGTGCGAGCAGCAGCACCGCGTACCATCCCAACTGCCTTGCGATATCACGGGCTTTTCGCTCTGGCGTCAGCGTCTGGGTCAAATCGGAAAAACCGGTCACCGTCGGCAAAAGCAGCAGGCCAACGGTCAAACCTTCAGCGGAAAAGAACGGCCATCCTGGAAACAGCGCGCCGGAAAAACCGCTCCCTGGAGCTGTCTCCACCAGCAGCGCCATAGGCGTCAGCCAGAAGGAATGGAGCAGGTAAGCACCGACGATGCGCCCACGTTTTCCCTCCACAAACAGCGGAGAAGCATCACGCCCGGCATTCCAGCGGATCAACCAGGCTTCGATCAGATGCATAATGGCGACCAGTGCCAGCAGGGGGACCGGCTTCGCCTGCAGCAACCAGCTCCAGACCGTACCGATGCCCGCAACCTGCGCCATACCGGGCGCGAGCTGCGCCAAGCCGTGCAGCAGTGTCAGGATGCCAGCCGCATATGCGAAGCAGAGGAAGCGCAGTCTGACTAGCGCCAGGCATATCGCGATTCCCCACAACAGCCACAGATCCTGGAGTTGAATCACAACCCCCAGCGCAGCGGACAGAATCGAGACAAGCAGTCCGCCTGCCGCCCCCATTCCGAGCGATCGTATGGTTTGCAGCAGAGGAAATTGAATCCGCACAGCAAATAGCTGGCGTTCCAAATTCATCTGCCTGCGATAATGCAGATATATAAAGAGCACGAAGACATAGAGAATCGGGTTGAGAAAGAACCAACCTACCCCTTTCATGACCGAAAGCAGCAGTTCTCCATTGAACGCCAATTGCATCACCTCTGGGAAAAGAAGAACCACGGCAATGAGCTGCCGTGGTTACCATTTCTACAGTGGGCAGGGGTTTCCCTGCCTGCCCCTGTTGGTTTATTTTGCTTTTGCCTGCTGTACCACTACCTCAACTGCTTTTTGCAGCTGCGTGTCGTTTCGCGGATCGCGGATGCGCTCACGAAGACTCTCCTCCAAAGCTGCCCGAGTCGCCTGGTCAATCTTGCCGGTCTCCGGAAGCTTCTTGGACGCCTGGAATCGCTTCACGGTCGCTTCCGTTTTTTCGTCGAAATAACCGTCGTTGCGACCTGGGTTCAGTCCCAAACCATCCAGAATCAACTGCAGATTCTTCACTTCATTGCCTGCCATGTCACGGACCAGCACCTTGTCGGTCGGCAGCTGGGTCGCATTGAAGTATGCCGGCTGTTCCACCTTGACGTCTGGCTCGATCCCTTTCTGATGAATCCATTCGCCTTTCGGTGTGAGCCACTTCGCAATGGTCAGCTTCAGCTGGCTCTTGTCTTCCATTTCCATGGTGCTCTGGACGGTGCCTTTTCCGAACGTCTTCGTACCCACCAGCTTGTAACCGCCGCTGTCACGAAGCGCTCCGGCGAGAATCTCGGA
>VAPR01001107.1_pt1 | contig 14409 bp, 10 predicted proteins | sample 3380701 | NCBI WGS metagenome assembly VAPR01 (sample SAMN11536904, study PRJNA540576) | hot springs metagenome | isolation source: hot spring wet sediment | place: Spain: Lobios | collected 2014-01 | reverse complement strand
CCGTCGCCAGACCCCTCCACCTCGCTCTCGTTCTCACCGCCCACGCTCACCTGCAGCACCGTCTGGGGCGACACGTCCCCCACCTGCACCACGCCCAGGGAGCCCTGGGCCGAGTTGGCCGGCCCGTCGGCGAAGGCAACACCCGTCGACCAGAGGGCGAAGAGCAGGCTGGCCACGCCCGCTGCTGCCGTTATCAAGAGCTTCATCCTGACTGGTCCTCCTTTCCCCGATTCCTCGTCCAGGCCCCTTTTGGCGAGGCCGGTCGAGACTCACCTGCGATAGCGGGCGGGGACCCGGGCGCCGCGCTCCGCGGCCTCTGCAGCACAGGACTGAGAAGGAGGAGCGACGCCCGGGGAAGGACTACCTGGGAGGCTCGTCGGGTGCGGCTGAGACGAGGGATAAGGAGACTCTTCCCTGAGGGATCCTGCCCAGGAGCACCAGCACCGTCACCAGGAGCAGGAGCGGGACGAGGGCTGCGGCGGTGGTCGGCCCCGTCTGCCCCTGCCCCCCACCGGCAGCGCCCAGGACAGAGCGCAGCAGGCTGCCCAGAGACGGCAACACTGGCGGCGATGCCGGCGGCCTGCCGTGGTCAGGCGCCCCAGGGCCGAGGCCGTGGCCCCCGGGTGCCCACCATCCTGGCGAAGCTACCTTGCCGCCGCTTCCCGGCGGGTGGGCCTCGCCGCTCGCCCTCGGGACCTCGCTGGGGGGCGATGCCAGGTGGAGGTCGTCCGCGTCCTCGGCCCCGCCCATCGGGGGAGGCGGCGGGACGGGTGGCCCGTCCAGCGGCGGAGGCAGGAGGCCTATCGTCGGCCTCAGAGCATCGGTTACCGGTGAGAGGGCCTCCGTCACGGGCTCAAGCGCCGGCCTGACCGGCTCCAGGACGGGCTCAGCGGTCTCCAGGATGGGATCTATGGCCGGGCTGGTCGCTTCCAGGACCGGGGCGGCTTCCTCCTCCAGGGTGTCCAGGACAGGCCCCGTAACCTCGGCGAGCGGAGCGACTACGGGCCTGCCCGCCTCCCCCACTGGCCCGACCAGCGGGGCGGTGGCCTCGCTGACATCCGTGGTGGTAGGTTGCGTCGTCTCCACCAGCGTGGCCGCGGTCTGGCCGGCCAGCGCCGCCGTCCGCCCCACCAGCCCACCGATGGATGGCTGGCCACCGTCCGCTCTGGCCGCAGGGACTGCCAGGAACATGGCAGCCACCGACGCCGCCAGCGACAGGATGGCCAGAACGATCAACCTCATCCCACACGACCCCTCGTCGCCAGTGTCGGCCTCCGGGAGGAGGGACCCTGGCCGTGGTCGGCGGTGCCCGTATCTCGCCAACCTCACAGATATCAACGCTCGCAGGCGAGCATTTATTTCAGACTCGCATTCGCTTCCTCCGCGTGCGAGGAGGCAGCACAGGCGATGGTCTTCGGGGGAGCGGCCCTGGCCTCCGTCCCCTTCGGGGCAGGCGGAGGCCAGGGCGTCTCGTCAGGCTGTGGCGGCAGCGGCCCGGTTCAGCCCAGGAGAAAGCGGACTATCTCTTGGTTGACCAGCTCTGGTCGCTCCCGCTGCAGGAAGTGGCCCGCCTCCGGCACCAGCTTGAGCTCGTGGTGGGGGAAGAACTCGCCCAGGCGGTCGGCCCAGGCCGGCGGAAGGTTGGGGTCGGCCTCTGCCCAGAGGACGAGGGTAGGGGCATGCACTCTGGGGTCCAGTTGCTGCTCGCTCCTGTCGGCAGGGCCACGGTACCAGCGTCCCAGGCGGAAGGTGGCCCGGTAGCAGTTGAAGCCGCCCCGCAGCGCCCCTGGCTGGGAGTAGGCCTCCACGAAGTGGACCAGCTCCTCGTCCGTCCAGAGGTCCTTCCTGTATGACCACTCGGAGAGAAAGTGGCGCAGATATAGCTCGATGTTGCGGCGGCTGGCCCCCACCAACTCCTCGGCGATGGGCACCTGATGGAATAGCACGTGCCAGCTGGCCGACATCTGGGCCGGCTCGAACCAGCGAGCCCCCACGCCCGGGTAGGGTGGGTTGAAGAGCACCAGCTTCTCCACCCGCTCCGGATAGGCCCTGGCGAAGCGGCGCACCCAGATGGCGCCGAAGTCGTGGGCTACCAGGCTGGCCCGCTGCCAGCCCAGGTGGTCGAAAAGGGCGCGCAGGTCGTCGGCGAAGGCGGCGGGAGTGTAGCCCTCGTGGGGCGGCAGGTCGGGCTTGTCGGTGTAGGCATAGCCCCGCATGTCCGGCGCCACCACGTCGAAGCGCTCAGAGAGGGGGCCGATGTTCAGGTGCCACTCGTAGTAGAAGCCGGGCCAGCCGTGGACGAGCATCAGGGGCGGCCCGGCCCCCTGGCGCACGTAGTGGTAGCGCAGGCCATTTATCTCGGCGAAGTGGTGCTGGAAGCCGTCCCGGAACTCCATGTCTGGCCCCTCCCCGTTATGTCACGTCCAGGCCCAGGACGCGGGCGGCGTTCTCTTTCAGGATCTTGGGGCGGACGTTCTCCCGGAAGGGAGCCTCGGCGAAGTCGGCCAGCCAGCGGTCGGGGGGCAGCATGGGATAGTCGGAGCCGAAGAGCATCTTGTCCTGGAGGCGGGTGTTGGCGTACTGGACGAGCTGGGGCGGGAAGTACTTGGGAGAGTAGCCGGAGAGGTCCATGAAGGTGTTGGGCTTGTGGAGGAGCACCGCTAGCTGCTCGTCCACCCAGGGGAAGGCGGGGTGGGCCATGATGATGGTCAGCTCCGGGAAATCAGCCGCCAGGTCGTCGATGCAGGGTATCGGTGCGCAGTACTTGGTCTTGATACCGAAGCCGCCGGGCATGCCCACGCCGAAGCCTGTCATACCGGTGTGGAAGAGGACGGGCACCTTCAGGTCAGCGATGGCCGCCCAGAGGGGATAGTGCTGGGGGTCGTTGGGGAAGAACTCCTGCAGGCTGGGGTGGAACTTGACGCCCCGCAGTCCCAGCTCCTCCACGCTGCGCCGCACCTCGTCGATGGCGCGGCGGCCCTTCCAGGGGTTGACGGAGCAGAAGCCCACGAACTGCTTGGGGTAGCGGCGCACGATGTCGGCTATGTAATCGTTGGTGATGGGAGGCCGGCCGGTCTTCACCTCCCAGTCCTCGGCCAGAATGATTCCTATGATGTCCCGCTCCTGGTAGTACTGGGCCATCTCCTCCACGCTCTCCGGCTGAGGGGGAGCGCGGAAGTATTCTCGCATGGCGTCCCGCAGGGGCGAGGGCGGGGTCCCCGGCGGGGGCGGGACGTGCACGTGCATGTCGATGGCGCGGACCATTCGTCACCTCCTCAGTCGACCATAGAGTAGCCGCCGTTGACGCTCAGCACCTGGCCGGTGATCCACTCCGCCCGCTCCGAGGCCAGGAAGGCCACGGCGTTGGCGATGTCGCTGGGCCGGCCGAGGCGATTGAGGCCCTTTCCCAGAGGGTAGAAGGCCAGGATGCGCTGGCCCATGGACTCTATCCACTCCCTGGTCACCTCCGTCTCGGTGGTGGCCGGGGAGACACAGTTGACGGTGATGCGGAAGCGGCCCACCTCCTTGGCCAGCGCCTTGCTGAAGCCCACCACGCCCGCCTTGGCCATGGAGTAGGCCACCAGCCGCGGCTCTCCCACGCGTCCGGCGTCGGAGATGATGTTGACTATGCGGCCCCACTGGCGCTCCACCATGCCGGGGAGGCAGGCATGGGTGCAGTAGAGGGTGCCGTAGGTAATGATGTTCATGGTCCGGTCCCACTGGGCACGGTCGCTCTCCAGGAAGAAGGAGCCGGTAGCGGGTGTCAGATCGGCCGCCTGCACCAGGGGGATGCCGGCGTTGTTCACCAGGATGTCCACCGGCCCCAACCGCTCCTGGACCTGCCGCACCATGGCGTAGACCTGGTCGCCGTCCGTCACATCGGCCACGACGCCGATGGCCTGGCCACCCGCCCGCGCTATCTCCTCGGCCACGGCGTCCGCTCGCTCCTGGACGATGTCGTTGACGGCCACCTTGACCCCTTCTTCGGCCAGGGTGAGGCAGATCTGACGGCCGATGCCCCGTCCTGCCCCGGTGATCAGGGCGACCCGGCCCGCGATCCCCAAGTCCATCCTCTCCCTCCTGTCGCGATGAAGTCGTCGCCCATAGAATAGCGATAGCTGCGGGGCAGTGCCAGTCCTCGCCCGCTGCGGGGAGGCCCCGCAGAGCGAGACCGTCGAGCGGGGGGTCAGCATGGCGGGACCTGAGCGAAGCTACGATACGGTGGTGGTGGGCGCCGGCAACGCCGCCCTCTGCGCCGCCCTGGCCGCCCGGGAGCAGGGGGCCAGCGTCCTGGTGTTGGAGGCGGCGCCCCAGCAGGCCCGCGGCGGCAACTCCTACTTCACGGGCGGGCTCATGCGCTTCCCCTTCCGGGGGATGGACGATATCCGCGCCGTCATACCCGACCTGAGCGAGGCCGAGGCCAACGCCGTGGAGCTGGACCCCTACACCGAAGACCAGTTCTACGAGGACGTGGCCCGCCTGGGCGAGTACCGGGCCGACCCTGAGCTCCTCGCCTGCCTGGTGAGCAATGCCTTCCCCACCATGTGCTGGCTGCAGGAGAAAGGGGTGCGCTTCACCCTGGCCACGGGTCGCCAGGCCTTTCGCGTGGGAGACCGGTTCCGCTTCTACGGCAACCTGGTGGTGGAGGCGGTAGGGGGCGGGCCGGGGCTCATAGAGGCCCTCTTCCGGGCGGCGGAGCGGGACGGGGCCGAGGTCTGGTACGAGGCGCGCGCCCTTCGCCTCCTCACGGATGACGGCAGACGGGTCAGGGGGGTCCTGGTGCAGCGGGAGGGAAGCTATCTGGAGGTGGGGTCGCGCAGCGTCGTCCTGGCCTGCGGCGGTTTCGAGGCCAACCCGGAGATGCGGGCCCGCTACCTGGGGCCCAACTGGGACCTGGCCAAGGTCCGCGGCACCGCCTTCAATCAGGGTGACGGCATCCGCATGGCGCTGGAGATCGGTGCCCAGCCCTTCGGCCACTGGAGCGGCTGCCACGCCGTGGCCTGGGACGCCAACGCTCCCCCCTACGGCGACCGCAAGGTGGGCGATCTCTTCCAGAAACACTCCTACCCGCTGGGGATAGTGGTGAACCGTCTGGGCCAGCGCTTCCTGGACGAGGGCGCCGATTTCCGCAACTATACCTACGCTCGCTACGGGGCGGAGATCCTCAAGCAGCCGGGGCAGATCGCCTTCCAGATATTCGATGCCAAGGTGACGCACCTGCTGCGGGACGAATACCGCATCCCCCAGGTGACCAAGGCCACCGCCGACACCCTGGAGGAGCTGGCGGAGCGGCTGGGCATAGACCGGGAGGGCTTCCTGCGCACGGTCCGGGAGTTCAACGCCGCCGTCCAGGACGGGACGTTCAACCCGGCCATCAAGGACGGCAAGGGGACGCGGGGCATCACGCCCCCTAAGTCCAACTGGGCCCTCCCCATAGACACGCCACCCTTCGTGGGCTACGCTGTCACCTGCGGCATCACCTTCACCTACGGTGGCCTGCGCATCAACACGCAGGGGCAGGTGCTGGACATCTATGACCGCCCCCTGCCTGGCCTCTACGCCGCCGGGGAGCTGGTGGGCGGCCTCTTCTACCACAACTACCCTGGTGGCTCTGGCCTCATGGCGGGGGCCGTCTTCGGGCGCATCGCCGGGCGAGGGGCCGGCCAGTATGCAATAGCCACCAGGAGCTAGGGCCGGGGCCGCTGGTAGACCAGCTCGCCCCCTACCCAGGTCATGACCACCTCCAGGGAGTCGTCCAGGGCCACCAGGTCGGCGTCGTAGCCAGGGGCGATGCGCCCCTTGTAGCCGGCCAGTCCCAGGACGCGCGCGGGGACGGTGGTGGCCATGGTCACTGCCTCCCGGAGGGAGCAGTCGCCCCACTCCACCAGGTTGGCGACCATGCGGTCCATGGTCAGGGCGGAGCCGGCCAGGGTGCCATCGGCGAGGGTGGCGCGGCCAGCGGCGAGCCGCACCTCCTGTCCCCACAGGTGGAAGATGCCCTCGCTGAGCCCGGCCAGGGGCGAGCCGTCCGTCACCAGGGCGACCTGAAGGGCCCCCTTGGCCCGCAGCAGGAGCCTGACGGCCGCCGGGTGGACATGGACGCCGTCGGCTATGACCTCCGCAACCACACCAGGCGATTCCAGGGCCGCCGCCACCGGCCCCGGGTCGCGGTGGTGGAAGGGTCGCATGGCGTTATAGATGTGGGTGACTAGGGAGATGCCGGCCTCCAGGGCGCCCTTCGCCTCGGCGTAGCTGGCATCGGTGTGCCCCATGGCCACGGCAACGCCGCTGTTCAGGGCCACCTCCATCACTGCCCTGGCCTCGGAGAGCTCCGGCGCCAGGGTGAGGAGCCGCAGATGGCCTCCCGCCGCCTCCAGGTAGGCCTCCAGCTCCTCCAGGCTGGGGTCACGCGGCCAGGTGGGGGGCAGGGCGCCGCGGTGGGCGGCGCTGACGAAGGGACCCTCCAGGTGTATCCCCAGCAGGGAGGCCCCTCGAGCGACCGGGCCGCAGACGGAAGCGGCGGTCTTCAGGTAGTCCAGCGCCTCGGCATGGCCGGTGGCGGCTATGGAGGCTAGGAAGCCGGTGACGCCGCTGCTCACCACCCAGCGGGCGTAGGCCTGGAGTTCCACCGGGTCGCTGGTGGAGAGGCGGTAGCCGTTGCCACCGTGGACGTGGAGGTCTATGAAGCCTGGCACCAGGGTGAGGCCAGCCAGGGAGAGGAGCTGCCCCTGGGAGGGGGGCCGGACGTGGGCCCCCACGGCGACGATGCGGCTGCCCTCTACCACCACCGTCCCCGAGGCGATCTCCTCCTGGGGCGTGAGGACGCGGGCGCCGGTGAGGGCCCAGACCATCGCCTCTATACTACACGGGGAGGGAGGGCTATGATAGAGGGCGCGAGCATGGCACGTCTGGCCGGCACAGCCCTGCACCCCGAGCGAGAGCACCGGGGAAGGGGCTGCCGCCACTGGAGGCCTCTTGCCCTCTGAAGCGACCTTCAGCGGCTTCGTCACCCCGGCCGAGGCGCGCCGCCGACGCTACCTCTATCTTCCCCTCACGGTGCCGCCGGGCACCGGTCGCATCGAGGTCAGTTATTGGTTCGACAGCCCCCTGGACGCCCCACTGGGGCTCGGCTACGGCAACGTGGTGGACATCGGCATCTTCGACCCGCGGGGGACGGGATTCCCGCAGGCGCCCGGCTTCCGCGGCTGGAGCGGCAGCGCCCGGCGCCAGTTCTTCATCGAAGGGCAACGGGCCACCCCGGGCTACCTGCCCGGCCCCATCTATCCCGGCGTATGGCATATCGTCCTGGGGTTCGCCCGCGTGCAGGAGCCAGGAGTGAGCTACCAGGTAGCGGCGAGGCTGTCGTCGGAGGATACGCCGCACGGCCAGCCCCCGGAGGCAGGCGCCCTGCCAGCGCCCGCCTCCCTGCCCGGCGACCGCTACCTCAGGGGCGACCTCCACTCTCACAGCCACCACTCCGACGGTGAGAATACGGTGGAGGAGCTGGCCCTGGCCGCCCTGGAGCAGGGGCTGGACTTCCTGGCCATCACCGACCACAACACCTGCGCCCATCTGCCAGAGCTGGAGGCGCTTGCTCACCTCCCCCTTCTGCTCCTGCCCGGGGAGGAGGTGACCACCTACTGGGGCCACGCCAACGTCTGGGGGCTCCGCCGCCTGGCCGACTTCCGCTGCACCGACGCCGACTCCCTGCGCTCCCTGCAGCGTGCCGTCCTGGAAGAGGGCGGCCTCATCTCCATCAACCACCCCAAGGGCACCGGTTCCCCCTGGCTCTTCCCCCTGTGGGAGGGCTTCTCCTGCCTGGAGGTCTGGCAGGGGCCGTGGGGCCTCTACAACTGGGAGTCCCTGGAGCGCTGGGACTCCCTCCTGTGCGCCGGCCAGCGCATAGTGGCCGTGGGCGGGAGCGACACCCATTCGCTGCGGCGCTCGGCGCGGCATCCCCTGGCCCTAGGGCATCCCACCACCTGGGTCTACGTCAGGGGGCCGGCCACGCCGGCGGCGCTGCTGGAGGGGATACGCCAGGGCGACGTCTTCGTCTCCTTCAGCCCCGAGGGCCCTCAGCTCTTCCTGCAGGCGGACGCCGACGGCGACGGCTCCTACGAGGCGAGGATGGGCCAGCGAGCGGCCCCCCGGGGGCGCTCGCTCGCCCTGCGGGTGGAGGTCAGGGGCGGCGCCGGCCGGCGCCTCTGGCTGGTTCAGGACGGTCGCTACGTGGAGGCCGTGACGGTGCCCACGGACCACTACGTCCACGCCACCACGCTGACCGTGGCGGGCCCTGGCTACGTTCGGGCGGAGCTGCGGGAGCCGGATGAGACGGTCTGGGCCCTCACCAACCCTATCTGGCTGGACCGCGGGGAGAGCGCAGGATAGGCCATGGAAGAGGCGCCGCGCCCGCCGAGACACACTCTGGTGCTGGTCCCCCACACGCACTGGGACAGGGAGTGGTACGAGCCCTTCCAGACCTTCCGCTCCTGGCTGGTGGAGATGCTGGACGGCCTCATCGACCTGCTGGACCGGGAGCCCGAGTTCCGCAGCTTCGTGCTGGACGGCCAGACCGTGCTCCTGGACGACTATCTGGAGGTGCGGCCCCAACGCCGGAGCGACATCGAGCGGCTGGTGCGGGCGGGGCGCCTCCTCATCGGCCCCAACTACGTCCTCCCCGACGAATTCCTCATCGGTGGCGAGTCCTGGGTGCGGAACCTGATGCTGGGCCTGCGGGCGGCCCGCTCCTTCGGCCCGCCCATGCTGGTGGGCTACTCCCCGGACGCCTTCGGCCACATCGCCCACCTGCCGGCCATCCTGCGGGGCTTCGGCATCGACACCGTCGTCATCTGGCGAGGCGTGGGGGAGGAGGCCACCACCAGCGAGTTCCGCTGGGCCTCGCCAGACGGCTCGGAGGTGCTGGCCCTCTATCTGCGCTACGGCTACTCCCTGGCCGCTTCCCTGCCCCTGGAGCCGCAGGCCCTGGCCGCCCGCCTGGAGGAGATGCGGCGGGCCCTGGCCCCCTTCGCTACCACCCGCTACATCCTCCTGCCCAACGGCGACGACCACTGCCGCCCCCAGGAAGGGCTGCCCCAGGCGGCGCGCGCCGCCAGCGCCCTCCTGGACGATGCCGAGGTGGTGCTGGGGGACTACCCCTGGCTCCTGGAGGCCGTCCGCCGTGAGCTGGGCGAGCGGCTCCTCTCTCTGCCCCTCATCCAGGGGGAGTTTCGCTCAGCCAGCCGCTCCCATGTCCTCCCCGGGGTGCTCTCCGCCCGTATGTGGATCAAGCAACGCTACCAGGAGTGCGAGGACCTGCTGGCCCGCTGGGCTGAGCCGCTGGTCGCCTGGGCCTCCCTCCTGCAGGCCGACGACCACGGCCAGGCCGTGCCATCGGCCTCGCGGCTGACCCACGGCTGGCGGCTCCTCCTCCAGAACGCCCCTCACGACTCCATCTGCGGCTGCTCCATCGACGAGGTGCACCGGGAGATGGCGGGCCGCTTCGACGCTTGCCAGGCGATAGGCGAGGCAGCGCTGGAGGAGGCGGCCTCCGCCCTGGCCCGGGCGGCCGCCCCCCCGGGGAGCGAGGGCCGGGTGGTGGTCTTCAACTCCGAGGACGGCCCCCGCACCGACTTCTGTCAGCTCTCCCTGCCCAGCCGGGGCGCCCGTCTCCCCTCGGCCCTGCTCACGGAAGAGGGGGAGGCCCTGCCCCTGCAGCGACTCGCCGCGCCGCGGGGAGCTGGCGAGGTGCGGCTGGGCTTCGTCGCCCCCGGGGTGCCGGGGCACGGGCTGCGAGCCTTCCGGCCCCTCTACGGGCGACGACGCCGCCCCTCCCCCCGCCCCCACGGCACCTCCATCGAGAACGAGTTCTTCCAGGTCTCGGCCGACCCCCGCGACGGCACCCTCACCGTCCACGACAAGCGCCTGGGCGTGGCCCTGCAGGGGCTGAACCGCTTCGTGGACGGCGGCGACCGCGGCGACGAATACAACTACTGCCCGCCCGCGATGGACGAACTGGTGACGGTCCCCGCCCAGCCACCCCGTATCAGGGTGCTGGAATCGGGGCCGGCGCGCCACGCCCTGGAGGTGGCCCTGGTCTACTCCCTGCCCCGCTCCCTGGACGCCTCGGGAGGGCGTCGGTCTAGGGCGCGGGTGAGGGTGCCCATCGTCGCCCGAGTGTACCTGTACGAGGGGGTGCCCCGCATAGACATCGAGACGGAGGTGACGAACCGGGCGCTGGACCACCGGCTGCGGGTCCACTTCCCCAGCGGCCTGCGGGCGGACCGCTCCTGTGCCGAGCAACACTTCGGCGTGGTGGAGAGGCCGGTGGACGCCCCCGCCCCTTCGACGGACGCCTGGGAGCTCCCCCTGGGCACCTTCCCCCAGAAGAGCTTCTGCGCTGTGGAGGACGGCCAGCGGGGCCTCATGCTGGCCAACCGCGGCCTGCCGGAGTACGAGGCGCTGCGAGAGCCGGACGGCACCGTCACCCTCGCCCTCACCCTCCTGCGGTGCGTGGGCTGGCTCTCCCGCCTGGACCTCTCTCCCTGGCGACGCGGGGCCGCCGGTCCCGCCCTGGTCACCCCGGAGGCCCAGATGCTGGGCCGCTGGCGCTTCCACTATTCCCTGGTGACCTACGCCGGCACCTGGGAGGAGGCGATGCCCCAGGCCCACCGCTTCGCCAGGCCGCTGCGGGCAGCCCTGGGCCGGGGCGGGTCCGGGCGGCTGACCTCCCCCGCCGCTCTGGTGGAGGCCGAGCCCTCCCAGCTCGTCGTCTCGGCCGTGAAGCTGGCGGAGGAGGGGGACGGCGTCGTCGTGCGGGCCTACAACGCCGCCTCGCGGCCCCTCAGAGGGAGGCTGCGGATGCCCCTCCACCGGGGGCCGGTGGAGGAGGTTGACCTGAACGAGGCCCTCCTGAGGGAGGTCAGCGCTGACGACGGCTGGATCCCCCTGGACCTGCGGCCCAACGAGGTCCGCACCCTGAAGTTCCTACTGCGGTAGAGGAGGGTAGAGATGGCCATGGACCTGGACCGGCTGCCGTCCTTTGACCAGCTCCCGGTGCGGCCGGGGGCGCCCAGGGGCTCCAACTGGGGCCTCTTCGGTGATGACGATAACGTGGGCGCCCTGAACCTCATAACGCCGGACCTGGTAGTGCAGGCGGCTCGTCTGGTGCGCAAGGGGGCGGTCTTCCCCCTGAACCTGCCCCTGAACCTGCCGGACCCGCCTCTCTTCGGTCGGCGACCCTACCAGCACCACATCATAGATTTCAGCCCCATCGCCAAGGACGATTACCTGGACGGCTTCTGGCTCCAGGGCTCCAGCCAGTGGGACGGCCTGCGCCACATCCGCCACCCGCGGGACGGCTTCTACAACGGCGTCGGCGACGAGGAGGTGAGGCCCGGCGGCGGCCGCCTGGGGATAGAGCACTGGGCGCGGCGGGGCATCGTCGGCCGGGGTGTGCTGCTGGACGTGGAGCGCTACCTGCGGCAGCAAGGCCGGGCCCTGGACTACCGGGCTTCCCAGCTCATCACCCGGGAAGACCTGGAGGGCTGCGCCCGAGCCCAGGGGGTGACGCTGCGACGCGGCGATATCCTCCTGGTGCGCACCGGCTGGCTCCACTGGTACCGGCACGAGCTGGACACCGCCGGCCGCGAGCGGCTGGCGCGGGAGTCCGCCACCGGCGAGGGCAGCGGCCCCGGCCTCGGCCCGGCGGTGGAGATAGCCGCCTATCTGTGGGACAGTGGCGTGGTCGCCATCGCCGCCGACAACCCCACGGTGGAGGCCTGGCCGCCCACCCGAGAGCGGGGCTTCCTCCACTACTATGTCATCGCCTACCTGGGGATGCCCCTGGGCGAGCTCTGGCACCTGGACGACCTGGCCGAGGACTGCGCCCGGGACGGCGTCTACGAGTTCCTCCTGACCTCGGCCCCTTTGAACCTGCCGGGCGGCGTCGGCTCGCCCCCCAACGCCCTGGCCATCAAGTAGCCGGCCGCGGTGCCAGCCGCCTCTTGGCGACGCCAGCCCGACGGGGCATCCTGTGGGCGACATGGCCGCCACCCTGGCTGGCAAGTGGGTCTGGCTCTGGAACTGGCGTCGCTGCGACGACGGTGACACCTCACGCGTGGCCGAGCGCCTGCGGCGGGCGGGCTGCCGCGGCGCCCTGGTGAAAGCTCACGATGGCCCCTTCTGGTTCGACCAGGGCCGCCCCTGGCGGGAGCTGGCCCGCGCCCTCCGGGCCGAGGGGCTGCTGGTGGGAGGCTGGGGCTACTTCTACGGCCGGGATGTGGCGGGCGAGACGCGGCGGGCCGTGGAGACGGCGACCTTCGGTGAGGCCGACCTCCTGGTGCTGGACGTGGAAGGCGAGTTCAAGGAGAACGCTGCGGCAGCCCTCGCTCTCTGCCGCGGGCTGCGACGGGAGCTGGGGGCTTCCTATCCCGTCTACTTCACCTCCTTCGCCCTGGCCCGCCACCACCGGTCTTTCCCCTTCAGGGCCTTCATCGACCATTGCCAGGGGGCAGTGCCCCAGGTCTACTGGAACGCCTTCCGGCGGCCGCCGCGGGAGTCCCTCGCCCTCACCTACGAGGACTACGCCGCCTACGGGCTCTCCCCGCAGCGGCTCTACCCGGTGGCCGGCCTCTACCGGGAGGGCAGCGTCCCCTATCCGTCCGCCGAGGAGGTGGCCCTCTTCGCCGCCTTGGCGCGGGAGCGGGGCTCGCCGGGCATCAGCTTCTGGTCTTACGAGCACATGGACGCGGCCATGTGGGAGGCCGTGGCGGCCGTCCCCTGGCCGCTGAGCGGGGAGGAGGAGACGATGAGCGCCCAGTACGATGAGCTGGCGGCGCGGGTGGCTGCCCTGGAGGGACGGGTGGCCGCCCTGGAGGGACGCCTGGGGCAGGCACCGCCCGCCGGGGAACGCTACCACGTGGTGGGACCGGAGGGGGTGCGGGGGCTGTGGGGGGTAGCGGAGCACCTGGGGGTCCCCCAGCACCAGATACCGGCCTGGATAGAGCAGGTGAAGGCCCTCAACAGGCTCAGCGGGCCCAATCCCATCATCCGCCAGGGCGACCGCCTCCGCATACCCTGAGGCGGCGCCCAGGCGGGCAGGGGGCTATAATGGCCCCAGCGCCCCGCCGGCGATACCTTCGGGCGGCAGCCGACGTTCTCTTATGGGCTGGCCCGCGGGCCGGGCCAGCGGCGTCGCACAGGACGATGACGGTGCGGTTCGATTACGACGTGGCTGTGGTGGGGGCCGGGCCAGCCGGCTCCCGCACCGCCCGGGACCTGGCCCGCCGCGGCCTGCGGGTGGCCCTCGTCGAGGAGCACCGACAGGTGGGCGTGCCTTCCCACTGCTCGGGGCTCATCAGCCCTCGCACCTGGGCCCTGGGCGAGGTGGACGACGCCTCCCTGGTCCGCAACGAGCTCCGCGGCGCCTTCGTGCACACCGTCGGCGGTGGGGAAGCGGCCCTGGGTGGGGAGCCGGTGCGGGCGGTGGCCATAGACCGCGTCCGTTGGGACCAGGCGTTGGCCCAGCAGGCCTACGAGGCCGGCGCCGACGCCGTCACCGGCCGCCTGGTGGGGGCGGAGCGCATCGCCGGTGGCGTCCTGTTGCACCTGCAGCGGAACGGCCATCAGGGGCGGCTGGCCGCTCGCCTCGTCGTCGGCGCCGATGGCGCCCACTCCCGGGTGGCCCGCAGCCTGGGCCTACCGCGGCCAGTGGAGCGAGTGCAGGCGCTGGGAGTAGAGGCCAGAGTGCGCACCCCGCGCCAGGACTTCGTCCACGTCTTCGTAGGGCCAAGCCTGGCCCCGGGCTGGTTCGGCTGGATCATCCCGGCGGGGGACGGCCTGGCCCGGCTGGGCATCGGCTGCTACGGGGGCGCTGGGGAGCCCCTGCGCTGCTACCGACGCCTGCGCGAGAGCTTCCCTCGTCTGCTGGGTCAGGTGGAGGAGGTGCGCTTCTACGGCGGGACGATCCCCCTGGCCCCGGCCGCCCGCACCTACGGCGACCACGTGCTGCTGGTGGGTGACGCCGCCGGCCAGGTGAAGCCCTTCTCCGGGGGAGGCATCTACACCAGCCTGGTGGCTGCCCGCCACTGCGCCGAGACGGCGGCCACTGCCCTGGCCGCCGACGACCTCTCCGCCTCCTTCCTCTCTCGCTACGAGCGGGCCTGGCGTCGGGCCCTGGGCCGGGAGCTGGCCCGCAGCCGCTGGCTTCGTCGGCTGGGGCTCTCCCTGGGCGAGGCGGAGCTGGAGATGCTGGCCCGCACCCTCTCCCGGCCCGGCCTGAGGGGGATCGCGGTCCGCCACGCCGACATCGACTATCCGTCCCGTACGCTGCTGCGGATGGCCACGGCGCTGCCAGGTCTGGGGCCGCTGGCCCTCGTGGCGCTGCGGCGCCCCGTCGTCCTTCTCTACCTG
>VAPR01001106.1_pt1 | contig 14415 bp, 12 predicted proteins | sample 3380701 | NCBI WGS metagenome assembly VAPR01 (sample SAMN11536904, study PRJNA540576) | hot springs metagenome | isolation source: hot spring wet sediment | place: Spain: Lobios | collected 2014-01 | reverse complement strand
AAAGCGGCGATCTAGTCCTGGAGGACTAGCCCCCTCCCTGCCGACGCTCCAGCAGCAGCTCCACCACCTTGGTGAGAGCGTGATCTCCCCCGTCATCGCCACGTCGTTGCGCACGGGGATGCCCGTATAGAGCGAGGCCAAGGCCGTGACCATAGCGATGCCGGCCGAAGGGCCATCTTTCGGGATCGCTCCGGCTGGGACATGAATGTGCACGCCGTTCTTCTCAAAGACGTCCCGGTTGATGCCGAAGGCTTCGGCATGTGACCAGATATAGCTCTCGGCCGCTTTCGCCGATTCTTGCATGATTTCGCCCAGCTGTCCCGTGAGCGTCAATCCTTTTCCTCCGGGCAGAAGCGCCGCCTCGATGTAGAGGACTTCTCCTCCGGTCTCGGTCCAGGCCACGCCCGTGGCCACGCCGACGGGCAATTCCTTGCGCGCTTCTTCGGGGAAGAAGCGTTCGGGGCCGAGCAAGTCCGGTAAGTCGGCGGGCTTGACGGTGATGCTCTCGGTGTGGCCTTCGGCGATGCGCAGGGCGATCTTGCGCGCGATCTGCGCGATGGCGCGTTCGAGCTGGCGCACGCCCGCCTCGCGCGTGTAGCGCGCGATGATGTATCGCAGCGTCTCGTCCGGGAGCTGGAGTTGTTCGGCGGTGATCCCCGTCTCTTTGAGCTTCTTCGGAACGAGATGACGCCGAGCGATCTCCACCTTCTCCTCCTCGCTATAGCCGGGCAGGCGCAGCACCTCCATCCGATCCAGAAGCGGGCGGGGGATCGTGTCCAGCGTGTTCGCCGTCGTGATGAAGAAGACCTTGGACAGATCGAAGGGCAGATCGAGATAGTTATCGCGGAACGTGTGATTTTGCTCCGGGTCCAGGATCTCCAGGAGCGCGGCCGCCGGATCGCCGCGGAAATCGCGCCCGATTTTATCCACCTCATCGAGCATGAGGAGCGGATTCTTGACCCCCGCGCGCCGGATCGCTTGAATGATGCGTCCGGGCATAGCGCCGATATAGGTGCGTCGGTGGCCGCGCAGCTCAGCCTCATCATGTAATCCGCCCAGGCTCAAGCGCTCGAACTTCCGTCCGAGCGCGCGCGCGATGGATTGCCCGAGGCTCGTCTTCCCCACGCCCGGCGGGCCGACGAAGCACAGAATAGGCGCCTTCGCTTCGGGGTTCAGCTTCAAAACGGCCAGATGTTCGAGGATGCGGTGCTTGACATCCTCCAGTCCATAGTGATCCTCGTCCAGGACGCGGCGGACATTCGCCAGATCCAGATTGTCCTCCGTCTGCCGATTCCACGGCAGCTCCAGCACCAGCTCCAGATACGTGCGGATGACGTGATAATCCGGAGCCATGCTCGGCAGCTTCTCCAGCCGATTCAACTCCCGCTCGGCTTCCTTCCGCACGAATTCGGGTAGCTCGGCCTGCTCCAGGCGCTCGCGCAGGAGATTCACCTCGGCCTGGTGCGGATCAATCTCCCCCAATTCGCGCTGGATGGCGCGCAGTTGCTGCCGGAGGAAATACTCGCGCTGCTCGCGCGTCATCTCCTGCTGCGCCTGGCTGGCGATCTTGTGGCGCAGCTCCAGGACCTGGACCTCGTGCGTGAGATGTCTGAAGAGCAGGCGCAGCAGGTCATCCTTCGTGCGCGCCTCCAGCAGCGATTGCAGCGCCGGCAGATCCAAATTCAGGATCGTGGCCAGCAGGTAGGCCAAGCGCACGGGATCGTCCGTTTGAGCGAACGCCGCATGCAGCTCTTCGGGGACCTGCGGGAGCAGGCTCAGCGCCTTGGAGACTTGATCCAGAATGGCGCGATGCAGGGCCTCGACCTCGACGGCGTTCTCCTCGAGGATGGGGAGCGGGCTGACGCGAGCCCGCATATAGGGCGCCGTCTGCTCCATCCGCAGGATGACCACCCGCTCCAGACCTTGCATGAGCACTTGCAGCGTCCCATCCTGCGCGCGCGTCATGCGCCGAATGGCCGCCTTCGTCCCGATGGTGAAGAGATCTTCCGGTTTGGGCTCTTCGATATTCGGATCGCGCTGGGCGACCACGACCATGAGCTTCTCCTCGCTGGAGAGCGCCGCTTCGACCGCGGCGATCGAGATCGGTCGCCCTACCGAAAGGGGCATTGTCATGTGCGGGAAGAGCACGACATTCTTCAAGGGCAGAACCGGCAAGATCAGCACTTCGCCTTCGTGTTCCATCGCTTCCTCTCCTTGCTTCCGCCGGAGGGAGCACGCCCGCTCCCTCCGGGGAATTCCGCATGTAATGTACACTCGGCCGGAGGCCCTTGGCAAATCGAGCGTTCCTTCGCGTCCCCCAGCGTATCGGAGCTATTGGGCCATCGCGCTCCGTCCTATCGCGAAGAGTGATGCAGGTGCGGCATGAGGCGCCCTCTCTAATGGGGCGTGGCAGGAAGCTGGGGACTCCCGCGCGCTCTTTCCGCGGCGACTCTACTCGGCGAGCTTGTGGAGCCGGGGCGGCCCAAACGCGTGATCCCCTCATGCAGCCGGTGGTGAGGACGAGCGGCCGTGTATTCTCAGGAGTCCTCCGGTGGGACCAACGGTTCGAGCAGTCGGATCAGGGCGGGAATGTCCCGCTGTACGATTTCCCAGATTCTCACCAGATCGAGATGAAAGTAATCGTGCGCGATCCGATGCCGCAGGGCGATGATGTCCCGCCACGGGATCTCGGGATGAGCCGCTTGTGTCTCCGGGGAGATCTTGCGAGCCGCCTCTCCGATGTTCTCCAACGCCTTGGCGATGGCGTACTGGTGGAGGGAGCTCTCCCGAAATTCCTCCCACGTGAGTCCTGCGCTGAACGCTTGGGCGTCTCGGGCGGCGATCAGCATGTCCAGCAGATACGCCTCATCCCGCCACATACACTCGCTCCAGATGGCTGAGGATGTGCTTGCGGCGAATGTAGTTTCTGCTCTGCTCGACCAGTCGCCGCTCGACCAGATCCACCTTATGGCCGAAGATCGCTTCCAGCTCGCGGATCATCTCCAGCCACTCGTGAAACGACCACGTCACTCCAGGTTCGAAGGAGACGAGGACATCGACGTCGCTCTCCGGGCGAAAGTCCTCGCGCAGGGCGGATCCGAAAATGGAAAGCTCACGAATACGCCAGCGGCGGCAAAAGTCAGCAATGACGTCGTAGGGCACGTTGATCTGCAATGCCATGGCTCCATTCCTTAAATGAAGCGGCGCTCGCGTTTCCTTGCTTCCGCCGGGGGAGTCCGCAAGTCGCACTCCCCGCGGGAGAATTCCGCATGTAATGTACACTCGGCCGGAGGCCCTTGGCAAATCGGGCGTTCCCCGACGTCCCTCCCTCTCCCGCTGGGAGCATCCTACCGATTGGTCACCAGACACACCCGCTCCAGATCGTCCGGATGGCGCAACCGCCGAATGTCTCGCATCCGCAGGGGGAAGAGCGAGGGCCGGCACTCCAGCATCTTCAGAGTGCCCTCCTGTTGCGAGGTCAACGCGCGAACGTCTCGTTCCCACATCACGCAGAAGATGCGCTTCCCCGAGCGAAGGAGCGCGTGCAGGTCTTCTGGAGCGAAGACCTCGAAGATCTTGCGCCGCGTGTAGTAGCACAGGCTCGGCGCCGTGTAGCGGTAGTATCCCACGAGATCCTCCGGTCCGGCCTCCTGGCGAATTCGCTCGGCCAATGGCCGTATCGGGCGATACCGCTCGATCTCCGGAAGAAGTCCCGCCAGCAATGCGTGCAGCGAGGCCATGGCGACGACGAGCGCGCCAAGGGCGCGGATCGGACGCTGGCTCCATGCACTCCAGAGGAGTCCGAGCAGTGCTCCGCCGAGCACAAGCGCCGGCAGATGGGCGAGCCCGGATTCGGGGAAGAGCGCCCGCGCGACGGGGATCAAGAGGCGCGCCGCCGCAAGGAGGGCGACGGACAAGACGCCGAGGGTGAGAAGAAACCCTCCACGCATGCGCCCTTCGGCCCGCAATTCGAGGGTCGCGAACAGGTGAGCGACCAAAAGCGCCGCTGCCGGATAGAGCGGCAGCAGATATTCGTTCTGTTTAGCCGTGGAGAGGCTGAAGAATCCGAACCCAAAGAGAAACCAGCTCAACAGCAGGGCGAGTCCATCGCGGGGCAACGCGGGCAGCTCCTGGTCCTGCTCTCGGTCGAGAGGCTCAGATCGAAAACGCTTCCACGCGACCGCGAGGGCCAGGGGGAGGAAGAACGACCACGGCGCGAACTCGCCCAGGAGCGTCGGCAGATAATACCACATGGGACGCCGCGCTCCGTACGTCCCGTGAAGATACCGACTGACGTGCTCGCCGATGAAGAACGAGGAGAGATAGCCCCATCCGTGGCGCCAGGTCATGAGCGCGAACCATGGCGCAGCGATCCCCGCGATGACGAGCACACCGAGCCCGAGATGGAATCGGGCCAGCGCCCGAAGGCGCCGCGTGAGGAGGAGAGAGAAGGCGATCGCCCCCGCGGGGAGAACGCCCCCGAGCAAGCCCTTGGCGAGCACTCCGGCACCGACCGCCACATATCCGAGCGCAAAGCGCGCGCGCTGCCGATGGCGCCAGCCGGAGATGAGGCCGAAGATCGCGACCAGGATCGTGAGCGTGAGCAGCGCGTCAATGAGCGAGCGCCGCGCTACCAGGATGACCTTCGGACTGGTCGCCAAAATGAGCGCTCCCCAGAGCGCGATCCGCCGATCGAAGAGCAGAAGACCCAGCCGATAGGTCACCAGGACCGTCCCGATCACGCAGGTGAGGATCACCGCGCGCTCCGCCCATTCGCTCACACCGAAAACGCGGAAGGAGAGGAGAACGAGCCAATAGGAGAGGATGGGTTTGTTCAGCTTCTCCGTGAAATTGAATCGGGGCGTGAGCCAATCGCCCGCTTCGCGCATCTCGCGCGGCCCTTCGACGTAGAAGGCCTCGTTCGCATCCCAGAGCGAAGGCGTGCCCACATGCAGGCCATAGGGGAGAAGGACCATGAGGAGCATGAGGCGCGCGCGCCAGGCGTCCGAGCCCATTCTCCGGACACAGTCCGGCACGACCGCCCCGCGCGCTTGTTCCTCTTGCTTCGGCACAGGGGAAATTGTAGCATGAGCCTCCTTCGAGGTCCCTTCGTGCAGCCGGCAACCGATCGCAGGGGAGAGGCGTAAGTCACCTGTGAGGTTTCGAACGCGCTGCCCTGAGGACGGGGCGGAAGATAACGATCGTCAGGAGGAGATGGGGATGAGGAGAATCTGGCTCATCGCCGTGGGCGCGATCGCCTTCGGCCTGCTCCCCTCGCTCGAACGCGCGCAGGATCGAGCGAACTTTCAGGTCGGCGATACGACGCCTGCATTCGATGTCGTAGATGTGACCGGCCCGAATAAGGGCAAGCAGCTCTGCTATGTCTGAAATTACGCCCTCGCTCCTGTCGTCATGGCCTTCATCAAAGACGACAGCGAGGCCTCGGCCAGGTTGGTCGAGGAGATTGATCGGCTCGTGGCGGCTCACCGAGAGCAAGGGCTGCGAGGGTTTGTGGTGTACATCGCCGGTCCTGAGATCAAGGATCGGCTGGAGCGTCTCGCCGCCGAACGTCGGCTCACCATCCCCTTGACGTACTTGCCGAAGGGGGCGGCGGATCCGGCCCTTGAGCGATACCGGGTGGATCGCACGGCGGCCAACACGGTGATCGTGTACACGCGGAAGAAGGCCGTGCATGTAGCGACGAACGTCACGCCGGAAAAGTTCGAGCCCATCGCGCAGGCCGCCCGTTCGATCGTCGCCCGGAGAGAATGACCGCGCATCCCTGCCAGGGCTCCTGATCCCGGCGGGAGTGCTCTCCCATCCGGCGGAATCGAAACGCGCGCGAGTGCGGGGCGATGTCAACGCGTCGCGTGCGACAGCCGCCCTCTCGCGCGAAGGGGAATGGTCTCCCCGGCACCGAGTGTGACGCATCCTGGGAGTGCCAAGGTCTCACGGAATCGCCCCTTGGCGGGATCGCCAGGCCGAACGAGGCAGTCTTTCCCTCTATTGACAAACGCGATCGGCCTCGATCATCTTTGAAGCTGCCGAGAGGGAATCGGCCCACACGATCTGCGCGATCGCGTGAGGAGTATAGACGTACACGCGGAGGGCGAGATGAGAGTTCTCGTGACGGGTTCCACAGGCCTCATTGGATCAGCCCTTGTCCCTTTTCTGCGTGCCGGAGGGCATGAAGTGGTGCGATTGGCGCGCGCGCCACTGCGCGCGGACGAGATGGTCGTGCTGTGGGACCCGGAAGCCGGAAGACTCGAGGCATCGGCGCTGGAGGGCGTGGACGCCGTCGTTCATCTGGCCGGGGAGAACATCGCCGGACGTTGGACAGCGGAGAAGAAGGCGCGCATTCGGAACAGCCGCGTTCGGGGTACGCAACTGCTCGCCGAGACGCTCGCGCGGCTGGAACGACCGCCGAGCGTGCTCGTCTCGGCTTCGGCCATCGGCTATTACGGGGACCGTGGCGATGAGCTGCTGCGCGAAGAGAGTCCGCCCGGGCGCGGATTCCTCGCCGACGTGGCCGCGCAGTGGGAAGCGGCGACCGAGCCGGCTGCGCAAAAGGGCATTCGTGTCGCGATCCTTCGATTTGGCATCGTCCTCAGCCCGCGAGGCGGGGCGCTGGCCCAAATGCTCCCTCCCTTCCGGCTCGGCTTGGGCGGGCCCATTGGTTCCGGACAACAGTATTGGAGCTGGATCGCCATAGATGACGTCGTGCGCGCGATTCAGCATGCACTGCTCACGGAACCTCTGCGCGGACCAGTCAACGTCGTCGCTCCCGATCCGGTCCGAAATCGCGAGTTCGTGCGCACGCTGGGGCGCGTTCTGGGTCGTCCGACGTTGTTGCCCATGCCGGCCTTCGCCGTGCGCCTGCTCTTCGGGCCAATGGGGGAAGAATTGCTTCTGGCCAGCCAGCGCGTCGAACCGATGCGACTTCTGGCCTCAGGATTCGTCTTCCAGTATCCAGACCTGGAGGGCGCCCTCCGCCACCTCCTGAGAAAGACCTGACGAGTGAGTTCGCGGCCTTATGACGTCGCCATCATCGGTGGTGGCCTTCTGGGGCTGGCGACGGCGCGAGCCCTCCTGGAGGCGTCGCCTCGATGCGCGCTCGTCGTCTTAGAAGCCGAGCCGCGCGTGGCTGCGCATCAGAGCGGGCGGAATAGCGGCGTCATCCATTCCGGGCTCTACTATCGCCCCGGCTCTCTGAAAGCGCGCACCTGCGTCGAGGGGCGCCAGGCGCTCTATCGCTTTCTGGAAGAGCAGCAGATTCCGCACGAGCGCTGCGGGAAGCTGGTCATCGCCACATCCGCGCGCGAGCTGCCCATCCTGGCTGATCTCGAGCGGCGCGGTCATATCAATGGCTTGCGCGGCCTTCGATGGGTGCGGGCGGAAGAGATCCCCGCATACGAGCCACATGCGCGCGGACAGGCGGCCCTCTGGGTTCCGGAGACGGGCATCACCGATTACGCGCTCGTCGCGCAGGCGCTCGCTCGCGTGATCGGCGAGCGCGGTGGGGAAGTGCGAACCAGTGCCCGCGTCTTCGGCGTGCGTCGCTTGAGGCGCGAGATCATCGCAGAGACGACAGCGGGCGAGATCGCCTGCCGCGTTCTGGTCGGTTGCGCTGGCCTTCACGCTGATCGCATCGCGCGCTTATGCGGCCTGCATCCCGAGCTGCGCATCATCCCGTTTCGTGGTGAGTACTACGAGCTGATCCCCGAACGGCGATCTTTGGTGAGGAACCTCATCTACCCCGTTCCTGATCCCGAGCTGCCCTTTCTCGGCGTTCACTTCACCCGTCGCGTGGATGGCCGTGTGGACGTCGGCCCGAACGCCGTCCTCGCGCTCAAACGCGAGGGGTATACGCGCTGGAGCGTCTCGGCGCGAGACGTCGGAGAGATGCTCGCCTTTTCCGGCTTCTGGCGTTTGATCCTGCGGCATGGGCGCGCGGGCGTGCGCGAAGTGGTGCTCAGCTTCAGCCGACGCGCGTTCGCGCGAGCGCTGGCGCGACTCGTCCCCGAGGTTCGAGCGCAGGATCTGCGTCCGGCGGCATCCGGCGTGCGCGCTCAGGCCGTGGATCCGTCGGGTCGGCTCGTGGACGATTTTCACATTCTCGAAGCCGAGCGCATGGTGCACGTGTTGAACGCCCCCTCACCCGCGGCGACCGCCGCGCTCCGCATCGGGCAGATCGTCGCCGCTCGCGTCCTGGCGCAACTGGAGGGGGGATGACGCCGAGTGGGGATCACGGGAGGTAGGGGAGCGGACTTCGACTCTCGACGAAACGCCGCAGGTTCTCCATCACTTCGGGGCGCGCCAGCAGCTCGCAGAAGAGTTCGATCTCCCGGCGTAGCTCGTCGAAGGGGATGGGCTTGATGAAGCGCTTCGCCGTCCGACGCGCCGCATCGTCGAATTTCGTGATCTGGGCCGCCGTCGTCCGGGCCACGGCGAGCGCCTGCCCTTCGGCCACGAGTTGGCTGACCAATCCCGCGGCATGCGCGCGCGTGGCATTCACCGTGCGTCCGGTGAGCAAGAGGTCTCGCACCACAGCATTGCCCACATCTCGCTTCAGACGCGGGATGCCGCCGAAGCCGGGAATCAGCCCCAGGCGCAGCTCCGGGAAGCCAAAGCGCGCCATCCTGTCCGCGATGATGAGATCGCACACAAGCGCCAACTCCAATCCCCCGCCGAATACCACGCCGTGCACGGCCGCAATGGTCACCAGCGGCGTCGCATCCAGCCGATTGAAGACGTGGTGGATGCGTTCCAGAAACGCGCGCACGGCGTCCACGCGCGCGGCCACGTCCAAATCTCGGGCGCGCTCGTAGAGTTCGCGCAGATCGGCACCGGCGCTGAATCCGCAGCGCACCGCACTGTAGAGGAGGATGACGCGCGCGCGCTCGGCCAGGACATCCAAGACGGCGGCGAACCGCTCCAGTTCCTCCAGCATCACCGAACCGATCTCATTGCACGGTTCGCGATGCAGCGTGAGCTCGACGACACCATCCTTCGCCTCCCACGAGAGCGCCCTTCCCTGAAATCGCTCCATCGCTCCTTCTCCTGGCGCGCTCATTCGGATCGGGATGCAGAGACCTCCGCGTAGAGCCGATCCGTCTTCGCCGCCATGATGAAGTCGTTGCGGTGCAGCCCGCGAATCTTATGCGTCCACCAGGTGACGGTGACGCGCCCCCATTCGGTCAGGATCGCCGGATGGTGATCTTCCGCCTCGGCCAGCTCGCCGACCTTATTCGTGAAGGCGAGCGCTTCGGCGAAATCCCGGAACCGGAACGTGCGCTCCAAGCGTTTGATCCCATCCCGCTCGACGATCGTCCACTGCGGCACCTGAGGAGCGAGCGCCGCGATCTCCGCATCGCTGAGCGGGGGAGCATCGCCGCGGCACGCCTCGCATTTCATCTCGGCCAATGGTGTCATCGCCCTCCTCCTTCCGTTCCGAAGAGTCATCGCCGATCCGCGTGAGAATCGGGTCGGCCGCAAACGGTTATTGATGGCACAGTCGCGCGTGAGCTGTCAACGCGCTCGCCCGAGGGCGCGCTCAATCGCCTCGGCCATCTCCCGCATCAGCTCGCGCTCGCTCACCCCACGCCAGCAGTGGCCGCGACGCGGTCCGTAGACGATTCGCGCATCGGCCGGAGGATCGGCCCGCTTCAAGAATTCCTCCAACAGATAGACGGCGTTGTTGAGGAAATAATCGTCGGCCTCCCCCACCCAGATGCGAAGCTTCCCCCGCAGCTTCGGGCCGAGCGTCGGCCAGTTCCGCTCCAGGACGAGGCGCAGATCATACTGCTTCCAATGCTCGACCACCTCCCGATTGATTCTCCCGGTCTTCGGATCCCACAAGGGCACGGGATGACCATCGGCGCCCCGCGGGCCATAAGCGGCATTCCACGATCCCCATTGTCCGCCCGACATCGCGTAGCTGTCGCCCAACCCCATGACGTTCTCCATCTGACACTCATATCGCATGGTGAACCGCACATCGCCGCGGAGATCGCGCGCGCTCGGCCGTTCGAATCCATATCGGTTCACGTACGCGTTCTCGTCCTCATAGATGTTGATGAGCTGGAAGGCGCGGAAGTCCACGCTGTCGGGACATGCGGCCCACGCGCCGTTGAAGACATCGGGATAGAAGATCTGCAGCGCGAGCGCGACCCATCCTCCGGTCGAGCCTCCGTCGAGCACACGCGCCTCCGGCCGGCCGATCGCGCGAAACGTGCGCTCCACATACGGGATCAACTCCCGCACGAGGGCATCGCCGTAGGGGCCATTATTGGCCGAGTTCACGGAGTACGGATCCCCATAGGGGCTGGCCCCATCCAGATGCAGCAGGATCATCCGCGGCGCATCCTCGGCCATCCAGGCGCGCCGAAACTCCGAGCCCTCGGCCATCAGACGAAGCACGTGTGTGTAGCGCGTCCCAAATCCGCCAATGTGCACGCGCAGCGGATAACGACGTTCGGGCTCGCGCGCATAGTCGCGCGGCAGGATCACACCGGCGCGCAGGTGGATGGGCCGATTGTGAAACGCGCTGAGTAGCTCGGATCGAATCGTCACGAACTTCACCTGCTCGGTCTCCGGCGGCGTCTCCTCGGGAATCGCGCGCGTCAGCTCCAGGCGCACCGCGTCTCCTCGCGCGGGATCCAGACGCACGCGATGAACGGCGCTGTAGAGATTGCCGGGCGCATCCGGTCGCCGAATGTCTGGATTCCACATGAAGACCGCTTGGACGAAGTACTCACCGGCCGGGACCTGAGACAGGCGCTCGATCGGCACGCCGATCGCCGTGTCGTCCACGACGGCGCGATGCCCGGGGCCGAAATCTCGAACATCGCGCCCGAAGACGAGAACGTCGCGACGTTCCGGATGCCCGATGGCGAAGCGCGGCTCCGGCTCCGAACGCGAGCCGATGACCAGGAGCAGCCGTCCCGTCCGCGGGGCATCGAGCAGTCCGGGGGCCATCGTCACCTCGAAACGGAGCGAGGAGGGACGACTACGAAGACCGGACGTCATCACGAAGACCGCGACGAGGGCGAGGGGAATCGCCGTCCGTCGAAGGACACGCTCAGCGATCGCTGTTCTCACCATTGCGCGCGCTTCGTGATGATACCGGTCGTCGCGTTCAAGCGTCAAACGGTGGTGAAGAGAATCATTGACAAGCCATGGCGCTTTCTCTACAATGAGGCCGTCACTTCACGGCGACGGTGAGGTGGCAGTGGGTTCTCCTGATCTTCGCCGGCCGGGGCGCGGATCCTCGGTCGCGTGGTGGGAGCACAGCAAATGTGTGAGATCTCCTGATTCTCGCTCCATTCTCCGATGACGGGTGCGCGGAGAGGCTCGTGAGCGGACGCGGAGCGTTCTCATGCCATCGCCATCGGACATCGTGACGTTCGCCCGCGCGTTGCGCGTCGGCGTCTTCGACTTCCACTGGCGCGCGCAGGAGAGCGCGCGGCTTCCGCGCTTCAAAGGCTCGACCCTGCGCGGCGCTTTGGGATGGGCGTTCAAACGCGTCGTTTGCATTCGTCCCGACGGGCTCTGTGAACGCTGCATGGTGCGCTCCAGTTGCCGTTATCCCTACATGTTCGAGACATCGCCACCGGTGGAGGTCTCCGTCTTTCGCGGACAGCGCGCGGCGCCGCATCCTTATGTGCTGGAGCCTCCGCTTGAGGAGAAAGAGCATTACGCCGCGGGCGAATCGGTGACGTTCGGTCTTCTGCTGTTGGGGCGAGCCGTGTCCTCTCTGCCGCATCTGATCCTGGCGGCCGACCGGGCCGGACGAATGGGGATCGGACAGGGACGCGCGCGCTTCGTGCTCGATGCTGTCTTCGCCCGTGATGCCGAGGATCGCTCAACCGCAATCTACGATGGCTCCTCCGGCCGTCTCACATGGGACGCTGGCGCGCCGCGCTTGGATGAATTCATCCGGGAGCGACAACGGCGACTCGCCCGCCGATCAGCGACACGCCTGCGGCTTCGCCTGCTGACCCCTCTGCGCCTGCGCGTCGGCGGTGATCTGCAAGCCGACCTGCCTTTCGATCTGCTCGTGCGCAGCCTGCTCCGCCGATTGTGGCAGCTTGTCCTCGTACATGGGGAGGAGGCGCCTTGCCTCGATCCTCACCCGTGGATCGAACGCGCGCGCGCGATCCCGACCCTTCGCCAGGTGCTCGCCTGGCGCGATTGGGAGCGATATTCGCATCGGCAGCGAACGAAGATGCGCCTGGGCGGATTCATCGGCGAAGTCGAATACGAGTTGAGCGAGCAAGATCATGCCCTCTTCCTCCCTCTCCTCATCGTCGGCGAACTCTTGCACGTCGGCACCGGCACCACCTTCGGCCTGGGGAAATACGAGATCATGGACGCGGAGTCCGACGTTCGGAACGCCCATCCCTGATGTCCACGTTCGTCCGGAGCGTGGTCAGGAGAACTTCGCCCTGATGGAGGATCAGCCCCGCCGCGGCCGATGGGGCGCGAGACCGGGGGAGTGAAAGATTGCCGAAAGGTTGCCGCCGTAGATCGGGGAGCAGCCGTTCGGCTAAAGTTGACACCGCATGAGGAGGACACGATGAAAAGGCTGCGCTTCACGCTGGAGACGATCACCCCGCTGTTTCTCGCGGGCAATGACCAAGACGCCGTCGAACTGCGCGCCGCGAGCCTTCGCGGACAGTTGCGCTATTGGTACCGCGCGCTCCTCGGCGGAGTGGGAGTCATGAAATCGAACCGACTGCATGAGCTGGAGAGCCGGGTTTTCGGCAAAGAGGAGCGCGGGTCTTCGCTGCTTGTGAGAGTGAAAGACATTCGCTGGGCCGGCGGGCGGATCAAGCAAAACAGTGAGCTCGATCTCGCTCGCCGCCCCGGGCTGACCTATCTCCTCTATTCCACTCAACTCGGCGGGAATCAGCGTCCCTACGCCGACGTGGGCACGACCTTCACGCTGGAGTTTGTCTCGTTCGACAAAGAGGCTGAGAAGGTGTTGCAGCTCGCATCCTGCGCCCTCTGGTGCTGGACGCGTTTGGGCGGGCTCGGAACCCGCGCACGACGCGGTGGAGGGAACATTCAGGTGAGAGAAGTGAGAGACGAGGCGATCGTGCTGAAGGATTTCCCGGACTTCACGCTGACCGGCGTCAACAGCCCGGAAGCCCTGAAAGCGCATCTTGAAAACGGCTTGAAGAAAATCCGCGATCTCGTTGCTCGACTAAATGCGCTGCCGACGAAGGCACCAAGCGGCAGCGTGGACTTCCCCATCCTTCATCCAGATTGCGCGGACATCTGGATCATTCAGAGCGCGTGGAGCGACGCTCTCAACGCAATGGAACAGGCGGGGAAGAGATTCCAGCAGTTTCGGTATAAGCGAAGTCCTGATTTTCCCTCGGTGCTCGACGACTACTTGAACGCGGGTCGGTCGCCGACGTTGGAGAGGCCGGCGTTCGGGCTGCCGCTGCAGTTTCGCTATCGCTCGGCGCCGGACAAGCAGGCGATGGTCGAAACGGAGTATTTCACCCGGCGAGCCTCGCCGCTTCTGCTTCGTTTCCTCAAGCTGGGCGATGGAAGAATCGCGCTGGTTTTGATCCACTTCAGGTCTTCTTTTCTGCCGAGCGGAGAGAGGTTGAAGATCAAAGACCAATCCAAGGGCGCGAAGCAGAGGCCACAGCTCACGAGTCCTCCCGATGCTACGGTTCGACAGAGCGTGATCGAGCAATTTCGCAATCAATTCGGCAGCTACCTTGATGTGAGGAGCTGGCTATGAACCGAGACGTCTTGCTCCGCAAAATTCGCGCGTTGCTCCATGATCCGCCGGAGAAGGCGCTCATCCTGGGACGCACGATCAACGGCGGGCATGAGGGGCGGGCCAAAGCGTTGATGGAAAGACTCGGACTCGACGGCGCGATCCCGGACGAAGTCAAAACGGCCGATCGCATCGCCTCGGCAGCCGATCGCGTGAACCTCCGGGGCTTTCCGACCGATTGGCCGCAGAATCCCTTGATCGTGCATCCACTCTCGGGCAAGCAATTTTCCATCCGATCGCTCGTGGCGGTGGACTATGGCAAAGTCATGGACTCTGTGGACGCAGTGTTCGACGAGTTGCGGGAAGACTATGGTGGCAACCTGGAGCAGCTCTATCTCGCGCTCTGGCGCGAGTTGCTTCCCCGGCTCGAAGCCAGGCGCGCACGCGACGGCATGGGGCAACTGTGGGAAGTGCTCCCGGCCGATACGCGCGTGCCCGATCACTCTATCTGGGAGCATCGCCGCGTGACCTCGGCCATCGCCGGAGCTTTGCCCAAGCCCGCATTTCTGCTGTTCGCCCTCGGACCCGTGCAGAGTTTCATCGCCACGGCGCGCAAGACGCAAGACCTGTGGGCCGGAAGCTACCTGCTCTCGTTTCTCTCCTGGCAGGCGATGAAA
>VAPR01001105.1_pt1 | contig 14434 bp, 8 predicted proteins | sample 3380701 | NCBI WGS metagenome assembly VAPR01 (sample SAMN11536904, study PRJNA540576) | hot springs metagenome | isolation source: hot spring wet sediment | place: Spain: Lobios | collected 2014-01 | reverse complement strand
TGATCGACGTGTTGCGGAAACGGTATGGCTGGAAGCTGGATAATCCGCTCGGCGACGGCGGGTTCAATTACGTGTTCCGCGAGGAAATTGACGGCTTGCAGCGGGCAGTCAAAATCAGCAAAGACCCCGTGGAGGTGGATGAGCACGAATGGAATGCCCTGAAGATGGTGCGGGATCTGAATGGCCATCCGCACCTGTTGCAACTCGTGAGGTTCGGTACGGCGTTGGGTCATGTGGTAACGGTCTGGGAACTGGCGGACGAGACGCTGGAAAGTGCCCTGCAAGAGCGGCTCATTGATGGGCGTGGGCCGTTTTCTGCTCAGGAGTTGCTTCCCTGGATGGAGGAGGCAGCCGAGGCGATTGATTTTCTCAATGAACGCGGTATTTACCACCGCGACATCAACCCGCGGAATCTGTTTCTGGTACACGGGCACGTGAAGGTAGGCGATTTCGGGCTGGTCAAGCAGATGGGACTGAGCACGGTATCGCATTCGGGCGTCGGGACGCTCGGTTATCTTCCGCCAGAGTGTTACCAGGGCACGCTGGTGGACTGGGTAGATGTATATGCGTTGTGCGCGACCTATGTGCGCTTGCGGACGGGACGGCAGCCGTTCGGCGAGAATGTCGTGGAGATCATCAAGCGGGAAGAGCGCGGAGAGTACGAGCGCGAAGGGTTGAGCGCGGCGGAGATCGCCTGTCTGGACGAACTGCTCCAGCCCGGAGCAGGCAAACGCTGGAGACGCCGCCCAGCCCGCGAGTGGGTACGTAAGCTTAGGGGAGTACAGGATGCCGAAACCACGTCCAAGCGGCAAAGCACGTCCAAGCGGCAAAGGGTACGTAAGCTTAGGGGAGTACAGGATGCCGAAACCCCACCGCCAGCAAAGTCCGGCAATCCGAATTCTGGTGACCCTTGGGATTTACAGTCGATAATAGGGTACATAGTGGTCATAATCTTTCTCCTTCTCCTCTGTGACCGGGGGTGTACTGCTCGCAAATCCGAGGTGGAGGATTTCGCGCCACGACCACTACCACAACCACCACCACTGCCCGTCACTCTGCCGAGATACCCACTCGACGACAATCATCGTCCTTCTCCTTTTTTACCACCACCACCACCACCGCCCGTCACTCTGCCGGGATGGCGGTGATAGTGGCGTGGAGGATTTCGCGGGTGGCGAGGTCCTGGATGAGGGCGACCACTTTGAGTTTCCGCAATTCCAGGGGTCGGTCATCGTCGGGGAATGGCCCGGAGTCGGCGACGCGGTTGAGGTAGCTGTGCAAATCCTTGCGAAGGTCGCTCAGCACCACCCGCACTTTCTGGTGGGTTTTGTCCTTCTGCAGGGCAAAACCTTGCTGACCGCCGGGAAAGGCACGAACCACGTGATGATGAAAGCGAATACCGTTCGGAGCCGCGTACCGCACTTCCTCTTCCACCAGCACCAGAAGTAGTCGGGCTTTTTCGGGCGGGTTGGCCAGGCCGGTCACGGTTGCCTCGATGTCGAGCTGGTCGCCCTGGCGATGGACAGACAGTTGCACGCGACAGGCGGGCTTTTGCTGGCGTTCTGCCTCGATGAGTTTGACCAGCGTGCGGTAACGCTCTTCGGCATGGACGAGGGCACCGCCGAGCGGCGGAGTGGGTTTGCCGTTGAGAAACGCGGTAGGCGTGCCGCGGACGCCGTAAAATTCGCTTCGCCGTTCCGTCTCCGGATTGGTCAGCGGATCGGGGCCCGGAATGTGCAGGTGGTACTGCAACAAAATCACCTCGCTGGTCGGATAGGTTTGAGCGATGGCATCGCAGGCAACATCTGCGGCCACACAAGGCGGACATTGTGTACCGGTAAAGAGTTCTAATACGACCGCGCGGCTCTCTGCGTCCCGAGGCTGGGCAGGCGTAATCTTGAACGGCGGCATCTTGCGGCGATATTCCGTATCGGCTTGCTTTTCGAGTTCGGCAATTTTGGCCGTCAGTGCTTCCGCACGCTGCGGTTCACCGGCTGCGCGATAGGCTTTTGCCAGTGCTTTGTAAGCACGTTCCTGAAAGTCGGCCGGGGTATCTGCATCGAACAATTCGACGGCCTTCTGGATATAGCTGGCCGCCAGCGCTCGGGCTTTTCCCGACTGCAGAAGAATCTGGCCGAGTTGCCAGGCCACTGACCGCACCATGTCCCGGCCAAAGATTTCGGCCCGTTGCAGGCTATCCTGAGCCAGAGTCTGCGTGATCTTGCGATCGTCCTCGTAATCAGCGGCATGATCCACCAGCCGCACCGCAGCGTAAATGGCTACGGGATGATCGCCATGTTGCTTGAGCAATTCGCGGAGCAGGTCGCGCTGCTGTTCGACGTTAGCGGTACGGCCGGCCTTGATATAGGCTTCATGCGCAGCCGACTGCCGGGTCGTTTTCTGACCGGCGAAATCATTTGCCTCCGTGCGTTCCAGAATGGCAGGCCAGGCAAGGTCCGCCCGACGTGTCAGCGAAGCGTACAGCTTAGCACCTTTCGCGTCGGGAAGTCGGGCAGTCAATACAAACGTTTCGCCGCCGACATCCAGTACGATTTTGAGGCGGTCGGGCAGCACCTCGATCTTCTCGGCAGTGAGGCGCTCGACAGCCTGCAGACCGCGAGCGATAACGGTAGCCCGCCACTGCTGATTGTCCTCACGGATGATCTTGAGCAGGCACAGGTCCATCTCGCTGGTCGGGAAATAGACCGTGAGTTTCCAGGTTCCGGTGATGTCCTGTGCCGCCTGGAGAGCTGGCTGGACGGTCAGGCCGACCAGACACGCGAGCGCCAGCGGTAACATTCGCCGATACATGCGAAGGCTCCTTGCGGTTTGGGTGAATGGTTGACCGGTGGTAGCGGCGAAACCGCTTATCGCCTTGCCACGGACAGACAGAGGCTTTATAGCATGTTTTTCTTCTGCGGAAAAGGGCCGGCGGGCTGGATCAGGTCCGCTTGCGGCTGAGCCGTCGGCGTAACGACTCGATGCGCTCCCGCGATTCGCGGAAAGCCCGAGCATAACCGTCCGCATCCACCCGACCGGATTTCACATAATCGAGCACCACCTGCTCGGCCGCGACGAATTCCGCACAAGCATCAGCCACCTCGGCGGCGATCTCCAGCGGAATGGTCGTTACGCCGTTGCGATCGCCATGCAGCAAGTCGCCAGGTCGAATCACCACGCCACCCACACGTACCGGCACATTAATCTGGACGATGTGGCAGTAAGCGTGGGAACAGATCGTGCCGCTGGTAAAACACGGGAACCGCAATGCCTCCACCTGTTCGAGATCGCGACCGGCCCCGCTGGTAATCAATCCCACCGCGCCGAACGCTTTATAGGTTGCGCACATCACTTCGCCGAATGTTGCCCCGACCGGCGGATCATCTAAGTCCTGGAAAACAACCACCACCGGCCCAGGGAATTGCGCGAAACTGGCCACCTGCTCCAGCAGGCTGCTATACACCTCCCCTTGCGAGGGAGGCGAGGCCGACCGAAACGTCGCCGTGCTGGCAAATCCCACCATCGGCGGCAAATGCGGAAAGCAGGCACGGATGCGACTGTCTAAATATCCACTGTGACGCGGTCGCACCTCGAATAATTCGATGACGTTGCAAATGGTCGGCGTGTCGTATTGCCGAAGTTTAGTCAGCACTTCCGCACTAATCAGCGTCGCCATGTTTAGTTCCCCAGTTGACAAATGCTAATATGCTATATTTCGCAGATATTTCGCTCAGACCAGGGCACCCGCTAAGCAATGGCCGCAGCTTTACAGGAAAAGTCGTTCGGGGCGGATAAAAATTACTTGCTGATGCGCAGGCGATCTTTAGCCGCGGCGAGTTCGTACACCGTGCGGGTAAGCGTCCAGGCGTCGGGATCGGTTTCGAGGATCGCCAACCGCCGCGGTGCCAGCAGCGCCAGTGCTGCCGGTATATCTAATACGCGAAGGATGCCGAGATAGTGTGGCCCCTGCAGGTGCGACGTGGTAGGCGCGACCAGAATGATCTCGGAAATCGCTCCCTCGAAGATTGCCGCATAGGCGACGTTGACCGCCATGGCGCCGTGCCCGACTACCGCCAGGGGCAAAGCATCCTCTGCGTTTTCGTGTAACCAGCGAGCCGTCGCCTGAATATCCCAGACGCGCATCTGGTCCACCGTCCGGCCTAATAAAGCATGAGCGCGCTCGACATAGTTCGGCGGATTCCGTTTTGTCCAGGCCAGACTACCGCAGCCACGCGGACTTAGCAAAAATACCTGGTCGCCGTCCTGTACTACGGATCGGGCCCAGTTCGGCAACTTATCTTCGGCATCTTCCGGGTCTAATACTACTAAGAGCTGCCGCTTATACTGATCGGGCTTCTTAGCGGCTGCTAAGTTTCGGCCACGAATAATCAGCATGCCGTCCGGACTTAGAACCACCTCGCCGGTCTGCTGATCCTGGCGTATCACCTGCGCTGCTGGTACAGAATTCGGCCAGTCGCGGAACACACGCTCCTGTAATTGCTCTAATAACCGTTCCCGCCACTTAGGCCATTCCCCTGGATTTGCCGGAGCTGACAAGCGTGCCCGCGGTACAAAGAACTCATCTATACGCCGATTTAGAGCATCAGCGGGAATGTCGCTGTCTTCGGGAAAGACGCGCAATTCCTTGCCGCTGAATAAAGGCACCTCCGGTTCCTGCACCGGCCGGGGGTCGTTTTTCAGGTGGCGATTAATCCAGCGATAAGCAAGTAAGCGCAATTCCGGATGATCCTGATGCGGACCGGGAACCACCCCGAATTCAAAATGCGATTGCGGCTGAGGATGGAAGAGGCGATAAAACTCGTGCAGCTTAGCTCGCAAACGTTCGTTGCCGGGCATGGGAAATATAGTATCGTTACTGGAATTGAGGAACAGTAAGGCCCGCGGCGCGATCAGACCGAGAATGGTGCTGAAGTCCCAGCGATAAACGTTATAAGGAAACATGCAATCACAATGGCCGTTGATCACGCGGTCTATAACGTGGGTTTGCAGGTCGCTGAAACCGCTCACAGGTACAGACACGCGGACACGTTCATCGGCGGCACTAATCCAGGTCGTATAGGCACCACCTCCACTAATACCCGTCACGGCGAGCCGCTGCGGATCTACCTCGGGCCGGCTGCATAGATAATCGAGAGCACGAATGCCATTCCAGCATTCCACTCCTGCGGGTGTATATCCGGCCGAATGCCACCACCAGCGCCCCTCGCGATAAGTGCCGTGATGGATACCGGCGATTTCGCCCAGTTGCACGCTGTCTATGATCAGGCAAACATAACCATGAGTAGCGAACCAGATGCCGTGATGCTGGAAAGCGGTTTTATTGCCGTCCCGGCCGCGATTAGAATGTCCGCATACGTATAAGACGGCAGGGAATTTCTGCCCGGGCGCGATCGGTTTAGGCAGATAAAGATTGCCCGTCACATAAAGCCCCGGGCGGCTCTGGAAATATAGTTTCTCGACCTTGAAGTTGTCCCGTTCAAGCACACCAGTAACACGAGCCTGGAGCGGTGTCTTCTCCGGCAGGGGCCAGAGACCTAGCATATAGAAAAATTGCTCGACCAGTTGCGGTCGCAGCTGTTCCCATTCCTGCCGCGACGATACGCCAGCAAACGGTCGCTCGCTCAGTTGCATAGTTTCGTGCACCAGCCAGCGATAGATGTTGATGTCGCCGGGAAGCTCTTTCGAGACCGGTGGCTGAGCGGCGAGCATGTGGAGCAGACCCACACAGGCAAGCGCAGCCAATCCGCTAAGCATCGGGCGCATGGCTTGTCTCCTTTTGCCGGGATCGAGGATGGCCCGGAGAGTGTTTTACGAAGTGTTCAGTAACTAATCCAGCCGACGGCCTGGAAAGCGTCGTAAATCCAGGGATGCCGCCAGGGATTCCAGGCCGGATACGCCACGCTTAGTGCCGAGAAAATCAGCAATATATAACCAAGCCACCGACCGCTGCGAGTCGCGGCCAGCCGGTCCGCTGCCGGCAGCATCGCTAATAACCAGAGCGGCGTCAGCCAGAAAAACCAGCGCGGCCCGCTTGTCCAGCCACCGTAATTGCTCGTTTTCAGAGCGTAATACACATAGACCGTATAGAACAGAAACACGATGACGCTGACCCCGGCGGTACTGTAAAGCAATACCCTGTAACTGGCTTCGCGGGGAGTCCTATCCAGGTTGGGCACCAGCACACTGATGGCCGCCAGCACGAATACCGGCGTCAGCGAGAAAATGCCGTGGTGCCCGATCAGCAAATGGGCACTATAGAGCCAGACCGGCTCCCGCGCTGCATCTATACCGCGACGAGCTGCCCAATAGCTGCCGGGATATTCATACCAGATGGAACCAAACTTCTCGTAAGCAGGCCAGGGTGTCCCTAATGCGAGATAGTTCGTGCATAGGAGAGCGGCCAGGGGCACCGCTACGCCCGGAGCATAGCCGAGCAAAGCATTTCGAGGCGATCGCCAGACTAATAATAACCCCAGGCCAATTACCACAAGCAATGCCGGTAATTCATTGCAAGCCGTCCAGCCAGCGAACAAACCGGCCAGACTGTAATACCACCACGGAGAATTTAGCGGCTCACCGTTTTCGCTCTGCCAGTAAATACGTAGAGCGGGATAAAGGGCAAACACTAAGCCCACGGCGGCTACCGTATGGTTATTCAGTGTCGTGCTGAAGGTGGTAATAAAGGTGCCAAAACAAGCAGTGCCCACAGCAAAGATCGCCCCCCAATCTGTTCGGGCATAGTGATCCACTATGCGTGCTAATAACACCAGGTAAATAACAAGCGGTAGCCAGTTCCAGGTGAGTAGAATCGTCCTGACAATGAGCGGCGCATGCCGATCGAAAGACCAGCCCAGAACGCGATGCAAAAGCCAGTATTCCCCGGCCAGCAGTGTGGGAAGTAAAGGGGGCTTACTCGAATAATAGAGTTTCGTTTCCGGATCAAGAATCTTGTCCACGCTGGCCCAGCCCGGTTCAAAAATGATGCCGTGATCGCTATATAAAGGTGGTGGTAGAACAGGCGGTCCATAGATGCCGCCACTCAGCCACAGGCTACTGACACTTAGAGCTCGCGCCAGCAACACGGCCTGAGCTTCCAGGTGGCTCAGCTTGCCCAGAGGCGGATATTCATAGCGGTAACCGATACTGTAGCGACCATGTTCGACGAGAGCGCGAACCGTCGCCCAGCGCGAGCGATCATTAGAACTAAATAGCGGGAGGGCAGGGGGTGGTGTCGTCGGCCAGGGTCGGCGCGGGTCGGTTACTAAGTCGGCCGGCCGATGCAGACTCGGTTCCAGGACATATTCAGCGGAAAGGATCCGCCCGGCCACCTGTCCCGCGGCAAGGGCAATCAGGATCGCATAAGCTGACCGTCGCAGCGACGATCGCCAGGCCTGTTCCATGACTGAGTGGGGCATGGTTATCGGGTCAATGGTCAGGAATTTCCGAGTCGGGCCATTCGCCGTTAAACACTTCGACCGCGGGTCCGGTCATATAGACGTGATTATTAGTGGCAGACCATTCCAGTTCTAAGTCCCCGCCCAACAGATGGGCAAGGATGCGCCGTCGAGTGCGTCCGGTAAGGACACCGGCCACGCAAGCGGCACAGGCACCAGTACCGCAAGCGAGGGTTTCACCGCTCCCGCGTTCCCACACCCGCAGGCGGATTTCGTCGGGATTCAAGACCTTGACAAATTCGACATTGACCCGTTTCGGAAAGGCCGGGTGATGCTCGATGCGCGGTCCCAGACCGTGCACGAATTCATCCTGCAGTTCGGCAACGTAAAGGACGCAGTGGGGATTGCCCATAGAGAGAACGGTTATTTCGTAAGTAGCCGCATCGAGCTGGAGAGGAACCTGGCAGGGCGGCTGTCCGGAGAAAGTGGTGGGAATCTGCGCCGGATCGAAAATCGGTTCGCCCATATCCACCGTGACTCGTTCCACCTTATCGTGGGCCAGATGCAGTTGCAGTTCGAGTACCCCGCGGCCGGTTTCTATGCGGAGCGGATTTTTACGCACCAGACCGTGCTCGTAGAGGTATTTCGCGACGCAACGGATGCCATTACCGCACATCTCCGCCTCACTGCCGTCGGCGTTGAACATCCGCATGCGGGCATCGGCGCGTTCGGACGGACAGATGAGAATCAACCCATCGCTCCCCACGCCGAAATGGCGGTCGCTGATCCGGCGACTGAGCGCGGCAGGATTCGCAGGTGCCTTCTGCCGAAAGCAGTCCACATAGACGTAATCGTTACCGCAACCATGCATCTTGACAAAGCGCATAGGCAAGCTCCGTTTCGGCGAATGCGAGTCAGCAGGACAAGCGAAGCAAGGCGAAGTTGCGATGGGGAAATCAGCTGCCGCCAGCCAGCCAGACAATCAGCCAGATCAGGGCCACCAAAAGCAGCACACTCACCGCACCGGCCAGGAACATGAACAGGTCGCGCGGGATTGGCAAGCCAAACGGCGGCTTGAGCAAATCAGCGGCAGAGACCGGCTCGACGTTGACCACCATCACGCCAGTCGGAAATGGCGGAACGGGGCCGGAAGTAACCGCACCGGTAGAACCAGGCGGTGCTGCCATCGGTGCACCAGCCGGCGGGTTGCTTGGGGAAAGCGATGTGGTCGGCGGAACACTTGCCGCGACCGGAGATAGTTGGGGCGGCGGAGCATTAGTGATATTTTGTCCACTTAGAGCAGGCTCCGGGGGTGAAAGGGGAGCGGCGGGCCTGGCGGTGGAGTCTGCCGGCGCCGGTTTGGGGGAATCGACAGCTACCCGCTCCACCCGCGACTTACCGGAACGGCGACGTTTGAGTTGTTTCAGTGACGGAGGCGGTTTGACCCGCGGCCGCGTTGGCTCGATCGGGACATCCGCAGGTGCAGGTCGCTGCCGCAACCAGGCGAGGTAAGCCTGTAATTCGCGGCTCGGCTCGACCGAGGGGACTTGTGGCTGTTCTTGAAGAATGTTTCGCAGAGCCTCGGCAGCGGCAGCGGGAGTCGGATAGCGGTCCTGGGGATTCTTGGCCAGTAACCGCACGATCACATTCCAAAACGCGCCGCTCACCTGCGGATTGATTTCCGGCAATGGTCGCGGTGGTTCGGATTGGTGTCGGCTGAGCGTGCGGAGAGGATCGGTGTCTGCAAAGGGCGGTTTGCCAGCCAGGCAGTGGTAAAGCACACAACCGAGGCTGTAGAGATCGGCACGAATGTCCACGAGACGGGCATCGCGGGCCTGTTCGGGAGCGATATAGTCCACCCGGCCGATGATGGTACCGGTTACCGTGAGTTCGCCGGACTGTGGCTGCTGATGGGGCTGAAAGATTTCGCGGGCCAGGCCAACATCGAACAGCTTGACGGCTGCGCGACGGATAAGTTCGCCGGCTTGCGGTGCCGGTACCAGGAGGATATTGCCGGGGTTGAGATCACGATGGACGATATTGTTTTCGTGCAGACATTGCAGGGCGAGGCAGATGAAAAACCCCAGCCGAGCCGTCTCCAGCGGGGTCAACGTTTGCCTCTGCTTTAAAACTTCTTCGAGCGTGGCTCCTTCGAGATATTCCATGACCAGGTAATACAGGCCGTTGCTCTGACCGGCATCGAAGGTGCGAACGATGTTGGGATGAACCAGCTGGCGAGCCAGCTCACTCTCGCGGAGAAATCGGCCGAGCAAAGTCGGGTCTTTGGCCGAGGAAGGCGGCAACACTTTCAAAGCGACGACCTGTCCCGAGTCCACATGCACGGCTCGATAGACGCCGGCCATGCGGCCCTGGGCAATCCGTTCGAGAATCTTGTACGGGCCGAGGAAAAAATTGTCGGCGTAACCGTGAAGTAACAGGGCGGCCTGATATTCGGTGAGCTGATTCTGCTGAACGAGCCAGTGAGCAAAGGCTTTGGTGTCCTTCGGATCAGGAGCGGATTGCCGCCAGCGTTGACAGAGTTGCTGCACCGCCTCCGGACTGAGGAGTTTGCTCCGCATGATCAGGCCGCAAAAATTTTCCACCGTATAGGGCATTTTCGCTCACGTGTGGTAACTGGGCCGGCCAGGCCCGGCGGTGCTTTCAGTATATTTTCCGATCCGACGCAGTGTTTGACAAACGGGCCGCCCGGTACACCGTATCAGAAACGACAACCATGCGTAAACTACTACGACATTGCAAATCGCAAATCCACTTGCCAGACCGCATCAGGGACGATAACCCGCACCGCTCACCAGAGCGCTACCCCGCTCGAATTCGGCATCCGAATAACCGGCACGCAACACCATCTGCCGGGCCAGCAGGATCGGATCACGCGAGGAAACACGGACCGGCTGACGGCGAGCATGACCCGTTTTGACCAGCTCGGCCTGACGCCACGGCGGTAATTCGCCATAAGTGCTGCTTTCCGGGCCGATCGGGACATCCGGCGGCGGACGATCAAGAACCGGACTGGCTGGGCCCGGCTGCTGGAGCAATCTGGCCAGCGGAAAACTGAGCACCGTGGCCAGTTCGCCGTCCGTGCGACATTGCCGGAGCAGACCCAGCGACACGATCACCTGGTCGGGAGGCTGACTACGCAATAACGGTTCGGGTTGCGGTACCACCAGCAGATGCGGAACGGGACCGGCCGGGGATTGGGTTTGCAGCAGACGGTGAAAGATTCGCTCGGCACGAATTCGCAACTGCTGGTCGTCGCTTACCGCTGCCATCTGGTTGCTGGGATCGGCACGCGGGACAGGCTCACGAGTTACCGCGTCGCCGGCACTGGTCGGAGTCGGTCGCCAGCCCGAAGATGAGTTGCCCGGACTGGTCGGTGCATCTGGCCCGGCTGACGGAATCGGCAACGGTGGGGCAGTTGGCGGCTGGTTCGGGTTAGTTTCGGATGCGGGCGGTGCCGAAGGATTCTGCGAATGGGTTGCGGCAGGCGGGACGCCTGGTCTGACCGAGCCCGATAACGGCACCGCTAAACCGTCGCCGGGCACAGGTGCGAGCACCGGTGGCGGCAAACGTTTTTCGGTCTGGCAGGCAGCCAGCCAGAGCAGCCACACCAAACCGACCGTCATGTTCAACCAGGACTTGTGCCTGTTCGCATGGGGCTTGTGATTCATGAGCCATCCAATTGTCCGGTTTCTGAGCCATCGGAATCAACCAGTTGGCAAGCGAGTGCATCGCCAACCCGGCGGGGCATTCCGTTGTTCGGCTGGGCGCTCCACCTGCCATTTGCCATTTGCGCTTGGGCACCAGCAAATGTTATACCTGGCCACCATAACCTTTCCCGACGAGTGGTCAAGCCAGGCCGAATGGTTCGTTTCGCGCTGACGAGTGGCGGTCGGGCAGCTACAAAAGCATGCTACCGACACACGCAAGGCGAACTTCCGGGCTATGCTATCGAATAGGGCGCGCGCAATTGGTGCTGGCCCGGACCGGAGCCGCGGGCGACAGGTCTCTGCGGGCTATCGCACGCCTCGCTTATCACAATCGTGACCGCCCGAGAACGACACGAAGTCTCGGAGACGCACGGATACGAAGCCACCAGCTCCAGCCCTTGCTTCGTGCCTTTGTGCCCTGGTGGTGAGCGATACCAAACGGGGAACGGCCATGGACATGGATAAGATCGTCGCCCTGTGCAAACGACGCGGTTTCATTTACCCTTCCAGCGAGATTTACGGCGGGCTGAACGGGTTCTGGGACTACGGCCCGCTGGGCGTCGAACTGAAGCGGAACATTAAGGAGGCCTGGTGGCGGGACATGGTTCTCGATCCGCCTCCGGGGCCGGACGGGGAAGAGTTGCAGATGGTCGGCCTGGATTGCGCCATCATCATGAATCCGAAAGTCTGGGAGGCCAGCGGACACGTAGCCGGTTTCGTGGACTGGATGACAGAATGTCCGTCGTGCAAACGCCGCTATCGTGCCGACAAGGTTTACCTGGTCGCCCTGGTGCCAGAAAAGGAATTGCCGCACTACACTGCCGCTGCACCTGGTCAATCGCCGACCCCGCCCGTGGTGCTGGCTTATCAGGCCGACGATCCGCAGCAGGCGCGAAAACTGTTTGAGGCGGAATTTGGCCGGCTGGTGAAAAAGCAGAAACTGGCGGCGGATTTAGCCCCGCTGGCTATCGTCAGTGTGCTCCAGGCACCGTCTCACTGGCCGCGACCCTGTCCGGAACCGGGCTGTACCGGGCAACTGTCGGAACCACGGAAATTCAACCTCATGTTCCGCACCTTTGTCGGTGCTGCCGAGGATGCCAGTGCCGTAGCTTATTTGCGTCCGGAGACCGCTCAGGGCATCTTCGTCAACTTCGCCAACGTGCTCGGCACCACGCGCGTCAAACTTCCGTTCGGTATCGCTCAGATTGGCAAAGCCTTCCGCAACGAGATCAACCCTCGCTATTTCACTTTCCGCAGCCGCGAGTTCGAGCAGATGGAGATCGAATTTTTCTGCCACCCGCATGAATCGGAGAAATGGTACCGCTTTTGGCGGGATGTGCGCATCCGCTGGTACGTCCAGCTCGGTTTGCGTTCTGACCGTCTGCGCCCCCGCGAACAGAGCCGCGAGGAACTGGCTCATTATTCCTGCGGCACCACCGACATCGAATACCTTTTTCCCTTCGCCGACGAACCGCAGGAACTCGAAGGCGTCGCTCACCGCGGCGATTACGATCTCCGCCAGCATCAGCAGGCCAGCGGCAAGGACCTGACCTATTTCGACGAAGAGGCCTGGGAACGCGACAAAACCCAGCTGGGATTCACCTCCTTCAAAGAGTGGCTCAAAACCAACCCAGCGCCGGAACAGGTCGGGCGGTATCAATTTTTACCGCATGTGATCGAACCGTCGGCCGGCGTGGATCGGTTGGCACTGGCGGCCATCTGCGAGGCTTATGCAGAAGACACCGTTGGCGGCGAACCGCGTGTGGTGATGCGGTTCCATCCCCGACTGGCACCCATCAAAGCGGCCGTCTTCCCTCTGGTCAACCGCGATGGTATGCCCGAAAAAGCCTATGCCCTCTACCGCGAACTGAAACGGCAATTCGTGGTTTTTTACGACGACAAAGGGGCGATCGGTCGGCGATACCGTCGCCAGGACGAAGCCGGTACGCCGTTCTGCATCACCATTGACAGCCAGACCCTTCAGGATGACACGGTCACCTTACGCAACCGTGACGATTGCACGCAAATACGCCTGCCCATTCGCGCTGTCGCCGAGGAACTCCATCGCCGCCTGCAACCCCCGCGATAACCCAGCCCATCCCTCGCTGAATCACGAATTCCGTCCACCGCCAGTTTGGATTTCTCCACCGCCAGTTTCAAGCTGGCTGCTATCTCTACTACGAGACCAGCAGGGCCAGGCTCTGTGCCTGCCCTCGGACGTTCCGATCGGCCCCACGCATAAAACCCATCATGGGCAACCACGGGAGTTGTCCCTACCGGTTGGATACCGACGTCGCATTCGCCTGACCAACCACTATCACTCGGGCGTCGGGATTTTCAGCGATGCTTGCCCCAGGCACTCCCGGCTCGGCCAGGATTGCAGCAGCATCGAGGCATTCTGGCCGCGGACATTTGACCGAAGAAACCAGAACAAGCCCCTTTTCAGCGTAACTAAGAGTATTTCCGTATGCTGAAGCACACTCTGGAAAAACTTTTTTTCTGGGCGGTTGGCCAGGCTGGCGATTAGAGGCAAATGGTTGCGCATGCGCGACGCAGTTTTGCGAGGAGCGTTTCTCCACTCTTGGCGGAGTGGGGCTGGCTGCATAACTCAATAGCCGGTACACGATTCCGATCAAGCTGCCTGGCAGGCAATACGGACTATGTTCGAGCAAGTGCGAGAAACGGGACAATTGATATACACGATGGCGCGGCTGGCGAATCGCCGGCGGCGACGCCCGGAGCAATTGCTGGCTTACCAGCGCGGCAAGTTGCGACAACTGTTGTACTACACCATCGCGCATTCCCCCTTTTATCGCCGTCGTTTCGCCCGCATCGATCCCGAAAACTGTCCGCTCGAACGTTTGCCGATCACCAACAAAGAGGAGATAATGGCCCATTTCGACGAAGTGGTTACCGACCGGCGGATTCGCCTGGAGGAAGTGGAGGAATTCGCCAGCAATCCAGCCAATCTGGGTCGCTTATTTCGCAACCGTTACGTGGTTTGCCACACTTCCGGTAGCCAGGGGCGACCGATTTTCATCGTGCAGGAACCGAAGGATATTCTGCTCGCGTTTGCCGTGCAACTGGCACGTGGGCATCCGCTGGAGAAACGCTGGAAAACTCTCTTTCGCCGTTTCGGTCGCCAGTCCCGCTGGGCCAGCTTTTATGTGAAGCCGGGATTTTATCCGAGTTCGGTCGTGTTTACTTACATGCCGCGATCGGTACATCGCTTTGCACAAACGTTACGGCTGTCGTTGCAGGACCCGCTGGAGAAAAACGTCCAGAAGCTCA
>VAPR01001103.1_pt1 | contig 14493 bp, 12 predicted proteins | sample 3380701 | NCBI WGS metagenome assembly VAPR01 (sample SAMN11536904, study PRJNA540576) | hot springs metagenome | isolation source: hot spring wet sediment | place: Spain: Lobios | collected 2014-01 | reverse complement strand
GCCGGTCGGCCGACCGGCGTCCCGTCCGCCGGGGTGGCTCGGTTTTATCCTCCGGACGCTGCGGGCACGATGGAGAGCTCGTCCCCATCCTTGACGGGGGTCGCCAGGCCCTGAGCGAAGCGGATATCCTCGCCGTTGACAAAGATGTTGATAAAGCGGCGCAGGTCGCCCTCCTCATCGCAGAGGCGCTCCTTGAAGCCCGGATAGCGCCGCTCCAGATTCTCGATCACTTCGGCCACTGTCCGGCCCTCGGCTACCACATCGTGGGCTCCGCCAGCCAGCCGGCGAAGCGGCGTCGGCACGCGCACACGAATCGGCATACACTCCCTCCCGTCTGAGCCCTGTGCTTGGGGTCTCTCTGGCCGGCGCTCACCCGGCCAGGACATCACCCACGACCGGATCGACCCGGACGCCACGGGCCTGGGCCCAGGCCACCGCTCGCTCGATCTCCTCGGCGCTGCCTTCCAGCTCCAGGACCACCCAGCCGTGGGTCTCCTCGACATCGGCCCGCCGGATATTGGTCACCACCGCGAAGGTCCGCCCCAACTGCCAGATGATCGGTTCCTGGACCAGTTCCGGGGGAAAGGTGAAGAGATAGCGCTTTTTCATGTTGCCTCTCAACGCACCGGCTCGGCGATCAACCGGCTCCCGGCCAGCGCCGCCTCGAACGCCTGCAGCGAGGGGGCGATCCGCACCGGCTGGGCGATATGGTCGATGACGGCCTCCTGGGTCTTGAGGCCGTTGCCGGTGATGTAGGCCACGGTCACCTCATCCGGCCGGATGACCCCGGCCTCCACCAGGCGCTTCAGCGCGGCGATGGTCACCCCGCCGGCCGTCTCGGTGAAGATGCCCTCCGTCTCGGCCAGCAGCTTGATTCCCTCGACGATCTCGGCGTCGCTCACCGCCGCCGCTCCCCCGCCCGACCGGCGGATGATCTGCAGCGCGTAGGCCCCGTCCGCCGGATTGCCGATGGCCAGCGATTTGGCGATGGTGGCCGGTTTGACGGGCCGGACGTGGTTCTCCCCCGCCAGGTAGGCGGTGACCACCGGCGCGCAGCCGGCGGCCTGGGCGGCGCTCATCCGTGGAGGCGGGCTGTCGATCAGCCCGACCAGGCGCAGCTCATTATAGCCCTTCCAGATCTTGGTAAACAAGGAGCCGGAGGCGATGGGGACCACCACGTGGTCGGGCGCCCGCCAGCCGAGTTGCTCGGCCACCTCGTAGGCCAGCGTCTTGGAGCCCTCCGAGTAGAAGGGGCGGAGGTTGATGTTCACAAAGGCCCAGGGGTAGCGGTCGGCGATCTCGCTGCAGAGGCGGTTGACGTCGTCGTAGGTGCCGTCGATGGCGATGATCGTCGGACCGTAGATCGCCGCCCCCAGGACCTTGCCGACCTCCAGGTTGGCCGGGATGAAGACGCAGGCCTGCAGGCCGGCCCGCGCGGCGTGGGCGGCGACCGCGCAGGCCAGATTGCCGGTTGAGGCGCAGGCCAGGACCGTGAAGCCGAACTCGACCGCCTTCGTCGTCGCCACCGAGACCACCCGGTCCTTAAACGAGTAACTGGGGTTGACGGCATCGTTTTTGATGTACAGGTGCATCAGGCCCAGGCGGCGTCCCAGGTTCTCGGCCCGGATTAACGGGGTGAAGCCGGCGCTGATATCCACGATGCGGTCGCCCTCCACGGGCAGGAGGTCGCGGTAGCGCCAGATCGTCCGGGGCCCCTGGGCGATCCGCTCGTGGCTGACCAGCGTACGGATGACAGCGTAGTCGTAGTCCACCTCGAGCGGTCCGAAACAGTAATCACAGACGTTGATCGGCTCGATGGGATAGAGGCGTCCGCACTCCCGGCACTTCAGCCCCTTAATCCGCTGCATCGCCCCTCCTTGAAATGGTGATCTCGGTGATCGAAAAAAGCCTCTCATCCCCCTTGGGGACGAGAGGCTCTCCTCTCGTGGTACCACCCCACTTCGCCGGCCCCTCACGGGACCGACCTCAGCGGGTGCGGGCTCCCAGAGCCCGCACCCCAGCGCGCTAACGGGCGCTGTCTCTCCCCCCTGGGGGAGACCCGGCACAGCCTACTGGACCGCTGATAGCGGTCGTTGGGCTGGCAGCTCAGAGGCCATCTTCGCGCGGGAGCCCGGCACCGCCTCTCAGCGTCCGCGGCTCTCTGTGGCCGACCTCCCGCCTACTCCTCCTCGTCATCGCCGTTGACGGCTCTGCGGTTGGCAAAAATTAACCCCTGCGGGGCAGGGGCTGATCCTGAAACACCCGCCCTTATCTTGCAGATCGCTCTGCCGGAATTGGCACCTGGCGACGAACGTCGCTGGTTGCCGGGCTTCGTCGGGCCGTCTCCCTCCACCTCTCTGGATAAGAGCGTGCGCTATTCACTTGTCAAATCGGGTGAAACCATACCAGAGAACGGCCGTGGTGTCAAGGCCCACCGACCGGCCTCTCAAAACTTCCAACCGGAGGCCACGGTGCGCGTTTCAGACCCTCCGCCGTCAGGAGGAAAAGCAGGCTGAGCCCGCCGATCATCAGCAGGTGAGCCGGCGCCAGCGGCACCAGGCCGAAGAGACGCCCCAGAGGGGGATAAGCGGCCACGCCCACCAAAACGCCCACCGCCAGGCCCATCGCCCCCAGCAGCGGTCCGCTCGGCGCCGGCGTCCGCCAGAGAGGCGCGCGGCTGCGAACCACCAGCAGCAGGAGCAGACCGGTCAGACCGAGAAAGAGAAACCAGGCGGTCTGAATAACCGGCGGTGGGGCATCACGCAGGAGGCGCAGCAGCGCCAGAGCCGCCACCGCGTTGAGAAGCCCGAGAGCCAGCGCCGGCTCGACCACCAGCCGCAGATGCCAGCGCAGCGGTCGGGTCACCTCGGCCGGATCGACCCGGTCGGTGGCCAGGGCCAGCATCGGCAGGTCGGTCAGCAGATTCAGGAACAGCACCTGGGCGGGCAGCAGGGGCAGGAAGTCCAGCAGCAGCGAGGCCACCGCCACCACCAGCACGCTGGCCAGGTTGCCGGCCAGGGTGTACAGGAGATAGTGCTGAAGAACCCGGAACAGCCGTCGTCCCTCCCGAACCGCGGCCACAATTACCCCCAGATCATCGTCGAGCAGCACCAGATCAGCCGCCATCTTGGCGACATCGGTGCCGCCATACAGAGCGATCCCCACATCGGCCGCCTGGAGAGCGGGAGCATCGTTCACCCCATCGCCGGTCACCGCCACCTGATGGTCGGCCGCCTGGAGCAACCGGACGATCTGGTACTTGTCAGCCGGTGTGACCTCGGCGAAGATAATCCCCCGCTCGACGGCCGCCGGGTCGCCCCAGCCCCAGTCGGCCGGCGTCAGAACCTGCGCCGGCCCGACGGCCAGTCCCAGCCGACGGGCCAGGGCCAGGGCCGTCCGGGCGGCATCACCGGTCAGAATCTTGACGCTGAGCCCGAGGGCGGCGGCCTCGCGCAGAGCCCGGGCCGCGCCGGGCCGGGGCGGATCGCCCAGGGCCACCAGGCCGACCAGACTCAGGTCGGTATCCGCCGCCGCCTCGTCCGGGGCCAGCGACCGACGGGCCACCGCCAGGACGCGTCGGCCCTCAGCCTGCCAGGCCTCTACCCGGGCCTGGACCTCCCCCGCCCCTGCGGCCAGAGGGCGGGGGCCCTCTGGCGTCAGCAGCTGGCGACAACGCTCCAGGATAATCCGGGCAGCGCCTTTGCAGACGATCTCAGGGGGGTCTTCCAGCCGGACGCACATGCGCTTCCGCTCAGCCGTAAAGGGCAGGATCACCCGGCGCGGCCGGGCGGCCAGACGCGCCAGATCCAGCCGATGGGCCCGGGCGGCGCTGATCAGCGCGTCGTCCACCGGGTCGCGGCCCTCCTCGGGGAACGAGGAGCAGAGGACAGCCAGTGCCAGCAGGGTCTCGGGGCCCAGGGGGCTCCAGACCTCCTCGACCACTGTTCGGTTCTGTGTGATCGTGCCGGTCTTATCGGTGCAGAGGACGTCGATGCCGCTCAGTTCCTCGATGGCCGCCAGCCGGCGGGTGAGGACCCGCTGACGGGCCAGGTGGGCGGCACCCAGGGCCAGGGCGGTGGCGGTGACCGCCGGCAGGGCCTCAGGGGCGGTGCCCAGGGCCACCGCCAGGGCCAGCGCCAGCGACTGGACCGGTGGCCGTCCCAGCGCGATGTTGGCCACCAGCACCACGCCCAGCAGCACCAGGGCCAGCCGCAGGAGAAAGGCGGCGAGGTGGTCGAGCTGCCGATGGAACTGGCCGGGCCGGCGGATGTCGGCCAGGAGAGTGGCCGTCTGTCCGAAGAGGGTGGCTGTACCGGTGGCCACGACCACTCCCTCTCCCTCGCCGGCCAGGACCAGACTGCCGGCCAGGACGATATTGCGCAGATCGCGGAGCGTTCGGGGCGGGACGGGCAGGGGGTCGGCAGTCTTCTCCTGCCAGAGCGATTCCCCGGTCAGCGGAGCCTCGCTGACCTGAAGTCCGACAGCGCGCAGGAGGCGGATATCGGCCGGGACAAGCCGGCCGGCGGACAGGCGGACCAGGTCGCCCGGGACCAGGAGAGTGGCGGGGAGGGTCCGCCATCGTCCGTCGCGGCAGACCTGGGCCTGGACCGGCAGGAGGCGACGCAGACTTTCCAGCGCTCGCTCGGCCCGGTACTCCTGGAGGAACATCAGGCCGGTGTTGAGGGCCAGAAGACCCAGGATGATGAGGCCATCGAGGAAGTCGTGGAGCGCCAGCGTCAAAAGGCCGGCGCCGGCCAGCAGCAGGACCAGGCCATTGCGGACGAGCTCGCCGAGGATGGTGAGCGGGGAGCGGACGCCGGTGGCCACCTCGTTGGGGCCGAAGCGGGCCAGCCGGGCCCGAGCCTCGGCACTGGTGAGGCCGATGGGCTGCCCCCCGACCAGCGCCAGGCAGGCCTCCGCCTCCGCCTGGGCGCAACGGGCGATCAGGTCGGGCAAGACCGGAGGCGTAACGACAGCGGCCATACCATCTCCTTGCAGCATTCGGCTTCTAAAATGCTGACCATGAGTAGAGCCGACACCCACAGTATAAGGCCGCTCGAAGGAGGAAACCATAATGCGAGCGCCGTACTTTAGCCGCCGCCAGTTTCTCGCTCGCCTAACTATTCTTAGTACAGGTCTTTTGGCCGCCTGCGCGCCAGCAGTGCCAACATCGACACCGACGCCTACTAAGGCCGTTGAACAGACAAAAGCGGTCGAGTCCCAGAAGCCGGCGCCGGCTGCTACCACTCCGAGCAAGGCCAAGGGTGTCACTATCCGTATGCTGGCGTGGGCCGGTTACAAGGGAGAAGGCGTTAAAACCTGGATCGGAGATTTTGAGAAGGAGATCGGAGGTCGTGTTGAACTCGACCTCGTAGCGTTCAATCAGCTCCTTGAGAAGCAGATTGTGACTCTTTCTGGCAAAACAGGCGACTTCGACGTCTCAACAATCGACGAACCCAATCTCCCAGCCCTGGCCCCGTTTCTTGTTCAACTCGATCCCTATCTTCAGGCTGAAAAGTTTGATAAAGAAGACTGGGTGCCGGCTATCTGGGATGCTGGTGTCTGGGAGGGCAAAACTTATCTTATTCCGTTCGATCCAAACGTTCAGATTCTCTTCGCAAGAAAAGATGTTTTATCGGCTAAAGGTTTGAAAATTCCCGAGAAGTGGACTGAACTCTTCGAGACAGCCAAAAAGGCGCAAGAACGTGATAAAGAACTCTACGGTATCGTGATTATGGCCAAGCGCGATATCCAAACTGGTATCAACGCGTGGACCTTCATCACTACGTGGGGTAATGAGATCTTCGACGAGAATTACAGAGTAGCCTTCGACAATGAGCGCGGATACGACGCTCTGGCCTTCTATAAGAAGATAGTAGATGAAATTGCTCCACCTGGAGCAATAGGATATGACTATGCTGGTATTAATACCGCGATGCAACAAGGAAAAGCGGTTTTTCTTCAAAACTGGGCAGCTGTCGCACTCTCGATCATTCGTCCACCAGAGTCGAGGGTCACTGACAAGATAGCTTTTGCTCCCGCTTTAGGGGAAGTCAAGCGACACTCAATGCGTGGTGTCTGGAGCCTAGGAATTAATGCCGACAGCAAGGTTCGTGACGCAGCCTGGGAGTTTACCAAGTGGTTTACTAGTAAGGAAAGCTCGCTCAAATATGTTAAAGGTGGCTCCGGTAATTCTCCGCGTCTATCGGTGCTAGAGAGTGAGGAGTTTCGCAAAATCGCTCCTCACGCCGAGGCTCTTGTCACAACTTTTAAGATGGCGAAGAAACGGCCTATATTCAAAGAATACAACGAAATCCAAGAGGTTTTTGATATTATGGGTTCGAAGGTGACAACTGGTGAAGCTTCTCCCAGAGATGCGGTAAAAGAAGCGGCTGAGAAGCTTAATGCAATTATGCGGCGGGCTGGCTATCAGAAGTAGGCGCAATATGATTCGTGAGACGCGAGTATCAGTTAAAACTCTCGCCATCAGGCACTCGTCGCTACGATTGGCGCCTTACCTCTTCATCGCTCCGGCGCTCATTCTTACGGCGACCATTCTACTCTACCCTCTGGTTTACTCCCTGGCGATTAGTTTTACTGGTTACTCATTGAGTCGCCCAGGGCAGATACCATTTGTCGGACTCGAAAACTACCTTTGGGTAATCCGACACCCTGCTTTCCTTAACTCTATCTTCAACACGGTGGTGTTTACTGTCGGCGCAGTCAGTCTTGAGTTCCTTCTAGGTCTCAGTTTTGCTCTTCTACTTAACACCGAATTCCCAGGACAGGGAATTGTTCGTACCATTCTTCTTCTTCCGCTTTTCCTAACTCCTTCGATTGTGGCGCTTGTCTTTTTGTTCATGTATTACCCTGGAGAGGGAGTTCTTCCATGGTTAGCCTCCTTTATTGGAGTTCCTAAGGCGTTTCCGTTTTTAGGTGATCCGCGAACAGCGATGGTCAGCCTCATTCTGGTGGATGTTTGGCGAACCACACCCTTTATGTTTCTTGTTCTTCTCGCCGGACTCCAGTCGCTACCATCCGAAGTACTCGAGGCTGCATCTATTGATGGTGCCTCAGCATGGCAAACGCTACGCTACGTTACGTTGCCCCTTTTAAGCCCACTTATTCTCATCGCTCTAACTATTCGTAGCATGGATGCCTTCCGCGAATTCGACACAATTTACCTCCTAACAGGAGGTGGTCCGGGCCAAGCGACAGAAGTAATATCTATGCTAGCCTACAACACTGCTTTTCGGTATTTTGATCTTGGCCGAGCCTCAGCGATCGCCTATGTGATATTGCTTTTGGTATTATTCCTTTCAATTTTCTTCGTCAAGAAGTTACGTGATATGCAGATATCGACGTAAGGGTTGGAGAATGAACGTCCGATTACTACGCAACACGTTTCGGATAATTTTTATCGGCATGGCAATGATCTGGTCACTCGGCCCACTCTACTGGATGGCCGCGACTTCACTCAAACCACCGCAAATCGTCTGGGTACTCCCTCCGCCTTTGATATTTACCCCTTATTTTGATAACTATCACCAAGTCTTTACACGAACGCCCTTCTGGCCATATCTGATAAATACACTCATAGTAGCCACGACAACGTTGTTTATTGCCCTCTTTATTGGCTCTCTAGCGGCATACAGTTTTACACGATTTCGCTATCCTGGTTCAGATTTTCTACCTCTTTTCTATCTAGTTGCTCGAATGCTTCCTCGGTTTATCCTTGTTATTCCTCTCTACATTGTTATGCGCGAGACAGGGCTGCTTAACACCCACATTGCTCTTATTTTATCTTACACAACCTTCGCTCTTCCGTTTGTTATATGGATGATGATCGGCTTCTTTAAAGAAATACCCATCGAACTAGAGGAAGCTGCTATGGTAGACGGATGCAACCGTCTACAGGTGCTTGCCTGGATTGTTCTTCCCTTAGCCGCCCCAGGGCTCGCAGCCACTGCCGTATTCACTTTTCTGCTTGGCTGGAATGAGTTTTTGTTCTCACTAGTACTCGCTGGGCGAGATACGCGTACACTCCCAACTATCGCGACAAGTTTTACAACCGATCGAGGTGTCGAGTGGGGGATGGTTATGGCAACCGGCTCCCTCGTCATTTTGCCTGTAATCGCGATGGCGCTTCTAGTACAACGTCATATTATTCGTGGAATGACCTTGGGCGCTGTTAAGGGCTAGCAATCTGTTCTATCTGGACCAGCCGTCGGTTGCCGGAACAGGTCACCGTCTGCTATACTTTAGGAGACGCCCCCATCGTCTAGAGGCCTAGGACACCACCCTTTCAAGGTGGAGATCGCCGGTTCGAATCCGGCTGGGGGTACCCCAGGATACTGCCCACGGCCAGGCAGAACTGCCTGGCCCTCTGCTTCTTCCCCACGACTGGCCCGCTCCCCGGGACCAGGCCAGCCCCCGATCCTCACCGGAGGCGCTCTCGGCACAGCCGCTCCCGAAGCCCACCCGAAGAGACCGACGCCCGCACTGCCCCCACCGTGCGGAGCGGCGATTGATCAGCCAGGCGACCTGTGCTAGCATGGATACCGATCAGCCATCACCAGCGCCCGGCCTGGCCCTCGATACCACCCCCAGACCAGGCCCGCGCGCAGGAGGAGACCAGCATGGCCAGCTACACCGTGGTCGGCCGCCCTCAGCGGCGGATCGATGCTCTGGAACGCCTGACCGGGCGCCTGCAGTACGCCGGCGACCTGCGTCTCCCCGGCATGCTCCACGCCCGGCTGGTGGTGAGCCCCTATGCCCACGCCCGCATCCGTCACATCGATACCCAGGAGGCCCTGGCCGTCCCCGGCGTGGTCGCGGTCCTGACCGCGCGCGACCTGCCGATCGCCCACGATGACGGCACCCGTAAGGGCCAGCCCCTGGCCCGTGAGGAGGTCCTCTTCCACGGCCATCCGGTCGCCGTGGTTCTGGCCGAGAGCGAAGCGGCCGCCGAGGACGGAGCCGAGCGCGTTCGGGTGGACTACGAACCGCTGCCGGCTCTCCTCGACCCGCTGGAGGCCATGCGCCCCCAGGCCCCGCTGGTCCGCCACCAGCGGGCCGCTGTCTCCGAAGAGGTCCAGATGCACGCCACCGTCGTCGGCGGTGAACAGGCGGCCGAAGAAGAGACCCTCCCGCCGAACGTCTCCAACCGGGTGCACTATCAGCGCGGCGATGTCGCCCAGGGCTTCCGCGAGGCCGACGTCATCGTCGAGGCCACCTATCGCACCCAGTGGGCCCACCAGACCTCCATCGAGCCTCAGGTGGCCGTCGCCTGGCTCGACCCCCTGGGCACCCTGACCATCTGGAGCAGCACCCAGACCCTCTTCTACGCCAAGCGCGAAGTCGCCAAAGTCCTGGGTCTGCCGGCCCACCGGGTCCGGATCGTCGGAATGCCGGTCGGCGGCGGCTTCGGCGGCAAGTTCGTCCTGATCGAGCCGCTGATCGGGGCGGTGGCCATGGCCATCAAGCGCCCGGTCCGCCTGGCCTTCACCCGGATGGAAGAGTTCCTGGCCGCCAACCCGGCCCCGCAGGCGGTCATCGAGGTCAAGGCCGGGGCGAAGCGCGATGGACAGCTGACCGCCTTCCAGGCTCGCGTTATCTACGACACCGGGGCCTTCCCCGGCTCGCCGATGCAGATCTGCTGCCTGCTGATGGGCGGAGCCTACCGCTGGCCGAACCTGGATATCCGGGGCTACGAGGTGATGACCAACCGGGTGAGCGCCGGGGCCTATCGCGCGCCCGGCGCGCCCCAGGCCTTCTTCGCCCTCGAGTCCACGATGGACGAACTGGCCCGCCGCCTGGGGCTCGACCCGCTGGAGTTCCGCCTGCAGAACGCCTGCACTGAGGGCGATCCGCTGCCCAATGGCACGCCACATCCGCGCCTGGGACTGCGCGAGTGTCTGGAGACCCTGCGGGCCCACCCCGCCTGGCAGGAGCGGCACCAGAAAGCCCCCGATGAAGGCGTCGGCATCGCCATCGGCGGCTGGCCCGGTGGCCTGGAGCCGACCAGCGTCCTCTGCAAACTGGAGCATGACGGAACGGTCAGCGTCGTCACCGGCACGGTCGATCTCACCGGCACCAACACCACTCTGGCCCTCATCGCCGCCGAGGTGCTGGGGCTCGCGCCCGAGAAGGTGAAGGTGGTGAACGGCGATACCGAGACCGCTCCCCCGGCCAGCGTGAGCGGCGGCAGCAAGATCACCTACACGCAGGGGACGGCTCTGCTCCGGGCCGCCCAGGACGCCCGCCGGCAGATTCTGGCCATCGCCGCCGACCAGCTCGAAGCCGCCCCCGAAGACCTGGAGATCGTCGACGGCACGGTCCGGGTCCGGGGCGTGCCCAGCCGCTCCATCACCTTCGAGCGGATCGCCGAACTGAGCGGCACCTTCGGTGGAAAGTACGAGCCGGTGGTGGGGCGCGGCGCCAGCGCTATCAGCCGCAACGCCCCCGGCTACGCCGCCCACCTGGCTCGGGTGCGGGTGGACCGCGAGACCGGCCAGGTCACGGTCGCCCGCTACGTGGCGGTGCAGGATGTGGGGTTCGCCATCGACCCGCCGCTGGTCCACGCCCAGATCCACGGCGGGGTGGCCCAGGGCCTCGGCTGGGCCCTGCGCGAGGCCCTGGTCTACAGCGCCGACGGCCAGCTCCTGACCGCCAGCCTGATGGACTACGCCGTGCCGGCGGCCATCGACCTGCCACCCATCGAATCGGTCCTGGTCGAAGTCCCGGCCCCCGACGGCCCCTTCGGCGCCAAAGGCGTCGGCGAGCCGCCGGTCGTGCCGGTCCCGGCGGCGGTGGCCAACGCCATCCGCGACGCCGTGGGCCTCCGCCTGACCGAACTGCCAATGACCGCCGAACGGGTGGCCCGAGCGCTGGGTTGCCTCGCCTCCTGAAGGCGTTCCCGCTGGCTTCGCGCCCCCAGCGTGTTCTCTCCGTCCGTATAGCGGACGGGGGCGCCGCGCGGTCAGCCGGCGGAGAGGGCGTCGGGAGCCCGCTGCCAGCGGGACCGGAACCGCTCCCAGAGCGCCCGGGCGGAGGCGGCGCTCCGGGCGATCAAGCGCTCGTCCACCAGATGCCAGTCCGGCCGCTCGTGGTAGTCGAGATGGTAGATCGTGTTGTGGGTCTGGACGATACAGGGCCGGCCGAGCAGTTCGAAGAGGGTGCTCAGGGCGGCGATCTCCCAGACCTTCTCCGGCGTCCGCTGAGCGTCGAGAACGTCGGTCGTCGTTCGGTAGTAGGTCAGCAGGAGATCGCGGAGCAGCGCATCCTGGTAGAACACCGCTCCGGGGGTGTAGCGGACCCGGCTCGGCCAGGGACCCGCCACCAGCGGGCTGTTGCGGCAGACCGGGGCGATGAAGCCGTAGCCGGTCTGGAACTCGGGCTGGGCCACGATCTGGCGCAGCGCGGCCGAGGGGACGACGATATCATCGTCCATAAAACAGAGGTGCGGTCCGCGCAGCGCCTCCAGCAGCCGCAGGCGCCCCAGGCTGAACGCCCGCTCGCGCTCCCGCAGGTACTCGTAGGTGCAGCGGATACCCCGGTCGATAGCCAACCGCTGGGCGAAGACGACGTCGTCGCGCCGAACCGCCGGCGCCTCCCCCGTGTCCACGATGTGGATACGGATGGCCGTCCAGTCCTGGAGCAGCAGGCTCACCAGAGTCATCCCCAGCGTCGGCTTGCCGCGTGTCAGGACACCGATCTCGATGACGGGGTCGGAGCCGGTCATCGCTGCCTCTCAACCAGTCTGATGGCCACCGTGGCGGGCAGGCGGCTGGCACGGCGCCCGCCCCTGGGATTCTGCGGGCTTCCGGCCCGCCTGTCAAGGGCCTACGATACATCGACCGGCTGGCCGTGGAGCACGACCCGGACGAAGTTCTCAACCGATTGAGCGGTCTTGAACGGCGCCCGGAAGCCGGGATAGCGCGCGGCCTCCTGGACGTCCACCGGCAGGTTCAGGGCCTCCTGCTCCACCGAGTAGTAGGTGCCCAGAGCCCGGTGGTAGCGGCTGAGATACATCTGCTCGGTCTGCCCGGGGGTGGGAATGAGCAGCGCCCGCTGGTCGAGTTCGACCAGCTCCATCAGCGTGCTGTAGCCGGAGCGGGCGATGACCAGTCGGCTCCGGTTCATCATCAGCTCCTGCTGCTCACGGTCGAGGTAGCCGTAGACCTCGACCCGTCCCTGCTGCAGACGACGCGGCTCCTCGGGACGCCCCAGGGCCACCACCACCCGGCCGGGCAACCGTTCGACCTGAGACAGAATGAGCCGCTCGAGCAACGTCCGTTGGGGCTCCGGCCCGGAGATGGTGATAAAGTAATCGAGGTCGCGCTCGACCGGCCGCTGGCGCAGGCGGGAGAGGATGCCGATGTACTCGACCCGCTCACGCTCAAAGAAGGTCAGGTTGTGGCTGAGTTCGCCGCTCAACGCCGGCTCGGCGAAGTCCGGCACCAGGATCTTCTTGACCCCGCTGAACCAGCGAGCGTTGAAGTACTCCATCGCCAGCTCCAACGAGGGGTTGCGGTTGGGCAGAATCAGCCGCAGACCGTGGGAGAGAAAGTAACTTTCGACCTTGGGACTGTAGATCCCGTAGCGGCTGTCGGAGATAATACAATCGAACTGGCGAACACGCAGGAGTTCTTTCAGCGCCCGGTGCTCATCGAGGATCGAGCGGAAGAGCAGTGGAACGCTCAGGGCGAACTTGGCGTAGAAAAGCGGGGCGCTGCGGGCCAGCGGCTTGGGAATGTCCGGCCAGTTGAGGAACTCGCAGCGGTCGGCCAGCTCCTGGCGCAGAACCGCCAGCGCCCGCTCGGTCGAGATGACCGTCACCCGGCATTTTTCGGCCAGCAACCGCTCGATGAGGGGCAGCGAGCGGGTGGCGTGCCCCAGCCCCCAGGAACTGACCGCAAAGAGAACACGCACACCAACCCCCCGTGCGCAGACACTCTCCACGGGCACCGACCTGCGCCGACAGGTATCCTAGCAGCCCCGGCCCCCTTTCTGCAACCCTCATGCCGCCTGGCCAGGCGCGGAACACGCCCTCACCCGTACCCACCGGCCGCCCCCGCCAGCCAGACAACGGCCGGCCCGCCATTGCCAGGTCCCATCCGCCGGGGCAGAGAGTAGAACACTCTTCTTGACTCTGGAGCCAGCTCCAGAGTCCAAACCACTGGTGAAGCGCAGGAGGGACGATGCGCCATCCGCCCGCCCATCATCTGTGGCGCATTGGCGAACTGGCGGCGCGCACCGGCGTGACTCCGGAGACGATCCGCTACTACGAACGGTGTGGCCTCCTCCAGCCAGCGCGGCGAACCGCGAGCGGCTATCGTCTGTACAGCGACCGAGAGCGTCGACGCCTGCTCTTCATCCGGCGGGCCCGACGGCTCGGCCGCTCGCTGGCAGAGATCCGCGATCTCCTTCGCCTGGCGGAGACCAGCGCCTGCCAGCCACTCCGCCAGCGCGTGGTCGAGAGCCTCCAACGGCGGATCGCGGAGTGCCAGGCCAGGCTGGCCGAACTCCAGCAGCTCCACGCCGATCTGGAGCGACGCTACCACGCGGCCGTGCGGACACAGGAGGAGGCTGTCTGCCGCTGCCCGGATTTCCCCACCGACTGTGCCTGCTTACCGGTTGGCCTCGACGAACTGGCCCCTCAGCCCCCCGACGCTCCTGCGGGGCGCTGAGGAACTGCGCGGCCAGCCGTAGAGCCACCAGACCGGGCGGTCGGTAGACAGAGAGATCCCCGGATCCGCTGCGCGTCGGGGCGAGCCAAGGACCGGCTCTTGGAGATTCCTGATCCTGTCCTCGTCATCTGCGCCCACCCTGATGACATCGAAGTCCACGCCGGTGGCACGATAGCCCGGCTGGTCCAGGCGGGGAGGAGCGTGGCCTATGTCCTCGCCACGCGGGGTGATCGGGGCACCAGCGACCCAACCAGGACACCGGCAGAGGTCGCGAGCATTCGCGAGGCCGGGCAGCGCGCGGCCGCCGCAATCCCGGGCGTCAACGATCTGACTTTTCTGAACTTCCGGGACGGCGACCTCATGTACGCCGGATCCTCTCTCCGCGAGGCACCCGTCCGCTGCATCCGCCACAAGCGCCCCCGGGCCATTATCACCCACGATCCGTTCCCGGGCAACGGGTCACCGGACGCCTGCGCGATCCACCCCGACCACCTCACCGTTCCGTGGCGCATAGTCATCTGGTTCACTTTGGCAGGCGACACAGACGACCGGCCACTTCCTGCTTCCTCGACCGTGAAAGACCCTTTCACCGCGGAGACCGGCCCCTGGCCGTTCCGCCGCCAGAGGGATCTCCACCGGGAGAAGGCCTCCCCCGGAGGCCTTCTCCCTCCCGGGGACCTCCCGGTCGGGCCGCTGGGGACGGCCAGCCCGTAAAACCGCAGGTTCCGCGCCGCATTCCGGTCCCGGTCCAGCGTCACCCCGCACGCCGCGCAGCGAAAGACCCGCTGGGACACCGGGATCT
>VAPR01001102.1_pt1 | contig 14515 bp, 16 predicted proteins | sample 3380701 | NCBI WGS metagenome assembly VAPR01 (sample SAMN11536904, study PRJNA540576) | hot springs metagenome | isolation source: hot spring wet sediment | place: Spain: Lobios | collected 2014-01 | reverse complement strand
AAATTGACATATTAATAAATAATACAGGAATTAATAAAGATAAATTGCTAAGAAATCTAACAGATGAAGAATGGTTAGATGTTATTAATGTTAATTTAAATGGAGTTTTTTATGTAACTAGGGAATTTATAGGAGATATGATTGAAAAGAGATATGGAAGAATAATAAATATAAGCTCAATAGTAGCGTTATCAGGTAGTGCTGGACAAACAAATTATTGTGCCTCTAAAGCTGGAATAATTGGATTTTCTAAGGCTTTAGCAAGAGTAATTCCGGAAGCAATGGCTTGTGGCTTACCGGTTATTACCACAACAAATACTGGAGGAGAAGATATTATTAGAGAGGGTATTGATGGTTTTATTATTCCTATTCGAGATGTTGAAAAAATAAAAGAAAAGATTTTATATTTTTATGAAAATCCAGAAATAGTAAAACAAATGGGAGAAAATGCTAAACAAAGAGTAAAAACTGGTTTTAGTTGGGATGATTACGGCGAAAAAATGATTAATGCTTATCAAATGATCTTACAAAAATGAATTTAATTGAAAAATTAGCTCATACTTTTGTTGCTGATTTTCTAAATGAAAATTCCATAGTTTTAGATTTAGGTGGAAATAAGGGAGAATTTGCAAAATTTTTAGTTGATAATTTTAATTGTCTTGTTTATACAATTGAGCCAGTAGAAAAATTTTTTAATTCTATCCCTAATCATCTTAAGATAAAAAAATTTAAATATTGTATTTCAGCAACTAATGGTTCAATAGAAATTTTTATAGATAAAGATCAACTTGCAACTTTTTATGAGAATAACCCTTTAGATAAAATTGTTTGCGAAGGCATTACTATTGAAAAATTTATTAATGATTATAATATCCCCAAAATTGATCTTTTAAAAGTTGATATTGAAGGAGCCGAAATTGAAATTTTCGAAAATCTTTCTTCAGAAGTTTTAAGAAAAATTAATCAAATAACAATAGAATTTCATGATTTCTTGTGGCCAGAACTTAAACCAAGAGTTGAAAATATTAAGAAAAAAATAAAAAGTAATGGTTTTTATTGCGTAAAATTTTCCATAAAAAATAATGGTGATGTTTTATTTATTAGAAAATCTTTGATAAATAAAAAAGATTACTTGTATTTACAAATAATGAAATATATTTTAGCTTTTAAACGTGTTTGGAAAAAAATTTTTAAATAATTTTATAATGATATTATGCAAAAACTTAAAATTTTATTTATTACTCCTGCTTATTGGCCAGCTGTTAGTTACGGAGGACCAATTCAATCAGTTAAATTACTTGCTGAAGAATTAGTTAAACTTGGCCATAGTGTTTCTGTTTTTACTTTAGCTTATGGTTTAAAGGAAAATGAATTTCAGCAAAAAGAAATTAATGGCGTGGAGGTAAAATATTTTAAATATCAAAAATTTAATCGTTGGTTTTTACCGAAAGGATTTTTTAGAGAGATTTTAAAAGCAAAAGATAGCTTTGATATTTTCCATATAAATCTTATTTGGGATCCAATTAGTTGGGTTTTTGGTTTTATTTTAGTAATTTTTAATAAAAAAATTATTATTTCAACAAGGGGAACATTTGAGGAAGAACTTATTAAAAAAAGAAGTTATTTTCTTAAAAAAATTATTTATTTTCTTTTTATAAAATATATTTTTAAAAAAACATCAGGTTTTCATTTTACTTCTGAAATAGAAAAAAATAAATTTTTTAAGATTTTTCAAAGACAAAAACCTTATTCGATTATTCCTAACTTATTTGATTATTTTGAATTTCAAGAACAAGTTGATAAGAATTTATTAAAAAAATTTAATTTAGATAATAAAAAATACATTCTTTATTTTGGAAGAATAAATTGGAAAAAGAGAATTGAAGTTTTAATTGATGCTTTTTATGAATTAACCAAAGAAAAAAAAGATTTTTATTTAGCAATTATTGGTTCTGCTGATAGTGATTATTTTAAAAAATTAAAAAACAAAGTAAAAGAATTAAAACTAGAAGATAAAATTATTTTAGATGGCAGAATTGTTTTTGGCAAAGAAAAAATAGCTTTGTTTCAAAATGCTTCTCTTTTTGTTTTACCATCAATCTCTGAAAATTTTGGTTATGTTGTTGCTGAAGCTTTAGCTAGTAATGTTCCGGTTATTGTTTCTCAAGGAGTAGCATTTAAAGAATTTTTAAATAAATACAATCTTGGGATTGTTTTTGAAGGTAATAACGAAGAAGAATTGAGACGAGATTTGTTTCTAAAAATGAAAACAGTTTTGGATGATAATAAACTTTTTAAAAATTTAAAAAATTTTGTTAAAATTTTTTTAGAAAAAGAATTCAATAATAAGGATTTGGCCCAGCAAATGCTTAATTTTTATCAAAGTTTTTTATAATAAAAACTAATGAAAATTTCAATTATCACTCCAACTTTTAATAGTGAAAAAACAGTAGAGGAAACAATTAAAAGTATTTTAAATCAAACCTATAAAGACATTGAATATATTATTGTTGATGGAAAATCAAAAGATAGAACATTAGATGTTGTTGTTAAATATAAAGACAGAATTGCTAAAATAATTTCTGAACCAGATAAAGGAATTTACGATGCCATGAATAAAGGAATTAAATTAGCAACTGGAGAAATAATTGGCATTTTAAATTCAGATGATTTATATGCTGATGAAAAAGTTTTAGAAGAAGTTGTTAGAAATTTTAAAGAATATGATTTTGATTGCGTTTGGGGCGATTTAGTTTATTTTTTTAATGACCCTAATAAAATAGTAAGATATTGGAGGTCGTCAGACTACAAAGAAGGATTATTTCAAAAAGGTTGGGTACCACCTCATCCAACATTTTTTGTTAAAAAAGAAATTTATGATAAGTATGGTTTATTTAGATTAGATTTTCCTGTTGCTGCTGATTATGAATTAATGTTTAGATTTTTAGAGAAATGTAAGATTAGAGGCAAATATATACCAAAAGTTTTAGTGAAAATGAGAACAGGCGGCAATGCCAATAAATTGAAAAATATCATAAAAGGAAATTTTGAGTGCATGAGAGCTTGGAAAATCAACAATATAAAAATGCCATTTTATACTCCCCTTTTTAGGTTAATGAAAAGAATACCTCAAATTTTAAAAATTAATCTATAATCCTTCTTTTAATCTTTTGTGTAAGGATTCTAAAATTTGTTTTGCATAATCTTTAAATCCAGCAATATGAGAAAAATTTTCAGTATTAATAATCACTCGAGAAACTTTTTTATCAGAATCTGCTTCAATGCCGAAACCTTGGCGAATCATAGGGGTAATATCAAGATTTCCTGTAATCTCATTAAAAATTTGTTCTACTTTTTCAATACTAATATCTTGGCTAACTTCAAAATAAATTTTTCCTCCTTCTTCTTTAATTTCCGATACTTCAACTTTTACTTCTGCTTCTGACGCTTTAGCTTCTGGTACTTTATCTATTTCTGGTTTTGCTTTCTTTCGAGGCCTAAAAATTTTTTCAAAAAATGTCATTTTTATAAAAATTTAACTTAATTTTTGACTTATATAAATTTTAACTAAAAATTTATTTTTTAAAAACAATAAAATTACTTATAGTAAAGTTGAAAAGATAAATAATTATTGAACTTATAGTAAAAGAAATTAAATAATGAAGCAGCAATTTTTCAGTAAAAAAGTATATCAATCCAGAAAATATTAAAAGACCCAACGATTGATGACCTAAAAATAAAATAAATTTATAAAAATTTAAATTTTTTTCTTGGAAAGTTATAAAAGATTGAAAAATAAAATTAATAAAAATACTAAAAAAATAACTAAAGATAGCTGAAAAAAGATAATAAAAATGTAAAATATCGGTTAAAATATAGGTTGAAGAAAAACTAACTGTAAAAGCAATCCCTCCACCAATTCCATATTTTAAAAATTTTTTAATCATTGTTTTACTAAAAGACACCACAAACCAGCGCAACCTATTGGTTGAAATTTTTTATTAATAAAGTTCGTTGCTTCTTGTTGATAAAATTCACCTAATTGAGGATGAAAAATTATTGCTGATTTTATATTTTCGTTTTCTAAACAAGTTGGCGAAAATAAAATATTTTTTCTTAAATGCCATATAACAATCCCTCCATAATAAAGTCCCATTTGATTTTGCCCCAAACAAAGTTCATTATTCTTTACTTGAGGTTGTAATTCTTTCAAAAGATGGATATCTCTTGGATCTAAAATTAAAAACTTATTGACCAAGAAATCTAGATTCTTATAGCTTTGATAACCTCCCCAAATTAAAATAAACAATAAAGCTCCTAAAAAGATTTGTTTGTTTTGCTCAAAAATATAAATTAAAGTTAAAGTAATCGTTATGGCAATAATTGGTAAAAAGAAAATAACGCCAAAAGGATGAGTTGACCACTGATAAAAAACGGCACTGTTTAAAATAGGCATAAAAAGTAAGGGAAGAAAAATTTTATATTTTTTGAAATAAAAAAAGAAGAATAATAATAAACCAATTATTGAAAGAATTAAAAATAAATCATTTGTTTGCATTTTTAATCTTTGATAAATAACTGAAATCCAGTTGCTTAAAGGAAACTTTTGAGATCTATAAAAAAATGATTCTTTGAGATCGATAAAGCCACCCATTCCTTTTAATAAATAAATATGATAAAGATTTAAACTAAAAGTTAATATTGAGACTAACGGCATAATTATTAATAATTTTTTCTTTTCATTTTGAAAATCTTTATTTTTATCAAGTAAAAGATATAGCCAAATGCTTGCTGGCATGAAAAAATAAAACCATCCCATTAGGCCACCAATAATCATCGAAATTAGGAAAGAATAGAGATATAAATTTCTTTTTGAGAAATAATAAAAAACAAATAAAGAGAAAGAAATTAAAGCCAGAGGGAGGCTAAAAACTGCTAACTCAAAAGTTGTTCCATAATAAATAAAACCTGGAAGGATAACAAGAAAGAAGGTTATTAAAAATGGATAGAAAAAATTTTGAAAAATTTTTATTAACGCCAAATAAAAAAAGATAATTCCGATAATGAAGACAAAAAAGGAGCCTCCTCGAGTAGTTATTTCTGAAACGCCAAAGATTTTGTATAAAAAATAAGTAGGGAATAAAAAGAAAACTGGATGATGAGTGTAAGTATCTTTTCGAATTATATCTAAATTATTAATAGGTTTTTCAAGATAACCATTAACATATTTACCAAATTTCAAATTCAAAATTCCAATATTAAGCCAATTTAAAACTGCTAAACCATTTTCACCATTTGTATCTGAAGTTACGTTGATAAAAGGTTTGTTAATATTAAAGGAAGCTAAAAAAGAGTAAATTGAAAGTAGAAAAATAAGATTGAAAATCAAAATAAATTTTTTAGGTAGAGTTTTTATTCTTAATTTAATCAAAAATAAAGTATTTTTTATTCCGTGCTTTAAAGGAAAAAGTTTTGATTCTCCTTCTCTTGGATAATAGTCAATATTTATTTCTCCATATTTGAAACCAGCGAGAATAGTTTTTATTTTTAATTCTTCAGATAAAGGCATATCACCACTTTCAAGATTTATTTTCTTTAAGATCTCCTTTTTAAAAATCATCATTCCTGATTGAGAATCTTTTATTTTAGTAAAGAAAAGTAAATTAGTTAGAATAGTTAAAAAATAATTTCCAATTATCCTTGTTGGGGAAAGAGAATTTTTATTTTTTAGAGGAAACCTCGAGCAAATTAAAAAATCTAAGTTATTTTTTTCTAAGTATTCAACTAATTCTAAAATTTTTTCAGCTGGATATTGACCATCCCCATCTAGAGTAACAATAATATCTCCTTTTGCCTCTTGAAATCCTTTTTGAAGAGCATAACCATAGCCTTGTTTTTTCTCTTTGACAACTTTAGCATTTAATTTTTTAGCAATTTCAGCTGTCTTATCAGTTGAATTATTATCAACAATAATTATTTCGAAAACTTCTTTGGGAATATTATTTATTACTTTAGCAATGGTTTTTTCTTCGTTATAACAGGGGATAACCACTGAAATTTTTTTATCCATTCTTTAAATTTTAAACTAAAAATTATAATTTTATTATGATGTCAAAAATTTATTTTTTTATTGTGATTTTAGCATTGTTTTTAACAATTTTAATTTCTAATTTTTATTTTTCGAAAAAAGAACTTGTGCGATACAAAATAGATGACAAAACTTATTTTTTAAAAATTGCTAAAACTCCAGAAGATTGGCGAAGGGGATTGATGTTTATAAGAAAACCGGTCAATTTTGATGGAATGATTTTTATTTTTCCAGATAAACAAATAAGAACTTTTTGGAATAAAAATACCTTTATTGATTTAGATATTTATTGGTTAGATGATAATAAAATTATTGGCAAAGACTTTTTACCTTCAATTGAAAAAACAAAAGAAATTTATACCATAACTTCGCCTGAGCCAGTAAATAAAGTAATTGAAATTATTAAATAATTTTGTGATAGAATATTATAAAAATGGCAAAGTTTAATAATAAAGTTGTTAAAGAAATTTTAGAAAAATATAAAACTATCAGTGCTTTAAGTAGTCTTTCAGCTTTGGCTGGTTGGGATTTGAATACTTATATGCCGCCAAAAGCAGGTGAAGATAGGGGTTTTATTTTGGGTAAAGTGGAAGTTCTAACAAAAAAATTATTACTAGATAAAGAATTTTTAAGTTTACTTAAAAAAGCTGAAAAAATTAAAAATTTAAATGATTATGAAAGGGGAGTAATTAGAGTTTTGCAAAGAAGAATAAATATTTTAAAGAAATTACCTGATCAATTTATCGAAGAATTTAATCAAGTAACTAATACTGCCCAAGTTGTTTGGCGAAAAGCAAAAGAAAATAATGATTTTAAGAGTTTTCAGCCCTACTTAGAAAAAATTGTCAATTTAGTAAAAAAACAAGCTGATTATTTAGGCTATAAAACACACCCTTATGATGCTTTGATAGATCTTTATGAAGAAGGTTGGACGACGCAGGATTTTGAAACTTTTTTTAATTCTATTAAGGGAGAACTAAAATCAATATTTGAAAAAATCAAATCTTCTAAAGATTATCTAGTTAGACACCCATTAGAAAATGAAAAATATCGAAAAGAAGATATGGAAAAAGTTAATTATGAGGTTTTGAAAATTTTAAATTTTGATCCCTCAAGATCAAGGCTTGATATTGCTCCTCATCCATTTGAAGAATCAATTTCCTTGAATGATGTCAGAATAACAACTTGGTATCATCCAAAAGATTTTGCTCGAAGTTTAACTGCAGTTATTCATGAATTTGGTCATTCACTTTATGAATTAAATATCGATCCAGAGCTTCAATTTACACCTCTTCAGCATGGCGTTTCTTATGCTTTTCATGAATCACAATCAAGATTTTGGGAAAATATGATTGGGAGAACTCCGACTTTTTTAAGAAAAATTTTTCCAATACTTAAAAAATATCTTCCTTTTATAAAAAAATATAAATTTGAAGATGTTGTTTGTTACTTCAATTTAGTAAGGCCAAGTTTAATTAGGGTTGAGGCTGATGAAGTTACTTATCATTTTCATATTATGTTGAGATTTCAAATCGAAAAAGGTTTATTGGAAAATTCCTTAAAAGTAAAGGAATTGCCTGAATATTGGAATGAAACAATGAAAAACTATTTAGGAATTGAACCAAAAAATTATCACGAAGGAGTTTTACAGGACATTCATTGGTCAACCGGAGCAATTGGTTATTTCCCAACTTATTCTTTAGGTACTTTTCTTAGTGGTTTATGGCTAAAAAAAATAGAGGGAGAATTAGGAAGACTTGAAAGTGTTTTATATCAAAGGGATGGAATTTTAAAAATTCAAAATTGGCTAAGAAAAAACATCCATCAGTATGGTAGCAGCTATTCTCCTAAAGAGTTAATTTTAAAAGTTTACAAAAAAGAATTCTCTCCAGAACCATTTTTGAATTATTTGAGAAATAAGTATTTTGAACTTTATAAATAAAATGAGCATTCAAGAAAGAGATTATTATCAAGATCCTTATTTAAAGAAGAAAGATAAAAAAATTGATTTTAATAAGGTTTTTATTTGGGTTATTATTATAATAATGATTTTTAGTTTGGTCATTAGTTTAATTCCACCAATAAAATAAAAATGGCAGGAATAAAAAATGATGAATGGATAAGACACATGGCAAAAAGTCATAAGATGATTGAACCATTTTCTGAAAAATTGATTTCCAAAGGTAAAGTTTCTTATGGTCTTTCAAGTTATGGTTATGACATGAGAGTTGCTGATGAATTTTATATTTTTCATAATGCTTATCCCACCGAAGTCATTGATCCTAAAAATTTTAAAGAAAGTTATTTTATCAAACATAAAGGCAAATTTTGCTTGATTCCACCAAATTCTTTTGCCTTAACAAGATCAGTTGAATATTTTCGTATTCCGAGGAATGTTTTAGGTATTGTTTTGGGTAAATCAACTTATGCTCGCTGCGGGATTATCGTTAATGTTACTCCTTTAGAACCAGAATGGGAAGGTTTTATAACTATTGAAATTTCTAATACTACTCCTTTACCAGCAAAAATTTATGCTAATGAAGGAATTGCTCAAATAATCTTTTTAGAAGCTGATGAACCTTGTAAAGTTTCTTATGCTGAAAGAAAAGGAAAATATCAAAAACAAAAAGGTATTGTTTTGCCAAAGGTAATAAAATAAATTATTTATGTTTAAAGAAAAAAACTTTCTCCGAACAGATAGAGCATCTAAATCATTTGAAAATTTAATTAACACTATTATTCAAAAAAAGGATTTTAATTTTGAAAATTCTGCTTTTATTGTAGATATTGATGGAGTTTTGGTAGATTTAGATTTTAAAATTTTTTTACAAGGTTTATTTTATTTTTTAACCTCTGAGGAAAAATTTAAAAATTTTTTAAAAAAGCATAAAATAATTTTTTCTACTTTAAGAACTATTTTAAATTTGTCAAAAAAAGGATCAAAAGTGATCTTGTTTACGAGTAGATTTCTAAGTAAAAATAAAAATTACTTCCCATTTCTTTCTGAAGAGCTCATAAATACTTTCAAGAAAAGAAATATAGAAATAGTTTTAACCCCTAAATTTTTAGGCGTTAAACCACCTCCAAAAATTTTTGATTATATAGAAGAAAAAGATAATGTCTTTTATATAGGTTCTGGAGCTTTTGATAGATTGATGTATAAAAAACTAAAAAAAATAAAGAAAAACATTTATTATTATCAATTAAGTTCAAAGAAAATAATTTAAAATATAAAATTAAATTTTTTGTTATAATTAGAATATAAAGTTAATTAAGTCAAAAAGGTCATTATTTATTAAAAATTTTAACTCTAACTATGAAAAAAATACTATATTTATCAATATTTTTTCTAATTTTTAGTTTTGTTTTTGCTTCTGATACTACAAAACTTACACCAGAAGTTGAAAATATATTAAAAGCAATTTTGAATTTACTTCAAAAAAATGCAACAACTTCTGTAGTTACTCCTCAACCAGCAACTCCATCAAATTTTTTACAGGGAGAAGGTATAAGCGATTTACCCAATGTAATTAAAACTTCTGATTTAGTGTCACCACCTGTTTTACCAACAAATGTTAAGCCAGCAATTCCAAGTGCTCAACCCGTAACTCCTGAAATTATTAAAACTATTTTGCCAGACGAAGATAGAGAAAATGATATAATTGTTCAGATAAATAATTTGAGAATAACTAGAATTGTAACTTCTACTTCTAATGCTAAAGCAGTAATTTTTGCTGTTCGTGATCTTGGTTGGAGATGTTTGTTATATGAATCAGAAGAAAGTTCTGTTTCAGCGCCTTGTGCTTTAAATTTAAGAAAACCAATTTTACAAAAAGAATTAGTTATTAAAGTAGTTGATGATACTATTTTACTTTTTAGAGATAGAAAAAGAGCCAAAATTGAAGATTTTCAAGTTGGCGACAAAATAAATGTTTATGGTTTTATGGATAAAGATAATTATGGTATTGAAGGTTTAATTGTTAGAAATTTGTCTAAATCATCTTCAACAGTAACATCACCTGTCTCTAAAAAATTTACTGGTTATATAATCTCGAAAGAGAATTGTCCTCCTTGTGTTTATCAACAACCCGCATGTTTAATGCCTTGTAAAGTTGGTTATTATTTTAGAGAAGAAGTATTTTCATCATTAAGACCAATTAAAGAATATTTATTAGTACCTCAGAATGATCAAGCCAGAGAAGCTATTCAAAAATATGCAGATACTAACAATTTAGTTACAGTTGAGGGAACTTTAAAAGAAAATACAATTTTAGTAGAAAAAGTTTGGCCTGTAATTACATCACAGCCACCTGTTTGTATTCAAGTTATTACTCCTGCTCAAAACCCTCTAACAGGTGAATGTAGAGAATTTCCAACTCCTTGTGATGTTCCACCAGGTTGGCATAAAGTTGATAAATGTTCTGTGAATATCGTTCCTCCAGTTCAAAAAGTTGAAGAGATAAAAGTTGAAGCTGATGATTATGGTTTTTATCCTTCAGAATTAACTTTTTCTAAAGGTTCAAAAGTTATATTAACTTTAGTTGTTAAACGATCAAATGTATATTATGGCGGTTTGGATTTTCGAAGCGAAAAATTCAAAACAGAACCAGTAAAACCTGGCAATACAACAAAAGTTGAATTTGTAGCTGATAAATCTTTTGTAATTTCTTCTTATTGGCCATTGAGTGGTGTTAAAAAAGCAGATCTTCAAGTTATTGTTAAATGATCAAAATTAAAATCAACAAAAATTATCTTTTAAGAATTGAACCCAATAAAGAACTTTTTTCTGAAATTTTGAATTTTGCTAAAGAGGAAAAAATTAAATCAGGTTTTTTCTTTGGAATTGGTGCTTGTAAAAATTGTCTTTTGGGAAGGTATAATGAAAAAACTAAAGATTATGATTGGCAAAAAATTAATAAACAAATGGAAATTGCCAGCTTAATAGGGAATTTAACCTTTAAAGAAAATCACCATTATTTACATATTCATACGGTTTTGAGTGATAGAAACTTAAAATCTATTTCTGGTCACTTAAAAGAATTAATTGTCTTTCCAACCTGCGAAATTTTATTTTTCCCTTTCAATAAAAAAATTGAGAGAAATTATGATAAATTAACAAATTTATATTTAATAACTTAAATGTACTTTTTAGGAGATATTGGAGGAACAAAAATTAGATTAGCTTTTGCTCAAAATCAAAATAAAATAGAAAAATTCCTAATTTTGAGAACCCCCCAAAACTATAAGGATTTTCTGAACTTAATTAGAAATATTTCTCAAAATTATAAATTTAAAAAAGCAGTTTTTGGATTTGCTGGTAATTTTGATAAAAATAAAGAAAAATTAATTTATGCTCCTAATTTAAAAGATTATCAAAATAAAAATTTAAAAAGAGATTTAGAGAAAATATTAAATTGTCCAGTTTTGTTAGAAAATGATGCTGCTTTAGCTGGTTTAGGAGAAGCAAAATTTGGTGCTGGCAAAAAATACAAAATTATTGCTTATATAACTTTAAGCACTGGAATTGGTGGAGTGAAAATTGTTAATCAAAGAATTGCTGAGAATTTTTATGGTTTTGAGCCTGGCCACTCTTATTTTTTAATCAATTTTCAAAATTTTTCTTATTTTAGTCAAATTGAAGATTTAATTTCTGGTTCAGCATTAGAAAAAATTTTCGGTAAAAAACCAGAAGAAATAAAAAATAAAAAAATTTGGGAAGAAATTCATCAGATTTTGGCAATGTTTTTAGTTAATGTTTCCTTGTTTTGGTCGCCAGAAGTTATTATTCTTGGCGGAGGAATTTCTGAGAGCATAAATTTTAAAAAATTAAATCAATATTTTCAAGACTTTCATCCCATTGGTTGGAAAATAAAAATTATTAAGGTAAAATTAAAAAATAAAGGTGGAATTTATGGTGATCTTGCACTGATCACTGATTACTGATCAATTTCTCGCCCCCATCGTCTAATGGTTAGGACACCAGTTTCTCAAGCTGGAAATACCGGTTCGAATCCGGTTGGGGGCGCATTTTTAAATGATAGAGAGGCTAATTAAATTTATTTATAAATTTTTTTGTAAACCAATACTATTTAGAATTGATCCAGAAAATGTTCATTTAAGAACAATAAAACTAGGGAAAACTTTAGGTAAGCCTTCGAAATTCTTTATTAAACCTTTTTTTAGTTATAGAAGTGAGGTTTTAAAGCAAAATATTTTTAATCTAGAGTTTGAAAATCCAATTGGGATATCGGCTGGTTTTGATAAAGACGGTGAGATTTTAGAGATTATTGATAGTTTAGGTTTTGGTTTTGAAGTTGTTGGTACAGTTACTTTGAATGCTTATGAAGGCAATCCAAAACCTCGTTTGATGAGATTGCCAAAATTAAAATCAATATGGGTTAATTATGGTTTAAAAAACCAAGGCATTGAGAAGATTCTTGAAAATGTCAAAAAAAGCAATACATCTACTTTAATTAAAGGGATTTCAATAGGAAGAACAAACTCTTCGGAAACAATCACATTAGAATCAGGTATTGAAGATTATTATAATTGTTTTAAAAAAGCTATTGATTCAAAATTATTTGATTTTTATGAAATTAATATTTCTTGTCCTAATCTTTATAAAGGAGAAGATTTTTCCTTGCCTCATAATTTTAAAAAGCTGATAGAAAAAATTTCTAGTTTAAATATTGATAAACCAATTTTTATAAAAATGCCTATTTCTATTGATGAAGAAAACTTTGATAAGCTTTTGAAAATTTGCTTAGATTACAATATCAATGGTGTAACGATAGGAAACCTTAATAAAAATTTTGACTCCTCTATTTTACCTAAAAAAACAGCACCAGGATGCAAAGGTGGTCTTTCTGGGAAACCAACTTTTGAACAATCTAATAAATTAATTGGTTATACGTATAAAAAATATGGTGATCGCCTAAAAATTATTGGTGTTGGTGGAATATTTTCTGCTGAAGATGCTTATTTGAAAATAAAGCTTGGTTCTTCTTTGGTTGGTTTGATAACTGGTTTAATTTTTGAAGGTCCTCAACTTATAAAAGAAATTAAAAAAAATTTAGTTTTGTTACTTAAAAGGGACGGTTTTTCTCATATATCTCAGGCAATAGGTTCATATTGGTCTTAAATTTTCTATTAAAATGATGATTGTTGTGAATAATAATTATAAATAGGATGAAAAAAAATAATATTTTAAGTCCTTTAATAATTACTTTTGGAAGTGGAATAATTGTTTTAATTATTTTCTTGATAGGCAAAATTTTAATCAAAGAAGTTGCTTATGAGTTTATTTATGAAACTAACCAATTACAATTTGACATTTCCCAATATCTTCCTAAAATTTGTGAACCTCGAGTTTGGGAAATAAACTTATCTAAAAACTTAATTTATTTTTATGAAAATTGTAAGTTGAAATCTATTATTCCTATTGCTTATCAAGCACCAGAAAATGTTTGGTATAAAACACCAACAGGTTATTATCGAATTGGAGTTAAAAAAGAAAAACACATTTCTTCGATTTTTCCTGTTTATATGAATTATGCTGTTCAGATGTACGAAGATTTTTTTATTCATGAGATTCCTTACTATTTAGATGGAAGAGTAGTAGAAGGTGATTTTAGTGGAGGTTGTATTAGATTGACACCAAATAATGCTAAAAAATTTTTTGACTTAACAAAAGCTGGAGATTTTGTTATTTCATATTTAGATTTAGATAACATTAAAGTTAAAGAAAATTTTTTCTTTCCAGTTAATAAAGATGAATTTTATATAAGACAAAGGTTTAATAGTCCTATAAGAACTGCTTGGAATAATTTAAAAGATAGAAGTATTGATTATTCTCAGCATGCCGGCATTGATTTAGCTCCTAATTCAGATGCCAAAGATTTGAATATTTATAATATTTATGATGGCATTGTAGTCAAAATAATTGAGAATGGAAAAGATGATCATGGTTTAGGAAATACAATTATTATTGAGCATAATATAGACAACGAAAAATTTTATTCTCTTTATGGACATTTAGAATCAATTAATGAAAATCTTCAAGAAGGTCAATTTATAAAAGGAGGTGAGGTCGTCGGTAAAGTAGGAGCAACTGGTTATGGTTGTGATTATTGGCGAATTGGTGAAGATGGTTGTGATAAAAAAGGAAAATTAGATCTTCATCTTCATTTTGAAATTAAAACTAAACCTGTTTTAGAAAGTCCAACAGAAGTTCAGTGTTTTATTAATGGTTCTTATAAAAAATGTTATGGTTATACTCCAGAAAATCCAACAAAATATGGTTATTTTGATCCTTTAAAATTTATTAGTGAGTAAGTTAAAATAATTTAAACGGGTTGTGGTGCAATTGGTTAGCACACTGGCTTCGGGTGCCAGAGGTTGTGGGTTCGAGTCCCACCAGCCCGAATG
>VAPR01001101.1_pt1 | contig 14520 bp, 13 predicted proteins | sample 3380701 | NCBI WGS metagenome assembly VAPR01 (sample SAMN11536904, study PRJNA540576) | hot springs metagenome | isolation source: hot spring wet sediment | place: Spain: Lobios | collected 2014-01 | reverse complement strand
ATCCGCGGGGCGAGGGCGTGCGCGAGGCAACGGGTGACCATGAGCACCGCGGCCTTGCTGACCGCGTAGTGGGGCGCGTGCGGCGCGGCGACCAAGCCCCGCATGGACGCCACGTTCACCACGGCTCCCCCTTCGGGGAGGAAGCGGGCGGCGGCCCGCGTGAGGAAGAACGGTGCTTTCACGTGGATTGCCATCTGCTCGTCCCACAGGACTTCGGTGATGTCCCACAGGCCTGTGCGGTCCACCACGCCCGCGTTGTTCACGAGGACGTCCAGACGCCCGAGAGCCTGCACGGCCTGGGCGACCAGCTGCTCGCACGCTCCGGTTGACCGCAGGTCCGCCTGCAGCACCACCGCCTCTCCCCCGGCCTCGCGGACACGCGCTGCCACCTGTTCGGCGCCCCACGCGTTGGCACGGTAGTGCACGCCCACCACGGCGCCCCGCCGGCCGAAGGCCACGGCGCATGCCTCGCCGATCCCGCTGCTGGCACCTGTGACGAGGACCGCCCGGCCTGAAAACTCCACACCGCTTGAGTTCTGGCCGGGATGCGCGAGGCCCTCCCGATCGTGTGTTCGGATCGAGCTGGTCTATCCGAGGAGGATTTGGGCTATGTAGCGCTAAATAGGGCCTTTACCGGGAGCTAGGCCTCCCGCACAGCACTCGGAGGACGCGCCATGGGCCACGGTCGGGTCGCGGCGTGGGTGGTGGCGCCACTCATCGTCCTGGGCCTCAACATCCCCGCCGTTGCGCGGCCCCAGGAGTACACGGTGCAGCGAGGAGACACCCTGTACTCCATCGCGCGGCGGTTCGGTACCACGGTGGAGGAGCTGGCCGAGCTGAACGGCCTGTCGCACCCGAACCGGCTGCGGCCGGGGCAGGTGCTGCGCCTCGCCCCGCGTGGGGCTCGGGGATCGGCGCAGCCGATCCAGACGTCGCTGTACACGGTGAAGGCCGGCGACACCCTGTGGAGCATCGCCCGTCGGCACGGGACCACAGCGGCCCGGATCGCACAGCTCAACGGGATCGCAGAAGACGGCATCCTGCGGGTTGGCCAGACGCTGCACCTGCCGGCCTTCTCCGCCCCACAAACTCGGCGGGTCGTGGCCTCCGCCTCCCGTGGCCTCGCCCTGGTGGCGCTGGCGCGCAGGTTCCTCGGGGTCCCGTACCGTTGGGGTGGCACAGGGAACGGGGGGTTTGACTGCTCCGGTTTCCTGTACACCCTCTTCCAGCGCCTCGGCATCACGCTCCCGCGCACCTCGTTCGCCATGTTCGGCGTGGGCCGGCCTGTGGGCCGATCCGAGCTGCGGCCTGGGGATCTGGTGTTCTTCACCACGTACGCCGCCGGGGCGTCCCACGCGGGGATCTACATCGGCGGGGGCAGCTTCATCCACGCCTCCTCCGCAGGGGGCGGGGTGCGGATCGACGCCCTCAGTGATCCGTACTACAACGCCCGCTACCTGGGGGCGCGGCGCATCTTCTGAGTACCCACCGCCTGCGGCCTGGCGCCGTACGATGGGATGGGATGGGACCGCGCTTGTGGGCCGCAGTGCTCGCGGGCAGGCTGACCGCCCGGGTGAGCCGTGCCCTCGGGCTGGGCGGCGGGACTGTGCTGCCGGGCCGCGTGGCCCGGTGGTTCGCCCCTGACCTTCTCGGCCGGCTGGCGAGGGGGTTGTCGCAGGGAGTGGTGGTCGTGACCGGGACCAACGGGAAGACCACCACCGCCCGGCTGGTGGCCGCCGCCCTCCGGGACGCAGGCCTGAAGGTGGTCCACAACCGCGCGGGTGCCAACCTGCCTGCGGGGCTGCTCTCCGCTCTTTTGCTGGCCACGGATGGCGGCCGACCCCGCGCGGAGGTGGGCGTGTTTGAAGTGGACGAAGCCGCCTTCCCCCGTGTCGTGGGCGAACTCCAACCCCGCGTGGTGGTGCTCACGAACCTGTTCCGCGACCAGCTGGACCGATACGCGGAAGTGGACCGGGTCGCCCGGGGGTGGCGCCAGGCGCTTCAGGCCCTTGGAGACCGCGCCGTGGTGTGCTTCAACGCCGACGACCCCCAGGTGGCGGATGTGGCGCGGGAGTTCCCCCGGACGGTGGCGTTCGGCATCGATGACCCGCAGGCAGGACGGGAGGGGCTGGAGGACGCCGCGGACGTACGGTACTGCTACCGGTGCGGGGTCCCGTACCGGTACCGGGTCGTCTTCTTGTCGCACGTGGGGCACTACGCGTGTCCTTCCTGTGGCCGAGCGCGGCCCCGTGCGGCGGTGCACGCGGAGGCGGTGGACGTGGCGGGCACGTCCGGGTTTGTGGTTCAACTGGCCTGGGACGGGGTGCGCCTGCGGGTCCGAAGCGCGCTTCCAGGCCTGTACAACGTGTACAACGTGCTCGCGGCCGCTGCGGCCGCGCACGCCCTGGGGCTACCGCCGCAGGCGCTGCAGAGAGCCGTGGAGTCCGCAAAGCCCGCCTTCGGCCGCGGGGAGCGGCTGCGGTGGCGTGGGGTGAGTCTGCAGATCCTCCTCGTCAAGAACCCCGCAGGGTTCAACGAGGTGTTGCGGGCGCTGCGCGCGGAGCCCGTGCGGTCCCTGTGGATCGCCATCCACGACCAGGTGGCGGACGGCCGCGACGTGTCGTGGCTGTGGGACGTGGATTTTGAGGTGCTGCGGGACGCGGAGGCTCAGGTGACGGTGACCGGGCTGCGGGCGGAGGACTTGGCGGTGCGGCTGAAGTACGCGGGCTGGCGGGAGGACCGGATCACGGTTGAGAGGAGCCTCCCGAGGTCGCTGCGGCAGGCGCTCGCGCACACGCCGCCAGGGGGGACCCTGTACTGCCTGCCCACGTACACGGCCATGCTGGAGCTGCGCGCCCTGCTGGCCCGTGAGGGTGTGGTCCCCGCCTTCTGGGAGGATTGACGTGGAGCTGCACCTGGTGCACCTGTACCCGGACCTGTTGAACCTGTACGGCGACCGCGGCAACGTACTCGTGCTGCAGTCCCGCGCCCTGCGGCGGGGGATTTCCGTCCACTTGTCGCGCGTGGGGTTGGGTGACCCTCTACCCGACGCGGACCTGTACTTTCTGGGGGGAGGTGAGGACCGGCAGCAGGCCCTGGTGGCACCTGCCCTGGAAGGGCTGCGGGCTCACCTTGCGGCTGCGGTGCGGTCTGGCGCGGTGGTCCTGGGGGTGTGCGGCGGCTACCAGCTGCTGGGGCACGCTTACCATGCCGCGGACGGCGGCACGCTCGAGGGGCTGGGCCTGCTGGATGTGGTCACCCGGCACCCGGGCCACCGGGCCCGGCGGCTTGTGGGCAACGTGGCGGTGGCGTGTGCGCTGGAGGGAGTGGGGGTTCTGGTGGGGTTCGAGAACCACGGAGGCCGCAGCTGGCTCGGACCGAAGGCACAGCCTTTGGGGCGGGTCCTGGCCGGGTTCGGGAACAACGGCCAGGATCGCACGGAAGGGGCACGCAACGGGACGGTGTTCGGCACCTACCTGCACGGACCCCTGCTGCCCAAGAACCCGCTCTTCGCCGACTACCTCCTCCGGCTCGCGCTGCGGCGGCGCTTCGGAGATGTGCACCTCGCACCGCTAGACGATCGTTGGGAGCGCGCAGCCCACGCTCGGGCGGCACAGCGAGCCGGGGTGCGCCTGCACACCGCCTGAGGGTGGGCTACCTGCGGGTCTGCACGCTTGCGACAGCCACTAGCACCAACGCGCCGCCGAGAAGCTGGATCCCGTCGAGGACTTCCCCGAACCACGCGTACCCGAGGAGGCCCGCCACCACCGGTTCCACGGTGGCCACGATGCTGGCCCGGCTGGCCTGCACGCGGCGCAGGCCTGCCACGTACAGCCACTGCGCCAGCCAGGTGGCCACCAGACCCAGGTAGAGCAGCGCCGGTAGAGCCCGGGCGACGTGCGAGGGAGCCAGCCGCTCGGGGGGAACGCCCGCAGCCATGGCGCCGAGCGCCAGGAACAGCGTCCCGAACCCCAGGGCGTACGTGAGAACCACGAGAGGGGGGTGCCGGCGCAGCGCCACCTTCCCGAACACGCTGTACAGGCCGTACGTGAGCCCGGAGGCGAGGCCGGCGAGGACGCCGGGCAGGTTCGGGCGCAGGGCCGCCGGGTCGTGGGCCCGTACCACCAGGGCGCACCCTGCGAAGGCCAGCAGGAGGGCTGTCAGCTTGGAAGCAGACAGGTCTTCCCCGAACAGGGCCGCGGACAGGACGGTGACCCACACAGGGGCGGTGTACAGGAGGATGGCGGCGGTGGCGAGGGTGGTGAGCTCGATGGCGGTGAAGTACGCGAGGAAGAACAGCGCGATGCTCACAAACCCGTAGGCGGCGAACAGCAGGAGATCCCCGAGGTCCACCCGCAGGTGGCCGCGGTGTGCGGCGGCACTGGCGACCAACGCACCCGCGAAGGCCAAGCCGGCCCGCCAGGTGGACGCCTCCAGAGCGCCCACGCCCGCGGCCGAGATGATGCGGACCGCGATGCCGAGGCTGCCCCAGAGCACTGCGGCTGCGAGCACCAGCCCGTAGCCAATCCACTCCTCGCGCCCGGCGCGCACCGAAAGAAGCGTTCGGTCCGAACCGGCTGAATCCCTCGGGGTATACTGACTGGAGAGGAGGTGTTGGCGGTGAAGCTGGAGGGCGTGCGCGTGGCGGTGCTGGCGGAAGACCTGTACGAGGACCTGGAGCTGTGGTACCCGCTGCTCCGGCTGCGCGAGGAGGGCGCGGAAGTACGGGTGGTCGGGCCGAAGGCGGGAGAGGTGTACAAGAGCAAGAACGGCTACCCCGTGAAGGCGGACGTGGGGCTGGACCAGCTGTCCAGCTCGGAGTTCGACGCGGTGGTGATCCCGGGCGGGTACGCGCCCGACCGGATGCGCCGCCACCCGGCCATGGTGGAGTTCGTGCGGGCCATGGCCGAGGCGGGGAAGCCCGTGGCCTTCATCTGCCACGCCGGCTGGGTGCCTGCGTCTGCAGGCATCGTCCGCGGGCGCACCGTGACCAGCTTCCCGTCCATTCGGGACGACCTGGTCAACGCCGGGGCGCAGTGGGTGGACCGCGAGGTCGTGGTGGACGGCAACCTGGTTTCCTCCCGAATGCCCGCGGACCTCCCGGCCTTCTGCCGCGCCCTGGTGGAGCTGCTGGCGAAGGTGCGGGTACCGTGAGCAGGCCCATCTCGCTGCAGGAGGCGGCGCGCAGGCTGCAGGAGGCGGCGCGCAGGGCAGGGCTGGAGTTGGACCCTCGCACCGTGGCGTTCCAGCCTGAGCCGTTCCCCTGCTACGAGTACGTGCTGCGGCTCCATCAGGCGCACACCCTGATCGCCATGCCCGCGGAGTGGGTGGAGGCGGCGGCGTGGCAGGACCGCCTGGCCGAGCCCATGGCCCGGGCCCGCGCCTACCTGGAGGGGTTCGTGCCGATCCAGGAGCGCGTGGACCTGGCGGCGCGGGAGGTGCCGCGGTTCCAGCAGGTGCTCAAGCCGTGACCGCTCCGCCCATTGTGGAGCAGATCCCCACAGGCCCCATCGGCACGAACTGCTACGTGTACGCAGACCCGCAGTCACGGCGCGGCTGGATCATCGACCCGGGCGACGACGCTGCGGTGATCGCAGAGGTGGTGGCGCAGCACGGGCTCGCGGTGGACGCCATCGTCATCACGCACGCGCATTGGGATCACGTAGGGGCTGTGCGGGCATTGCGAGAGGTCACGGGAGCACCCTTCTGGGCACCGGAGGGGGAAGTGGAGGAGCTGCGGCACGCTGCGGCGCGGGCGCAGCTGGCCTTCGGCTACGCCATCGACCAGCCTCCGGAGCCCGACCGCCTGCTGCGGGACGGCGAGGTGCTGCGGGCCGGGCAGCTCACATTGCGGGTCCTCCACGCACCGGGCCACACCCCCGGGCACGTGATCCTGGTCGGGGATGGGCTTGCCTTCGTGGGAGACGTGGTGTTCGCGGGCAGCGTGGGCCGCACCGACTTCCCGGGCGGCGACTGGGACGCCTTGCAGCGCACCCTGCGGGAGCGCATCCTCGTGCTCCCGGACGACACCGTGCTGTACCCCGGGCACGGGCCACCGACCACGGTAGGACGGGAGCGGGCCTCCAACCCGTTCCTCGTGGGGCTGTCAGCTGGGTGACGCCGCCGCTGGTGTTCGTGCACGGCGCCGGCGCCGACGGCCGCGTCTGGCAGAACCAGCGGCTGGACTTTCCCGGCGCAGTCGCCCTGGACCTCCCAGGTCACCCGGAGGGCGAGCCGCTGGCCACGGTGGAGGCGTACGGGGAGTGGGTGGTGCGGAAGCTGCGGGAGGTCGACCTGACCCCGGCCGTCCTCGTAGGCCACTCCATGGGCGGTGCTGTGGTGTTGAGCGCAGCCCTCCAGTCGCCGCACCTCGTCCGCGGACTGGTCCTGGTGGCCACCGGCCCGCGGCTGCGGGTGAACCCGCGCTTCCTGGAAGGCCTCGTACAACGGCCGGAGGCAACCCTGGACCGGTTCGTGGACCTGTGGTTCGGGCCCCGCGCGGACAGCCAGACCCGGGAGCGGGTGCGGGAGGCGGTGCGCCGGCTGGGTCCCCACGTGCTGCTGCAGGACCTGAAGGCGTGCGACGCCTTCGACGCCACGGCGAAGCTCGGGAGCCTAGAGCGACCCGCCCTGGTGGTGGCCGGGGCGAAGGACGTCCTCACCCCGCCGGACCTCAGCCGGGAGTTGCACGCGGGGATTCGCGGGGCGAGGCTCGTCGTTGTACCGGATACGGGGCACATGGTGTTCCTCGAGCGACGGAGGTTGTTCCGCGACAGCGTGCGGACGTTTCTGGCCGAGTTGGCCCCGCGGAGGTGAAGGGTGTTCCGGATGCCGGCGGAAGCGCAGTTGGTGGCGCTGCGGCTTCGGGTGCGCGATCGGGCGCGGGCGCTGGCCTTCTACCGGGACCTGCTGGGGCTTGAGGTGGTGGGCGAAGAGCCCTTGCGCCTCGCGCCTGCAAATGTGGGGTTTACGTTGGAGCTCGAAGTGGTCCCGCACGCCCCTCCGCACCCCCCAGGGGGCGTTGGGTTGTACCACTTCGCCCTGCTGCTACCCGACCGTGCCGCTCTGGCCGCGGTCGTGCATCGGCTGCTGGAGCGCGAATGGCCGTTGGAGGGCGCAAGCGACCACGGCGTGTCGGAGGCGTTTTACCTGAGCGACCCGGAGGGCAACGGCCTGGAGCTGTACCGGGACCGTCCCCGCGAGCTGTGGCCCCTGCGCGGCCAGGAGCTGCGGATGGTCACGCGAGGTTTGGACGTGGGGTCGGTGCTGCGGGAGGCCAAGGGGCCGCGGGGGCTGGACCCGCACACGCGCCTCGGACACGTGCACCTGTCGGTGGCCGACCTGGGAGCGGCCGAGCGATTCTACGCGGGGTGTCTCGGGCTGGAGGTCACCCAGCGGAGTTACCCCGGCGCCCTCTTTTTCGCCGCGGGCGGCTACCACCACCACGTGGGTACAAACGTGTGGGGGGGCACCCGCCGCCCGACACCGGAGGGGAGCACCGGCCTGGTGAGCTACGTTTGGTCCGTGCCGGAGGGTACTGTGGCCGCGCTGGCTAGGCACCTACGGTCTTCGGAGGTGCCGCACCGATTCGATCCCCCCGAGGTCCGTGCGACAGACCCCGCGGGGGTGGACGTGGTGGTGCGGGACGCCGCCTAAAGTTCTGTCGCCTCCCCGCGACCGGGCTGCGCCAGCGGCAGCTCCACGGTAAAACAGGCCCCACCCTCCGGTCGGTTGCGCACCCGGATGGAACCGCCGTGGTCCCGCACGATGCCGTACGAGAGCGAAAGCCCCAGACCCGTCCCCTCGCCCACCTTCTTCGTGGTGAAGAAGGGGTCGAACACCCGGCTCAGATGCTCCGGCGGGATGCCAGGTCCGGTGTCCGCGAACTCCACCACGGCCCGGTCGGCCACACGGGCGGTGGAGATCTCCAGTCGGCCTGGCTGTCCGCGCATGGCCTGCAGCGCGTTCCGGATGATGTTGAGGAACACCTGCTGGAGCTGAAGGGCGTTCCCAAGCACCACCAGGGGCTCGGGGTGCAGGCGGGTTTCGATGTGCACGCCTTCCCCCTCCGCCCCGGGGACCTGTAGGGTCTCGAGGACCACCGCGTTCACGTCCACAGGTTCCCGATCCACCAGCTGGGGCCGCGCGAAGGTCAGTAGGCTCTGTACGATCTGCCGGGCGCGGTCGGCTTCACGCACCACCACCCGGCAGTATTCCCGCAGGTCCTCCGGGATGGACGGGTCCGCTTCCAGCAGCTGGGCGTACCCCAGCACCGAGGTGAGGGGGTTGTTCAGCTCGTGGGCCACCCCGGCCACGAGCTCTCCCACCGCGGACAGTTTCTCGGCCTGGACCAGCCTGGCTTGGGCCTCCTGAAGAGCCCGGGTGCGCTCCTCCACGATGCGCTCCAGGTTCTGCTGGTAGGACTCTAGCTTGGCGCGCGCATCCCGCAACTCCGCCACCATGCGGTTGAACACCGCGGCCATCTCCGCGGTTTCGTCCCTTCGGCGGATTTGAACCTGCACATCCAAGCTCCCCTGGCGGACCCGGTCCATGCCGTCCCGCAGGGCTTCCAGGGAGCCCGTGACCGCCCGCGTCACCGCCGCCACGACCACGAACCCCACCAGCAGCGCGAACAGGGACGCCGCGGACAGCGTCTCAACGAACGACACCACCGACTCGTTCACGAGGTTCAAGTTCGCGAGCGCGCGGTCACGCTCCACCTCCAACAGGGGCCGCAAGGCTTCCAAGCGCTCCACCACCTGCGCGACCGCAGCCGCCGCCCCGCTGGGTTCAAGAGGCCGGCGCAGGAGCGCGTCCGCCCTGCGGGCGGCGTCGGCCAGCTCCGCAGATAGCGTCCTGGCCTCCGGGAGGGCCGCGAGGCGCTCCACCTCCGCCAGCAGCGACAGGTCTCGTTCAAGCGGCTGCGCCGGGGGAAGTAGGCGCGGGCCCACAGTGGCAACGAAGGCGGCGGCCGCGCGTTCGAAGAAGCGGGTCTCGAACTCGTGTGTCGCCAGGACCGCACGGTTCAGGTGGTTGGCCCGCTCGCTGTTGCGCGCCAGATCCCGGAGGAAGGCGGGAAGCCAGGTGGCCCGCTGAAGGGCTTCCAGTTGGGCGATCCCGGTCACCGCGGCGCCCCGGAACTGTTCCAGCTCGCCCTTCAGGAGCTCCCGGAGCTGCCCGTGGCTGGCCAGGAGGGGGGCGAGCCGGCTGGCCCGATCCGGGTGCGGGGCGGCAAGGAAGTTCGCCGCCGCAGCCTCGTACGCCGCCAGGGTGGCGTTCAAACGGTTCGCCAGCCCGTTGCGCTGCTCCGGCGGTAGACCCGAACTGTCCACCACCCGGTCCAGGTGGGCCGCCAGCACACGGGCCAGGACTTCGGATTCCACTTGCGCATCCGGGGAGCCGTGGAGGGACCGCTGCAGCAGGCGGAACAACCGCCGCTCCGCCAGGGCCCAGGAGGCCAGCACCTGAGCAGCAGTGCGGTTGGAGCGGTCCAGCCGCCTGGCCACCTGCGCGACCCACACGCTGGCGTAGGCCAGCGCCGACAGCAACAGCGCCAGGAGGAGGGTGACCGCCAGGTATCCCGCCAGGATCCTGTGGCCGATGCGCGAACGCACCTTAGGGGTATCTTCAGGGGACACCTGACGGTTGACAAGCGAGGAGGAGGCCGATGCGCTACCTGGACCTGAACTGCGACCTCGGGGAGTCGTACGGAGCCTTTCGCGTGGGGGAGGACGAGCGCGTCCTGGAGTTCGTGATCTCTGCGAACGTCGCCTGCGGGATGCACGGAGGGGACCCTGTGGTGATGAGGCGGACGGTCCGTCTGTGCAGAGAGAAGGGCGTGGCGGTGGGCGCTCACCCCGGTTACCCGGACCTGTGGGGGTTCGGCCGCCGGCCTCTCGCGCTCACAGCGGAGGAGGTGGCCGCGTTCGTGGTGGCGCAGGTGGGCGCTCTGGAGGCGGTGGCGCGGAGTGAGGGCGTGGCGTTGCAGCACGTGAAGCCCCACGGCGCGATGTACAACGTGGCCGCCCGCGACCGGGCGGTGGCGGAGGCGATCGCGGAGGCGGTGCGCAGCGCCTGGCCCGAGGCGATCCTGGTGGTCTTGAGCGGGTCGGAGAGCGAGCGGGCCGCCCGCGCCGCGGGCCTGCGGGTGGCTCGAGAGGCGTTCTGTGACCGTGCCTACCTGCGGGACGGGAGTCTGGTGCCCCGGGACCGACCCGGCGCGGTGGTGACCGACCCGCACGAGGTGGCCTCCCGGGCGGTGCGCCTGGCGTACGGTGAACCCATCCCCACCGCGGACGGGGGGGAGATCCAGGTGCAGGCCGACACGCTGTGCATCCACGGCGATACCCCTGGCGCCTGGGAGCTGGCCGCCGCGGTGCGAGCAGCTCTGGAGGAAGCGCACGTGCGCGTGCAGCCCATGGGAGCTTGGCTGTAGACATGCGGTGGCTGCGCGCAGTGGCCCTGGCCATCTCGGCGTTGGTGCTGGCAGGTGCGGGCGGCGCCCTGTACCTCGTGCGCCGGGCGTTCCCGCAGACCGAGGGCCTGGTGGAGGTGGAGGGCCTCCAGGCACCCGTGGAGGTGGTGCGGGACCGGTGGGGTGTCCCGCACATCTACGCCCGCACGGAGCACGATCTGTTCTTCGCCCAGGGCTATGTGCACGCCCAGGATCGGCTGTGGCAGATGGAGGTGAACCGCCGGACAGCGAGCGGGCGGCTGTCGGAGTGGTTCGGGGAGCGTACCCTTGCGACCGATCGGTTCCTGCGCACTCTGGGGCTGCGACGCGCCGCGGCCTTGGAGTGGGGCCTTCTGTCCGCGGACACCCGGATGGCCCTGCGGTCGTACGCGGCGGGGGTCAACGCCTTCCTGGGCCAAAACCGTGGCCGGCTGCCCCTGGAGTTCGTCTTGCTGCGCACCCGACCGGAGCCGTGGTCGCCCCTGGACAGCCTCGCCTTCGGGAAGCTGATGGCCTACGAGCTCGGGGGCAACTGGCAGACCGAGCTGCTGCGTGCACAGCTCGAGGCCCAGCTGGGACCGGAGGCGGTGGCGAGGTTACTGCCGCCGCCGCTCCCGGACACCCCTGCCATCCTGGGCGGGCGCTCGGGCGTCCGACGGAGCGGGCACGCGGCGGCCGCGGTGGTTGGGAGCAACAACTGGGTGTTGTCCGGACAGAAGACCGACACGGGGAAACCGTACCTTGCGAACGACCCGCACCTGCGCATCGGGTTCCCGTCCATCTGGTACACCATGCACCTGGTGGGTGGCCGCTACCGGGTGGTTGGCTTCACCTTCCCGGGGGTTCCCGGTGTCGTGATCGGGCACAATGGCGACGTCGCGTGGGGGGTCACGAACGCGAACCCGGACGTACAGGACCTGTTCGTGGAGCGGCTGCATCCGCAGAACCCCTCCCGTTACCTGTTCCGGGGCCGCTGGCGGCCGGTCAAGACGCGGGTGGAGGAGATCCGCGTGCGGGGTCGGCGCAGCCCGGAGCGCTGGGTCGTCCGCAGCACCCACCACGGGCCGATTCTGAACGACGTGGTGGAGGGGCTGCGGGAGGTCGTGGCACTCCGGTGGACCGCCCTGCTGCCGACCACCGTGGCCGAAGGGGTGCTGCGGTACAACCGCGCCCGCACCGTGCGCGAGTTTCTCGACGCCCTGCGGTACTTTCAAGTGCCCGCCCAGAACTTCGTCTTCGCGGACCGCGAGGGGAACATCGGCTACAAGCTCCCGGGCCGCATCCCTCTGCGGGCCCGCGGAGATGGCACGGCACCTGTCCCCGGCTGGACGGGCGAGTACGAGTGGGTGGGCTGGATCCCTTATGAGGCGCTGCCTTCCCTCTCAAACCCTCGGCAGGGTTGGATCGCCACGGCCAACAACCGCATCGTCCCCGACGACTTCCCCTACCACCTGGGCAGCGAGTGGTCAGAGGGGCTGCGGGCCAAACGGATCGTGCAGGTCCTACTCAGCCGCGACCGGTTCACCCTGGAGGACCTGCAACGGCTGCAGTACGACCACGTCTCGCTCGGCGCACAGCGGATCGCGCCGGTGCTGGCAAGCATCCCGGTGGCGGACCCGGACGTGCGGGCGCTGCAGGAGGAGTTGAGCCGCTGGGACGGGACGCTGTCCGTGGATAGCCGCCCGGCGGCGGTGTACGAGGCGTTCCTGGTGCGGGCGGCAGAGAGGCTGTTCCGGCCCAGGCTCGGCGACCAGCTTTGGGAGCGCTACGCGCGGCGTCCGTTCGCGATGGCCGCGCTGCTGTGGCTGTGGGACCGGCCCCAGGACCCCTGGTGGGGCCCGGGCGGCCGCGACCGGGCGGCGGCCGAAATTTTGCAGACCGCGGTGCGGGACCTGGAAGTCCGGCTGGGTCGGGACCGCAGTCGGTGGACCTGGGGAGCCCTGCACAAGGCGTGGTTCGCGCACCTGCTGGATCCCATCCCCGTTCTGGGGCGGCTGCTGGGGCTCGGACCCTTCCCCACCCCGGGGGACGGCTGGACCGTGAACCAGGCGGCCTATTCCTTGCTGAGGCCCTTCGACCAGACCGTGGTGGCCTCCATGCGGATGGTGGTGGACCTGCTGAACCCGGATCGTTCGGTGGCCGTGCACACCACGGGCCAGTCAGGCTTGATCGGCCACCCGCACCGCGCGGACTTGAGCCCCCTTTGGGTCGAGGGCCGCTACCACCCGCTGCTGTGGTCCCGGGAGGCGGTGGAGCACCACGCACGGGCGCGCCTGGAACTCCGGCCAGCTCGCTGATCGCGTCTTGACAGGCAGCGACGGAGGTTGTACGCTTCGGCTACCGAACGTTTGGTAGGTACACGTGAACCAGGTCGGGATCCGCCCCAAGCACGAGGAGCTGCTCAACGCCGCCATCCGCCTGTTCCGTCAGAAGGGCTACCACGACACGTCCATGCAGGACCTGGCGGAGGCCGTGGGAGTGCAGCGCGGCAGCCTGTACCACTACATCGAGGCCAAGGAAGACCTCCTGTGGGAGATCATGGAGCGATCCATCCGCCGGCTGCTGGACGCGGTGGAGCCCATCGCGCGGTCGGAGGCCCCGGCGTCGGAGAGGTTGCGGCAGGCCATCGCCGCGCACCTCTGTGTGGCTGCCTCCTCCCGGGACGAGCTCACCGTGCTGCACGTGGAGCTGAAGAGCCTCTCGCCGGCGCGGCGGGCGCGGATGCTTGAACTGCGGGACCGCTACGAAGGGCTGTTTCGCCGCATGGTGGAGGAGGGGGTCGCGACCGGCGAGTTCCGACCCATAGACCCCAAGACCGTTGGACTGGCCATCCTGGGCGCCTGCAACTGGTTCACCACGTGGTTCGACCCGCAAGGACCGCTGTCCCATCAGGACTTCGCCCGCGCGTTCGCGGGCCTCTTCTTGCAGGGGCTGGCGCGGACGCAGGACGCCTAGGGAGGTAGACGTGCCGACACCATGGGTACGCCGCGCCGCCGTCCTCGGGGCCGGCACGATGGGCTGCCAGATCGCCGCGCTGCTGGCCAACGCCGGAGTTCCGGTGCTGCTCCTGGACCTCCCGTCTCGCGACCTCACGGAGGAGGACCGCCGCCGGGAACTTTCGGCCGACCATCCAGAGGTCCGCAACCGCCTGAGCCGCGCGGGGCTGGAGCGGGCGCTTCGCATGCGCCCCGCGGCCTTCACCACACCCGAGCGCGCCCAGCTGGTCACCGTGGGGAACTTCGACGACGACCTGCCCCGCCTCGCGGACTGCCAATGGGTGGTGGAGGCGGTGGTGGAGGATCTTGCCGTCAAGCAGCAGCTGCTGGAGCGGGTCGAGCGGGTTTGGAAGCCGGGGGTGGTGGTGAGCACCAACACCAGCGGCCTGCCCATCCGGGACGTGGCCGCGGGGCGGTCTGCGGAGTTCCGCCGACACTTCCTGGGCACGCACTTCTTCAACCCGCCCCGGTATCTCCGGCTTCTGGAGGTCATCCCGCTCCCTGAGACCGACCCCGCGGTGCTGCGGTGGGTGGAGGACGTGGCCACCCGGGCGCTGGGGAAGGGCGTGGTGTTCTGCAAGGACACACCCAACTTCATCGCCAACCGCATCGCCACCTACGGCTTCCTGCGCACCGCCCACCTGATGGTGGAGGAAGGGCTCACCATCGAGGAGGTGGACGAGCTCACGGGCACGTTCCTCGGCCGACCGCGCAGCGCGACCTTCCGCACCGCGGATCTCGTAGGGCTGGATGTGCTCGCTCACGTGGCCCGGAACTCGTACGAGCGGCTTCCGCGCGACGAGGAGCGGGAGGTCTTCCGGTTGCCGGCGTTCATCCAGGCCATGCTGGAGCGGGGCTGGCTCGGGGACAAGGCAGGGGGCGGCTTCTACCGGCGGCAGGACGGTGAGGTCCTGACCCTGGACTGGCAGACCCTCCAGTACCGCCCGCGGCAGCGACCCCGCCTGCCGAGCGTCGAGGCGGTGCGGAACGTGGACGACTGGGCCCGGCGGGTCCGCGCGGTCCTCAGCGCCGGCGATCGCGCGGGCAGGTTCCTGTGGCGGGTGCTGTCCG
>VAPR01001100.1_pt1 | contig 14526 bp, 14 predicted proteins | sample 3380701 | NCBI WGS metagenome assembly VAPR01 (sample SAMN11536904, study PRJNA540576) | hot springs metagenome | isolation source: hot spring wet sediment | place: Spain: Lobios | collected 2014-01 | reverse complement strand
TGCCCTCTACGCGGTCGCCCGCCACCACGTCCGGCACGATTCCCTTCTGGTGAATGTCACGACGTTTGGGGGTCAGATACTTCGCAGTGGTGATGGTGGCACCACGGCCGCCCGGAAGGTCCACCACGGACGTGATCACGCCTTTCCCAAAGGTCCGCTGGCCTACCAAGGTTCCCACCCCCGTGTCCTGGAGGGCTCCTGCCACGATCTCCGCACAGGAGGCGGTCCCCTCGTTCACCAGCCCTACCAAAGGACCGCGGTACTTCTCCCGCGGTGTGGCGTATACGGTGCGGGTGCGGCCATCGCGGTCCACCTCGTACACGATGGGCCCTGTGGGCACGAACCAGTCCGCCACCCGAGTGCACTGGTCCACAAGCCCCCCGGGGTTAAAACGCAGGTCTAACACGAGGCCGCGTGCTCCCTGCGCCTGCGCCCGGCGCAAGGCAGCGGAGAACCGCTCTGCGGTGTCCTGGTTGAAGGCGAGAATCCGCACGTAAGCTGCCCCCGCCCGCCGGACCAGTTCGCGCTCCGGGTCTGTGAGCGACTCTTCTCCTTGGACGCTAACCACCTCGATCCGTTGTCTGGTGATGGCGACCTCGAAACTCGTCTGCCCACGTTGGATCCGCAGTCGGACCACGGTCCCCTGCGGCCCTCGGATGCGCGCCACCGCCTCCTCGATGGGCATGTCCCGGGTGGCAACCCCGTCCACGTGCGTGATCCAGTCTCCCGCCCGCAGCCCTGCGCGGGCCGCAGGTGTGTCAGGGATGGGAGCAACCACCAACAGGCGCGTGTCCTTCTTCTCGATGAAAATCCCCACGCCGAAGAAGTAGCCGCGGAAGTCCTCGCGGAAGCGCCGGTACCCTTGCTGGTCAAAGAAAGCCGTGTAAGGGTCTCCGAGAGCTTGCAGCATGCCCCGCGCAGCCCCGTCGTACAGCTTCTCCCAGTCCAGGTTGCGGTTCAAATGATGGCGCTGGAGCTGGTCCGCCAAGACCTGCAACATCCGTTGGCCCTCAGAGCGACGATCCGCGGCCGATGCCTGCCGCGCGCCCAAGGCGTAGCCTGCAGAGAACACCAAGGCCAGCACCGCCACCGCCGCCAACACGCCAACGCCTGAGTTGCGCCGCATCCTTCCACCTCAAACCAAAGCCACTAGTTGTTCCCCAGCGGATCCACCGGCCGGCCGTCTTTCCGGATCTCGAAGTGCAGGTGCGGCCCGGTGCTGTATCCTGTGCTCCCCACGCGGCCGATCACCTGCCCAGCTTGTACCCGTTGACCCACCGCGACCCCGATGGAGGACAGGTGGCCGTACAAAGTGGTGAAACCGCCGTGGTCCAGTATGACCAGTTTACCGTACCCACCGAACCACCCAGCAAACAACACCGTGCCCGAAGCTGCAGCCCGCACCGGCGTACCCCACGGGGCCGCGATGTCCACTCCGTTGTGCATACGGATCACGCCGAAGACGGGGTGTCGGCGCAACCCGAACCCGGAGGTGAGCAGGCCCCGGGCGGGCCACGGTAGGCCACTCCGCAGCCGCAGGGCAGGTCCGCCCGCGCCGGGGGGAGAAGCCAGGCGCTGGATCAGCGCTTCCAAGCGGTGAGACTCCTCTTCCAGCTCGGCGACCAAACGTTCGTAGAAAACCCGCTCCCGTTGCACACGCTCAAGCAGCGCCCGCTTGCGAAACTCTTCCGCAGCCAGGGTGCGGCGTCGCTCCACCACCTTCAGTCTGAGCTCCTCCACCTCCGCCTGCTCCTCCAACAGCCGGTCCCGCAGCTGCTCCCACCGCCGCCGCTGCTGTGCGGTGCGCTCAATGAGCGCCACGTCCTCCCGCACGATGCGGCCAAGAAAATCCAATCGGGTTACGAGCTCCGCGAAGTCGGTGGTAGCCAGCAGCACGTCCACGTAGGAGGCCCGGCCCCAGCGGTGGATGGCCCGTAACCGCACCGCCAGCTGGCGCTGCAGCGCTTCCAGCTGTTCCCGCGCCTGCTTCTCCTCCGCGCGGCTTGCAGCTTCCCGCGCCCGCAGTGCCCGTAAACGCCGCTCCAGGGTCCGTAGCTCCACCTCCGCCCGCTCCCGGGCCTCCTCGATCTGTTGCAGCGCCCCGAGCAGGCTGCGCTCGCTTTGTCGTGCTTCCCGCAGCTCTTGCCGCGTGCGGTTTAGCTGGTCTCGGACCTGTCTCAGGTCCCGACGGCGGTCCTGCAGGAAGCTGCCCCCCACCGCGGGCGCTGCCACAAGAAGCAGTATGGCGACCAGGGCGAGGGTTCGGATGCTCATCGTCGCACGTACCGCGCCACCGACGTCGCGCTCCCTGCAAGGCCCACCACCACGCCGGCCCCTAGGACCACACCCAGCAGCGGCAAGGCGACCTGCTCCCAGGGCACGAGAGGGAGGAAAGGCCAGGTCCTTGTCATGCGGGCTACAGCTCCCGCGTATCCTCCGAGAATCAGCCCGCTGGCCACTAGCCCACCGACCAGCCCGTGCAGAACGCCCTCCACCAGGAACGGTCGGCGGATGAAGGAGGCCGTGGCTCCCACTAACCGCATGATCTCGATCTCCCGCCGCCGGGCCAGGATGGTTAGACGCAGGGCGTTGTAGTTGACGATCCCCGCCACCCCAGCCAGGCCCACAGCAATGCCCAGACCCCCCAAGCGTACTAGTCTTGTGGCTTCCAGCACCCGGTGTGCCACGTCCGCCCCGTACGTCACGTCCACCACGCCCGGCACCTGCCGCACAGCCCGCGCTAGGCGTGGCAGGTCTGCGGCGCGGTGCAGGTGAACCTCTAAGGTGTCCGGGAGGGGATTGTTGGTTAACGCGTCCTGTAGGTTCACACCCCCCAGGACGCGCTCCAGGCGACGTATAGCCTCCTCACGAGATACGAACCGTACTTCCCGCACGCCCGCCAGCGAGCGCGCCCGTTGTTGCACGGTGTAGCGCTGTTGGGGCTCGAGGCCTTCCTGTAAGTACGCCACCACCACCAGCTGTGACTCCACCGCGTCCGCGAGCGCCCGCAGGTTCCAAAGGGCGAGCAGTGCGGCCGCCAGCGCCGACAGCGCCACGGCCGTGGTGCTTACCGCAGCCACGGTCATGGAGCCGTTGCGCCGGAACCCGAGCCATCCCTCCCGCAGACCGTCGCTCCACGTGCTCCACCACGCCTTCCAACGCCCACGCGGTACCGATGGAGGCGAGGCTGAGGGTAAGCGGTCAGGAAAGCGCACTCGGCTTCGCATATCGGCCCTGCACTTCATCCCGCACGATGCGACCGTCGTTCATCTCCACCACCCGACGGCGCAGAACGTCCACCACGGTCCTGTTGTGGGTGGCCATAACCACCGTCGTGCCCCGCAGGTTGATCCGGGACAGCAACGTGACGATCTCCCAGGAGGTGTCCGGGTCCAAGTTGCCCGTGGGCTCGTCCGCCAACAAAATCCGCGGACGGTTGGCAATGGCACGAGCGATACTGACCCGCTGCTGCTCGCCGCCGGAAAGCTCGTGGGGGAACGCCTCCGCGCGGTCCGCCAGTCCCACCCGCTCAAGGCTTTCCAGAACGCGTCCCCGCACCCACTCCGGCGGGGTCCCTACGGCGCGGAGCGCAAAGGCCACGTTTTCATATACCGTTCGGTCCGGGAGGAGTTTGAAGTCCTGGAACACCACCCCCAACTGTCGCCTGAGATGAGGCACCGCGCTGGAGCGCAGCCGGTGCACTTCAAAACCCGCTACATGCACTCTCCCGCGGGTGGGGACCTCCTCCCGGTACAGCAGGCGTAGAAGCGTAGACTTTCCCGTCCCGGTGGGGCCCACGACGAACACGAACTCCCCTTCCTCGATGGAAAGGCACAGGTCACGGAGGGCCACGCGGCCGTTCGGGTAAACCTTGCTGACGCCCTCAAGCTCGATCAACGCCACGTTCCAGCTCCAACGGAATGCTGCGAGCGCTCTAGGGGTTTACTGTTCCCTAGACAAGAGGCGAATCCTTCCTAGCCGCTAGGCTTCTCAGCGCGGTAGCAGGTTCTGGAGCGGCCACCCCTCCAGAGTCGCCCGCAGCGACTCGTGGGTCAGGTCCATCTGCAGCGGAGTTATGGAGACGAATCCAGAGGCCAAAGCGTGGCTATCCGTGTCGGGCTCTTCCGCCTCGGCCGCGGTCCGCTCGCCTACAAGCCAGTAGTAAGGCCGGCCCCGTGGGTCCGTGCGCCGCTCGAGCCGGCTGCGGTATCGCCGGCTACTTTGCCGGGTCACGCGGATCCCCCGAAGACGGCTGGCCTCAAGGTTGGGCACGTTTACGTTTAGCAGTGCGTCTGGGGGCATGCCGCGGCGGTAGACCTCCTGTGCCAAGGCCGCGGCCAAGGTGGCGGCCACCTCGTAGCGGGCTTCCCGTTCCGCGTCCACGGACACCGCGATGGCGGGAATCCCCAGGATGGCCGCCTCCATGGCGCCGGACACTGTACCCGAGTACGTGAGGTCGTGCCCGATGTTTGGCCCGAGGTTCACGCCGGAAAGCACCACGTCGGGCCGCCTGTCCAGCAACCCATACACAGCCAGCAACACGCAGTCTGCGGGTGTGCCGTTGGCAGCCCAAGCCGCAGCACGGCAACCAGGGATGCGCGCGGGGAACACGCGCAGGGGCTTGTGAAGGGTGATGGCGTGGCCGCTGGCGGAGCGATCGTGGTGGGGCGCTACCACCGCCACCTCCCCGATACGCTCACACGCCTGCACCAGGGCGCGGAGCCCTTCTGCTTCGATCCCGTCGTCGTTGGTGACGAGGATGCGCACCGGGGGCTATCCTGCCGACACGGACTGCCGCACCCACCGCTCGTATGCAGCCGCGGCGCCGTGCACCGGCAGGGCAACCACCTCCGGGACCTGGTAGCTGTGGAGGCTTAGCACTCGGTCCCGCACAGCGTTGAACTGCTCGGGGACCGTCTTCACCAACAGGAGGATCTCCTGCGCCTCCTCCACCGCTCCCTCCCACCAGTACACGGATCGCAGCCCGGGGAGGATGTTTACGCAGGCTGCCAAGCGCTCCTCCACCAGCGCCCGCGCGATGCGGTGGGCTTCCTCCAAGCTGGGAACGGTGACCAAGCAGACCAGCATCGCTCGGTGGGGCCGGTTAGTCCTGGTCCCTCCACCAGTCCGGAGACACGTCCCGAGGACTCTTAAATACCCGCACCGTGGGTCGGGACGGTACCCCGGCCTTCTCCCGCGCTACCCGGGACCGCAGCTGCTCGTATTCCCGCAGGTCCGTGAGCACCTTGATGGTGTTCCACACGGCCTCCTCTAGCTGAGGGCGGCCTGTCTTCACAACCCGAAGGAGCGGCTCGATCACGCTCTTGTCGTGGAGCTTCCCCAGCAACCGGATGGCCAGACGCTGGACTTCCACGTCCTCGTCTTCTAAGAGTTTTAGCACCGTATCCTTCGCCTTGGCTCCCTCTACCTCGAACAGGGCCCGTAGGGCAAACTTACGGACCTTGCTGCTTCCACCCTCCACCGCCGCGCGCAGGACGTCGAGGGCACCTGGGTCTGCGGCCAGCTTCCGGAACGCGGTGGCGAGCTCCCTGGGAAGGTGCACGTCCCGGTCGCCAGAGGGCGCCTCCAGTACTCCTCGTTCCTCAAGACGCGGCAGGGTGTTCACCACCGCCTCCTGCAACCGGGGCTCGGTGAGGAACAGCCGGACCAGAGGCTCTACCACACGCTCGTCCCCTAGCTTTCCCAGCAAGTCCACGGCATAGGCGCGCACGTGGAAGCTCTCGTCCTGCAAGGCTTGCAGCAGGGGTTCTACGGCCCTGCTCTTGATGTCCAGAATGATGCGGATGACCTGGTTGTGAACCCGTCGGCGCTGCGTGCGGTCCTTGAAGATATCCAAGAGAGGACGCACTGCGGGTGCTCCGATTCGCACCAAGGCCTGGCTTGCCGCGGTCTGCAGACCTCGCTCCCGGCGCCCCAGGACCCGGATCAGCCCGTCCACAGCCCCCGCATCCCCCGCCTGCTGCGCCTGTGCCACCGCCTCCTGAACCACCTGCTCCGAACGGTCCCCCAAGGCGAACCGAATGCCCTCCAGCGCCCGCACGTCCCGTACCCGCAGGCGCCCCAGGGCATGCACCGCGCTCTTGCGCACGTACTCGTCCGGGTCGTCCAGGATCCGGCTCAGCGCGTCGATCGCCTCAGCCACCACGGGCGCCGGCACCTCAGGGGCTTCCAGCTTACCCAGAGCCAAAGCCGCGTCGCTGCGTGCCGTAGCGTCTGGGCTGCGAAGCCGCTCTTTTGCCTGTTGCAGGACCTGCTCCCAGTTCTCCTTTGCCATCCCAAAACGCTCCTACGTTTAGATACCCGTTTGCCGTACACGCCCGTTTCCTTACCGGGCGTCTTTTCCCTGCTTCAAACTTGGATATGGGGGAGATTGCCCCTGCTATTGTCCCACACCTACGCCCAGCTGGCAAACGGACCGTTGTCGATTCTGGCCCCGGGGCTTATACTGGAGCCCGAACGGACGATCGCAACATGACGGCGGTGTCTCGCACCTCTGGAAAAAGGCGTGTACCGCGGTTTGCGAACCCCGCGGAGGAAGCGTTTGCTAGGATCCTGGATTTTTACGGGGTCCGGTGGGAGTACGAACCCCGGTCCTTTGTCCTCCGCTGGGACCGGGACGGCCGTCCCCTGGAGCAGTTCACCCCGGATTTTTACCTGCCCGAGTTTGATCTGTACATCGAACTGACCACGCTCAAGCAGGCCCTTGTTCACCGGAAAAACCGCAAAGTCCGCCGCCTCCGCCAGCTGTACCCGGAGGTGCGGATTCAGGTGTTCTACGGCCGGGACGTGCGTCGGCTTTTGGCCAAGTATGGCCTCGCCGGTTCCACCAGCTAGCCATGGGGCTTCACGAGGACATCGCCGAAGTGCTGTTCGACGAAGCAACCATCCGTGAGCGGGTTCGCCAGCTGGCTGCAGAGCTCGATCGCGACTATGGGGGCCGGGAGCCTGTCCTTGTCGGGATGCTGCGCGGCTCCGTGTACTTCCTCGTGGATCTAAGCCGAGCCCTTCGGATCCCGCATCAGGTGGACTTCATGTCCATCGCCGGCTATGGAACCCGCCATGCGGCCACGGGAGCCGTCCGGCTCCTGAAAGACCTGGACGAGGACGTCACGGATCGGCACGTGGTCCTCGTGGAGGATGTGGTGGACACAGGGCTTACCGCCTCGTATCTGGTTCGGCTCCTGCGCGCCCGCAGGCCTGCAAGCCTCGCCATCTGCACCTTCCTGGACAAGCGGGCCCGCCGCATCGCCCTGAACCTGCCTTTGGCGTACGTGGGCTTTGAGGCACCGGACCGCTTCTTGGTGGGCTACGGGCTAGACTATCACCAGCGCTACCGGAACCTGCCGTACATCGGGGTCTTACGGGAGGAGATCTTCCAGCAAGGTCCGCCCTAACCCGCGCTCATTCCGCTGGCACCCACCGGCTCCCGCCGTTTCTCGAACACCACCTTGCCGTCCCGGACGTCCGCCACCACGTGGTCCCCCTGGCGGAACCGGCCCCGTAGCAGCTCGTCTGAAAGCGGGTCTTCCACCAACCGCTGGATAGCCCGCCGCAGCGGTCGTGCCCCGTACTGCGGATCAAACCCTTCCTGCACCAGCAGCTCGCACAACGCCTTGGTAAACTCGATCTCCATACCCTGGCCCCGCAGCTCCCGGCGCACCCGCTCCAGCAGGATCCCCACGATGGCGTGCATCTGCTCCCGGGTAAGGGGCCGGAATACAATGATCTCGTCGATCCTGTTCAGAAACTCCGGCCGGAAGGTGCGCTTGAGCTCCTCCATGACCAAGTTCCGCATGCGCTCATACACCCGCTGCTGCTCTGCCCGCTCGTCCGTGGTGGCCCGGAAACCGAGCACAGGGGCGTCGCGCTCGATCTGGGGTGCTCCCACGTTGCTGGTCATGATGAGTACGGTGTTCTTGAAGTCCACGGTCCGGCCCTGAGCGTCCGTAAGGCGGCCATCGTCGAGGATCTGCAGCAAGACGTTGAAGATCTCCGGGTGCGCCTTTTCGATCTCGTCTAAAAGGACCACGGAGTACGGCCTTCGCCGGACCTGCTCCGTCAGCTGTCCACCCTCTTCATAGCCCACGTAACCGGGCGGCGCGCCTACCAGCCGGGAGACCGTGTGCCGCTCGCTGTACTCCGACATGTCGATGCGGATCAGGGCATTCTCGTCCCCGAACAGGAACTCGGCCAGGGCTCGGGCCAGTTCCGTCTTGCCCACGCCTGTGGGTCCAAGAAAGATGAACGACCCCACGGGCCGCTTGGGATCTTTGAGGCCCGCCCGAGCGCGGCGCACAGCCCGGGACACGGCCGCCACGGCCTCCTCTTGCCCCACGATCCGCTCGTGCAGCTTCTCCTCCATCTTGAGCAGCTTCTCCGTTTCCTCCTGAACAAGCTTGGTCACCGGGATCCCGGTCCAACTGGACACGATTTCCGCGATATCGTCCTCCGTCACCACCGTAAGGTCCTTGCCCCGTGGGCCTCGGCGGCTGGCCTCCAGCTCCTCCAGCTTTTGTCGGAGAGCCTTCTCCCGGTCCCGCAACTGCGCCGCGCGCTCGAAGTCTTGGTTCTTGATGGCCTCCTCCTTCTCTCGCCGCGTCTTCTCCACCCGTTCCATCGCCTGGCGCACCTCGCTGGGGAGGAAGGAGGCTTGCAGCCGGATCCGGCTGGCTGCCTCGTCCATGAGGTCGATGGCCTTGTCCGGAAGGAACCGGTCCGTGATGTACTTCTCTGCCAGGGTGGCTGCGGCAACTAGGGCGCCATCGCTGATCCGCACTCCGTGGTGCGCTTCGTAACGTTCCCGCAACCCACGAAGGATCTCCACGGTCTGCTCCACGGTGGGCTCGGACACCAAGATGGGTGCAAAACGCCGCTCCAAGGCCGCGTCCCGCTCGATGTACTTGCGGAACTCGTCCAGGGTCGTGGCCCCGATGCACTGCAACTCCCCGCGGGCCAGAGCCGGTTTGAGGATGTTGCTGGCGTCGATGGCCCCCTCCGCGGCCCCAGCTCCTACCAAGGTGTGGAGCTCGTCCACGAAGAGAACGACCTCGCCCTGGGCTTTGCGGATCTCATCCATCACCTTCTTCATCCGCTCCTCGAACTCGCCCCGGTACTTGGTTCCGGCCACCAAGGCGGCGAGGTCTAGCTGCACTACCCGCTTGCCCCGCAAGCTCTCGGGCACATCCCCGCGGACGATGCGCTGGGCAAGGCCTTCCACGATGGCGGTCTTACCCACCCCCGGTTCACCGATAAGGGCGGGGTTGTTCTTGGTCCGGCGGCTGAGGATCTGAATTACCCTCTCGATCTCCCGCTCGCGGCCGATCACAGGGTCCAACTTGCCCTCCCGGGCCATCTTGGTTAGGTCCCGGCCGAACTCGTCTAGGGTCGGTGTCTTGCTGGAAGGTCTGGTGTACGTGGACGACCCCTCCTCCCCAAGCAGATAAATAACCTGGGCACGTACCCGCTCCAGGTCCGCCCCCATAGCTTCGAGCACTCGCGCGGCCACGCCCTCGCCTTCTCGGATCAGCCCCAACAATAGGTGCTCCGTGCCGATGTAGTTGTGGCCGAGCCGTCGAGCCTCGTCCAGGGCCAGCTCCAGCACCCTTTTCGCGCGCGGGGTGAAAGCCACTTCTTCGTACGGGGTGCGGTCTCCGCGACCAATAGCACTCTCAATCTCCGCCCGGATCCGCTCCGGGGAGATGTTTAGGCTTTCCAGGACCTTGCTGGCCACCCCTTCTCCCTCTCGGACGATCCCGAGGAGGAGGTGCTCGGTGCCCACCGCGCTGTGGTTCAGGCGCTTGGCCTCGTCCTGCGCCCAGACGATTACCCGCCGCGCGCGCTCTGTGAAGCGTTCAAACATCGGCATCCGTAGCCCCCTACCTCATCCTCCTGTCGAAGCCGACTCGGATCAACCTCTCCATTGGATCCTTTCGCAGCCACTAGGCCCCACTCCTCCAACTTCCCTCCCGCCTGCAACGAACAGCTGACTTCGCCCGCTTCCAGCTCAACGTCTTCCCTTCTCCTTCCATTCCCTGTATAAAGTTCCTTCGCCTATGCCGCCGCCACCCATTGAGTCCCCGGGCGTACAGAAAGCAAGAACCGCCGGCGGTCCGGCGGCTCGTCCCACGGGCCGCGAGGCAGTGGGTGCGCTAGGCACCCAAGCTCACCACCTGCAGCCGTAGAACGCCCGCGGGCACCTGCACCTCCACCACCTCACCGGGTCGACGGCCCAACAGGGCCCGCCCCACCGGCGACTCGTTGGAGATGCGAGCCTGCAACGGGTCCGCCTCCGCCGAACCCACGATCCAGTATTCAGTTTCCTCGCCGGTCCCAAGGTCCCGCACCCGCACCAAGGACCCGATGGTCACCTCGCCCGCTTGCCCGTTGCCTTGGATGACCCGGGCGTTCCGCAACATCTGCTCCAGGACCAAGATCCGGCCCTCCACGAACGCCTGCTCGTTCTTCGCATCCTCGTATTCAGAGTTCTCGCTCAAATCGCCGAAGAGCTTGGCCTGTTTAATGCGCTCGGCCACCTCCTTGCGCTTGGTGGTCTTCAGGTACTCAAGCTCCTCTTCAAGCCGCCGGAGCCCGTCGGGCGTGAGAAACATCTCCTTTTCCGTCATGGTCCCTCCCTGCGTCAACGCCGGACTCACGAAGGGCGCATGTGCAAGAACCGTGCCAGGGAAAACAAAACACCGTGGGCTATACCCACAGCGTCGCGCCCTCCTTTTTTGCTTATTATACGCAAGCGCTTGGGTTGGTTCAAACCACTCTGGCCCTAGCCCGCTGGCGGATCCGTTCGATTTCCACGTCGTCGATGGCCCGCTCGAACCGCCGAAATCCGGAAAGGCGGAACCCGTGCTTGCGGGCGATGCGAGCCATCTCTTCCACCCGTTCCAAGCTGACCTCCGCCCCAAGGGTGTACGACTCGTAGCGACCCTCCAGCGCCAGGAGGATGGTCTCCGCCATGCACGCCTCCGAGGTCCGTGGCGGGAAACCGAAGTCGAAGCCGAAGTCCACCTCGCCCGGCACTTCGATGACCCCGCCGTCGATCACCAGTACGTCGTCCCTCTGTGCGTACACCTCCCGGGACACGTTCCGCGGCCGGGCCACGTCGCACACCACGGCACCAGGTTTCAAATCCTGCGGCTCCACCAGCACCGTGGTGGCGCTGCTCACCGTTAGGACCATGTCCGCGTCGCGAACAGCCCGCCGCACGTCGTCCGTGATCCGAACCACGCAGCCCGCTTCGGCTTGCACCTGCTCCCGCAGCCGCTCCAACCGCTCCCAGCCCCGGGCCACCAGAACAAGTTCACCCACGGAACGGGCCAGCAGACGGGAGCAGGCGGCACCGATGGCACCGGTAGCCCCTACCACCGCGGCCTGGGCCGCTTTCGGCTCGATCCCCAACCGCTGTGCAGCCAGCAACGTGCCTTCCACCGCGGTGGCTGCGGTGTAGGAGTTCCCCGTGGTTACAGGGATGGGTGACCTGCGGGCTACGGTAACCCCCCGGTCCCCCACGATCTTGGTGAAGGCTCCCAGTCCAAGGATCCGTGCACCCAGCCGATGCGCCATCTCCGCGCAGCGTACTAGCCGTCGGTAGACGAACTCTGGAGGTGCGGCGAACAGCATACGGGGCGTCATGGGGAGCCCGATGAACCACCCCTCCGCCTGAGCGCCTGTGAGGGAGCGGATGCCGGTGATGTGGGACACTACTAAGGGCGGTACCCAACGGAAAGTAGCCTCCACCCACCGGGCCGGGAGGCGGCGTACGAATCCAAACTTGCGGGCGAAGTCCTCCACCTGGAGGGGGTGGATCACGAACGCGAAGCGCCCCACGGCTCCCTCCGCCCTACCTCATGCGCTTCGTACAGGGCCCGTAGCTCAGGGTCTCGAGGCGAATTCAACCACTGCACTCGTGGCTCGAAGCCCAACCGGTGCATCCATTCCACGTACATCTGTGGAGGGATGCGCTCTGGGCTTTCCTGCGACAGCGCCACCACCAGCGCTTCGAACACGTTGGTGCCCAGCGACCGGCCTTCGATCTCCGGTGTCACCGTCACCAAAAGCGCCACCCCACGGCGGCGGAGCTCCTCCACGTCCTGGCGGGTGAGGGTCTGGCTCAGGACGACCTTGTCCTGCAGGTCCTGGGGCATGTAGCGCCGGATGAAGTGGAAGTCGCCACATACCACCTGCGCCCACCGGAAGTACCTTCCGTAGCGAGGCTTTGTCTGCTCTTGCCGCAGGCCGGTGGGATACAGCCAGCCGATGGGCATCCGCGCCAGGACCGGAAGCAGCAGCGCGGCCAGGATCTCTACGCTGCGCAAAGACCGCAGAGGGATGGGCAGGCCTAGGGCAAACAGGAAGTCCCCGTACACCACCTCCGCTCCCGCGCGGGCCAGAGCTTCCGCCATGCCAAACCGATCCACGGAGCTCACCTGCAGCACTCGGCGGCCTCCCAAGGCGTAGCCCACGCGCTCGGGCAAAAAACGGGTCACCACGTACGGCTCCCACGCGTCCTTGAGTCCACTCCCGTCCACCACCGGCGTGCGGCGCACACGGCGAGCCGCCCGAAGCGCATCCCGAACCCAGTATCGCCGACGCCCTGCACGCAGGACCAGGTCCAGCCCGCCCAAGCCGATGGCGTCCACGCGGCCGTCCAGAGCTTCCAAGACCTGCTGGTACCGCCGCAGATCTCCGTCCGTGCCCACCCGCTCCAATCGCACCGACTCACCCAAAAGCTCCAGGTCTATGCGGAAGTCCCGTCGGGAGGACCCTAAGCTCACACTCACCACGTGCTTCACAACGGATCCAATGTACCACGCGCCAGGTACGGGCCTTCCACCGTTACCTTGCTTCCCCGCGGCGATTCCGCAAGAACAAAATCCTTAGCCCGTCCAGGGTGAGTAGAGGATCATAGTGGTGGATGCAGGTCAGCTCCTGAACCAGCAGCCGCGCCCACCCCCCCGTGGCGATGACCTTGGCGGGCTCACCCAGCTCCCCCTGGATACGGCGGACGATCTCTTCCACCTGTCCCACGAACCCGTAAAACACGCCCGCCTGCATGGCAGCCACCGTGGACCGCCCGATGGCAGTCTTAGGCTTCTCGAGGTCGATGCGGGGTAGCTGCGCGGTGTGCTCCGCGAGCGCGTCTAGGGAGATACCAATGCCAGGTGCGATGGCCCCTCCGAGGAAATCCCCCTCCCGGGAGACCGCAGTGAAGGTGGTGGCCGTTCCAAAATCGCACACGATGCTGGGTCCTCCGTACTTGGCGAAAGCAGCCACGGCGTTGCAGATCCGGTCGGCTCCTACTTCTCGAGGGTTCTCGTACAGGATGCGCATTCCGGTACGCACCCCCGGCCCTACCACGAGAGGTTGTGTCTTGAAGTACCGCTCACACAGCCGCTCCATGGTATCTACAAGGGGGGGCACCACCGAGGAAACCGCCACGTCCCGCACGTCGGTCAACGATAGACCGTGGTGCGCGAACAGTTCTGCAAACAGAATTCCGTACTCGTCCTCGGTCTTCTCCCAGTCTGTGGACACCCGCCAGTGGACCCGGGGAGCGCCGTCCCGTTCAGGTTCAGGGTAGACGGCCAGCTTGATCTGGGTGTTGTTGACGTTTATGGCCAGCAACAAGGCTTCTCCTCCTATCCCTCCACCAGACGGGCGGCCCGCAGCGCGCGGACCGTAGGGACCGCTACCAGCACCGCCAAGACCGCCTCAGGCAGGCCGTGGGTGACCCCCACCAGGACTGCGGCACCCACCGGCAGCTTGAACAGCAGCACGATCAAAGACAGTACGCCCACGGTGTTGGTGAGGGTACCAGCCACCGCCGCCGCAGCTACGGGAGCCAGCTCACCCCGCAAGACTACCCATGCGGTTCCTGCCAACGCCGCGGCTACACTTGGAGGAAGCCATGGGTGGGCCAGGGCGGCGACCACCACGGCGTGGTACGCGTTCGCCACAGCGTTGCGCGACACCTCCCCTGAGGCGTAGGAAGCCTCGAAGGCTACAGCACCGGGACCGAGGGCTACATACGCGGCAGCCCCCACGGCCAGTGCCGCCACTGTACGGGAAGCCCTTCGGCCCAGCAAGGTGAAGGTGTAGTACGCCACGACACCAATCAGGATCCGTGGTCCGAAGGCGATCAAGGGGTGCTTGAAGAACGGCAAAGTCGCGCGGGTGAAGCTGAAGAAGCCAAACACCGCACCCACCAGTGCGCCCGCTAGAGGCCCACGGGTGATCCCTGCTAGGATGGCGGGCACGTGAAGCGTGGTGGCAGCACCGGCGGGGGTAGGCGCGGGGACGAAACCTAGCCCGGGGAAGGAGGCCAGCAAAGCGGTTACACCGCCAAGGACTCCAACCAGGGTGACATGGGAAGCGTCCAGGCGTAAGCCCCTTCGAGGAGAGGCTTGCGGAGAGAACTGCATCGTGCACCTCCGTTCCAGTCTGGTGCGATCCAGTACCGGACGGACCGAACAGGGTCCGGTTCGCCGGGTCCGG
>VAPR01001097.1_pt1 | contig 14592 bp, 12 predicted proteins | sample 3380701 | NCBI WGS metagenome assembly VAPR01 (sample SAMN11536904, study PRJNA540576) | hot springs metagenome | isolation source: hot spring wet sediment | place: Spain: Lobios | collected 2014-01 | reverse complement strand
ACCACTCCAGATGCGGATCAATGATGGCGATCGGAGCGCGCATCGCCGTGCGCTCGGGCGCGATGAGCATGGCGTTGGAGCCACGATCCCCGCGTTCGAGATCACTCTGGAGCCGTCCCCACAAGCGCCGCAGCTCAGGCGAAAGACCTTGAGGCGGGTCAGGCACAACCCCCACGCGGCGCAGATCGGCCAGCGCTTCGCCCATCGGCCAACCAAAGAGGATGAATCGCCCCAGAGCGACGACGTGCCAGGGCTGAATCTCCGGCGCCCAAGCCGGCACTTTCTCCGGATGTTCCCTCATGTACGCCTTCACGCCTTCGATGAAGGCCTCGATCACGGCGCGCGCCTTCGGGCTGAGGCGATGATAATTCCGCCGACTCACCTCGGCGTGTCGCCAGAGGCGTTGGACGTAATCCTGACGGAAGAATGCGGGACCGAAAACTTCAGCCATCGTCCCTGTGGCGCGGCGATAGTTCTTGAGCAGCTCCTCGAGCCGATCCTCCGCTTGCGCATATCCGACGGCGTAAGCCGCTGCCTCCAGGTCCGCGGCGAAGACGTGCGGGACGCCGAACTCATCCCGATAGATGATGGCCGTCGCCAACCCGGTGTGGCCGGCGCTCCGCGGGATCACAGGGCTTCCCACAAGCAGCGCGAGGCCGATCCAGAGAAGGGCATGTGGCTTCCATCGAGAGCTCGCCATACGGTCAATACCCCACCGGTCGTCCATCCATGCGTGGGTCGGAAGCCCCCAGGCGCATGCCCGTCTCCGGCTCGATCATGATCGCCTGCACATCGCCCATGTAGCGCGGTCTCTCGGCGAAGGTGTGCCCGCGCGCGCGCAGCGCCTCCATCGTGTCTCGGGAGAGGCCGAACGGTTCATGGACGATCTGATCCGGCATCCATTGATGATGAATGCGCGGCATCGCGATGGCTTGCTGAAGATTCATCCCGAAATCAATGACGTTGAGGATGACCTGCAAGACCGTGTTGATGATCGTCGGCCCTCCCGGGCTGCCGAGGGCGAAATAGGGCTTCCCGTCCCTGAGCACGATGGTCGGCGTCATGGCCGAGAGCGGACGCTTGCGCGGTCCGATCTGATTGGCCTCGCTCTGAAGGAGTCCGAACATGTTCGGCACGCCCGGCTTGCTCGTGAAGTCGTCCATCTCGTTGTTGAGCAGGAAGCCGGCGCCGCGAACGGCCACGCCACTGCCATAGCTGCCATTGAGCGTGTAGGTGTTGGCGACGACATTGCCCATCGCGTCCACCACGGTGAAGTGCGTCGTGTGCTCGGACTCGTAGGCGAAGGCATCGCCGGGCGCCAGCGTCGCACTCGGCGTCGCCCGTTTCATGTCAATCGTTCGGCGCAGCGCTTCGGCATATCGGCGCGACGTGAGGCCTTTCACCGGGATGCGCGCGAAATCGGGATCGCCGAGGAAACGCGCGCGATCGGCGAAGGCGCGACGCATCGCTTCGACGAGCAGATGGACATAATCGGCCGAGTTGTGACCGAGAGCGCGCAGATCGAAGCCTTCCAGAATGTGCAGCATCTCGATCAGGGCGACGCCCCCGGAACTCGGCGGCGGGACCGTCAGGATCTCATAACCGCGATACGTCGTGCGAAGCGGCGCGCGTTCGATGGCGCGATAGTTCTTCAGATCATCGAGCGTGATCAATCCCCCTCCGGCCTCCATCTCGGCGACGATGCGACGCGCCGTCTCGCCCTCGTAGAATTCACGCGGGCCGTGCTCGATGAGTCGCCGCAAGGTCTCCGCCAGCTCCGGCTGGCGGAAGATCTCCCCCTCCTCGTAATAGCGTCCATCGCGAAGGAAGATCCGTCGGCTTTCGGGGAAACGCTCAAGGAGTCGCGCCGCGCGCCTCAAGCTCTCCGCTTCGAAATGCGTGAGCACCACGCCCTCGCGCGCGAGCCGTTCAGCGGGTCGGCAGACGTCAGCCCAAGACATCGTGCCGTATTTCTCCAGAGCGAGCGCCAGTCCCGCGACCGTCCCCGGAACAGCGACAGCTCGATGACCGACGGTCGAGGCTTCGGGGACGACGTCGCCCTTCTCGTCCACGTACATATCGCGATGGGCGCGCGCCGGAGCCATCTCGCGATAGTCAATCACGGAGGCGCGCCCATCGGCCATGCGGATGAGCATGAATCCGCCGCCGCCCAAATTCCCCGCCGCCGGATGGACGACGGCCAGCGCGAGCGCGACGGCGACGGCCGCATCCACGGCGTTCCCCCCGCGCTGCAGGATCTCCACGCCCACGCGCGAGGCGAGCTCATGCGTGGAGGCCACCATCCCATGCCGCGCGCGAACAGGTCGTCCCATCGAAACCGCGGCCGGCGGCTCGTCAGAGAGCGCCGCCAGAACCATGACCAGCATCAAGGAGACCCCCCTCCGCCTCATCGCCGCCTCTCCAAAAAGCATCTCATCAGACCACGCGTTCGCATACCGGGGCCATTATAGCCGAAGGCCGTGCCCCCAGGCACGCCAGGCGGCGAGGGACGCTTGGATACCACTTGCGATGAGCCGCAGGCGAGTCCTTTTGGGATGACCGCCTTCCACAGAGAGCCCGCGAAGCAGATGATCGAATCTCGCCCAGGGCGAGCCGAAGGCGAGCCCTCGGATGCGAAGGGGGCAGTCCATCCGCACGATCGCACGCAGTGTTCGTACAGACGACGTCACGATCCGCCTCCGTGTGAGCCGCCTGCTCCCGCAGAATCGTCAGAGCCCTCGTACCACAGTGACTTCACGCGCTAACTCCCTTTTCGAAGCATCCTGGTCTTTGGAAAGGAGGTGCGTCATGTCCAGGCCCCGGCAGACCGGGTAAAGCTGACCGAGCAAGAGCACAAAGATCTGCCGGAGCTGCTCAGAAAAGGGAGCGAAAAAGCCCACACGCTCACGCGCGCCCGTGGGGTGCTGCTTTCGGATGCGGAAGTGACACCCTCATAGCTGAGGCGCTGACGATCAATCCCCGGACCGTCAGCACCCTGCGCAAGCGGTTCGGAGGGCCTGGACGCTGCTGTGACGGAGCGACCCCGTCCTGGGGCCAGGCCGAAGCTGGATGCCCGCGCAGAAGCCCTGTGGAGCGAGGTGGATCTCAAAACGAAGGCGCGTTCGCGTTCATCTGAAGCTGAATTCGGATGACTCGCTCACGCGGGCTCACATAACGCGGGTCCGCTTCGTCCGCCCGAGGCCGGTCGCTCGCTCTCTTCGAAGGACCACGTGCGGGGAGTGTGCGCCTGGTCTCGAATTCCGACGCGAATTCGTGGTATGATGAAACACCAACGCGAATGAGACCGGCCAGGAGCGAATGCCCATGATTCAGAGCCTCTTATATCGTCCGATCACCCGGCGGCCGCCGACCGTGCGCTTCACGGGACGTGTCCTCTTTCTCACGGAGGATCCGGAGCTGATCCGTCGGCAGCTCGCGGGCGAAGACCTCGTGTGGACGCCGGAGATGAAGCTTCGCGATGACATCTCGACGGACGAGATCACGCCCGCTTACGTGTGCTTCTACTTCGACGAGACGCTCGGGGATTTCCCCTACATCGGATTGAAGGCAGGGGATCAATTCCCCATCGGCCGGGGTGACGTCAAACGCGGGGGGTTCATCGCGTCGGTCTCGGGCAAGCGACGCGGCAAAGGGAGCAGCCGCGAGCAGGCGCCATTTGCCGAACTCATGGCCGGCATTCGCGTCGTGATCGCCGAGAACATCGAGCGCATCTACAAGCAGAACTGTCAGAACCTGGGATTGCTCACGACGACGAACTTCGATTTGATCGAGAAGATCCGGCGTGGGGAGGACATTCCGCTGGCGGCCTTCACTGAGGGCGAGGATGAGGTCACGCGGCAGATTGTGGAATTCGGCGGACTCTTTCCATTCAATGTCGCGCGTCTTCAGGGGCGCGCTCTCATCCCGCCGATCACGACCACACCGCGACCGATGACATTGGCTGAGAAGATCTTCGCCCGTCACATGGTCGTGGATCTGCAGCGCGATCGCGTCGGGGTGCCCGCCGTGCGTCCGGGCGATGCCGGCTTCGTTCGCGCCGATCTGCGCTTCAGCCACGAGTACGTGACACCCATGGCCGCCATCTTCTTCGAGCGCTACGTCGGCGAGAACGAACGCGTCGCCGATCCTGGTTCGATCCTCCTCTTCCGCGATCACCTGACGTTTCTGGACGACGTCATGCCGCCGGAACGACGCGCTCAAGGGCTTCTGGACTTGGCCCTGCAGCTCAAGCTCAAGCAGGAGGAGTTCGCGCGAAAGCAAGGGATTCGCTATCACGGCGAATTGAGCGACCGCAAGGGCTCTGAAGGGATCTGCCACAGCATCGTCCTGGAGCAGTATGCGCTTCCTGGGCAGGTCATCATCGGCTCGGATTCCCATACGCCGCATTCGGGAGCGATCGGAGCCCTCGCCTTCGGCGTGGGCACGACGGACCTCTTCAATTCCTGGATCACGCGCGACGTGCGCGTGCGCGTGCCCGAATCGGTGAAGATCCTCATTCGCGGGCGAAAACCGGAGAACGTCACGGCGAAGGACATCGTCCTGGCGATCCTCCGGCTCGAGTACGTGCGGAGCGGGAGGGCGATCGGGAAGGTGATCGAATATGCGGGCGAAGCCGTCGAGGCGCTCGACATAGATGAGCGCGCGACGTTGACGAACATGGCGGCCGAGATCGGTGGGTTCACGGGGATCGTCGCTCCGGATGAGAAGACGGTGGAGTTTCTGATCGAGCGCCGGGGGGTGTCGCGCGCCGAAGCGGAGCGGTGGGTCGAGGGTCTGCAGAGCGATCCCGATGCTGAGTACGCGCACGTCATCGAGCTGGATGCCGCGGAGATCCGACCGATGATCGCGCTGCCGGGGGACCCCGGCAACGGCATCGAGATCGCTCGCTTGGATCGCGAGGTGAGGATTCAGATCGCCTATGGGGGGTCCTGCACGGCTGGCAAGAAGGCGGACATGGACATGTACGCGCGCGTGCTGGCCGAAGCTCTCGCCGAGGGGCGGCGCGTCCATCCCGATGTTCGCTTCTACATCCAATTCGGCTCGCAAGAGGTTCGCCAATACTGCGCCGAACGCGGATACCTGGAGCTGTTTCGACAAGCGGGGGCGATCGTGATCGAGCCCAGTTGCGGCGCTTGCATCAACGCGGGGCCGGGAGCGACGACGAGCCGCGAGCAGGTGGCCATCAGCGCGCAGAATCGCAACTTCCCTGGCCGCAGCGGCCCCGGGCAGCTGTATCTCGCCAGCCCGCTCACGGTCGCGGCCTCGGCGATCGCGGGGAAGATCGTCGAGTGGAAGCCCCGATCGGCCCCGGCCGCGCGCGAACGGCAAACGGAGCGACGCTCCCCGGGAGTCGCCGAGGAGCACAAGGGGGAGCTCCGGGGCTGATGGATGCGCCGCCTCAGCGAGTCGCGAAGATGGGAATTGACTTCGACATGCGCAAGGGGCACAATCTCTCTTCACCAGGGGGCGTTGAACAAGCCCCGATCACCAGGCGAGGGAGGACCGCGAGGATGGACGCGACGCGAACCGTAGACGCCTTGTTGGGACAAGAGCGGGTCATCGCGCCTCCGGCCACATTTCGCGAACGGGCGTGGATTCGCGATGTGCACCTCTATGAAGAGGCAGCGCGCGATCCCGAAGCCTTTTGGGGGCGCGTGGCCGAAGAATTCGTCCACTGGTCCCGCCCGTGGGATCGCGTGCTCGAATGGACGCCGCCGGCGCCCGGGACTTCCCCGCCCTGGTTTCGCTGGTTCGTGGGCGGACGATTGAACGTCTGCTACAACTGCGTGGATCGGCATGCGCAGACGTGGCGGCGAACGAAGGCGGCGATCATCTGGGAGGGAGAGCCGGGCGAAGAGCGCGTCCTCACGTATCAGGACCTGCATCGCGAGGTGCAGAAGTTCGCCAATGTCCTCAAAGCGCTCGGCGTGCGCCGCGGCGATCGCGTGACGATCTACCTGCCGATGATTCCTGAGCTGCCCATCGCGATGCTCGCCTGCGCGCGTATCGGAGCTATCCACAGTGTGGTCTTCGGCGGCTTCTCAGCCGAAGCTTTGCGCGACCGCATCCTTGACTCCGGAAGCCGCGTGCTCATCACCGCCGATGGGGGATGGCGACGTGGTCAGATCGTCCCGCTCAAGCGAAACGCCGATGAAGCGCTCGCCGAGTGTCCTGACGTCGAGCACGTCATCGTCGTGCATCGTGGCGTCCTCGACGCGACGCATGTCCCGATGCGGGAGGGGCGCGATCACTGGTGGCACCGGCTGATGGAGCATGCGCCGCTCGAATGTCCGTGCGAGGAGATGGACAGCGAAGATCCGCTCTATATCCTCTACACCAGCGGCACGACGGGCAGGCCCAAGGGGCAACTCCACGTCCAAGGGGGGTATTTGGTCGGCGTGGCGGCCACGCACAAATGGATCTTCGATCTGCGGGACGAAGACATCTACTGGTGCACGGCGGACATCGGATGGGTGACCGGGCACAGCTATATCGTCTACGGACCGCTCTGCAACGGCGCGACGACGGTCATGTACGAAGGGGCGCCGGATTATCCCGATCGGGATCGGTGGTGGGCGCTCATCGAGAAGTATCGCATCAACATCCTCTACACGGCGCCGACGGCCATCCGCTCGTTCATGAAGTGGGGAGAGGAGTATCCCCAGCGGCATGATCTCTCCTCGTTGCGCCTCTTAGGAACAGTTGGGGAGCCGATCAACCCGGAGGCGTGGCTCTGGTATTGGGAGCACATTGGGGGCAAGCGGTGCCCCGTCGTGGATACATGGTGGCAGACGGAGACCGGGTGCATCCTGATCTCGCCGCTGCCGGGCGTGACGCCGCTCAAGCCAGGATCCGCCACGCGTCCGCTGCCTGGAATTTTCGCCGATGTGGTGGATGAGGAGGGGCGTTCCTGTCCCGAGGGAGTCCCGGGCTACCTCATCCTGACACGTCCCTGGCCCGCGATGTCGCGCACGATTTGGGGTGATCCGGAACGGTACGTGCAGGTCTACTGGTCGCGCTTTCCCGGTCGATATTTCACCGGCGATGCCGCGGTCAAGGACAAGGACGGATATTTCTGGCTCCTGGGGCGCGTGGATGACGTGATCAACGTAGCCGGTCATCGGTTGAGCACGATGGAGCTGGAGAGCGTGCTCGTGGAGCATCCGGCCGTCGCTGAAGCTGCCGTCATCGGCCGAGCAGATGATGTCAGGGGGCAGGTCCCGGTCGCTTTCGTCACCATTCGCGAGGGCATCCCGGCGACGACTGAGCTGGGAGAGGAGCTGAAGGGGTATATCGTCACGCGCATTGGGGCCTTGGCCCGTCCGGCGGCCGTGTTCTTCACGGCCGAGCTGCCGAAGACGCGCTCGGGGAAGATCATGCGACGGCTTCTGCGCGATATCGCCGAGGGGCGCGTTCTGGGCGATACGACGACGCTCGCCGATCCGAGCGTCGTCCAGCGCCTGAAAGAGATGTACGAGGAACGCTACGGCGAGGGGAGTTGAGCCCCCACGTGAGCCCGGTTGAGGGGAGGCCCTTCGGGGCCTCCTCTACGCATCCTGGCGAAATCCGGTGGCGCTGTGTACACTTCTCCCCTTATGGAGAAGTTCCGCGGCAGCGTTCTGCTGCTCCTGCTTGCGGCTTCCACTTCTTCTCTTCTCGCACAAGAGACCACGCCGGACATGGATCACCATCAAACTGTCGCGCGCGTGCTGCTGGCACTGATCTTGATCTTGCTCGGCGCGAAGCTCGGCGGCGCGGTCTTCGAACGCTTTCACCAACCGGCGGTGCTTGGGGAGTTGGTCGTCGGCATGCTCCTGGGGAACGCCTCGCTGCTTGGATTCCACGGACTCGAATTCCTCAAGAACGAGGAGCTTCTCGCGCTTCTGGCTGAGATCGGCGTCATCCTCCTTCTCTTTGAGGTGGGACTGGAATCGGACATTGCCGAGATGAAGGCCGTCGGGCTGTCGGCCTTCTCAGTGGCGACAGTGGGGGTGATCATGCCTTTCCTCCTCGGATGGGGGGTCTCGGCCTGGCTGTTGCCAAAGGCTCATCGGTTCGTGCATATCTATGTGGGCGCGGTGCTATGTGCGACGAGCGTGGGGATCACGGCCCGCGTGCTCCGAGACCTGGGGAAGCTGGCGACCCGGGAGGCGCGCATCATCCTAGGAGCTGCTGTGATTGACGATGTCCTCGGATTACTCGTCCTGGCCATCGTCAGCGGGCTCATTCGCGCGGCCAATCGCGGGGCGGCGGGACTCCCTTGGATGAGCACGCTCTGGATCGTCGTGAAGTCCGTGGGGTTCCTCCTCGGTGCGATCTGGATCGGGAAACGCCTCTCCCCCCGCCTCTTTCACCTGGCGTCGAAGCTGCGCGTGCACGGGATGCTGCTGGTGACGAGCCTCTCCTTCTGCTTCCTGATGGCCTACTTGGCCAGCGCCATTGGTCTGGCGACGATCGTGGGAGCGTTCGCCGCCGGCCTCTTGCTCGACAAGGTGCACTATCGGGATTTCCTCGACCGCGGCGAGCATGGATTGGAAGAGGCGCTGCGTCCGCTCACGACGGTCTTGGTCCCGGTCTTCTTCGTGCTGATGGGCATACGCGTGGATCTGTCGAGTTTTGGGCGAACGGACATTCTCGGCTTCGCGGCGCTGGTGACGCTGGCGGCCATTCTCGGCAAGCAGGTGTGCGGGCTGGCCGTGTGGGAGCGAGGCGTGAACCGATTGGCCATCGGGCTCGGCATGATCCCGCGCGGCGAGGTGGGCTTGATCGTGGCTGGGATCGGGATGACGCTCGTCGTGCAGGGTCAACGCATTGTGACTCCGTCCATCTTCTCGGCCATCGTCATCATGGTGATGGTGACGACGTTGCTCACGCCGCCGCTTGTGAAATGGGCCATGACGCGCGCGGACGTGCGAGCGACCGTCGCGCCTGCGGAGTCCTCCGCGCGTTCATGAGCGGACGCGCGCTTGAAGGAATGGTTCGCTCCTGCTACAATCTCGATTTGAATGATTCCGACGACACCCGAGTGAGGAGGTGGAGCGAGGATGCCGATTTACGAGTACGTGTGTGAGAAATGCGGCGCGCACCTGGAGGTCCTTCAGAAGATGAGCGACAAACCGCTCACCCGCTGCAAGAGTTGTGGCGGGCGATTGGAGCGAATCATCTCGCAGAGCAGCTTCATCTTGAAAGGGTCGGGGTGGTATCTCACTGACTACGCGCGGAAGGAGCGCCAGCAGAAGGAGGGCACGTCTTCCGAAGGGGACAAGACGTCCTCGAAATCCGAAGCGTAGAACGGCGCGATGAATTGGCGTCCGGCGCTCACCGATGGACGGTCCCGCGCCGTGCGGGCGAAGGACGCGGGGCTTGGGCTCGAGGCATGATGATGCACCGGCTGTGGTCACATCGCGCGAGCCGACTGGTGACCGGTGGGAGTACGCTCCTGCTCCTGTTGGAACCTGCGTGGGGGAGCCCCCAAGCCGGACGGCGCGAGGTGGTGGAACGAATGGGCGCCTCCGTCATCCTCAACGTGATCGTGGAACCAAAGGACGGGCGCCAAGAGATTCAGCTCACGCGCGAGAAGCTCGAGCTGTACGATGCCGGGATCGAGCAGCAGATCGAAGCCGTGCAACCGGATTATTCGGCGGCTCGAATCGCGCTGCTTTTGGACGCGAGCGATTCGCTGCGCGCGGAGCCGGGGCAATTGCTTCAGGTCGTGAAGGCCTTCAGCGCGCATCTCTACGAGGGCGATCAGATGATGGTCATCGCCTACGGCGAGGAGCCAGAAGTTCTCGAGGAGTTCACGGCGGATCGGGAGAAACTCGAACGCGCGGGGCTGCGACTCAAGCGCGTGAGTTCGACGAAGGTGCGCCTCTGGGATGCTCTGCAAGCCACGCTCGATGATGCGCTGCGCCTTCAGGTGGGATATTCCAAGCGCGTCATCGTGCTCGTCTCCGACGGCTTCGATCGGGAGAGCCAGATGTCCCCCGACGTCGTGCTCGCTCATCTCGCGCGAGAGAACGTTCTCGTCTACGTGCTCCAAGCTGACGATCGAACGCGTGGGGCGACGCGTCGAAGAGCGCTCAAACCGGAAGAAGCGGTCGCGCGACTGGTGCAGGGAACCGGCGGCAAGGCCTACCCGCTCAAGGACGCGGAGCGCGCCGCTCGAGAGATCTTGGAGGAGCTGAACCAACGATGCTACCAGGTGATCTACAAACCGCAAGGCGTGAACCCCCTCAATCGGCGTCGGATTCTCCTTCTGGCGAACGATCCGACTCTCACCCTGAGGACGAAAGCCGAACATCCCGGCGAGAGGCGGTGAGGCTCTCGAACATCGCGAGCCCACGGTGGCCTCTTGGCGAGGAAGTCCTCCGATCTCTTCCCCTCAGGTCGCAGGCCAACACCGGACGACGCGTGGGGAGAACGATGTGGCGTCATGTGAAGCGGTGGCTCATTCAAGAGCTGGCTGTGGATCTGGGGACGGCCACGACACTGATTTACGGGCGCGGGCGCGGCCTCCTCGTGCACGAACCTTCGGTCGTCGCCGTCAATAAGTACACGGGCGCGCTCGTGGCCGTGGGGCATGAAGCGCTGGCGATGCTCGGTCGCGAGCCCCGCGACGTCGTCGTGCGCCACCCGATGCGCGATGGCACGGTCGCCGATGGCGACCTCGCCGCCGCGCTGCTCGGAGCGCTCCTGGAACGCGCGCGGGCGGGCGGCTCCGGCCGCTGGATGCATGTCCTCATCGGCGTGCCCAGTTCCGCCACCGATGTCGAGCGCGCGGTCCTGCCGCAGATCGCACACCAGGCGGGTGCCGATCGCGTTCATCTCATCGAGGAAGGGTTAGCGGCGGCCTTAGGCGTGGAGGTGATGCGACCCGATGGACGAGCCAGCATGCTCGTGGACATCGGCGGCGGGACGACTGGTGTGAGCATCGTCTCCGCTCACGGAGTGATCGTCGCGCGCGCGGTGCGCGTGGCCGGGAACGAGATGACCGAAGCGATCCTCGATCTTCTGCGCCGCGAGCGCGAAGTGCTCGTCGGTTGGCAAGTGGCCGAAGCGGTGAAGTTTGAGCTCGCCTCGGCCCTTCCCTTCCTCACCGAGGGGCGGAAGCGTCTTCTGGGGAAATCGGTGGTCACGGGCGAGCTGCAGGAGATCGAGGTGACGGCGGAGGAGGTCGCGCGCGCGATCGAACGTCCGATTCAGGCCATCCTCAACGCCGTGCGCGCGGTCATCGAGGCGGCTCCACCGGATGTCGCTGCCGATATTCACCAGTTCGGGATCGTGCTGACTGGTGGGGGCTCCCTCATCCGACATCTGGACGATCGCATGCGCGAGGAGCTGCGCCTTCCCGTCCGTCGCGCCCAGCGACCGCTGGAGGCGGTGATCCTGGGAATGGCGAAGGTGCTTGAGAACCCCGAACTGCTCGCGCACTTCCGCACCGACTCTCGAATTCCCGCATGGGAGGAGACGCTCTTGCCCGAAGATGCGCGTCCCCCATCGGCGATCCCCACCGCCGCGTGGGCTCAGGAGCGCCTGCGTCGTCGGCGCGCGATGGGCTGAAGCACTTCATCCCCCTAACTGTCGCGTGAGCACATCCCGCACAAGCGCCAACCCCATCTGCGCGAGCACGCCGAATCCCCATACGGGGAGCACCAACGCCGCGGCCCGAGCGCGCGAGCACCGGCAGAGCGCGCCGACCCCGCCAATGAGGATCGCCAGGAACCAGACGTCGAAGATATTCGCGTGTTCGAGCACGACGGCGAGCGCCGCATCCGAGGGGCGCACGAGCGCATCCAGCCCGATCGCCGGACGGAGTATGATCGCCCCCGTGAGGGAATAGCGAAGCCAGAGGATGAGGTTCTTGAGAAGCTCCTCCAGCACGACGACGAGGTTCGCATAGACGACGAGTGTGAAGAACATCCTCACCGGGACAAGGCGCGCTCCCCCTCCTTCGGCGGGAGAAGAGGGGCGCAACAGGAGAAGCCCCATGCCGAAAAGGAGCGCGGCTGTGAACGCCCACTTGAGCAAGAGTCCCAACGGAGAGAGCGCGATCTGAATTGGACGCATGATCCGCGCCGTTCGCTCCAATTGCAGAAGCATATCCGGGCTCAATCCGACGGGCGCCATCTGCGGCAGCGCGCGCATGAAGAGAGGGAGCGCGAGGACATCCAGAACGATTAGCGCACCGATGATCACCAGGGCTGGTCGCCGCCAGCCCGCTCGCTCCTCCTCAATGGCCACGGCCAGAGCGCGCGGCGCCCAGAGCGCCTGAGCGAAGAGCGACGTGAGGGAACGTCGTTCGCCCATGTTCGATCCTCCCGACCGATTCACCGCACGAATTCACGAACGCGCGCGAGGGTATATTCCGGACTGCGCTCGCCGGCGTACCGCTCATGAATCACCCCCTGCTCGGTGATGAAGAACACGAGCGGGACGGCCAGGAGCCAATCCCCGTACCGCTCGGCGAAGGTCGGATCCGCGCTCACGGCGATCTTCAACCGGCGAAACGCGCGCGCCTGCTGCCACGCGTACGTGTGATGTTCCGGACCGAAAGAGAGGGCCATGCACTCGAGCCGCTCCTCGGGGATCTGCGCGCACACTTGCTCCAAGCGCACGAGCTCGCGCTCGCACTGCGGACAATCGGGTCGGAAGAGGACCAACAGCATCTTCCGCCCCGAAGGCACGGGTCGCCTCTCGAACCCATCGCTGAGCACGCGCGCGACCGTTGTGGGGAAGATCTGACCCTGACCGAGCGCCCGCTCGCGCTCGAGCGAATGGCGCAAGGAGAGCAGCAACGCGACCAGGAGCCCGAAGACGGCTCCCAGAGTGAGCAGAGCCAGAAGTCGCCTCCCCCTCATCCCCCTTCGATCTCCTCAATCGGCGGAGCTTCAGAAGCCGAGGGCGCCGGGACCGCGCGCTCGCTCGATGTCCCGGTCGGAACCGCGCGGCTCCGATTGCTCACCGTCTGAATGGCCCCGTAGGGGACCAGATGCACCGTGCCATCATCATCGCGCAGCTTCACCATACGCATCCCCATCTCGATCACTTCGCCGGTGACTCCCGCGACGGTGATGCGATCCCCGATGGTGAAGGCATCTTCAATGAGCAGGGCGATGCCCGTGAAGAAATCGCGGATCAGATTCTGAGCGCCGAAGGTCACGGCGAGACCGGCGATCGCCCCTCCCGTGAGCAGCGATCCGGTGGAGACGCCCAATCGCCCCAAGATGACGAGCGACGCCGCGACCAAGATGACGTATTTGACCAGGCTCTGCGCCATCGCCAGGAGCGTGCGCGCGCGACGTTCCGCCGCCTCGCTGGTGAGCCTCCGTCCCCGCATCGGTCGCAGCGCGCGCGCCAGGACCCTCCGGCTGAGCAGAAGCGCGAGCCGCGCCAGAACCACGATGAGCGCGATCTCCAGAAGCTTCGCGATCACGCGGAGCCAGAGATCCATCGAGAGCACGCGGTCCCACAAGGGCTCGAAGGTGCTCATCGCCGCGCTTCTTCTCCGACCGGAGCGACGCCCGGAACGAAGCACTTCCGACAGCGCGGCTCATACACGCCGGCCGCGCCGACGAGCACGCGCTCATCGCTGGGAACCAACCGCTGCGAGTAGTTGGCCGGATTGCCGCACCGCACGCAGATGGCGAGCGTCTTGGTCACATACTCAGCGATGGCCAGAAGCTGCGGCATCGGCTCGAAGGGGTGCCCGCGATAGTCCTGATCCAACCCGGCGACGATCACCCGCTTGCCACGATTGGCCAGCTCGTTGCAGACATCCACGAGATCGAGGTCGAAAAACTGTCCCTCGTCAATGCCCACGACCTCGGTATCCGCGTGCACGCGCTCGAGGATCTCGCGCGCGGAGCCGACGACCTCGGCCTCCAGCCGCCATTGACTGTGCGAGACGATCTCATTCTCACTGTAGCGCGCGTCCACGCGCGGCTTGAAGACTTGAACCTTCTGGCGCGCGATCTGCGCCCGCCGCAATCGGCGAATCAGCTCTTCGCTCTTGCCGCTGAACATCCCCCCGCAGATCACCTCGATCCATCCCACATCGCCTCGGACGATGTGCATAGCTCATCCCCCCTCCCTGGCTTGAATTCTATCACACCGCGCGCGCCTCATGGTCGCTCATAGACGATCCGACCATCCACGAGGGTGAGATCCACTTCCGTCCGCAGGATCTCCGCCGGAGGGATCGTCATGATGTCTTTGGAGAGGACGACGAGATCGGCCAACTTCCCCGGCTCCAGCGAGCCCTTCAGATGCTCCTCGAACGCCGCGTACGCGGCATCGAGCGTGAAGGAGCGCAACGCCTCCTCGCGCGTCATGCGTTGATCGGGAAACCAACCGCCCGGCGGATTCCCGCGTTCATCCTGCCGCGTGATCGCCGCGTAGAAGCCGAGCAGCGGATTCAGCGGCTCGACCGGAGCATCCGATCCGTTGGCGATCCGCGCGCCGCTCTGCAAGAGCTTCCGCCAGACATAGGCGCCTTCGCGCGCGCGCGCCTCGCCCAACCGCGCGGGCACCCACGGCATGTCCGACGTCGCGTGAATCGCTTGCATCGAGGCG
>VAPR01001095.1_pt1 | contig 14623 bp, 10 predicted proteins | sample 3380701 | NCBI WGS metagenome assembly VAPR01 (sample SAMN11536904, study PRJNA540576) | hot springs metagenome | isolation source: hot spring wet sediment | place: Spain: Lobios | collected 2014-01 | reverse complement strand
GGACCTGGGCCTGGCGCTGGCCCAGGATATCATCTGGCACAAGGTCACCGGTGGCGTCAAACGGGCCGGCGTGACCATCCAGAACCCCTACCCCGGCTACTACTACCCCAACCTCATGACCGAGTTCATCCTGGTCTTCCGCAAACCCGGCCCACCCCTCTACCAGAATCGCCCCGAAACCGAGCGCGAACGGGACCGTATCCCCATCGACGACCTCTTCAAGCACGAACTGGCCAATAACATCTGGCACATCGCCCCGGTCCCGCCCAACACCCTCGACCACCCCTGCCCCTTCCCGGAGGAGATCCCCTACCGCCTGATCCGACTGTACACCTACCAGGGCGACCTGGTCCTCGACCCCTTCGCCGGCAGCGGCACCACCCTCAAGGTCGCCCGCCACCTCGGGCGTCGGGCTGTCGGCTACGAGGTGGCGGAAAAATATGTCCGCCTGGCCGAGGCCCGGCTGCGCGAACCCCTGAACCTGCGCCGCCTCCTCATCCCCCGCTACGAGCGCCGCCCCTGGGCCCCCCACCACCTCCAGTCCTCCCTCTGGGACGACGATGCTGGACGCGCTGAACCCTGACCGTATCTTCCAAAAACACTCCTGGCTCCTGACACGTGACCTTGCCATCGTCACCAGCCCGGACTTCGACGGGCTGCTCTGCGCTCTGCTGGGAGCAGCCCACCTGGACTGGCGCCTGGTCGGCTTCTACGACGGCCAAACGCTCGCCCTAGCCACTCCTATCGCCCATATCCAGGAGCTCGTTTTCCTCGACGTCGAGATCTACCGCCCAGCCGTTCGGAGCCTTGGTAATCACCTACTCCAGTGGGACAAGCATCTGCCTACTCTCGGCTTCGCTCAGACACTTAACCCGAATCTGCTCCGAAGTATCACCTGTCGCGAGTTCGACCGCAAATATCCGTTCGGAACCTTCCATTTCATGCTGGCACTGCTGCTCGCCGGCCGAATTAGCATTTCGTTGCCCACTGTAACATCCCATCTTGTCTCCATCTTTCTCTATCCGGATGGTACCCATCAGAACACCCTCAAATATCGAACGAACGCGCAGGATTGGGTCGCATGGCTCGGCGTGAAAACCCAGGCTACAGCCGCAGCCTTCTTCCACCAGCTGACCGGCGTCCCTCTCGCCGACCTCGTTCACGCTCTGGGCTGGCTGGACCAGGAGCTTCAAAGCATCGGCTTCGCGAAAAAAGACGATCCCTGCCGATTCAACCCCACCCAGGCTGTGGACTATGCGAGGGCCAGCCGTCTCTGGGCCTTCCTCCAGAGGCACACTGGCTGGACATCCGCCCCACTGCCCGCACCGTCGGTGGTTATCAAACTGGACAACCGGAGTACTAAACTAACACGAACGAACTATCTGAACGTTCTGGCCCAGAACCCGCTCTCACTCGCCCTGACCAGCCGATCCCACGCTCAAGGTTTACAGTACACCCTTGTACCGCCCACCTGGCGTTGGCTGACAGACTAGATCTTTCGCTTCCGTTCTCAATACGCGAGCCGCGGTGACTGTTTTGTGGTCTAGTTCGGCGAATATTTCCCCAGTACCGGCTGTGAGCGACCGTTTCTGCACAGAACCCTCTGCCCGGCGCTTAAATCTTCGCCACAACCCCTGACTTCATCCTAGTGAGGCACGATGCCAGTTCTTCGGAGATTATATCGGTCTTTCGGACTTAAGCGGCGCTCTTCTGTGCGCCCAGCAGGAAGGATCAGCACACGAGCCGAAACGAGGGAAGAGACCATGACAGTCAGGGGGCAGCAGCTCGCCCTCCACCGGCCTGGTCAGCGGGCGGTGGACCGCCCCGCCAGGGCCACGATGACACTGAGAGGGTCGCACTTCTCAGACACGATCAGGCCAGGGGGTGGCCCGCACCCTGGCGGGGGCCGGCGGCACCGTTCGGGTGGCCCGCGCCCTAGCGGAGCATAGTCGACCCGAGCAGCTGGGCAGCCAGTCCCCCCAGAGACCCCTGCTGCTGCTGCAGCCGCTGCAGGGCCAGCTCCATCTGGGTGAACTGCTTCTCCAGAAACTGCTGCCGCCGGGTCAGCCGCTCCTCCATATCGGTGATCCGCCGCCCCAGAGCGGCCACCTGCTGGTCGATGCCGCTCACCCGGTTGACCAGTATCCCCCCCGGCCCGATCAGGCTGTCGATGTACCCGGAGAGGCTGGCCACCAGACCATCCGCATTGGCGAAGAGGGCCTGAACCTCACCAGGATTGTTCTGCAGCGCGGCCGTCAGCTTCGCCTGGTCCACCTGCAGCCGCACCCGCCCGTTCACCGGCGCCCCAACCACGATGCCGATGTCGGCCAGGCTGCGGATGCTCCCCGTCAGACTCGGCACCGGGCTGGTGGCCAGCCGGAAGAGCCGGTCGGGAATGCCCTGGACCAGACTCTCGCCCAGCAGCACCCCTGCCTGCCGGGTCTGGGGGTTGTAGGCGGTGTGGGTGGCGATCTTGTCCAGAACGGCGTTGAAGGCGTTGACGAAGTCGGTGATCTGGGTGGCCGCCCTGGTGGGATCGCTGTCGAGGGTTTTCAGCGCCTGGAGTTTGTCGCGCAGGCTGGAGAGGGCGGTGTTGATCTCGCGCAGGGCGTCGCCGACCTTGCGCAGCCGACTCTGCTTGTCCTGCAGCAGCTGCAACGGCCGCCGTTCGATCTGCATCAGGCTGGCCACCAGCGCCTTGGTGTCCAGCCCCGAGACCAGACCGGTGAAACTGACCACTGCCATCAGGACCCCTCCCACGGCCACGCTCCCGTGGAGCCCAGCCGGCGAACAGTCTCCGCCGGAAGTATCGTCAAATCGGCCCGAAACTTTAGCCCGGCCTGGGGGATGCTGCTCGGTGCTGCCCTGATGAGACTACCTGCCCGCTGGTAGAGAGGTAATCGCAGACCAGGATTCAATCACAGTGTCTGGCTGTCAGCTTCGGGTAAGGGACCTTCGACGCCCGGTCGAGGAGCGCCCAGGGTACCCATACTCTGGCCGGGAACAGGTGGACACGGCTACCCACCTGGAGCCGGCGTTTCCAACCAGAGCTCCGCGCGATGACAGGCAACCAGATGGTCTGTATCAAGCGGCCGGAGATGGGGAACAACCGTCCGGCACTGTTCAACCACAAAGGGGCAACGGAGGTGGAAGACACAGCCTGGCAAGGTAATACGAAGATCGTGCGTCAGCCCCTCGGCAACCCGTAGGGACTGACGCCTTTCCAGGGAGGGGATCGCAGCGATCAGGAGCTGGGTGTAAGGATGCAAGGGTCTGGCAAACGCCCGTTGCACGGGGGCCACCTCAACGATCTTCCCAGCATACATGACCGCGATCCGGTCAGCCAGCTGAGCCTGCAGGGCCATGTCGTGACCAATTAGGATAAGAGAGGCATTTAGGCGACTCTTCACCTCGAGCAGTGTCTGAGCCACCAGCCGTTGCACGACGACATCGAGAGCACTGGTAGGCTCATCAGCGATAATGATCTCAGGCGTGAGCGCAATAGCCATCGCGATACACACCCGCTGCTTCATCCCCCCACTCAACTCATGCGGATACAGTTCACAAACCCGCGCCGGCAGGCCCACCATGGCCAGCAGCTCAACGATACGCTCACGCAATCGTCGAGCAGGCTGTTTCCCCTCGTGGGCCTCAATAACATCGGCGATCTGCTCCTGTACCCGCAAGACAGGATTGAGAGAGTTCATCGCCCCCTGGGGGATTAGGGCAATCTTTCGCCAGCGCCACCGACGAAATTCCCGTTCGGGCAAGGCGAGCAGGTCCACGCCATTCATTAAGATCTGACCACCCACGATGCGCCCAGGTGGCTGAACCAGACGTAGCAACGCCATAGCCACAGTTGTTTTCCCGCTGCCAGATTCGCCAACTAGCCCCAGGATCTCACCTCGGCGGAGATGAAAAGAGACGCCGTTCACCGCCAGGACCGTCCCCTGCGGTGTCTCATAATGCACCCGCAGGTCACGAACCTCAAGGGCGCTCTCCAGCGCCGACGCGCCTCTCCCTGTGGGCTCCGAGAGGGGAGCTCCCTGTCCAGTGAATGTCATGCCCGTGCCCTCGCTCCTTGCAGACGGGGATTGGCGATCTCATCTAGTCCGACAGCGATTAGGAAAAGACCGGTGAAAATGATGACGAGAACAAGAATAGGGAAGCCCCACCACCACCACATTCCGCGAATGATCGCCGCCGCGCGAATAGCGTAGAAGATTGTCATCCCCAGGGTTGGGATTCGGGTCGGCCCCAACCCCAGCGCCTCCAGACTGGTCGCCGCCAGAATTGCCCCGGAGATATTCCCGGCCAGACTTGAGGCAAGATACGGCAAAAGGTTGGGCAACATTTCGCGGAACATGATCTCGACGGTCGAAGCACCCGAGAGCCGGGCCATCCGAACATAGCCACGTTCGCGTAACGAGAGCACTTGAGCCCGAATCAAACGAGTTGGGGCCGCCCATGCGAAAAGCGCCAGAATAAGCGCCATAGTCGTGATATCGACCTGGCGCACATAGGAGGAGATAAGGATCAGGATCGCCAGTGAGGGGATAGTGGTGGCAACATCAGCCAGAGTACGGATCACATGGTCGACCCAGCCTCCCAGAAAGCCCGCCGTGAACCCCAAAAGAATTCCCAAGCCCAGGCCAACACTGGCGGCGATGAGACCGACCTGAAAGGAGCGCGGTGTCCCGGTGATGATGACGGCCAGCATATCCCGCCCATTACTCTCGGTCCCGAGGGGATGAGCAGGGTCGGGCGGCGGGAACATGGGGTCGTTGACCCAGATTGGCGGCAGATTCAGGGGGGACGATCCCACCTGCGCCAGGGAGACGTCCCAGAAGAGCGGTCCGAGCAACCCAAGAAGAAGAACAGCACTGATCATCAGCGTCCCGGCAATCAACTTGGCGTTCAGCCACGGCGAGCGGGGGCGACTGAGGAACCTCTTCCGGGGATGCACCGTGGGCTCAGCAACAACGGCCATGGGGCATTTGCCTCCGTCACCGGCGTTGATAGGTGATCCGCGGATCGAGGAGCGGATAGAGCAGATCGATGATCAGCACTGCGGTGGCGGTGCTGGCAATAAGAATGAACACTATCCCCTGAATAAGGGTGTAGTCGTTGTTAACGATGCCCTGATAGAGCAGGTACCCCATACCTGGATAGGCAAAGAGATACTCGACCAGTGTCGCCCCACCTACAATGTGGCCCAGACTCAACGCCAGAGCGGTGACCTGCGGGAGAACAGAGTTACGCACCGCGTAGTGGAAAAAGACCCGTCCCGGCGGCAGACCTTTAGCGCGGGCGAGAATCATGTAATCCTCACCCTCTGTAGTGATCATCATGCCGCGCATGCCCAGGGCCCAGAACCCCATCGAGGCCAGGATGATCGCCAGAGATGGCAGAGTACCATGGTGAATCACACTCACAATAAAATCCCAGTTCCACCCCACGACCACGCCCCGTCCATAGCCCCCGGCAACCGGGAAAAGACGCAGGCCGAAGGCGAAAACATAAATCAACAGGATTGCCAACATAAAGAACGGGATCGAGGTGAAAGTCAGCGTCAATGGCAAAAGAGCCCGCGCCAGCGCGGGCGTACCACGCCAGGCCATTAGAGCCCCAATCACATTACCAACAATAAACGAGATGATCGTCGCAATAGAGAGAAGACCAACCGTCCAGGGGAGAGCCTGCCCTATCAAACTCTCGACGGTGACCGGAAACTGGGTCAGGGAATAGCCAAGGTCTAGTGTAAGCGCATTAACCAGGAAACGCAGATACTGAATCGGCAGAGGAGCATCCAGGCCAAAGCGTGCGCGCCAGGCCTGGATCATCTCGGCGCTGTTCTCCACATATCCTGCCTGTGCCTGCAACCGGCTCACCATCGCCGCGACCGGGTCGCCCGGCACCAGTCGCGGGATAATAAAGATCACGGTTGCGCCCAGCCAGATCGTGAACAGGAACATGCCAAGGCGGCGGGCTAAGTAAGCGAGCGTCAGACCACGCATCCGGCGCTTTCCCCGGGGTGGGACGGGGAGGTCTCCCCGTCCCACCCCCTGTTCGTATTAGCCCCCAGCAGGCCGCAGATTATGGATAATGAGATGGGTACTCTGCCACCAGGTGGGCGGATGGAGATAGTTATTGCTGGCTGTGGGCCAGCCGGTCCAGTAGGTGGTATCGAACGGGATCAGTTTCCGGGCGTACGTGATCGGGATCACCGGCAGCTCACGGAGGAAGATCTCCACCGCCTTGAGGAACAGTTCATCCACCCTGGCATCGCCCAGCGGGAGCACCCCCATCTGGTCGACCAGCGCGCTGTACTCATCGTTCCGCCACCGCCAGGCGTTGGCCGTCGCCCGCTCGCCAATAGGCCGCAGCCACTTCTTGTTCAGCAGGTCCATCGACGCCCACGGTTCATTGATCGAGCCGCACATCTGCCAGCCCATGCGGGCCTCAAAGCGCCCAAAGGCGAAGTTATCGCCCCAGACAGCTCCCGCTTCATTCCGATGAGTGGCATTGATGCCAAGCTTCTGGAACTGTTCCACCAGAACCTGGGCAATACGTTGCTTTTCGATGAAGGCTTCATGAGTGGTGATCACCATCGCCAGCTGCTTGCCGTCTTTATAGTAATAACCGTCGGCTCCCTTTTTCCATCCCTTTGATTCAATAATCTGGCGAGCCCGGGCCGGATCATGCTTCATTAGCGGATACTTCTCATAAAGTTTGGCTTCTTCTGCCAGCTTGACCAGCCGGTTCAGCGGAGGATAGGGCGGGAAGAAGAGTTTGGCCGGGAACGTGGTTCCTTCATATGCGATCTTAACAATCTGGTCCCGATCAATGGCGAAGTTGACGGCCCAGCGCATCTCCGGATCGTTCCAGGGTTCGACAGTCGTGTTGAACTCGAAGGTGCGGGTGCACGGGTCAGCCCAGGCAAAAGGTGGCCGATCATACCAGGCAATCACTTTCGGGTTACGTGCCTTGAGCGCCTGGAAGGCTCCAAGGGTGATATCCATCAGACTGTCGAGCTGGCCATCGGCCATCAGGGCAGTCCGTGTCTCTTCCGGGCCAGCCCAGATCCAAACCAACCTCTCTGGCTTGGGCAAGGGCCGGAAGCCTGTCTTGGCTCCCCACCAGTTGTCGTTCCGGACGTAAACAAACTCGGTTGGACTTACGCTGACCAGGCGATAGGGACCGGTTCCCACTGGCCAGCCCCGGGCCGGGTCGTAGAATGTAAAGGTCAGCGGGTCCTTCCCTTCCCAGATGTGCTTGGGCATGATCACGGGTCCGCCCCAGATCTTGACAGCGAAGTTGTCCAGCTGGAAGCGAGGATTCGGTTTGTTGAGCGTGAAGCGGACGGTCAGATCGTCAACCTTCTCGACCTTATTGACCCACTCTTTCAGACTGGCAGAGTAGGTTAGTTTTGGAGCATTTTCGATGAGCATGGTGATGGTGAAGACGACATCGTCGGCGGTGAAGGGATGACCATCACTCCAGGTTACTCCCCGGCGCAGCTTCAGCGTCCAGACGTCCATGGTCTCATTGGACGTCATACTCTCGCCTAGCCAGGGCTCGATCTTACCTGTCTCATAGTTGAGAATGAAAAGAGGTTCCAGAATTGCCTGGTGATAGCCATGGTCGCGGCGTGAGCCCGGGACAAACGGGTTCCACAGCTCGGGCGAGACCACCCGCCCTCCATCGATATCGAAGATAACAGTTCGCGCCCGCTCCTCTCTCGCCATCGGCTTAACCGCCGGAGCAGGCTTGGCTGGAGGCTGCGGAGCCGGCTTGGCCACCGGTGTGGGAGTGAGTGCAGGGGCAGGGGTCGGCGTGGGGGCCACTTTCGGCGCTTCAGCTGGCTTCGCCGGCACCGGCGTCGGTGTCGGCGGTACGGCCGGCGCACAGGCGGCGATCACTGAACTAGCCGCTCCCAGGACACACCAGCGGAGAAACTGCCGACGACTCAGATTCCCCATCGTTAACCCTCCCGACACTACAAAATGAATGACCCTACCTAATCCGAGGGCTGTTCAACCCTCTTCCTTCTGGACGCCCAACGTCTCTCTCACCACCCCTGCGTGGCCCTCCGCCTCGTAGAGATAGCAAGCGACCTGATGACCCCGCCCGTCGACCGTATACAGAGGTGGCTGGGCCACGAGACAGCGAGCAAAGCGGTGCGGGCAGCGCGCATAGAAGCAGCAGCCAGTGCGATGCTGGAACGTCTCTTCTTCGAAGGGAAACGATAGAGGTGTAGTCCAGCGTCGTGAGGGATCGGGCACAGGAACCGAGCTGATCAGCAGCCGCACATAAGGATGACGCGGATCTTCGATAACAGCCTGAGTCGGCCCTCGTTCAACGAGGTGACCCCGGTAGAGGATATAGATCTCATCGCTAACCTGATAAGCAGTGCTCAGATCATGGGTAATATACAACCAGGATATGTGATGATCGGCTCGCATGCGCAGCATAATGTCAAGAATCATGGCGCGCAGCGAGGCATCGACCATCGAGACCGGCTCGTCCGCGACCACCAACCGTGGTTTCAACAGGAAGGCGCGCGCGATCATCAGCCTCTGTCGCTGTCCGCCACTGAGCTGGTGAGGATACTTATCCAGGATCTCCTCGCCACGCAACCCGACGACATTAAGAGCCCCTTCAATTAACTGCCGAGCGTGGGCGCGATTCCTAGCAAGTCCAAAATTGCGGATAACCTGCTCAAAAACATGCCGAACTCGATAGAATGGGTTATAAACTTCATACGGATCCTGGAAGACCGCCTGAACCTCCCGTCGGTAGAGTCGGTACTGCCGGCGGTCCATCCTGGCAATATCTAGCCCTCGGTAGAGGATCTGGCCGGTCGTCAGGCTGATGAACCCTAGAATAGCGTTGGCCAGCGTGGTCTTGCCACTGCCACTTTCCCCCGCGATCGTGATGATCAGGGCGGGCTGTTCAGGGATCGTCAGGCTGAAATCTCGCAGAGCGACAACAGCCTCCCCTTGCTGGAGCAGCCCACGGGTGTAGACCTTGGTCGCATTTCGGACTTCCAGGAGAGGAATTGACATGCAATTACCCTCGGGCCCGCTCTATTCCTTACCGTCCATTCTAGCCGGGAGCCCGGCTCTTGTCAAGCCGCATCGCTCCAGTTCCAAGGGAATTCTCTTCTCTTCATGTTCAGGTGAGCCAGACAGTGGCCCAGGCGCGGCGCTGGCGGACGTAGTCCAAGCCGATGGCCTCGGCCAACTTCCCGACGGTGAGCCGCCGGCCGAGGACGGCCAGGCGCTTGAGCAGCCGGATGGCCTGCTCGCGGAAGAGGGCAGAGGCCCGTCACGGGCGGCGACCACCAGCAGGGCGAAGGCGACGGCGACCGTCCACAGCAGGCGGTCGATGGCCTGCCAGGACCGGACCATGAACCGGCCCAGGCCCCACGCTTTCATGGTCTCGAATCCGGACTCGATCGCCCAGCGCCACGCATAGACACGGACGACGCCCTTGACGTCGGCCAGCGTGGCCACCGGCAGGGTGGTGGCCAGCACCAGCGGCTCGGTGGTGCCGTCGAGGGGCACGAGCTGGACGAAGTGGAGGGTCGCCTCCTGGTAGTCGGCCTGGCGGCCCGTCCGGCTGTAGCGGATGGCAGCCGTGACGGTCCGCGCCGGACAGACGAGCGGCCCCTCCTCGCCGCGGTCCCAGACCCCCTCGCCCAGCGCGGGCTGCGCCGCCAGCACCTCGGCCAGCAAGGCCCCGTCAGGGTGCTCGGCTGTGTACACGGTGATGTCGGGATCCACGCGGATGGCGAGGTCACGGCCCTGGGTGACCAGGCGCACCAGCAGCTCCTTGCGGCCCAGCCCCCGGTCGGTGACGACGATGGCGGTCCAGCCGAGACGCGCGACCACGGCCAGCGCGGCTTCCAGCACCGCCTCCTCCACCCGGTTCTGGCTGGTGAGGGCGGGATGGCGGCTGGAGAAGAGCGCCCGGGCCAACGGCAGGAACTGCTTGCCGGTGAGCACCAGCCCGGCCCACACGTCCACATAGCCGGTGGTCGTCGGCACCTTCGCCACCCGCGGCGGCTTGGCCGCCGCAGCCGCCTTCCGGCGGCCCTTGTGGGGCTTGCGCACGCGGCCGGTGTCCTGCATCGAGCGGGATGTCCCGTCCTTGCTGCGCCCCCGGGCGCGACTGCGCTTGGGGTACTCCGTCGGGTCGAGCACCACGATGGCCTTGCCCCGGCAGGTCGCCAACTGGGCCGGGGCGAGGTGGCGCGCGGCGGCTTCCAGGACCAGCAGGCTGAGGGTGGTGGCCGGGAAGTCGGCCACCGAAAGGAAGTAGGCCAGCCCCATGGCCACCGCCTTGACGCTCTGCGCCGCCCGCTGGCCCAAGACCGCTTGACTGACGGTGACCAGCCGCGTGGAGTGGGCCACCAGGATCCCCAGCACCAATTGCCGCCAGGTGCGCGTGTTGCGCCGATCGGGTTCCCGCCAGTCCGGCCGGCAGCGGGCCTGGTAGAGTACAGTAGAGAAGAGCGCGGCCAGTCGGCCCCGCTCGCGCAGCGCCACGGGCGTGTGCGTCATGGGAACCACCTCCATGGCTCCCTTGCTGCACGTTCCGTGGCGCGCGTGCGTCACCCGTGTCGCCGCACCGCCGGGTCGGTCGCATCGTCAGCGCGCATCACCTGCGGCGCGAGTTTTCCTCCTGGTTCCCTGGGAGTTCTCTTGGAACTGGAGGCATCGCCGCCCGCTCCATTGGGCAGCTACCCAGCCATAGCCCCCGTGGGAAGACACCGTGGAGAGAGGTGAATAAAGAGCCCCTGAGCCAGGTCGGCCTGGCTCAGGAAAGCACCAACCTTTAGCGAGCGATTAAAACCTCAGAGAGGAATAACAGGACGGTAACCAGGGGAAGAGCCGTCTAAAGGCCACCACATCGTCCCTCCCCAGCGCGACTCAGGATGTGCGCACTACAGCCTCGGCTCCACGATGGCCTGAGGCGCCTGCTGTGGAGTGACGTGACAAGCGGGGACCTCCAGAGACAGAGAAGGAGTGAGCCATCACGTCCTGCCATGGAGGCCTCTTCTGATGAGGCCACTGGCCGACCTGCCGGTCCACGTCTTCGTCCTGGTCGACACTGCCCGGCGCGGGTCTCATGCCGGTCCCCGTGAACCGAGAACAGTCCGGGGGCTGTTCTCCGCCGGACAGGTTCACCCCCGCACGCGAGGGGGGAGAAGAAGGCCGCGCGGAGCACAACGGTCGTGGTGACGCCGGGGCGAGCCGAGCGGCGCTGCGCCATCGGATCGAGACCACGACAGGGGAACTGACCGAGCGCCTGGGGTTGGCACACTACAGCGCCACGACCGTCTGGGGCTTGCTCACTCGCACGGCCGCCACGATCCAGGCCCAGACCTCTCCTGCGCCTGGTTTGAGACGTGAACGCACATAATGCACCTCAGGTTGGGGCATCGGCCGGCCAGCGGCCGGCGGCGATCAGCTGGTTGCGCTGGTGGACCAGCGTGGCCAGCTCGAAGGCCCGGGCCGCCTCGGCCGCCCGCCCCAGTCGCAGGAGCGCCATCCCCAGCCGGGCGTAGAGGCGCGGGTCCGACCGCGCCTCGCCGTCCAGACAGGGGTCGAGCACCGCCACCACCGCCTGGTCCTCGCCCAGGTCGTAGAGAAACTCGGCCAGCCGCAGCCGGTAGAGATCGTTCTCCGGGTGGGCCTGGACCAGCGCCTCCAGCCGGTCGTAGGCCTCCTGCAGCCGGCCCAGCTTCTCCAGACAGTTGACGTAGACGATCTCGGCCGCCGGCCCCGGCAGCGCCAGCCCTTTCACCCGCTCCAGTATCGCCACGGCCGCCTCCGTCCGCCCCAGAGCGGTCAATACCTCGGCCCCCAGGAGCAGGAGCACCGGCTGCTCGGGAGCATAGCGCAGCGCTCGCTGGAGATACCGCCAGGCTCGCTCCAGATCGCCCTGCTGCTGGGCGATGACCGCCAGCCCGTGCAGCGGCCGCCAGGTGCTGGCCCCCAGGTCGCTGGGGAAGGCGCAGTGCTCGGGGTCGAGGTGGAGGGCCCGCCGGTACCAGGCCTCGGCCCCGGCCAGGTCGTTCTCCTGCAGGGCCAGGCCGGCCAGGACACAGCAGAGGTCGGGCGTGGGAGCCACCTGGGCCCCCTCCTCGCCCAGCGCCCGGGCCTCGTCGCGCCGGCCCACCCGCAGCAGGCACTCCACCCCCCGCACGTAGGCCACCGCCAGGTAGTCGGCCACCGGCCGCCCATGGTACTGGGCCAGCCGGATGGCCCGGGTGAAGAGATCGGCCGCCGTGGCCCAGTCGCCCAGTCCGGAGAACTGCATCCCCAGGTTGAAGTGGGCGAACGGCTCGTAGGGCGCCTGGGCCAGCGCCCGGAGGAGAAGCGGCAGGTTGCGCTGGGCCTTCTGCTTCCGCTGGATCTCGTCGGGGCTGTAGCCGTCGTGCTCGATGACCACCGCCGGCGCCCGGACCATCAGCAGCGGCTCGGCCCCCTCCCGGTAGAGCAGCTGCTCGTGAATGGCGCCTTTGTAGCGGACCTCGGGGTGACGGCGGAAGAAGCGCGGCAGAAAATACTGGTAGACGTCGGTCGTCCCCTCGGGCTGGCGGACCAGATTGCGAATCAGCACCCCGTAGGCCACCGGACCCGGCGGAGCGGCCGCCGCCAGATCCCGCAGCCGGTCGGCCCCGGCGGCCAGGACCTCGTCGGCGTCCAGAAACAGGACCCAGTCGCCGGTGGCCCGCTCCAGGGCGGCGTTCTTGGCCACGGCGAAGTCGCCCGGCCAGGGGAGAGACTCCACCCGCGCCCCCCACTCCCGGGCGATCTCCGGCGTGCGGTCAGTCGAGCCGGTGTCCAGGACGACCAGCTCGTCGACGACCCCCTGGACACTGGCCAGGCAGCGGCCGATGACCGGCTCCTCATCGCGGGCGATGACACAGAGACTGATGGTCAGACGCCGGTCGGCCCCGGCCACCGGCGCTGGCTGCTCTCTCATTGCGGTCCTCCCTCTACCCATATATTCGGCTGGCGGCCGCCGTCCTTGAGCGCGCCCCCCCTCAGGCCAGGCGGGCGGCCAGGGTCTGCACCCGCGGATCGTCCGGGGCCAGCGCCCGGGCCCGCTCCAACGCCCGCCGGGCCACCGGCTCCTGGCCCTGCTCGACCGCCAGCCCGGCCCGGTTGAGCCAGGCCCCCAGGTGCTGGGGATCACAGGCCAGCGCCCGCTCGAAGGCGGCGGCCGCCTCCGCCAACCGACCGGCCCGCCAGAGAGCCACCCCCAGGCCATTGTGGAAGTCGGCGACCTCGGGGGCATCGGCCACCGCCTGCTCGAAGGCCGCCAGGGCCGCCTCCAGCCGCCCCCGCTCCAGGGCGACGCAGCCCAGAAGATACTGGGCCGCCACCAGGTAGGGGTTGAGATCGAGCGCCCGCTCCAGCGCCCGTTCGGCCGCCTCAAGGTCTCCAGCCTGGAGCAGCGCCTGCCCCTCGGCGAAGAGCCGCTCGGCCGGGTCGGTCGGGGGTGAAGCCGTCTCGCCCGCCGGCGCCCCGGTCGCCGCCGATCGGGTGGCCGGGGCCATCGGCGCCGCCTCCGGCGCCAGCGCCAGGAGACGGTGGAAAGCCCGGGCGGCGGCCACCTCCCAGGTCAGCCGGGTGCGGATGATATGGCTGGCGGCCAGCCCCCGCCGGCTGGCCGCCGCCGGGTCCTCGTAGACGGCCCGCAGCCGCTCGACCAGGGCCTCCCGATCCGGCTCCAGCACCCAGGCCGGCCCGACCGTCGGCCACTCCAGCGCAATCTCCCGGCGGGTGGCCGGCAGCCAGTCGGTCAGCCCCTCGGGACAGAAGTCGTCGCAGGCCCCGCCACGGGTGACGATGACCGGCCGCCCGCAGGCCAGGGCCTCGGCCACCGGCAGGGCGAACCCCTCGCCCCGGTAGGGGTGGACCAGACAGGTGGCGGCGGTGTAGAGACGGGGGAGATCGGCCTCGGCCATGGTGCCGGTGAGGTAGACGATCTCCGGGGCGCTGGGGTCGGCCTGGAGACGCCGGATCGCGGCTCCCAGCCCCTGGCCCCGGTAGAACGAGTCCTGACCGACGTCTTTGATGACCAGACAGACATCGTCGTCGCGCCGGAAGGCCCGGCAGTAGGCCTGGAGGAGCAGATCCACCCCCTTGCGCCAGATGGTCCCCCCGACGAAGAGAAACCGCACGCTCTTACGGGTGGGCAGAGCCAGCGGCGGCACCGCCGGATGGAACCGGGCCGGGTCGACGCCGTTGGGAATGACCCAGACCTTCCCGGCCGGCGCCCCGCTCTCCAGATAGCACCGCCGGACGTAGGTGCTCGGCACCCAGACCTCGGTCACCTGTTCGCTCAGGGGCGCCAGCCAGTGGCGGGGCAGCCGGCCGAACTCCCAGGGCTGGATGAGAACCAGCGGGCCGGGCGCCGGCCCGAAATCGGGCGGCCAGCCGTGGCGGATGGTCACGACCGGGCCGGCGATCGCCCGGTCCAGAGCCGCCCGCAGAGCCGCCCAGCGGGGATCGTCGGCCCATTCCCCGGCCGGCCGGGTCGGGGCCTCGACGCGCAGCGTCACCCGCCCGGTCCGGAGCAGCGCCCGGGCCAGCTCGCGGTT
>VAPR01001093.1_pt1 | contig 14634 bp, 12 predicted proteins | sample 3380701 | NCBI WGS metagenome assembly VAPR01 (sample SAMN11536904, study PRJNA540576) | hot springs metagenome | isolation source: hot spring wet sediment | place: Spain: Lobios | collected 2014-01 | reverse complement strand
ACGATGACAGTTTGCTGCCTCCCGACGAGGAGGATTCGGAGGAAATTCAGAAGAAGCCCAGTAAAAAGCGGCGCGGAGGCAAGAAGTCCGGCAAGTGATGGCCATGTCGCCACGAACCAGGCAGGAGACGCAACCAGCCGGCCTGCTGGAACGAGTGCTCCAGCACCTCAACCGCTTGCCCGGCATCGGTCCGAAAAGTGCCGAGCGGTTGCTTTACTATCTGCTGTCGGCGGATGCTGCCGAAGTCCTCGATCTGGCTCAGGCTCTGCGGGAACTGAAAGAGCGGATTCATCCCTGCCGGCAGTGCCATCACTGGACGGAACACGAGCTATGCTCGATATGTGCTGATCCGAAACGCGACGCATCCGTGCTGTGCGTCGTCGAGCAACCCCGCGATGTCATCGCTCTGGAACGGGCCGGCGTGTATCGCGGTCAGTACCACGTGCTGGGCGGACGACTCGCTCCTTTGGAAGGGATCGGGCCGGAGAAATTGACCGTGGACAGTCTGCTTCGGCGGGTCCAGAGCGGTCAGGTGCGGGAAGTGATCCTCGCCACCAATCCGACTTTTGAGGGAGACGGGACGGCTCTGTACCTGGCGAGTGTGCTGGCACCCACTGGGGTCAAGGTCACCCGCCTGGCGCGCGGCCTTCCTACCGGCTCGTCGCTGGAATTTGCCAACTCCGCTATGCTCGCCGATGCCCTCGAAGGTCGGCGGAGCTTGTAGCCGACTGGCTTTTTCTGGCAGGAGCAGGAGAGAGAGCTATGCGACTGGAAGCCACTCAACAACTCGGGCTGCACCAGAAGATGATTCTGGCGCCCCGAATGATCCAGTCCATGGAAATCTTGCAACTGCCGGTGCTCGCCCTGCAGGAACGCATTCAGCAGGAGCTGGAAGAAAACCCGGTGCTGCAGGTCGTGGAAAAAACGCCCACCCTGGCCACCCATCCTGCTCCGGAAACCGAAACCGATTCCCCCCAGGAATGGCAGGACGAACTCGAACAGCTGGACCGCCTCATCGAAGAACGCGAGGCCAGTCGCGCTACCCGCCATCGCTTGTCGAGCAACGGCTTGCAGGAAGCTGACGACCGCCGGCTGGATATGATGCTCAATACGCCGGCCCGACCCCCTTCCTTGCACGAATATCTCATCGAGCAACTCTCCTTCTTCGACGCTCCGCCGCGGATTCTGTCGCTGGCGCGGTTCCTGATTTCCCAGCTGGACGAGAGGGGTTACCTGACCACGCCTCTGGAACAGTTAGCGACACTTTACAACCAGGCCACCGACGAAAACGTCACCGTCGCCGAACTCGAACAGGCTCTGCGGCTGGTGCAGCAACTCGAACCACGCGGTATCGGCGCTCGCAATCTCAAGGAATGCCTCCTGCTGCAACTGACCGGCGACATTCCCAACGTTCACATCCTCCGCATTCTCATCGAGGACTACCTGGAAGACATCCAGCATAACCGCCTGCCCTTGATTCAGAAAAAGACCGGCTTCGACCTGCAGGCGATTCGGCGAGCCATCGAACAACTGCGTCGCCTCAATCCCCGACCAGCAGCAGCCTTTGCCCCTCAGGCCGAACGCTACGTCGTCCCTGACCTGATCGTGGAACAGGACGAGAACGGCGAATATCAGGTTCGGCTGGTGGATGACTACGTGCCCGAATTACGCATCAGCAAACGCTACCTGGAAATGCGGCAGCAGGCACGCGATCCGAAAACCCGCGAATTCCTGGCCAGGAAAATCCAGGCGGCTCGCTGGCTCAAAGAAGCCATCGAACAGCGCAAACGTACCCTTGAAAAGGTGGCACGCGCCATCCTCCGCCGCCAGAAAGATTTCCTCGAAAAAGGCCCCGAACACATCGTCCCCTTGCGTATGCAGGAGATCGCCGACGAGGTGGGCGTGCACGTGACCACCGTCAGTCGCGCGGTGGATGACAAATGGATCCAGACACCGCGGGGCCTTTTCCCGTTGCGGCGATTTTTCGGCGGAGGCGTTACCACCGCCCAGGGCGAAGAAGTCGCCTGGGAAACCATCAAGCAGAAACTCCTCGACCTCATTCAGCACGAAGACAAGGCCCATCCCTACAGCGACGAAGAACTGGTGCAGAAACTCGCCGAACAGGGACTCCCCGTCGCTCGCCGCACGGTTACCAAATACCGCAAACTCCTCAATATCCCTTCCTCCCGACAACGCCGTGATTGGACTCTCGTGCTGCAACGTTCCAACAACCACCACAACACCGAAAACTCTTCCCCGTGAATTCCGCTACATCCGACCAGAGCATATCGCACCGCCTCGCATAGGCGACACAGCCGAAAGCACTTCCGCGGAAATGCCGCATCGCCTTAGAGGGTATCACGCAATCACCCCTAAGTGACACGACCAAAAACACTCGCCCATAAACGCCGGCGAGCCCAACAAACCAGTGGTGGCATGTCGCCTTTTCCTTGCTACTGCGCACCGCCAGTTTCGCCGCCTCGAGAACCGCACATCTGCAACCGCGTTCGCGCGCAAACAGGAGCGGCTGGCGTAAGCCAGCCGTGGGAAAGGTTCGCCGTTGCACGCCGGAAACGTACATTTGCAACCGCCTCCGCACATGCAACCGAGAGCGGCTGGCGTAAGCCAGCCGGAGTACGGGAAGCGAATGTGCGGAGCGAAACGTAATCCGTCCGCAAAAGCCGGTCGCCGTTGCAAGCGCGAATCCGAACCACGGCGGGCTGACGCCCGCCGCTCTTGGTTGCCGATTCGATCGTCCGCCGAACAGTGCTCGGTTGTTGTCGCACCACCGCCGGTTCACGCACCCACGGCGGGCTGATGATCGCCGCTCTCGAAAACGTGCGTTTGTGCATAGCAAAAATCGTTTTTGCTTCGGCAGACCTTCGCATCGCAAGCCAAGAGCGGGGGGCGTAAGCCCCCCGTGGGGAACATCCGCTGTTGCGAATCGGAAACGCACATCGCAGGCGATATGTCGCGCATGCAACCAAGAGCGGGGAACGTAAGCCCCCCGTGAGATGCAGTCCGTATGCGAGCGCGAAACCGGAAATCCCGCACATTGCCGTTGCAGACGCGGTTTGCACACCCACGGCGGGCTGACGCCCGCCGCTCTCGATTGCCGATTCGATGGTCCGCCAAACAGTGCTCGGTTGTTATCGCACGAGCGCCCGTTCACGCACCCACGGCGGGCTGACGATCGCCGCTCTGGTTCACCGTTCGCAGATCGCTTGTGGTTTTGCTCACGGCGATCGCTGGTAGGTCTGATAGCAAAACTCCGGTAAGGGCGGCGCCCGTCGGAGTCGCAGGTGATGATTCGCGGCCGCTGTTAGCTGCGATGGGAAAACTCCGGTAAGGCCGAGAGGTCGTCTTCCTGGCTGAGTTCGCGCAGTTCACGAACGATAGCGGCAATGATTTCGACGGCCTGAGCGATTTCCTGGTCCGTATTGAGATGGCTCAGGCTGAAACGAACCGCAGAGTGGAGTCGTTCGGGCGGCAATCCCATGGCTTGCAGTACCGGCGAGGGTAACAGCGAGCCACTCGAACACGCCGAGCCTGCCGAACACGCTATCCCCGCCAAATCCAGTCGCATCAGCAAAACCTCGGCACGGCAACCCGGAAAGGAAACGTTGACCGTATTCGGCAGGCCACCAGCTTCGGGGCCATTCAGGAATATCGGGGCACAGCTTTGCCGCAATCCCTCCAGAAACCTTTGCCGCAATTCCAGCACCCGCTGCCGACGGATTTCCTGCTGGCGATGGGCCAGTTCGACCGCTTTGGCCAGGCCAACGATCAGGGGCACCGGTTCGGTTCCCGGCCGCTGGCCTCGTTCCTGATGCCCTCCCCGAAACAGCGCTCGTAACGGCGTACCACGATGTACCAGCAAAGCACCGACTCCTTTCGGACCGTGCAATTTATGCCCCGATAAACTCAAACTGGTGACACCGAGCTGATGAAAATGCACTGGTATTTTTCCGACCGCCTGCACAGCATCGCAATGCAAGGGGATATTGCGTCGGCGACAAAACTCGGCAAATTCCGCGACCGGTTGCACGGCTCCGGTTTCGTTGTTAGCCAGCATCAGGCAGGCCAGCTTGATTTCCTCGTTCAGATTCTCGCAAGCCGACACGTCAACCACGCCATCCGGGTTTACGGGAATCTCTCGCCACCAGTAGCCGCGCTGCGTCAACGCCTGCACCGCTTCCCACACCGAAGGATGCTCGATGCGGCTACAGCAGATGCCACCGATTCCGCGGGGCAGGCCAAACACCGCTAAATTGTTTGCTTCCGTAGCGCCGCTGGTGAAAATGACTTCGTCCGGCTCGGCACCGAGATAATGGGCGATCTGCTGCCGGGCATCTTCGATGGCCTTGCGAGCTTTGCGGCCCAGTGCGTGTGCACTGGAGGCATTCCCGAAACAGGTGTCCCAGAACGGCTCCATCGCCGCTCGCACTTCCGGCAACAACGGTGTGGTGGCGTTATTATCCAGATAAATCATGGTCATCTCGCTCTACTGCCGTGAGTCCGCAGCTCTGCTGGCCGGCCAGCCTCAGCCCGAATGCCAGTGCCGGGATGATCTGTTTCACCCACCGCGATATTTTTTGCCCGCGGATTCGCCCATCACCTAATCATAGGCAGCGAATGGCCGCTGAACCTGCACCGCTCCGGCTATTCAGGAATTTGCCTGCCCAGCGTGTGCGATCTATATTTAGGTGTCTCCCGGTTGTCGAAAACGTCCCGTCCACAGGAAGTGTCCGATGCACCAGGATCGTGCTCTTAATTTAGGCTGGACGCCAGGCGATAACATTTGCGGCCAGCCGTCACTGGAGCAATCTGTGCACTCTAATAATTCTAAACATCCCCAGCCGCAAGGTGAACAAAACAAGGATGCATTGCGGCAACAAAATAAACGCACCAGACCGCTTACCCCCGAAAAACTCCGACGACGTGTCGCCTATCTGTTGTGGACGGCAGCCATGCGTTGCGATGCTTAGACCTTGACATGAGCAGGATAACAAAGCCGCATCGCCAGACCTGACTTTCCCCAGCTAATCAAGGGGCACCAGGAAACGGCGGCGGCAACTTCTCACTGCGTTTCCAAGCGCTATACCACAAATCGAGCGTGAACTGTGCTGCCACGCGACACCGCGACAGGATAAACGCGCGACTGGTTTCCGTGGGCTTATCAAACTCTCCCCGGGCATCCAGTTCGTAACAGCGATCCACTTGTTTATAGGAGTCGTCAATCATGCTCAGAATGTGCCGCCACATATCCTCATGCACTTTCGCCTGCAGATTCTTGCCGATTTCTTCGGGGTTTAGATTATAAGTTTCCGGAAAGCCATCTATCTTGGCGTGGATACCTTTCTGCGCATAGGTACCATCGGGCATGCGCCGACCATCGTAATCACGAGTGGTATGCAGAGGCATGGCCGCATCCTGCGCATAATGGGCAAGGATACCGGCATACACTATACATTTCATCTGATGAGCAGGTTCGTCCGGCTGACGACGGTAGTCCGCGAAAGCGCAGGCAAGTCGCTCGTAATAATCCTGAATCGCCCAGGGCAATAACCCCGCTCGTTCCGGTCGGCGTTTCAAACGCTGCAAAAGTGCCACCGCTTCATAACGATTCGCAGGCAGCGGTTGGTTGTTATAGTCCTCTAAGTCTATGTAGTGTTCTGGAGATTCACTGCTGCGCAGGGGTCGCGTTTCGGGATTCTTCCAGCGATCGGGATCGCCGCTCAGGGTAGCTAATTCTCTGGTGGCCTTGCGGAAAAATACAGGCATATCCTCTGGCAGATGTCGGGCCGCTGCTTCGGTAATCAGGCCATGCCCACGTATCCACCAGCCCCAGGCGGGACCTGTCACCGACAGGCTCACGCCCACCCAGACCCCCACCAGAGCGAGCATGATGAGATGGCAAGCTCGAATACGATAAGTCATCCAACTCAGGTGCGTTCTCGATTCAGCCATGCACAGGTTCCTTAGTGTACCGCGCTGGCAAGGGCACGGTTCCGGCTATTCCTTGTGTTTACCCCGGTCATTGCACAGAGCGACGGTTTTTATCTATACCATTTCGCCTGTCCGGAGACAATCGAAAGGGGAGGTGCGATTTGTCCGAAGGATCACGATTTAGCGGCGTGCTGGTTCGGGGTCGAGGTGATGGGAATCCAGCGCTGGGGCGGTTCGCCGACGTCTAAGTAAATATCCTGGCCGCTTTTTTCGAGGCACATGCGATCGAGCGTAGCCTGGGCTTCTGCACCGATTCGCCCAATGCAGCCGGCTAAGCAAAAACGTTGCCCCTCTAATTCCTGAGCCCGCTGGCCCGACTGGTGATAGAATCGCAGCACACACTCCTGAGCTCCCAGGAGGAGCCTCGCCTGGTATCGCTGATCGGGAGAGCTCCAGCTCAGGACGCGCTGCCCCGATTCGTGCCCACTGGCTGCTGCCAGCAGGGAGTGCAGAATTGTCCTCGGATAGGCTAAGGTCGGTATCAGCGGTACGGTTTCGAGATATAAACGTCCCGTCGGTATTTCCGCAGCCTCGGCAGTATGTTCTTCGGGTTCCCCGCACGGTATGGGTGGACGGAATAGCCCACGCAGGATGTCCATTTCCGCCGCCTCGGCCGCAACCAGTTCAGTACCTGCGGTGGCGGTAATCGCTTGCTCCAGGAGATCGGTTAACCAATCCCGGCTTTCCTGAGGAAAACTAATACCATCAGCCACAGCGAGCGCATCCAGCAAATCGCTAAACTTCCAGGTCGTGATGTCCAGGTCGGCAAAATCTTCTAAGTCTTCGCGCAGGCCTGCGGCTAATGTTACGATCCAGTCGTCGGCCAGCAGAAAGACCTCCGGATGCTCCCCTAACCAGTCAAGACATTTCCGAATGCTCGCCTGATGGGTATCTAAGTCCTGGCGTAACTTATCGAATACTATATTCGGCTGCCAGGCTTGCTCACTGGGTGACGGCGTGTGGAGAAATTCAATCGCCAGTGTTGCCAGCGCATGCACTAATTCCGCGTCATCCAGCTGCTGAAGCAAGGCGATCGCTTTATTAGTGGTATTGTGCACACTATCATCGCACCAGCTCTCTGGATCGGCAAACTCGGAATCCGCGGCCAGCTCTTCCGCGCGATCGCACCAGCCTTCTAAATAGGAGGTTCTAAGAGCCTGAGCGGCCAGCATCACGCCGTGTTCCTGAAACACCGTAACTGCCCAGCCGATAACTGGCTCATATTGATTGTATAGATGCCTCCACTGCCGATCGTGATTGGGCTTTGTCGCGGGCCGAGTAGATTGATAGCGTTTCGAGGGAAGCAAACTGCCTGAGTAGGTGCCGAGATGAGAGCGGTAAACAAGGCCTATGCTGGCCAGAAAACGATAACATTCCTCCGGCGGAAGGCTGACCGGTGAGGATAGTGGCTTCTGCGACCAGCTGGCACGCAAGGTGCTGAGTTGATCCAGCGCTTGCTGCACGGGATGAGTAACCCGGACGCGATACGAACCGCTTGCCGTCAACTGCTGAATCGTTGCCTGTAATTCGCACCTCATAACTAATTCCTCCCATATAAGAGCTGGTATCAATAATTTTCACCGCATAAGTCTGAACCCCGATTGCCCTCAGTCTTAATCGGCCAGCTAACGTGCAGGTTCTGGCTGGAGCTGATTAGCCATCGCTCAGCAATTAGGCCCTAAGCTGGCACTAATAATTTCACACAGCAGCATAGTTCGTCGTGCGTGTTCCTCCTTGATATCATTTCAGGCATCTGTGTTGTCATCTTCGAGCAGTGCATTGAGAATGCGAATCTGATCCGGAGTAAGCCCTGAGTTGTTCTCTCGCAATTTATGATAAACTATGCGCATCCGTCGCACCCATTGCCGCCAGCAATTGCCGCTGGCTTTAACAGAAACAATTACCGGCACGTTTGCATTGGGATTACGCGCGGCACCATTAGCATGTGACAATTGTTGCACAATCCAAATATATCTGGGCCTGACGTTGTTGTTTCGGATAAGGTTATCCACGTGGGCCACGAGTTCACCCACGGTCGGCGTCCACGCAACTATGCGCCTCTGGCACCATCCCTGGCACGGATGATTTCCCCAGCCCGAATGTGGTTTCGAACCGTTGCAGTCCAGGCAGATCAGGGCCTGGTATTGCTCACACTGCTCGAAGCACTCACCGACATATCGTAGCACATCCTCACCGTTCGCTACGCCGGGGTTGTTTTCATGAAGAACACGGTGAATAAGTCGGCTCAACTGCATACGGACGCAGAGCAATAACACCGCGAAATAATCCACGCCATTCCTGCGCTGACCTAGCGGACTAAGTTTCTCGGAACGTAATAAGGTAACGAGCGCGGCTTGCAGATTGCGCTTCAGGTTTGCGAGGCGGTCACGCTCGGGTTCGTCCTGTTGTTGCTGGGGATCCGCGGGCTGATTTTCTAATTGTTCTTGATCACGCAGCCTCTCGCGCCGTTTGCGGTTTTCCGTTCGAGCTTGGTTTATCAAAACGGTTTTCACCCAGGCCAGGAAACTGCTGTCTTGCCGATCCGGATCGTAAGCGGGAGCGCGTCCGTCTCGCGGCCTCTGAACCAGTTTTTCCCAGATGCAACTAACACCATTTTCCATAACCCACTGGCGAACTTCACGAGGGAAATGGATGTCACAGTTAGCGATGAGACTCTCTAACACAGGGAGCACATGCTCATTGAATAACTGGTTAGCCTCTTCTATGGGAACCTTGGGGTCTTGGATACGGCGTAAAATCGCTCGGAAATCGTGGGGCAATTCCTGGGGCTGCGGCATAGGGCGATCCTCCGTGGCTTAGCTCGGATTGGCCCGAAACCGTTACAGATTAACAATAGCCGGCTGACGAGAAACAGCAAGGGGCCTATTATGTTTTCTTTGCTGACGAATCGTCGTCGCGCCCTTCTATCGCCTCGTTTCAATGCTCGCGCTATTACGTTTTCTTTGTTGCCCAATTGTCGGACGGCTGGCGCTCTCGATTGTTCGTTCGCTGGTCGCCAACAAGACCCCGCGATTATCACTCACCGACCGGATCACGCACGCACGGCGGTCTGACGGTCGGCGCTCCTGATTGTCCGTGGGGTGATGCCGAGCAGTGCCCGGTTCTTTGTGGCACAACCGCGGGTTTACCGGCCACGGGGAGCTTACGACCCCCGCTCTTGTGAGCGTGCGGTTGTGCAGCGTGGATGGCGTTTTGTTCGCCGGACCGGCGTCATGCAACCAGGAGCGGCTGGCGTAAGCCAGCCGCGATACGGAAGCCGGATTGTAGGCGGTAAACGTAATCACCTCGAAGGCGGTTTCCACTCGAAGACTGCCACACGCTACGAAAGGCGGATCGTGCATGGTAAAGGTAATCACTCCGCGAACACGGCGGTTGGCCAATGCCGGCACTTAATCGGTTTCGCGGTTCGCTGGAGTGAGGGAAAGCGGTTAATCCGATTGAGCGCCAATATCTACGTTGACTGCATGGTTTTCGGAAAATTACGCCACTATTGAAAATGAACAGTTCATCCCTACACTGTTCGCCTATATTCGGGGCGCAAACTTCGCAAGATGCATCAGAGACATAGCCTTTGATGGCTTGCGGAGACGAAAGGGCTTTCGCAACACAGGAGGATGCACATGAGTGGGATCGGAATATCCTTGCTTGTCGCCCTACCCTCGTTCGTTCCGCTGGGTTTTACGGACTACGACACGGCGGTGCACCTGGCTATGGAAACTCGCCGCGACCTGGTAATATATTTCCGCGGGAACGGCGAGCTGGACGGTGTGTTGTTGCATCCGGAGATAAAGTGGTATTTGCAACAGTACGTGTTTCTTTGTGTTCCGGCAGATTTTCAGTATCACGGCCGGCGATTGCTGGACCATGAAGCATTCCGCGAAATGCAAGGTAAGCCCGGGCTGGTGGTTGTGAATTTGCATGACCCGGATTCGCCGAATTACCAGACCGTGATCTCGGCCCATCCGCTGGTCAAAAGCCGGTACGCCTGGGTCCCGGACTATGGGCCGGAGCAGGTGCGAATCATCCTCAACCTGCCTAACTGGCTGTCGTTGACGCAGCGAAGCATGCTGTATGCCGTCAGCGTGCACCCTGAAAAACCGCAAAGTATTACGGGAACGCCCCTTCCGGCTATGATGGCTCACTGTGCCCACCACAGTGCCCGGCAGGCGCAGATGCAATGGCAGCACCATGCCGACCTGATCGCCGCTTCGTCCAGGGTGCAGCAGGAAGCCGGAATTTATCTCGCCAGCGCTTCGGAGGTTGTGGCGGAATCGTGGGGCATGATTTTTGGCGGCGAAAATGTGCTGGAAGCAGCGTTTTCGTGCGTGGATGCCTGGAGACAGTCGCCCGGGCACTGGGGAGCAGTGTCCCGTCCAAGTCGTTATTTCGGCTACGACATTGCCCGCGGGGCTAACGGTACATGGTACGCCACCGGTTTCTTCGGATATTGACGAAGTTAGACCGCACCTGGCCACGTGCTAACGATGGCTAACCACGCCCTCTGAGCGAAATCGTCCGCGTCTGGCCTCGGGTCGCCCCGACAGGCAAACATTCCGTCAGCTTCGGGGAACCTCGATGGCTACGCCCCGATCAACGCCGCGTCAGGACGACCGGCGGGCATCAGGCGAACGTAAGCGTGGGCATTATGCGAGAATAGCAGCGCGACGCTCGCTCCTGAAATTCGATTGTATCGTGCCGGCGTTGGTGTTATGCGATGAACCGGGGCGGGGCACTTCTCATCCATAGAAAGGGGGACTTCGGGGGACAGTTGCGTGGCTATGAAACGCTGAACGGGAGCGGGACACTTGTTGTCCGGTCTGAACTGAGCTAGCGGGGAACAGGTCGGCCCATGGTACGGAGCAGGAGCTTCATATCTTCCCAGACTTCGCGTTTAGCGGCGGGGTTGCGGAGCAGGTAAGCGGGATGGTAGGTGCAAATAAGGGCGGCTCCGCGATAGCGATGCACCTGACCGCGGAGTTTGCCGATACTCTGGTTGGTGTTCAGCAGGGTTTGGGCGGCGACAGCACCGAGACAACAGATGTATTTGGGAGCGATAATCGCCAGTTGCTGTTCCAGGTAGCCGCGACAGTTGGCGATTTCGTGGGGTAAAGGGGTTCGGTTATTGGGCGGTCGGCATTTCAGCACGTTGCAGATGTACACGTCCTGGCGACTGAAGCCGCAAGCGGCCAGGATGCGATTGAGCAATTGCCCGGCTGGGCCCACGAATGGTTCGCCCTGAGCGTCTTCTTCCTGGCCGGGTGCTTCGCCGACCAGTACCAGTTCGGCGGCGGGATTGCCCACGCCGAATACCGTTTGCGTGCGGTTGCGTACCAGTTCCGGGCATTTCGTGCACGGAATAACGTGCAGTCGGTTCAACTCGTCCAGCATCCGGGCTTTCTCGTGGGGTGTGCGTGCTGGTGATTCGAGCGGCTGATCGAAAAGCGAGGCTGCGGTGCTCAATGTCGGCGGCGGTTGATTGGGCGTTTGCGGTGCGATTGAGGCGGAAACGAAGCGTGCAGGAGCGGGCTTCTGACCCGGGGATGGCTTGGTGTTTGGCGAGACGGCTCGATTGGGCCCAGAGCTAATCGGTGGGGATGACGGCTGGCCCGGCGATTGGCCCGAAGGTTCCGACCAGGCTGCGACGCGACTCTGATCAGCCGATTCTGCCGTCGGGGACTGGGGTATCCATTCCACGCCAGCGAATCGCCAGGCCTGGATGTGCTCGGCCAGCGTTTCGCGGAGTCGTTCCGGAAGCGGTTCTCGATCATCGGCCATCGCAACACTCCCAAATGGCGTGTCTTCTCGGCGTCTTGCTATAAAAATACGCAGGGCAGGCGGCACCGGCTGGGTGAGTGCGGGATGACAATGCGGACAACCGAAAACGGAACTTTTTTGCGAGTCCCACCCCAGCGAAAATCAACAATACTTTGCAGGACAGCCATAGCAGCGACCGCAGGCGGCACCGGTTTTTCGCTGCCCTATTTTGAACCGAAAAACGCACACATGCCGATGGGTCCGCCGCAGGCCTGGCACCGGTGCTCTGCAAGTCGGTCAGCGCCTAGCGGATCGGCTCTGGTGATGGCGACCCGCCGGGCAGCCGTGCCAGCTTAGCCTTTCGCACGCAGACACGGCAAGCTCGCCCATTCTCACTCCTGGCTGACGAAATCGCCATTCGCTTCGTGGGGCATTTGGGGTCGTCGACCGTGACCGCGCCTATTCTCGCTCCTAGCTGACGAAATCGCCACTCGCTTCGTGGATGGCCTTTGTCCCGGAGGCCGCTCATTCTCGCTGCCGGACTTCTGGGTCGGATGCTGTGGACTCGCGCCTCGCAAAGACCAACACCGCACGACCGAACCCGCCACGAGGGCAGGCCGACCACGTGGATGCTGTGGACTCGCGCCTTGCAAAGACCAACACAGGGGGATTGCCTATTCTTGGACGTGCCTTGCAGATCATCGGACTGATCCTGGTTCCGGTGGCCGTGGCTGGAAACCTAGCCGAAATCGCGCACGCACCGGTGGCCTTGAGTCTGGGCGAATCGCTGCTGGTGTCGGTGATCGGCATCAGCTTGTTTTACCTCGGCTGGCTGCTAAACAACCGCGGCTGAGTCATTGAGGACCACGGCGACTGGTTTGACCGATGTAGCGACGGTGTCGGGCACAGTGAGTGGTCAACATTCCGACGCGATTTCTGACCGCTAGTTTGGAGAGCACCACACGGGGTGATGTGGCGCCGGGCCGAGTACACCTTCAGGCTCTAATGACGCCACGCTGGTGCGTCTCGATAACTTTTCGTTGGCACGTCTGGAATGGGGCCGACGCATGGATATTCTGTCTTCGAGACATGTAAGGTCCTGCGGCCTTAGAGGTGGCAAGCTTGCGGGAACCGAACCTTCACATCAAGTTAGACGCGAGAAAGGGAGGGCAAGAGATGACCCAGGCGAGGCAGCCGACGCGGCGGGAGATGTTGCAACAGACGGCGGTGAGTGTGGCCGGACTTCTCGGTGGGCAGATCGGTTTCGCCGAGCAGCAGCGCGATCTCATTCGCCACGAAAACGAAAAACCGGGCACCACTTCCTGGTTGCTGGAAAACACCCGCGTGGACCCGCCGACCAAGTACCGCTGTCCGTGGATTGAGGGATACGTTTCGCACACCAGCATTCGCGCCGGAGAGAAATTGAGCATCTTCGTCAGCACCAACCCGCCTTCGCCGTTTGTCATTGATATTTACCGGCTGGGTTACTATGGCGGTAAAGGTGGTCGGCATCTTTTGCAGCTGGGGCCATTTCAGGGGAAAGTGCAGCCGGATCCGGAAGTCGGTGTGGAACGGCTGCGCGAATGCCAGTGGGAACCGTGTACGACCCTGACCATTCCCAACGACTGGCCGAGCGGCGTTTATCTCGGCAAACTCACCGCCGAACGCGAAAAATTGCAGAGTTACATCATCTTCATTGTCCGCGACGATCGCCGCTGCGATTTTCTTTTCCAGTGCAGCGACACCACTTGGTGCGCGTACAATCGCTGGCCCAGCCAGTGGTCGCTTTACGATGACGGCAAGAAAGTCTGGTACTGGGGGCCGAACGTCCGCGTCAGCTGGGATCGCCCTTACGGCAAGTATTGCCAGATTTTCGATGCGCCCTTGTCGCAGGGTTCCGGCGAGTTTCTGCTCTGGGAATTCCCGCTGGCGTTCTGGATGGAGAAGGAGGGGTACGACGTTTCCTATATCAGCAACACCGACACTCACCGCGATCCCGCCGGCTTGCTTCGTGCCAAGGCGTTTTTATCCGTGGGCCACGATGAATACTGGTCGCTGGAAATGTTCCGCAACGTCGAAGCCGCCATCCAGAAGGGGCTGAATGTCGCCTTTTTGAGCGGCAATACCTGTTACGGGCGAATCGAATTTTACCCCAGTCAACGAGGACAGCCTCTGCGAGCTTTCGCGCGGGTCGGCGTGTTTGGCCCCTTGACCGAAAACGATTACAAAGGTTTTCCGGAGATGCGGCGGTTCAAATATCTGGAACCGGACGCCCGCTTTTTGATGGGAGCAGCCAGCGTCTGGCCGGTTACAGGCGGAGCGGACTGGATCTGTGTGGACGAAAAACACTGGCTTTTCGAAGGCACCGGCATGAAAAACGGCGACGCCATTCCGGGGCTGGTCGGGTGGGAGTGGCACGGCAATCCCGCGCCGATTCCCGGACTGCAAATCGTGGCCCGCGGCAAACTGTTCAGCCGCAACAGTCCGGGCGAATACACCGCTACCATTTATCCGGGGCCGAAGGACAATTTCGTCTTTAACGCCGCCACTATCTGGTGGGCAGAGGGACTCAGTTCGCCGCCGGGTCATCTTCTGCCTTCCGCTCACGGTGCCAAACCGCGAGGCCCGGACCCGCGGGTGCAACGAATTACCCGCAACCTGTTCGAGCGATTTCGGCAATCGCCCGGCCCGGCATAGGATTTGTGCTGGCGTGGTTGGCACGACGCATGTTCGCTGCAAAAAGCGCCATCCGCGATGCAGAAACGCACATTCACAAGAGCGGCGGGCGTCAGCCCGCCGTGGCTCGGATTCGCACTTGCAACGGCGACCCGCTTTTGCGCACTGATTACG
>VAPR01001088.1_pt1 | contig 14702 bp, 17 predicted proteins | sample 3380701 | NCBI WGS metagenome assembly VAPR01 (sample SAMN11536904, study PRJNA540576) | hot springs metagenome | isolation source: hot spring wet sediment | place: Spain: Lobios | collected 2014-01 | reverse complement strand
TCCAGCGTCCTCCTGGCGGCCGGGTAGCCGGGGTCCTCCACCGCCACGGGGTCGCGGGCCCGCAGCACCGCCTGGGCCACCAGGTCCAGGGCCCTCACGCCCCCGCTGGTCACCACCACGTCGTCGGCCCGGCAGCGCAGCCCCCGGGCCCGGGCCAGGTACGCGGCGACCGCCTCCCTGAGCTCCGGGTCGCCTTCCACCGGCCCCGCGTCCCGCGGCGGGCTCTGCCGGCCCACCGCCCTCCACATGCGCGCCCAGCTACGCCGGCTGGGAGGCTCCACCACCTGGCGGGAGAGGCTGAAGTCCACCCGGCACCGGTCGGACACAGGTTCGCCGGCACTTTCCTCCAGGGGCGGGAGCCACCGGGGAGCCGGACAGTCGCCCACCTGGGGCCCAGCCACCTCGGGGAGCTCCGCGCACACGTAGGTGCCGGAGCCCCTCCTGGCCTCCACGTACCCTTCTGCTGCGAGCTCCTCGTACGCCGCGGTCACCAGGGTCCGGGAGCAACCGAGGGAGGCCGCCAGGGCCCGCGTGGAGGGCAGGCGTGTGCCGGCCCGCAGCCGGCCCTCGAGGATCGCGGACCGTAGCTGCCGGGCCAGGTCCTGGGCCCTGGGCCTCCCGGGGACCGCAAAGCTCAGCTCCACGGCAAGTGGCACTTGCATCTTGAACGAAAGTGGCTGTTTTCGCAAACCACCTGCTGCACTAATCTACGCGGGTGAGCGAGCCGACGGCCCGAAGGAGGTGAAGGTTGAACACCCGAGACCTCACCGCGGCAGCGCTGGCCACAGCCCTGGTGGCGGCGGCCACCCTGGCTATCCGCATCCCCGTACCCGCCACCCAGGGGTACATCAACCTGGGCGAGACGGTGGTGTACCTCACCGCCCTCCTTCTGGGTCCCGTGCACGGGCTGGTGGCGGGAGGCGTGGGCTCTGCGCTGGCGGACCTGCTGGGCGGCTACGCCCAGTTTGCCCCCTTCAGCCTGGTCATCAAGGGGGTGGAGGGATGGCTGGCGGGCTACCTGTTCTGGCGTGTCCTGAAGGGCCCTCAGTCCGCGGGAGGCGCCTGGGTCGGCCGCACGGTGGTGGCGTGCGCGGTGGCCGGTGTATGGATGGTGGCGGGCTACTACGTGAGCGAGGCGTTCCTGCTGGGCCTCGGCCCTCTCGCGGCGGCCAAGGAAGTACCCGGGAACCTGTTCCAGGTGCTGTCGGGCGTGGTGGTGGCCGTGGCCGGGTCCTCGGTTTTGCGCAGCGTGGTGGCGCCCCGGGCATGAGGGTGGGAAAGGTCCCGCCGGAGGTCCTGGAGCGCCTGGTCTACCCGCACCTGGGCCGCCGGCCGGACGTGCTGGTGCGCGCGCGGGTGGGTGAGGACTGTGCGGTGGTGGACTTCGGCGAGTGGGTGTGCGTGCTCACCACCGACCCCATCACCGGCGCCGTGCGCCACCTGGGCCGCATCGCGGTGTACGTGGCCACCAACGACCTGGCGGCCACGGGTGCGGAGCCGGTGGCCCTCCTGATGGACGTGCTGCTGCGGGAGGGAGCGGGCGAGGACGAGCTGCGAGAGCTCATGGAGGAGGCGGGCCGCGCGGCCGCGGAGCTGGGTGCGGAGATCGTGGGCGGCCACACGGAGGTCACCGCGGGGCTGGACCGGACCCTGGTGGTCACCACCGCGGTGGGCCGGGCCCGGAAGGGCGCCTTCGTCACTAGCGCGGGAGCCCGGCCGGGAGACGCCCTGGTGCTCACCAAGGCCGCGGGGCTGGAGGGGACCGCCATCCTGGCCACGGACTTCCAGGAGTACTTCGGGCGCCGAGTGGGGGACGCGGTGGTGGCGCGGGCGCAGGCGTTTCTGGACGAGATCAGCGTGGTGCGGGACGGGCAGGCCGCGGTGCGCGCGGGCGCCCACGCCATGCACGACGCCACCGAGGGCGGCGTGCTGGCCGCGGCGGTGGAGATGGCCACGGCCTCGGGCGTGGGTGTGGAACTGTACGCGGACCGCGTGCCCGTCCGGCCGGAGACGGAGGCCATCTGCTCCGCGGTGGGCGTGGATCCCCTGGGGCTGGTGAGTAGCGGGGCGCTGCTGGTGGCCACGCCCGAGCCCGACCGCACCGTGGCAGCGCTGGAGGAGGCCGGAGTCCCCGCGGTCGTGGTGGGGCGGTTCGTGGAGGAGGGCCGGTGGAAGCTCACAGGCTGCCGACGGGAGATTCTCGACCCCTACCCCGTGGACGAGCTTTGGAGGGCCCTCGAGCGGCTCGAGCACGAGGCACAGGGGAGGTGACCAGCGTGCGGGAAGTGGGTACGGACCGGGTGAAGCGCGGGCTCGCGCAGATGCTGAAGGGTGGGGTGATCATGGACGTCACCACCCCGGAGCAGGCCCGCATCGCGGAGGACGCGGGCGCGGTGGCGGTGATGGCCCTGGAGCGGGTGCCCGCGGACATCCGGGCGGAGGGTGGGGTGGCCCGGATGGCGGACCCCGCCCGCATCAAGGCCATCATGGCCGCGGTCTCCATCCCCGTGATGGCCAAGGTCCGGATCGGCCACTTCGTGGAGGCCCAGGTGCTGGAGGCCATCGGGGTGGACTTCATCGACGAGAGTGAGGTCCTCACCCCCGCGGACGAACACCACCACATCGACAAGCGGCGGTTCCGCGTGCCGTTCGTGTGCGGGGCCCGCGACCTGGGCGAGGCGTTGCGGCGCATCGGGGAAGGTGCCGCCATGATCCGCACCAAGGGCGAGGCGGGGACGGGCAACGTGGTGGAGGCGGTGCGCCACGTGCGCCAGATCCTGGACGAGATCCGCAGGCTGCAGTCCCTGCCGGAGGAGGAGCTGATGGCCGCCGCCAGGGACCTGCGGGCCCCGTACGAGCTGGTCTGTGAGGTCCGGCGCCTGGGCCGGCTGCCCGTGGTGAACTTCGCCGCCGGCGGGATCGCCACGCCCGCGGACGCGGCCCTCATGATGCAGCTGGGCTGCGACGGGGTGTTCGTGGGAAGCGGCATCTTCAAGTCGGAGGACCCGGCCCGCCGGGCGCGGGCCATCGTGGACGCGGTGGCCCACTACGACGACCCGGACGCGGTGGCCCGGGCGTGCGAGGGCCTGGGCGAACCCATGCGCGGGGTGGACGTGCGGCGGCTGCAGCCCGCGGAGCTGCTGCAGACCCGGGGCGTGTGAGGAGGTGGTGCGGTGCGGGTCGGTGTGCTGGCGCTTCAGGGAGACGTGGCGGAACACGCGGACGCCCTGCGGGCCGCGGGTGCGGAGCCCGTACTGGTGCGGACGCCGCAAGCCCTGGAACGCGTGGAGGCCCTGGTGATCCCCGGGGGCGAGAGCACCACCCTGGGCGCCCTGATGGCCCGCTGCGGGCTGGACCAGGCGGTGCGCCGCCGGGTGGCGGAGGGGATGCCGGTCTTCGGCACCTGCGCGGGGCTGATCCTGCTGGCCAAGCGCGCCGCGGGCGGAGAGCCTCCCCTCCTGGGCCTGATGGACGTGGCGGTGGAGCGCAACGCCTACGGCCGGCAGCGGGAGAGCTTCGAAGACGAGCTGTCCTGTCCTGCGGTGGACCCGCACCCCTTCCGGGTGGCGTTCATCCGGGCTCCCGTGGTCACGTGGGTGGGGCCGGGTGTGGAGGTGCTGGCGCGCCACGAGGGGCTGCCCGTGCTGGTGCGCCAGGGCAGGCTGCTGGGCGCCACCTTCCACCCCGAGATCACCGGCTACTCCGGCGTGCACCGTTACTTCTGCACGCAGGTGGCCTCGTAGACCACTCCGAGTAGCCTTCGGACCGGGCGTGCGCTTGACAGGAGGGGCGGGGTGCGGTAATCAGGGTGCGGCGACAACTGCATAGCAAGCCCTGGGGGAGCTCGGGAGAGCCGGGCTGAGAGTGCGGCCGGCCCACCAGGCCAATGCCGCAGACCCCAACGACCCGATCCAGGTAATGCTGGCGTGGGGAAGTGGCGAGACCACGGAAGCCGCCAGGTCCTGCTCGGGCCTGGCGGTCTCGTTTGTGGGGAGGTGCCCGTGGGACTGGCTCAGGAGCTTTGGGAACGCCACGCGGGGATCGCCCAGGCGTGCCTGGACCACCCCTTTGTCCGCGGGATCGCGTCCGGGGAGCTCCCCCTGGAGCGGTTCCGGTTCTACGTGGGGCAGGACGCGTACTTCCTGGACGCCTTCGTGCGCGCGTACGCCCTGCTGCTGGCGAAGGCGCCGGACCGGGAGGGGCTGTTGGCGTTCAAGGCCCTGCTGGACGGTGCCCTGGACGAGCTCAACCTCCACCGCGGCTACGCCCAGCGGTGGGGCATCGACCTGCAGCCGCCGCCCGCTCCGGCCACCGCCGCGTACACCGACTTCCTCCTGCGCACCGCGGCCCTGGAGCCCGTGGGCCACGGGGTGGCCGCGCAGACGCCCTGCATGCGCCTGTACGCGTTCCTGGGGTCGCGGCTGCAGCCCGCCCTGCAGGAGACCAGCCCCTACGCGGAGTGGGTCCGCACGTACGGCAGCCCGGAGTTCGAGCAGCTGGCGCGGACCCTGGAAGGGCTGCTGGACCGGTACGGAGGAGACCCCGCCAGGCTGGAGGCGTTGTACCGGAGGGCCATGGAGCTGGAGTACCAGTTCTTCGACGCCGCCTGGAGGTCCGGATGAGCCCGCAGGCGCTGGTAGCGTCCCACCGCTCGCGGTGGGAGCGGGCCACCCGGCACCCGTTCCTGGACGGGGTGCGCACGGGCCAGCTGCCCGAGCAGGCCTTCCGCCGCTGGCTGGTGCAGGACTACCACTTCGTGTCGGGGCTGTTGCGCGCCCAGGCCCACATGCTGGCCGCATCTCCCCGCGCGGACCAGAAGACGCTGGCCAGCGGGCTCGTGGCCCTGGTGGACGAGCTGGGCTGGTTCGAAGGGCACGCGCGGCGGCTGGGTCTTTCCCTGGACGTCCCGGTCCACCCCACCTGCCGGGAGTACGTGGAGTTCCTGGCCGACCTCCGCCGGCGGCCGTACGCAGCCCAGATCACCGCCCTGTGGGCCTGCGAGCGGGCGTACCTGGACGCGTGGAGCGGTGCTCGTCCGGGGGCGGAGCCGTACCGGGAGTTCGTGGAGCACTGGACGCAGCCCGCCTTCGCCGGCTACGTGGCGGACCTGGAAGCCTGCGCCCGTCGGGCGCTGGAGGCCGCTTCCCCCGCGGAAGCGCAGGAGGCGGAGGAGGCTTTCCTGCGCGTGGCGGAGCTGGAGGCGAGCTTCTGGGAGATGACGTGGGAAGGAGGGGGAGCGTGACGCGCAAGCTGGTCCTCACCGCGGTGTTCGCCGCGGTCCCCGTGGTCCTGTCCTTCGTACCGGGTCCCATCCCCGTGGCGGGCGCCAAGCTGCTGCCCTGGCAGCACATGACCAACGCGGTGGCCGGGGTCGTCCTGGGGCCGTGGTACGCGGCCCTCGCGGCCACCCTGGCGGCGGTGCTGCGCAACCTGTTCGGGGTGGGCACCCTCCTGGCGTTCCCGGGTGGCATCCCGGGCGCCCTGGTGGTGGGCCTGGCGTACCGCTGGTGGCGGCACACGTGGGTGGGGTTGCTGGAGCCCGTGGGTACCGGTCCCGTGGGCGCCACCCTGGGCAGCCTGCTGGTGGCGCCGGTGTTCATGGGCAAGGCCATCCCGCTGTCGACGCTGCTCCCCCTGTTCCTGGCGAGCAGCGTGCCCGGCGCGGTGCTGGGCTGGCTGGTGCTGCAGGCCTTGGTGCGGGCCCGGGCGGTGCCGGAGGTGTTGGCATGACCGCAGAGGCACGCGACGCCACACTGACCGTCGAGTGGGGTGTGGAGCCCGTCCCCACGGAGCAGCGGCCCCTGGCCGCGGCCGAGGTGTTCGTTCTGTGGTTCAACCTGGGCGTGAGCCTGCTGCTGCTGGTGGCCGGGGCGCTGCTGGTGCCCGGCTTAGGGCTGCGGGATGCCCTGCTGGCCACGTTGGTGGGAGCGGTGCTGGGAAACCTCCTCCTGGGCCTTGCCGCGTGGATCGGCGCCGAGGTGGGAGCGCCCAGCATGGTGCTCCTCCGGGCGCCCCTGGGGATCCGGGGCTCGGTGGTCCCCACGGCCCTGAACGTGTTGCAGAACGTAGGTTGGGGCGCGTTTGAGATCCTCATCATCGCCACCAGCGCGGACGCCATCACCCGTCGGCTGCTCGGGACGTCCAACTACTGGGCCTGGGTGGCGGTGTTCGGCCTCCTCACCACGCTGATGGCGGTGGGCGGGCCCATCGTGGTGGTCCGGCGGTGGCTCCGGCGGTACGCGGTGTGGTTCGTGCTGGCCTCCACCGCGTACCTGACGTGGTACGGCCTCACGCAGTTCGACATCGCCACCCTGTGGAACCGTCCTGGGACAGGCCAGCTGTCCTTCTGGCTGGGGGTGGACCTGGTGGTGGCGATGCCCGTGTCGTGGATCCCCCTGGCCGCGGACTACACCCGGTTCGCCACCCGCCCGGGGGGTGCCTTCTGGGGGACCGCGCTGGGGTACGGACTCGCCAACGTATGGTTTTACGGCCTGGGAGCCCTGTTCATGCTGGCCTTGCGCGCCGAGGACCTGGTGGCCGCGGTGTTGGCCATCCCTGCAGGAGCCGTGGCATTGGCCATCCTGTTGGTGGACGAGACGGACGAAGCCTTCGCCAACATCTACAGCACGTCGGTGTCCCTGCAGAACCTGTGGCCGCAGGCCAACCGCAAGCAGCTCGCGGTGGCCACCGGCGTGGTGTGTTCGATCCTGGCCGCCACGGTTCCCCTGGTGCAGTACGAGTCGTTCCTGTTCCTCATCGGCGCCTTCTTCGTCCCCCTGTTCGGGGTGCTGGCGGCGGACTACTTCGTGGTCCGGCGGCGCAGCCTGCCCGCGGACGAGCTGTACGGGCCGGCTGCCCGGCCTGCTCGGTGGCCGGGGTTTGTGGCCTGGCTGGTGGGGTTCGTGATCTACCAGTGGATCGTGCCCACGGAACTGCCCGGCTGGAAGGCCCTGCTGTCCGCGGTCTTCGGGGTGGTGGGCGCCCCGTTCCCGTTGAGCAGCCACCTCCCGTGGCTGGGAGGGTCGATCCCGAGTCTGGCGTTGAGCTTCGTGGTGCACGCCCTGCTGGCGCGCCGGAGGTGACGGGCTTGGAACCCCTTGGCCAACTGGCCGGCCAGCTGCTGGGCCGGATCCGCCGGCAGATGCCCGTGGTGCACCACATCACCAACGTGGTCACCGCCCACGACGTGGCCAGCGCCACCCTGGCCACCGGTGCCCTCCCCGTGATGGCCCACGCGCGGGAGGAGGTGGAGGAGGTGGTGTCCCGTGCATCCGCGCTGTGCTTGAACCTGGGCACCCTGACTCCGGGGCGCGTGGAGGCCATGTTGGCCGCGGGCCGGCGGGCCGCGGAGCGCGGGATCCCCGCGGTGGTGGACCCGGTCGGGGTCGGGCTCAGCGGGCTGCGCACCCAGGCCGCCGCGCGACTGCTGGGGGAAGTCAAGGTGACTGCGGTGCGCGGCAACGTGGCGGAGATGGCTCAGCTGGCCGGCCGGGAGGGGCGGTTGCGCGGGGTGCAGTCCGCGGGAGCGTCGGCCCCTCCCCAGGAGCTGGCCGGGGAGGTGGCGAGCAGGTACGGGGTGGTGGCCGCGGTCACGGGGCCTCGGGACTGGGTCTCCGACGGCGGACGCCTCGTGGCGGTGGACAACGGCCACCCCATGCTGGAGCGCATCACGGGCGCAGGCTGCATGGCCACCGCGGTGGTGGGCTGTTTCCTCGCGGTGGCGGACGACCCCCTGCCCGCGGTGGCGGCGGCCCTGGCGTACTTCGGGTACGCGGCACAGCGGGCCGCGGCGAAGGCGGCGGGGCCCGGCAGCTTCCGGGTGGCGCTGCTGGACCAGCTGGCATCCGTGCAGCCCGAAGAGCTGGCGGGCGGGGTGCGGGCCTTCGAGGTGCAGCCGGCGGCCTCCGCGGGAGGCTGGCAGGGGATGGGTGAGAGGACGTAACCTGCGGGGGAGGACGGTGACCCTGGACCTCCGCCTGTACGTGATCACCGACCGCTCCTTCCGGGGCCGGACCCACGAGGAGGTGGCGCGGGCCGCGGTGGCCGGAGGGGCGACCGCACTGCAGCTGCGCGACAAACGCGCCACCGGGCGCGAGTTGGTGCTGCGGGCCCGGAGGCTGCGGGATCTGGCCCGCACGGAGGGGGTGCTGTTCGTGGTGAACGACCGGGTGGATGTGGCCCTGGCGGCCGAGGCGGACGGAGCCCACGTGGGCGACGACGACCTGCCCGTGGCGGACGCCCGCCGCCTGCTGGGGCCGGGCAGGGTGGTGGGCGCGTCCGCGGGCACCGTGGAGGATGCCTTGCGGGCGGAGCGGGAGGGCGCGGACTACCTGGGCGTGGGGCCGGTGTTCCCTACGGGGACGAAGCCCGACGCGGGAGCGGCCATCGGTGTGGAAGGACTGCGCACCATCGCGCAGGCGGTGCGGATCCCCGTGGTGGGGATCGGCGGCATCACCGCGGACAACGCGGAGGAGGTCATCCGGGCCGGGGCGGCGGGGGTGGCGGTGATCTCCGCGGTGGCGGACGCGGACGACATGGTGCAGGCCACGCGGCGGCTGCGGGAAGCCGTGGACCGGGCGTTGCGGGAGCGGGGAGGTGTGTGGAGGTGACGGTGCCCAGGGCGCTGACGGTGGCGGGGTCGGACTCCGGGGGTGGAGCAGGGATCCAGGCGGACCTGAAGACGTTCTCCGCGCTGGGGGTGTTCGGCATGAGCGCGCTCACCGCGCTCACGGCCCAGAACACCACCGGGGTGTACGCGGTGCACGAGGTCCCGCCGGAGGTGGTGGCCAAGCAGATCGACGTGGTGGTGGAGGACATCGGGGTGGATGCCGCCAAGACGGGCATGCTCAGCAGCGCGCCCATCATCGAGGCGGTGGCGGACCGCGTGCGCCACCACCGGCTGGACCGGCTGGTGGTGGACCCCGTCATGGTGGCCAAAAGCGGCGCCCCGCTGCTGCGCCCGGAGGCGCAGGAGGCGCTGCGCGCGCAGCTGCTGCCCCTGGCCCTGGTGATCACCCCGAACCTCCCGGAGGCGGAGGCGCTGCTGGGACGGCGCATCGAAGGCCCCCATCAGATGCGGGACGCCGCCAAGGCCCTGCGGGACCTGGGGCCACGCACGGTCCTCCTCAAGGGCGGGCACCTGCGCGGCGACCCCGTGGACGTCTTCTACGACGGGGAGGAGTTCGAGGAGCTGCACGCGGAGCGCGTGGCCACACGCCACACCCACGGGACCGGGTGCGTGCTGTCCGCGGCCATCGCCGCGTACCTCAGCCAGGGCCTGTCCGTGCGGCAGGCGGTCAGAAAAGGAAAGGAGTTCGTCACGGAGGCCATCCGGCACGGGCTGCCCCTGGGCAAGGGGGTGGGACCCTGCAACCCCCTGTTCCGGTGGCTGCAGCCTTCGGGCGAGGCGGGGAGTGCACCGTGACGTCCGTGCGCACGCGCCGTCTGGTGGAGTCCGCCATCGCGGTGGCGCTGTCCGCCGCGTTGGGCCTGGTGAAGGTGTACCAGCTGCCCCAGGGGGGATCCATCACCGCGGGCAGCATGGTCCCGGTGTTCTACCTGAGCCTGCGGTGGGGCGCACGCACGGGGGTCGTGGCCGGCGTGCTGCTCGGCCTGGTGAACTTCCTCCTGGAGCCGGTGTTCGTCCACCCGGCCCAGTTCCTCCTGGACTACCCGTTGGCCTTCGGCGCCCTGGGCGTGGCGGGGCTGTTCCGCAAGCTTCCGTGGCTAGGTGTGGTGGCCGGCGGAGTCGGGCGGTTCGTCTCCCACTACCTCAGCGGGGTGGTGTTCTTCGCGCAGTACGCGCCTCGGGGGACCAGCCCGTGGGTGTACTCCGCGGTGTACAACGGGTCGTACATGCTGCCGGAGGTGGTGGTCAGCGTGGTCCTGACCCTGCTGGTGCTGCGCGCCCTGCCCGCCCGGGAAGACCTCTGACGCACATGCCTTCCGCAAGGCCCCAGGAGCCGTACGCGGCCATCGTGGCCGGAGGGCGGGGGCCCCTGCCCCGCGGGTTCCGGGCGGCACGGCTCGTGGTGTGTGCCGACGGAGGCGTGGCGAGGGCCCGGCGGGCCGGGTGGACGCCGCACGTGGTGGTGGGAGACTGGGACTCCCTGGACCCCGGGCTGGTGGACTGGCTGGTGGCGGTGGGTGCGGAGCGGTTCCGGTTTCCCACCGACAAGGACAAGACCGACAGCGAGCTGGCGGTGGACGTGGTGGCCGACCGCGGCTTCCGCACCGCGTACCTGCTGGGCGGGCTGGGCAAGCGGGTGGACCACGAGCTGGCTAACCTCCTGCTGCCCCGTTACGCCGCGGACCGCGGCGTGGACCTCCGGGTGGTGGCCGGCGGGACCATGGTGCAGTTGGTCCGGGGCCGGGTACAGCTGGATGCCCGCGTGGGGGACTGGGTGAGCCTGTTCTCCCTGCGGCCCGCCAGCACGGGAATCCACACGGGCGGGCTTCGGTTTCCCCTGGTAGACGGCACCCTCACCCTCGGGAGCACCCTGGGGGTCAGCAACGAGGTCACCGCGGAGCCCGCCTGGGTGGAGGTGTCGGACGGAGAGCTGCTGGCGGTCCGCGTGCGCAGGCCGCGGGCCCCGAGAGGAGGCTGAACGTGGAAACCCTGGTGCGCGCCATCGGGTCGGAGGGGGTGCTGGCCTTCGCGTGCGTGACCACGCACCTGGTGGAGGAAGCCCGCAGGCGCCACGCCGCCGCACCCACCGCGGCCGCGGCCCTGGGACGCGCCCTGACCGCGTCGAGCCTGCTGAGCGCCACCCTGGAGGGCCAGCAGAAGGTCACCCTGCGGATCCTCGGGGACGGCCCCCTGGGCGGGATCGTGGCGGACAGCACCGCCTCCGGAGACGTGCGAGGCTACGTGCAGAACCCGACCGTACACCTGCCCCTTTCGAGCCGGCACAAGCTGGACGTGGGGGGAGCGGTGGGGCGCGGCACCCTGCACGTGACCAAGGAGCTGGGCCTGCGGTGGCCGTACCACGGCAGCGCGCCCCTGGTCTCCGGGGAGATCGCGGAGGACCTGGCCTACTACCTCGCCCAGTCCGAGCAGGTCCCCTCGGTGGTGTCCCTGGGCGTGCTGGTGGAGCCGGACGGGCGCGTGTCGGCGGCGGGCGGGTTCATGGTGCAGGTGATGCCGGGGGCAAGCCCCCAGGTGCTGGACGAACTGGAGGCTCACGTGCGTTCGCTGCCGCCGGTGACGCAGCTGGTCCGTCAGGGGCTTTCCTCCGCGGACCTGGCCCGGGCGGCCCTGGGACACCTGGAGGCGCAGATCGTGGAGGAGCGGCCCGTCCGGTACCGGTGCACGTGCTCCCGGGAGCGGGTGGAAGGGGTGCTGATGCTGCTGGGAGCGGAGGAAGTGGAGTCGCTGCTGGGAGAGGGCCGGGCCGAGGTGCGGTGCCGCTTCTGCGGGGAGACCTACGTGCTGCGCCGGGAAGCGCTGCAGGAGATCCTCTGGCGGCTGCGGGGCAGCCGCCCGCCTGTCGCCTGAAGGCGGCCGCCTGCCGCGGGGAAAACGTCCGGCGGTTTAGACGGCCCGCTGCACCCGCCCGGACTTCAGGCAGGTGGTGCACACCCGCACCCGGCGCGGCACCCCGTCCACCAGGGCCCGCACCCGCTGCAGGTTCGGCACGAACCGGCGCTTGCTGTGCTTGTTGCTGAAGGAGATGCTGTGGCCCGACCGGGGGCCCTTCCCGCAGATCTCACACGTCCTCGCCATGGGTGCTCACCGTCCACGTCCAGGTGCGCCGGCGCTGCGGCGCCGACGGATTGTACCACGGCCGCCCGCGGGCCGGCAAACACCAGGAAACCGGGCCAGCCGGTCGAACACCCCTACGGGATGAGCACGCGGGTCCTGGACCCCCTGCAGCAGCCGGTGCAGTACGTCCGGGGCGTGGGGCCGCGCCTCGCGCAGGCGTTCGCCCGGCTGGGCATCCGCACCGTGGAGGACCTCCTGTACCACGTCCCCCGGCGGTACGAGGACCGCAGCCGGTTCACCACCCTGTACGAGGCCCCCCACGAAGGCTTCGCCACCTTCCGGGTACGGGTGGTGCGGCTGCGGGAACCACCGCTGCGCAGCGGCAAGAAGCTCACCGAGGTGTACGTGACGGACGGGACCGCGGTGGCGGTGGCCAAGTTCTGGGGGCGACGGCACCTGGACAAGGCCCTCTCCCCAGGGACGGAGATCGTCCTGTGGGGGCGGGTGCGGCGGGAGCGCGGACAGATCGAGGTCGAGTCCCCGGAGTTCGAGCGGGCCACGGAGGAGGAGGGAACGCTGCACACCGGCCGGGTGGTTCCGGTGCACCCCGCCACCGAGCAGCTGTCGCCCCGCCTGGTACGCCGGGCGGTGCACGAGGCCCTGGAGGCGTTCGCGCACCGGGTGCCGGAACCGCTGCCGCAGGCGGTGCGGTCCCGCTACGGGCTGCTGTCGGCCTCGGAAGCCCTGTGGAAGGTGCACTTCCCCGCCTCCGAGGAGGAAGCGGAGCAGGCGCGCCGCACCCTCGCGTTCGCGGAGTTCCTGGAGCTGGAGCTGGCCCTGTTGCTGCGGCGGCGGGGGGTGGTGACCGCCACCAAGCCGCACCGCTACCGGGAGGACGGAGGCCTGCTGGAGGCGTTCGTGAGCAGCCTGCCGTTCCAGCTCACGGGCGCGCAGCGGCGGGCCGTGGAGCAGATCCGCCAGGAAATGTACTCCCCCCACCCCATGAACCGGCTCCTGCAGGGCGACGTGGGCTCGGGCAAGACCGTGGTGGCCGCGGCGGCGGTGGTGGTGTGCGTCGGGGGAGGCCACCAGGCCGCGGTGATGGCGCCCACGGAGATCCTGGCGGAGCAGCACTACCTCACCTTCCGCCGGTTCCTGGAGCCCGTGGGGGTCCGGGTGGTGTTGCTGGTGGGAGGGATGCGCAGGGCGGAGCGGGAGGCGGTGCTGGCAGAGGTGGCCCGGGGCGAGGCGGACCTGGTGGTGGGCACGCACGCCCTCCTGCAGGAAGACGTGGTGTTTGACCGGCTGGCCCTGGTGGTGGTGGACGAGCAGCACAAGTTCGGGGTGGCGCAGCGGGCCGCCCTGCGGGCCAAGGGGCACGAGCCCGACGTGCTGGTGATGACCGCGACCCCCATCCCCCGGACGCTGGCCCTGACCCTGTACGGCGACCTGGATGTGTCGGTGCTGGACGAGCTGCCTCCAGGTCGGCAGCCGGTCCGGACCTACCACCGGTACCCGGACGCACGCCCGCGGGTGTACGAGTTCGTGCGGAAGGAGGTGCAGGCGGGCCGGCAGGCGTACGTGGTCTGCCCGCTGGTGGAGGAGTCGGACCGGCTGGACGCCTCCGCGGCGGTGGAGCTGTACGAGCGCATGCGGTCTGAGGTGTTCCCGGACCTGCGGGTGGGCCTGCTGCACGGCCGCATGCCGGTGGCGGAGAAGGAGGCGGTGATGGAGGCCTTCCGCCGCGGGGAGATCCAGGTGCTGGTGGCCACGCCGGTCATCGAGGTGGGGGTGGACGTGCCCAACGCCACGGTGATGGTGGTGGAGGACGCGGACCGGTTCGGGCTGGCGCAGCTGCACCAGCTGCGGGGCCGGGTGGGGCGGTCGGCCCACCGGTCGTACTGTATCCTGATCTCGGCGCTGCCCACGGAGGAGGCGCGCCGCCGCATCCACGCCCTCGTGGAGACCCACGACGGGTTCCGCATCGCGCAGGTGGACCTGGAGCTCAGGGGTCCCGGGGAGTTCTTCGGCACGCGGCAGCACGGCCTTCCGGACTTCCGGGTGGCGGACCCCATGCGCGACGTGGCGCTCTTGGAGCAGGCCCGCCAGGCTGCGGAGGGGATCCTCCGGGACGACCCGCACCTGGAGCGGGCAGAACACCGGGTGCTGCGGGAGCGGCTGCTGCGGCGGTACAAGGACTCCGGGGCGTACCTGGCGGTGGGCTAGGAGCGTGTCCATGAAAGGCGCACTTGCCGGAGGACACCGGGGTCCCCAAACATCGCGCCAGCGATGTTTGGGGTGGTGTGGGGTGGCGTGATGCGGGTGTCCGCGGGTGAGGCGAAGGGCAAGCGGTTGCGCGTGCCCCGGGGTGTGGCCGCCCGGCCCACCCAGGACCGGGTGCGGGAGGCCATCTTCAACGCCCTCGGCGAGCGCGTGGTGGACGCGGAAGTGCTGGACCTGTTCGCGGGGGTGGGGACGTTGGGGATCGAGGCCCTCAGCCGGGGGGCGCGGCGCGCGGTGTTCGTGGAGGTGGACCCGAAGACCGCGGCGGGCCTGCGGGCCAACCTGCGGGCCGCAGGGCTGCAAGACCGGGGTGAGGTGTGGCGCGCGGACGTCCTGCGGGCCCTGAGGCAGCTGGAAGGCCGGGGCGACCGGTTCGACCTGGTGTTCCTGGACCCGCCGTACCGCCGCGGGTGGCTGCAGCGGGCCCTGCAGGCCCTGGCGCACAGCCCCGTGCTGCGGGAGGAGGGGCTCGTGGTGGCCGAGGGCGCGCGGGGGGAGCCCGTCGAAGTACAGGGGCTGGAGGTCACCTGGCAGCGGGCGTACGGCGAGACCGCGGTGACGTTCCTGCGCAGGGCCAGAGGAGGTGACGGTGGCGGTCGCCATTTACCCCGGGACGTTTGACCCGGTGCACAACGGCCACGTGGACGTGATCCGGCGCGCCCGGGCGCTGTTCGACCGGGTGGTGGTGGGGGTGGCTCAGGAGTCCGGAAAGGAG
>VAPR01001087.1_pt1 | contig 14752 bp, 16 predicted proteins | sample 3380701 | NCBI WGS metagenome assembly VAPR01 (sample SAMN11536904, study PRJNA540576) | hot springs metagenome | isolation source: hot spring wet sediment | place: Spain: Lobios | collected 2014-01 | reverse complement strand
CTCAGGCCGCCCTGGACGACCTCCGGTCCACCACACTGGCCACCCTGCGGCTGATCCTCTTCCTGACCATCCCGGCGGCAGTGGGGCTCGGCCTGCTGGCCGAGCCGCTGGTGCGGCTGCTGCTGGAGCGCGGCCGGTTCGACCCGGTGGCCACGGCCGCGGTGAGCGGCCTCCTGCGGGTCTACGCGCTGGGGCTGGTGGCCTGGGCGGCCATCGAGATTCTGACCCGCGGGTTCTACGCCCTGCACGACACCCGGACCCCGGTGGCCCTCAGTCTGCTGGGGATGGGAGCCAACAGCGTCGGGGCGCTGGTCCTCCGCCCCTCGCTGGGTCCCGCCGGCCTGGCCCTGGCTATGGCGCTGGCCGCCTGGCTGGAGGCTGGACTGCTGGGCTGGCTGCTGTACCGGCGCCTGCCCGGTCCGGGATGGCAGACCCTCAAAGACGAGGTGGCGCGCGCCCTTGGGGCGGCGGCGGTGATGGCCGGGGGACTCTTCCTTGGCCGGCAGCTGGTCGCGTCGGCTGAGGGCCCGCTGGCCACCGCCGGGCAGGTCGGCGGACTGGGGACTTTCGGCGCCCTCCTCTACCTGGGGAGCGGACTGGTGTTCGGCTGCACCGAGGCCCGTCAGCTCAGACGGCTGGCCCAGCGCCTGCGGGCCATAAGAACGGCGTAAAAAAGCGGGCCACCCCTTGACAGACCTGCCGCTGGTGTGGTATATATAAAAGTGCCCGGCGGACCTCGAGGTTGGCGTCGGGGTCGTTCACTGACAACAGAGACGGCCTGCAGACCAAACCACTCACCGGACGCTTCGCCCGTGCGGTGGGCTGGTGATGGCTGCAGCAACCTATCTGAGCGCCGGCACACGGTATGTCTCAGCCGGGTCCACTGGTGATGGTCCGCCGTCACCAGCGCACCGCCGGGTGAGCGTACTGGACACGGTCGGGTCGGCCCTCCCAGGGGCGAGCCCGGCCGGGAGCCTGGTCGCCGCGCAAGCGGTGACTTGGCGTGCGGTCGCCCGGATAGCGCTGCTCTGGCAGTGGGTGCCCGGGCGGGTCCATCCGCCCGGGCAGCGGTGGCTGTCCGCCGTGACAGCGCCGGCGACCGCCGTGTCACAGCGAGACCCACCGGGTCGGTCCCGAGTGGTGGAGTGGTTCATCGGCTCTCACGTCGGGTTAGACCCTAGCCTGACGGGGGGAGGTGATGCGCCATGAGATCACTCGGGACTTTCTTTTGACCCCGCGACTGCTTCGCGTCGCAGCCACTCCTCAAACCGCTGGAGCTCCCGCTCCAGGTCTCGCTGGCGAATGGCCAGGGTGAGGTCACCACGCGTCTTCTCTAAGATACCCCGGGCGGCATCGGTCGTCCGCCGCAACCCCGCCGTCATGGCATCAGGGTAATCGAGCGTGACCAGGACGGTGTAAAGATCGTCCATCGCCTCCAGCAGCGCCTCGCAGCGCGAGACGTCCCCGTGCCGCAGATAGTCCAGGAGATGCCGCCGCAGTTCGCCGACCGCCTCGCCCATCCCGTGCAGGTAGGCGATGTAACTGACCCCCAGCGCCTCCGGCTCCGGCAGGGGCTCACCGCGCACGATGGCGTAGGTGATGCAGGCCTCGGCGAACTCCTTCTGGGCATCGTGAACAAATCCCGCGTAGTACACATCGGGATGGTCCCGCAGCACCGCCTCGCAGGTCATCACCGCCGTCTGGGCGCTCTGGAGCAGCCCCCGGGCCGCCTCGAACTCGTGACGGTGCAGCGCCCGGATGGCGTTGGCCGAGGCCCGGATGATCTCCCGCGACAGGGTCAGGCCCTGTTCGCGCGCCTGGTTTTTGGCCTCCAGATTCTGGCGAATCCGCTCGACGATGGGCTCCAGGTTGTTCACCGCACCTCCTGCACGGTCGCCGGGTAGAACTCATGGAAGTGATGCACCGGCCCGTGCCCGTGACCGATGGCCGGCGCCTGGGCGATGGCGGCGTGGACATAGGCCTTGGCCCGCCGGACCGCCTCAACCGGCTCGAGCCCGTGAGCCAGGTAGGCGGCAATGGCCGAGGCGAAGGTGCAGCCCGTCCCGTGGGTGTTGCGCGTCTCGATCCGGGGCGCCCGGAACTCATAAAACGTCCGCCCGTCGTAGACCAGGTCGACCACCTCCGGGCCGGGACGGTGCCCCCCCTTCATGACCACGAACCGGGGGCCGAGGGCGTGGAGTTCGACTGCGGCCGCCCGCACCTCGTCGTCGGTCCGGAGCGCCCGGCCGACCAGCACCTCAGCCTCGCCGTGGTTGGGGGTAATGACCAGCGCCCGGGGCAAGAGCAGCGTCCGCAGGGCCAGAATGGCCTCCGGCTCGAGCAGCCGGGCCCCGCTTTTGGCCACCATCACCGGGTCGACGACCAGCCGGGTGACCCCGTACTCGGCCATCTTCTGGGCCACCACCCGGATGATATCGGCGTTGGCCAGCATGCCGGTCTTGACGGCATCCGCCCCGATATCGGTCAGGACGGCGTCGATCTGGGCCGCCACCAGGTCCGGCGGCAGCGCCAGGACAGCGGTCACCGCCTGGGTGTTCTGGGCGGTGATGGCCGTGATGGCCGACGTTCCGAAGACCCGAAGCGCCGAGAACGTCTTGAGATCCGCCTGGATGCCGGCCCCCCCACCCGAATCCGAGCCGGCGATGGTCAACGCCGTGCGCATCGTCACCCTCCTTGTCCGGATGTGCGGAAATGATCGTACCCACCGGCCCACAGCGGCCGTCGCCGACCGTCGGGCTCGACCAGAGCCAGCCCCTCGGTCGCCGGACGCACCACCCCGATCCAGGTCACCGGCGTCCCGGTGGCGGCCGTCACCGCGCGGGCCAGGGCCTCGGCCACCGCCGGCGGCGCGGTGAACAGGAGTTCATAATCCTCACCCCCATCAAGCGCCCAGGCCAGCGGATCGCACCCCAGCGCCGCCGCCACCGCCCGCGTCTCCGGGCGGATCGGCAGGTGGTCGGCCCAGACCTCGGCGCCCACGCCGCTCTGGGCGCAGAGGTGGCCCAGGTCCGAGGAGAGGCCGTCGCTCAGATCGATCATGGCCGTCGCCCACCGGCTCCGCGCGATGGCCTGCCCCTCGGCCAGACGGGCCCGGGGCGTCCGGTAGGCAGCCAGGAGCGGCGCCACGATTTCGGCCGGCAGCGAGAGCCCGTTCGCCAGAACGGCCAGACCGGCGGCAGCGCTGCCCAGCCAGCCGGTGACCCCAATGCAATCGCCCACCCTGGCCCCCCGGCGGAAGAGGACCTCGTCCGGGGCCACCGTTCCCAGAAGCGTCAGGTCCACCCAGAGCCGCTCGGGCATCCGGGTGACGTTGCCGCCGACGACCGCCACACCGGCCTCGGCCGCCGCCTGTGCCAGACCCCGGTACAGCCCGTCAAGAAAAGCCACCGGTGTCGTGGCCGGCACCCCGAGCGAGACCAGCGCAAAGCGCGGCTGCCCTCCCATCGCGGCGATATCGCTGAGGTTCACCTGGAGCACCCGCTGGCCCAGATCCTCGCCGCTCAGCCACTCCAGGCGGAAGTGGACCCCCTCCACCTGAGCGTCGACCGTCGCCAGCAGCCAGCGGTCGGCGGCCAGGCGCAGGACAGCGCAGTCGTCGCCGATCCCGGCCACCACCGCCGGGTCGGCCGGAACGGACAGCAGCCGGGTCAGCCGGGCGATCAGCCCGAACTCCCCCAGGTCAGCCACGCGCACGGCGGGCCTCGTCGATCACCTGCCGCAGACGGCGGGCGGCGGCGGTCGGATCGGGAGCCAGGAGCACCGCCGAGATCACCGCCACCCCATCGGCCCCGGCCGCGATGACCGCGGCCGCGTTCTCGGCGGTGATGCCGCCGATGGCGACAATGGGCACCGGGCTGAGCGCCCGGATGGCCCGCAACCCCTCCAGGCCGATGGCCTCGCCGGCGTCGGCCTTGGTCCGCGTCGGAAAGATCGGCCCGACCCCCAGATAATCGGCCCCGGCCGCCAGCGCCGCCCGGGCCTCCTCCAGATTGCCGGCCGAGACCCCCAGCACCCGCTCCGGTCCCAGAAGCCGCCGGGCCTCGGCCGGCGGCAGGTCCTCCCAGCCCAGATGGACCCCATCGGCTTCGACCGCCAGGGCCACATCCAGCCGGTCGTTGACGATGAAGAGCACAGCGTGCCGGCGGGCCAGGTCGGCCAGAGCCCGGGCCACGGCCACCTGACGGACGGTGGGCAGGTCCTTGGCCCGCAACTGGATGGCCGTCGCCCCGCCGGCGATGGCGGCGGCGGCCAGGGCCACCGGGTCACGGTCCCCGGCCACCGCCGTATCGACGATGACATAGAGGTCGAGTGGTCGTCTCAGCACCGCTTCTCCACCAGCGTGCGGATCAGAGGCGGAACACCTCAACCAGGCGCTTCTCGGCCTCGCCCCGGACAGTGGCCACCACCTCGACGTAGGGCTCCAGCCCCGATCCGTGTAGTTTCTCCTTGAGAAGTTCGTCCAGCTGGAAGATCCCAGCCGAACTGGTCATCTCCACCGCGATGCGGATGGGTTTGGTCTCGCCGGGGCCGATATCCACCCGTTCGATGGCCGCCGCCGACACCGAGTGGATGTTGACCTTGCCGGCCTCGAACGGAATCCGCGACCGTCCCTTGGCCATATCCAGAGCGTCGGCCACCCGGACGATCCCGGCCTCCAGCGTCAGCGGCCGGCCGCCCGCCCGGTGGGCGATGATGGCGTGGAGCGTCTCGGCGACGATGACCGTGCGGACGGGCGGCGCGTAGACCCCGGCCAGGAGGGCCGGCAGCTTGTCGGCTGCCAGGAAGAGACTGTAGCGCTCGTGGTCGTCGCGATGGATGGCGATGCCGATGTCGTGGAGCAGCGCCCCCAGGACGACCACCACCTCTGCGTCGTCCTGGCCCAGACCATGGTCGCGCACCAGATTGGGCACCACACCGTGCGGCACCAGCAGCCGGAGCAGCCGCAGGGCGATGTTGGCCACGATCTGGACGTGAACCGGCCCGTGATCGCTTATCCCCAGGCGGTCCACCGCGTTGATGTTGGCGCACCGCCACAGGGTGTAGAGGTCCTCATCGGCGTTGACCGCCTCGATGATCTGACGGAGTTTGTCGTTGTGCCGCGCCGGCACCCGGATGAGGATGCGTGCCGCCTTCTTCTCCGGCGCCTCGGGCTGAGGCAGGGCGAAGCCACGCTCCTCGACCACCGTGGCCTCAACCGAGGGATCGCTCTCGCTCATCGGTCCGCACCTGCTGCCAGAATCAGTGCGTACACCATTATACCCCACCCCTGTGAGTTTTTCCCTTGCGCCCCGATCCACGCCGCTGTTCACTCTTCCCAGGAGCCGGTCCCCAGGGCCGGCCCGGGAGAGGGACCGTGAGACGCCAGCGAGGGAGCGTCTGGTATGCTGCAGGCGTGGGGCGGATCCTGCTCGGGACGCTGCTGCTCCTTTTCGGCTCGCTGAACCGGGCCGCCGCCCAGCCCCCCTCCCCTCAGCCCCTACCGCCGACCGGCGACCCGGTGCTCGACGGCATCTACTACGGCGCCTATCCGCCCGGCGGCAAGGGCCGACCGGTGCTGGTCTTCGTCCACGGGCTGGGGGGACTGGCCCAGGACTGGTGGTCCGACAGCGGCCAGGGCGGGGTGAACGATATGGACCTGACGGCCTACACGGCCGGCTACCGCACCGCCTTCGTCGACCTGAACGGCGGGGTGCGCCACCCTGCCGCCGACATGTGGACCAACGGCGAGCGCCTGAGCCGCCAGATCGCGGCCATCGTCAGCTTCTACGGGGTGGACCGCGTCGACCGGGTGACCCACGCCAAAGGCGGCGTCGACGCCCAGGCCGCTGTCGTCTACTACGGGGCCGCCAGCCGCGTCCGCCGTATCATCACCCTGGCCGCCCCCCACTGGGGCGCAGAACTGGCCGACCTCCTCTACACCGACTGGGGACGCTGGCTGGGAGGGCTGCTCGGCCTGCAGGATGCCGCCACGTTCTCGCTGCAGACCGGCTATATGCGCCTCTTCCGCCGGCTGACCGACCGTCGGCCAGAGAACCAGGTCGTCTCCTACTACACCGGCGCCGGGACCGACTGCTGCCCGGAGGGGTCGTTCCTGGCCCTCACCGGCACCCACCTCTCCCGCTTCGGCCCCAACGACGGCATCGTCACCGTCGCCAGCACCCAGCTCCCCGGCGCCCAGACGCTTTTCATCGAGCCGTTCAACCACGACAGCATCCGCCGGGGCGCAGTCTTCCCCTGGATCGAGAGCGCTCTGCAAGGGGCGAGCACCGCTTCCTCCTCCACCAGCCGGCTTCTTCCTCTCGCCCGGCCGCGCCGTCCGCCGGCGCCCCCGTCCCTCGGCACCATCATGCGGGGCGGTCCCATCGCCGGCCGCACCCGCACCGCGTTCCCCATCGAGACCGGGGCCCGCCGGCTAGAGGTCACCCTTCTGCTCAGTCGCCCCATAACCGCCACGCTCCGCTCGCCCGGCGGACAGACGCTCGCGCTGGGGGATCCGCCGGCCGTGGACGCCGGCCTCTGGCGGGGCGCCTGGGTGGCCACCGCTTCCCTCCCGGCGCAGAGCGGATGGTGGACCCTCGACCTGGCCGCGACCGCTCCGGCCGCCTCTCTGGCCCTCGTGACGGTCGACAGCCCCCTGCAGGTCTCCCTGGCCGCTCTCCCCGAGAGCGCCGCGCCAAGATAGCCGGTCTGGCTTCAGGCCAGAGTTGCGGCGAGCACCGGTCCGACCCGACTGGCGAGTCTCACCCTGCGCTCCAGCCACAACGGTCGGCCGCGCCCTCCGCTCCACCTGCCCACCACGGAGACCTCGGTGGTCCTCGCCACCGAGCCGGGGATCGTCACCCTGGGCCTCACCCTGGCCGGCTGGACCGGTGATGGCAGTCCGTTTGAGCGGTCGCTGGTCCGATCGATCGCGGTTCTGCCGACAGACGACCCGGCGAGTGCGCTCCAGCGCCTGTCCCGGTGACCGAAGGGCCGACCGGCGGCCGGCGATCGGTCGCCGCCGGCCGTTATCCGATCACCCGCCCGCGCATGCCGGCTGGCACCGGCAGCCCGAAGCAGTGGAGGACCGTGGGGGCGATGTCCAGCAGGTGCAGATCGTCGCGTCGCCCCGCCCTGATCTGGGGGCCCCGCATCACCAGGAGGCCCTCGGGCCCGTGGTTGGCGTCGTCAGGGCCCGTATCATTCTCGAAACGGTAGAGCTGGCCATGGCCGAGGCTGCCGTTGCTCCGCCAGGCCAGGTTGCCGAAGTAGACCACGAGATCGGGCGGGACCCCGCGCCGCTGGACCGGCCACAGCTCTTCGGGGCGGTAGACCCGCGTGCCCAGCGGACGGCCCTCTGGCCCGGGCAGGGCTTCCAGGCGGGCGATGAGGTCAGCCCGGAGGGGCTTGTAGTCGGCCGGGGCGACCACCCCCTGCGGCTCCCGTCCGGCCACGTTCAGACAGAGGCGACAGGAGTAGCCGCCCTCTCCCCAGACCTGCGTCCGCGCCCAGTCCACTGCCGCTCGGACCAGGGAGGGGCGGCTCGGCCTCCAGGACCAGATAGCCCTCCCGGCGCAGCCACTCGTTGACGCAGACCGCCCCCTGCATCGGCAGCGCCCCGTGGTCAGAGACCACCAGCACCGTCGTCTCATCGTCGAACAGGGCCAGCAGGTCGGCGATCTGCTCGTCCAGGTACCGGTAGTAATCGTGGATAAGAGCGGCATAACGATGCCCCGCTTCATACCGGGGATGCGCGGGGTCACAGTAGCGCCACGGTGAAGCGCCGCTCGGTCATCGCGTAGACCTCGCGCAGCACCCGGTCGCGGTCCTCGCTCCGAAAGTGGCGCACCTCGACCTGATAAGGGCCACCAGCGCCTCGATCTCGGCGCGCAGGGCCTCCGGATAGGTGTAGGCATGCCGACGCGGGTCGGGCGTGAGAAAGCAACTGACCAGCAGGCCGTTGACCGGGAAGGGCGGCCAGGTCTGGGGCACGCTGATGAGCAGAACCTGCTTCCCCGCCGCTCCCCACAGGTCCCAGAGACGGGGAACCGGCACCGACCGGGCATCGGCTGTGACGAGGGCGTCGTAAGAGAAGTCCCGGCGATGGCGGAACCCCTAGAGCCCCAGCTCACCCGGATCGCGGCTGGTCAGCAGACAGCGCCAGGCCGGGACGGTGATGGGTGGGTCCACGCTCCGCAGACGCCCCCAGAGCCCCGTCTGGGGGAGAGACCGCAGCGTAGGCAGATCGTCGAGCCAGCGGTCGAAGACCAGCGTCGGCTCGGCGCCGTCGAGACCGATAATCGCCACCTTCGGTGCCATGGCCTTCACTCAGAGGAGGGTGGCCGGGTCGACCAGGCCGTTCCTGGCCAGTTTGACCCGGCGGAGGAGTTTGCCCAGGACTACCTGGACCTCGGTTGCCTCGGGAGGCAGAACGACCCCGCCGGCGGCGACCCGCTGCCGCAGGGTCTGCAGCTGATCGAAGGCCCGGACGAGGTCGCCAGCCACCAGGCGGTCGCGGGCCCGCTGCAGCCCCTGGCGTAGCACCGGACCACCGCCCGGCACCAACCGTCCGCGCTGCTCCCGCTGGTCCACCATCGCCGAGACCCCGCCCGCGCCGCCGCGCTGGCCGGCGCCGGATCCGGCCGGGGTCAGGACCAGAAAACCGCTGTCACGGTCCACCGACACACCCCTGCACACTGCCCAGAGGAGAGGGGGGCACCCGGCGCACCAGACGATGGGGCCCGCTCCCTCTCCCCAGGCTGTCGGTGATTGTTAAAGAGTGGCGGCGCCCCAGGGTGTGAAACGCCTCACCGAGCCGGTGCGCCGAAAGTCCCGGGACCGCCCGGGGCGATCAGCTCACCGCCAAAGCGCAAGGGCAGCGCGGAGCCCGCAGACAGCGCCGGCCGCCGGGCTCCGGTGCCATCCCACCGACCAGACCCCGCCGCGATGGCCGCTCCCAGCGGGCCCGACGGGGAGGCGCGTTGTCAGGGGGGCGTGGGAGATGCTATAATCCCACGGGCGCCATAAAGAGCGCCGATGGTGGCCCTCTGGCCACCTGCCTCACTTTCCGCTCCGGGCCAGTCCCGGCTGCGCACGTCGGGACCCGGACCCGGGGCAAGCCCAGGGAAAGGAGTCCACTTGGTGCGCCAACGCGAATACGAGGTCATGTACATCATCAGCCCCGAGGTCAGCGACGAGGCCATCCCCCAGATCGTCGAACGGGTCAACAAATGGGTGGCCGACCTCGGCGGCGAGGTCACGGCAGTCGACGAGTGGGGTCGGCGCCGGCTGGCCTACCCGATCCGCAAGTTCCGTGATGGCTACTACGTCGTCATGCGCTTCCGGGCCCGGCCCGACGTGACCGCCGAGTTTGAGCGCAATATGCGGCTGGCAGAGGATATTCTGCGACACCTGCTGGTCCGTGTGGAGCGTTGAGTGCGTGTGTGGTAGAAAGGAGTGAGGGGATGGCAGGGTCGTTGAACAAGGTGCTGCTCATCGGAAACGTCGGGCGCGATCCGGAACTGCGCTACACGCCGAACGGCAAGCCGGTGGTCTCTTTCACGGTGGCCACCAACCGCGTCTGGACCGGCCCCGACGGCGAGCGCCGCGAGGAGACCGAGTGGTTCAACGTCGTGGCCTGGAACCGGCTGGCTGAGCAGTGCAATGAATACGTCCGCAAGGGGCGCAAGGTCTATGTCGAGGGGCGCCTGCACACCCGCTCCTGGGAGGGCCAGGACGGGCAGCGCCGCTACCGGACTGAGGTGATCGCCACCGACGTGCGCCTGCTCGACCGCCGACCGGCCGAGAGCGTGCCCGAGGACACCTTCGCCGCCGAGGAGCCCGAGCCAGCCGAAGACCACGAGGAACTACCGTTCTGAGCCCCACGAAAGGAGGCTGAACTCTCATGGCCACAGAGACGACCGCTACCCCGGCGGGTGCCGCCCCGCCGGCCCAGCCCACGGCCGCGCCGAGCCAGGCGCCGGCCGCCCAGAAAAAGAAGGAGCGCGCCAAAGGGCGCTACGTTCCTCGCCGCAAGGTCTGCGCCTTCTGCGCCGACAAGGTCGACGACATCGACTACAAGGACCTGGCGCGCCTGCGCCGCTACCTCTCCGACCGCGGCAAGATCGAGTCGCGCCGCAAGACCGGGACCTGCGCCAAGCATCAGCGCCGGCTGGCGCAGGCGATCAAGCGGGCCCGACTGATCGCCCTTCTGCCTTTCACCGCCGAGCACGTGCGGGAGATGGGCGGCCCGGCGGTCCTGCGCGGCCAGTAACCGCGCCGCCCCCTGCCCGCCAGTCGTCCCCCGCGCTCTCGGTCGGCGGTCTGGGCTGTCTCCGGCGATGAAGGCGACCCTGTCTCCCCGCGAACTGGTCATCGGCCCCTACCGGCTGCCGCTGGGCCGCCGGACGCTGATCATGGGCGTCCTCAACCTCACCCCCGACTCGTTCTCCGGCGACGGGCTGGCCGGCGATGTGGCCGCCGCCCTGGCCCGCGCCCGTCAGTTCTGGGAGGAGGGCGCGGACATCCTGGATATCGGTGGCGAGAGCACCCGCCCGGGGGCCGAGCCGGTGCCGGTCGCAGAGGAACTGCGCCGGGTGCTGCCGGTGATCGAGCGGGTGGCGGCCGAGGTCCCCCTGCCGATCTCGGTCGACACCTACAAGGCGCCGGTGGCCGCCGCCGCTCTCAAAGCCGGCGCCCACATGGTCAACGATATCACCGGCCTGCGGGGCGACCCGGAGATGGTGCGGGTGGTGGCCGAGCACGGCGCGGCCCTGGTCATCATGCACATCAAGGGCACCCCCCGAACGATGCAGCAGAACCCCACCTATCACGATCTCATCGGCGAGATCAGCGCCTACCTGGCCGAGGGCCTCGCCCTGGCCCACCAGGCCGGGATCCCCCGCGAGAGCATCGTCATCGACCCCGGCATCGGCTTTGGCAAAACGGTCGCCCATAATCTGGAGATCCTGCGCCGGCTGGGCGAGTTCCGCGCCCTGGGCCAGCCGATCCTCATCGGCCCCTCGCGCAAATCGTTCATCGGCCATCTTCTGGGCGGGCTCCCCCCCTCCGAACGTCTGGAGGGGACCGCGGCCACCGTCGCCCTGGCCATCGCCCACGGCGCCGACATCGTCCGGGTGCATGATGTGCGGGCGATGGTCCGGGTGGCCCGGGTGGCTGACGCCATCGTCCGTGGATCGGCGGATGGCTGAGCGGGTCCGCGCCTTCATCGGCCTGGGCGCCAACCTGGGCGACCGGGCGGCCACCATCCGACGCGCCCTGGCCTGTCTGGCCGCTCTTCCAGCGACCGTCGTCCGACGGGTCTCCCACCTCTACGAGACCGCCCCCTGGGGCAAGCCCGACCAGCCGTGGTTCCTGAACGCCGTGGCCGAGATCGACACGGGTCTCCCGCCCCACGATCTCCTGCGGGCCCTCAAGCAGATCGAGACCCGGCTGGGCCGCCTCCCCGGCGAACGCTGGGGGCCCCGGGTCATCGACCTGGACCTTCTGCTGTACGATGAGATCACCCTCAGCACGCCCGACCTGACCATCCCCCACCCGTCCATGGACCAGCGGGCCTTCGTCCTGGTGCCGCTCCAGGAGCTCTGGCCCGACTACCAGACGGCCGACGGCACCCCTATCGCCCAGGCCATCGCCCGGCTGCTCCCCACCCAGCCGGTCCGGCTCTGGGGAGCCCTGACGCCGCCCCCGCCCACCGACTGTCCCTAGACCGTTCTCCCCGGAGCGAGCGTGCGACCGGGTGGACAGGTCGCCGCCGGTGCGGTAAAATCCCCGCCGAGAGCCTGGCTGTGGTGAGGTGGAGCGGTGACCACTCTGGCGGAGATCGATGCCGAGATCGTGGCCTGTCAGCGCTGCCCCCTGGCCCGGACGCGGCTGAAGGCGGTGCCCGGCGAGGGGCCAGCCAACGCCCGGATCATGTTCATCGGCGAAGCCCCCGGCTGGCACGAGAACCAGCAGGGCCGCCCCTTCGTCGGCCCGGCCGGCCAGTTCCTCGACGAACTGCTGGCCTCGATCGGCCTGAAGCGCAGCGAGGTCTACATCACCAACATCGTCAAATGTCGTCCCCCCAACAACCGTGACCCCCAGCCAGCGGAGATCGAGGCCTGCCGCGATTATCTGGAGCGGCAGATCGCCGCGATCTGCCCCCGGGTGATCGTGACCCTCGGCCGCTACTCGCTCCAGCACTTCCTGCCCGGGGCCACGATCAGCAAGGTGCACGGCCAGCCCCGAACGGTGGACGGACGGGTCGTCGTGCCGATGTACCATCCGGCGGCCGCCCTGCACCAGCCGACCCTCCGCCGCACGGTCGAAGAGGACTTCCAGAAACTGCCGGCGATTCTGGCCCGCCTGGAGCGCGCGGCCGAACCGCCCCCGGAAGTCCCCCGGCAACTGATGCTGTTCTAGTCCCTGTACCCCACGAGGAAAAGACCGATGGACCGCGTCTGGGTGATCCCGCTCGGTGGCGTCGGTGAGATCGGGAAGAACTGTCTGGTGGTCGAGACCGACGCGGACATGGTTCTTATCGACGCCGGGTGGAAGTTCCCGGAAGAGGAGATGCTCGGGATCGACCTGGTGATCCCGGATATCAGCTACGTCAGTGAGCGCCGGGCCAAACTCCGGGCCATCCTCATCACCCACGGCCACGAGGACCACATCGGCGCTCTCCCCTTCATCGTCCGGGACCTGAAGGTGCCGATCTACGCTCCCCGGCTGGCCGCCGGCCTCATCGAGGTCAAACTGCGCGAACACCACCTGGCGGAGACGGTGCCGCTGGCGATCCTGGAACCGGGCCGCCGCGTCACGTTCGGCAGCATCACCGTCGAGCCCTTCCGGGTGGTCCACAGCATCCCCGACTGCCTGGGCCTGGCCCTGCACACGCCTGGTGGCACCCTGGTCCACACCGGCGACTTCAAATTCGACCAGACGCCGGTCTACGGTCCCCCGACCGACTTCGCCGCCCTGGCCGACCTGGGCGCCCGGGGCGTCCTGGCCCTGCTCTCCGACTGCACGCGGGTCGAACGGCCCGGCTACACCCCCTCGGAGCGGGTGGTCGGGGAGACGTTCGACGCCATCATGCGCGAGGCGCCAGGGCGGGTGATCATCACCACGTTCGCCTCGAACATCCACCGGATCCAGCAGGCCATCGATGTGGCCGCCCGCTACCGGCGCAAGGTGGCCGTGGTGGGCCGCTCGATGGAGTCGTACGTCAGCATCGCCCACGATCTCGGCTTCCTGGTTCCGCCGCCAGACACCCTCTACCGCTTCGAGGAGATCCGCCACCTGCCGCCTGACCAGGTCGTCCTGGTCACCACCGGCAGCCAGGGCGAGCCGACCTCGGTTCTCAGCCGCATCGCCACCAACGACCACCGCTGGATCAAAATTCAGCCCAACGACATCGTCATCATCTCGGCCTCGCCGATCCCGGGGAACGAGGAGACGGTCGCCCGCACCATCGACAACCTGTTCCGGCTGGGGGCCAACGTCATCTACGACGCCCTGGCCACCGTCCATGTCTCGGGCCACGCCAGCCGCGAGGAGCTGAAGCTGCTGATCACCCTGCTCCGGCCGCAGTACTGCCTGCCCATCCACTGCGAGTACCGGCACATGGTGCTCTACCGCCACCTGGCTCAGGAGTGCGGCCTTCCCCCCGAGCGGGTCATCCTGCCCGAGATCGGCGATATTATCGAGTTCCGCCAGGGTGAGGGCCGCAAGATCGGGCGGATTCCGGTCTCAGCCGTTCTGGTCGACGGCCTGCCGCTGGCCGACTTCGACGAGGTGGTGCTGCGCGACCGTCAGCACCTCTCGCGCGACGGCATCGTCGTCGTGGTGGTGGCCCTCGAACGCGCGACCGGGCGCCTTCTGACCGAACCCGATATCATCAGCCGGGGATTTATCGTGCCGGCCGGGGGCAACGGCCTGCTGGAGCAGGCCCGCTCCCTGGTCCGCGAGACCCTGCGCCGGGTTCCCTGGGCCGAGGTCGAGTACGGCTACGCCGTTCAGAAGATCAAAGAGGTGATCGGCGAGTATCTCTACCGCGAGACCCGGCAGCGGCCGATGGTCCTGCCGGTGGTGACGGAGGTGTAGGCCATCCGCCGTCCCGTCGAGCGCCCCGCCCGTGGCCGCCGTCCGGCCATCCCGCCATCGGCTCACCACCCCCCGCCGCCCCTGGAGCGGGCCGCCCGGGCGCTGGTCCTGGGGGCGGCCGCCGCCCTGAGCCTCATCGCGCTGGTGAGCCCGGAGGGACTGCTGGCCCGGGGCTGGCACGACCTGCTGGCCGGCCTGAGCGGCCAGGGCCGCTACCTGGTCCCGCTCCTTTTCGCCGCCGCCGCCCTCTGGCAGGCCCAGCCGGAGCGGCTCCCGGACCGTCTGCGCCAGCCATCAGCCTCCGCGGGCCTGACCCTGAGCCTGCTGACACTCCTGGGGCTCGTTCAGGGCCTCAGCGCCGATCCGCACCCGGACTGGCAGGGAAGCGGCGGGGGGCTCATCGGCTGGCTGGTCTACCGTGGCCTGGTGGTCCTGGTCGGACCGACCGGAGCGCTCAGCCTGCTCGGCGCGGGGCTTCTCGGCGGCCTGCTTCTGGCCAGCGGCCTGAGCCCGGCTGCGGGACGGGCGGCCATGGTCCGCCTGGCGGCATGGTGGCGTCAACGGCGGGCCGGCCGGCCGGTGGTCGTCGTCCCGACCCCCCCCGCCCGTCCGCGCCTCCGGCTCGGCCTGCCCCGGCTCCGGCGGCCAT
>VAPR01001556.1_pt1 | contig 14758 bp, 15 predicted proteins | sample 3380701 | NCBI WGS metagenome assembly VAPR01 (sample SAMN11536904, study PRJNA540576) | hot springs metagenome | isolation source: hot spring wet sediment | place: Spain: Lobios | collected 2014-01 | reverse complement strand
TCCAGGGGGCGCAGGTCGACCAGGGCTTCGATCAAGGGCGCCCGCTCAAGCGTGGCCTCCCCGAGCGCACGAATCCCTTCTAACATAAGCGTTTCACCTCTCCCACACCTCCACGCATCCGAACCCCTGGCTGTTCTTGGACCCAAGCCCTGCATCCAAAGCCATGCGGAAGTAGGGCTCGGGGGCGGAGAGTTCGTAGATCCCGGTCCAGCCTTTGATCACGGTGCCCTTGTACAGCACGATGTGCTGGTTCCGGGCGTCGACCCGCACGGGCCGGAAGGAGGCGCCGTCCTCGGGGATGTCCTCTCCGGTCCAAGCGCGCACCTTGCGGCGGAGGTTGGAAAGCACCAGGCGCTCGAACTCGGGCTCCTGGGGCGCGTAGTAGTAGGTCTTCTTGCGGCCGTCCGCGGTCTGGAGGGTGCTGTAGACGGCGATTGGCGAGAGGGCCCGCAGCAGCACGGGGCGCCGGTAGGGCTGCTGGAGCTCTACCTCCACGGCCTCCACGGAGAACCGCGCGGGTCCCACGCGGAGGCCGCTGTTGGTGACGAGGTGGAGGGCGAAGGACTCCAGGAATGGGATCATGGGGGAGGCCACTACGAGACGCAGGGAGCCCAGCGGCTCAAGCCAACCTCCCCGCACCCGGCACGGCCCCAGCAGCCGCGAGAAGGTGAAGAGCTTGAGGTGACGCTTGCCCTCGGCAATGCCCTCCTCGTGCAGGGCCCGGGCCAGGTGCTGGTCGAGGTGGGTGTAGATCAGGGCCTGGACGTACTCGTTGTAGTGGACGGGGAGCCGCTGAAAGTCCCGGTCAGACTGGAGGCGAACCGAAAGCCGCACCCCTCTCCCCCGTCGCGACTCGCACGTCCCCCCGTACCTTATGCCCCGCCGAGCTAACGACTACGCCACATGCCAGTTTTAAGCACATCGTACGCCGAACGGCGGTCAATGTCAACTACGAAATAGATGTCCCTGCCATCGCGCGGAAACGATCCCCAGCTCCTCCAACCGGATGCAGGCGGCCTGGCGAGAGACGTCGAACAGACGGGCGAGCTTCCGGGCAAGTGCCTCCACCCGGTCGGCGGGGACGGGCTCGGAAGGGAGCAGTCCGACCTGCGGCTTGAGCCGGGCGACAGCCTGCACGAACACCGACCGGGGCATGAGCAGGGCGGCCATGCAGCGGTTCGCCTGGCGCTCCCGCCAGTCGGTCCCCCCGCCGAAGGCCACCTCGCGCTTCAGGCACCGCAACAGTCGTCCGGAAGGCGGATCCTCCAGCGGCGGCGCGTCCAGAAGCAGCGTCTGGGAAGGGTCGGGTTCGACGAGGGACCGGTGCAGCAGGACGTGGGCACCCTCGTGGGCCAGGGTGGCCCGCCAGCGGCCACGAGCGCCTGGCGGCGGGTCCGGAACGTCGAAGGCCAGGCGGGTCAATTCCGCGTTGACCTGGACGTGGGGAGGGAGCCCGGGCCGGAACTCCGTCACCCCCAGGACGTCCCGGGGTAACGGGGCGTACTGGTCCAGGTCGCACCCCAGGTGGACCTCCACGAGGCGCTCCACGTCTACCAGGGGCCGCTCGGGGGTCGGCAGCAAGCCGGCCCGTCGGAGCTCCTCTTCGGCCAGACGCTCGATCTCGTCGGGGCCGAACCACACGCGCAGAGAGCCGTCCGGGCCGCGGTACCGCCTCATCCTTCGTCTTTCTTCTCGCGTCCGAGCTCCACGGCCCGCCGCTCCAGCTCCGCCAGTTGGGACTCGTCGAGTTCCTGTTTTGCGATCCTGCGGAACAGCTTCACGGCCGCGGGGAAACGTCTCAGGTACTCCTCGGTGGCCTGGTCCAGGCGGCCCCTCAGGGCCAGCAGCTCGTCCAGGTCCAGCTCCAGCTGCCCGGCGATGCGTTGCAGGACGTCTTCGGACGGCGCCCGGCGGTCGTTCTCGATGTCGCTGAGGTACGAGGGCGTGACCCCCACCGCCGCGGCCAGCTGGCGCAGGGTCACCCGCTTGGCCGACCGGGCGCGTCGGATGTACGAACCCAGGGTGTCGGTGTCGCGTCGGTCGCGCACGTCCGCCCACAAGCCTACGGGCCAGGCCGCGCGCTTGCAAGCGCCGCGTGGACGGACCCGCTTCCGCCGCCCTCAAGGCACCCAGCACGCGCGAGCAGACCCTTCCGCCCGCGCAGCCCACGTCAGCCGGAGGGCCGGGCCTCGATCCCCACGAGCCTCCGCAGCCTGACGGCGTCGCGCACCGCGTGGCCACCCACGTCGTTGTTGAAGAAGACAAAGCCGTCTTGCCCCTCCCGGAGCCTGGCCAGGGCCCAGCGGGCGTCCGCCCGCAGGCTCGACGGCGGGTAGCCGCCCGAGTAGGCGTCCCCGGGCCCGTGCCGCCGCAGGTACCACCAGTCCGCGGTCTGCGGGACCCGCACGGGCGGGCGGTCCACCCGCCTCGGCCGCATGCCCGGCGGCAGCACCTGAAACGGCCAGTCCGCACACACCAGGGCGGCCCCGTGTTCGGCCAGCAGTCCGTAGACCGGCTCGCAGAACCACGAGGGGTCGCGGAACTCGAAGGCGTGGCGGACCGACCGGGGCAGGGTCCGGAGGAAGTCTGCAAGCCGCCGGGGGTCGGCGCGGAACCGCGGGGGGAGCTGCCACAGCACGCACCGCAGCCGGTCGCCGAGGGGCCGACAGGCCTCCAGGAGCACGCGCACGGGCTCTGCAGGCTCCCGCAGGCGGCGCACGTGCGTCACGTAGCGGCTGCCCTTCACCACGAAGGCAAAGTCGCGGGGCGCGCGGCGCGCCCAGCTCTCGAAGGTCCTGGGGGCGGGCAGGCGGTAGAAGGTCACGTTCAGCTCCACCGCGTCGAAGACCTGCACGTACCGGTCGAACCAGCGCGCGGGCGGCAGGCCTTCGGGGTACAGCACGCCGACCCAGTGGGGGTAGTTGTAGCCCGACGTGCCCACCCACGCCCGGGCCACGGGACCTCCCGGTCAGTCCACCCGCAGGCGCGCGAACCGGCGCTTGCCCACCCGCAGCACCACCCCGGTGCGCACCTCCACCCGCTCCTCCCAGTCCGCCACGCGCCGCCCGTCCACGCTCACCCCGCCCTGGGAGACCAGGCGCCGGGCCTCGCTGTTGGACACGGCCAGCCCGGCGACGCGGAGGAGCCGCACGATCCCCAACCGGCCGTCGGGGTCCAGGTCCTCGCGGCGGACGTGCACCTCCGGCAGCTCGGACGGCAGCTCGTCCCGCGCGAAGACCCGGTCGAACTCGTCCTCCGCAGCCTGGGCGGCCTCGGGCCCGTGCCACACCGCCACGATCTCCCGGGCCAGCCGCCGCTTGACGTCCCGGGGGTGCAGCCGGCCCGCCCGCAGCCCGTCCTCGATGGCCCGCACCTCCTCCATGGGCACTTCCGTACACAGCTCGAAGTAGGTGACCATGAGGGGGTCGGGCACCGACATGACCTTCCCGTACATCTCCTGGGGTGGCTCGTTGATCCCGATGTAGTTGCCCAGCGACTTGCTCATCTTCTCCACGCCGTCCAGGCCCGGCAGCAGGGGCGTGAGCAGGACCACCTGCGGGGGCTGGCCGAACTCCCGCTGCAGGTCGCGGCCCATGAGGTTGTTGAACTTCTGGTCGGTGCCGCCCAGTTCCACGTCCGCCTGCAGCGCCACCGAGTCGTACGCCTGGCACAGGGGGTACAGCAGTTCGTGCAGGCCGATGGGGTTGCCTTCTTTCCACCGGAGGGTGAAGTCGTCCCGCTCCAGGATGCGGGCCACGGTGGTCTTGCTGCACAGGCGCACCACGTCCGCGAAGCTCAACGCTCCCAGCCACTGGCTGCTCCCGGGCGACGAAAGGGTGCTGCGATGGCGATAGGCCTGGCGCTGGGCGGGATGCTGGGCATCGGGCTGTGGCTGATGGTCACTGCCCTGCCCTGGGCTCGTCCCCGTCCCGACCTGGCGATGCGGCTGCGCCTTCTGACGGCTCAGGGTCGGCTGGAGCTGGAAGCGGAGCGAGGACGAATGGCCGCCCCGCTGTTCAAGTCCTCGACCCTGGAACGGCTGCTTCGCCCGTTGCTGGAGGACGCCGGAGCCTCTTTGGGCAGGGTCCTGGCGCGGGCGGGTATCGGCACGGGCGACCTCGAGCGGCGTCTCGCGCTGGGCTGGCCCGGGATGACGACGGCCCAGTTCTACGGGCAGAAGCTGGCCAGCGGCCTGGTGTTCCTGGCCGCGTTCCCTCTCATGAACGTGCTCGGCGTCCACCCGTTCGGCGCATGGGCCGTGTGGATCTGGCTGGTCGGGTTCGCAGTGGGGTTCGCCCTGCCGGACTGGATGCTGGAGGGGCGCCTGGAGCGGCGGCGGACGACGCTGCTGATGGAGCTGCCCACGGTGCTGGACCTGCTGGCCATCGCCGCCAGCGCGGGCATGTCGCCGGAGCAGGCTCTGCTCGACGTGAGCCGTCAGGTGGGCGGCGTCCTGGGCGACGGCCTGCGCGGGGTGGTACGAGAGGCGGGCCTGGGAGCCGCTACCCACGCCGAGGGGCTGCGGACGCTGGCGGAGCGGGAGGGCGTCCCCGAGCTGCTGTCGATGGCCGACGCCTGGCAGTCGGCGCTGGAACAGGGGCTGCCCCTGGGCCAGGCCATGCTCACCCTGGCGGAGACGGTGCGGGAGCGGAAGCGGGCGCGGCTGCTGGAGGAGGGCGGCAAGAGCACCGTGCGGATGCTCTTCCCCGTGGCGGTGTTCATCTTCCCGGTGTTCCTGGTAGTGCTGCTCTACCCCGCCGGGGTCGAACTGCTCGGCCTGGGCGGCTAGAAGCGCGGAAAGGCGAGAACGGAAGGAGGCAAGCCCCATGAGAGTCTTGAGGATAGTGAGTCGGCTGCGTCCCGGGGCCGGCGAAGCAGGCCAGACGATGGTGGAGTACGCCATCGTGGCCGCCCTCATCGCCGTAGTGGCGATGGCCGCCGTGCAGGCCCTGGGCGGCGGCGTGACGACGGTGTTCAACAACATCGTCGATGCGATCACCGGCATCTAGACGGGCGGGGCGGCTTCGCTCGCTCAGGCCCGGCGAGGCCGGCCAGAGCATGGTGGAGCTGGCTCTGGTCCTGCCTGTGCTGCTGGCCATCCTTATCGGCGTCGTGCAGTTCGCGCTGGTGTACCACGCCAAGGACGTGGCTAGCACGGCGGCCCAGGAGGGCGCTCGCCTGGCGGCCGCGGAAGGGCGGACGCCGGCCGAAGGTGTGGCTCGGACCCGTGAGGTGCTGGAGTCGGGTCTGGGCGGGACCGGCAGGGAGTTCACCGTGACCGCGCAGGACACGGGCGAGACTGTCGTGGTCCAGGCCGAGGGCGACTACCAGCTGATCATCCCCTGGGTGACCGGCAGGAGCATTTCCATCGGCGCCGAGGCCGAGGTGCACAAGGAGGGCTTCCGCAGTGGCCCTTAGGCGGACGAAAGCGCCCTGGCGCCGCTTCGTGTCGCAGGAGGACGGGCAGGCCCTGGTGGAAGCTGCGATCGTCATCCCTGTTTTGCTGCTCCTGGCCTTCGGTGTGGTCATGGCGGGCCGGCTGAGCCATACCAAGATCGCTGTGCAGGCGGCGGCCCGCGAGGCCAGCCGAGCCCTGGCGACGGCGCCGTCGGAGCAGGAGGGGATCGCAGCGGCCCTCGACGCGGCCCGCTCGGTGGCCAAGGGCTACGGTCTGTCCCAGGACGGGCTCACCGTGACTGTGGAGTCCAACGGCTTCCAGCGGGGCGCCACGGCCACCGCCGAGGTCACCTACCGGGTTCCGCTTGGTGACCTGCCGCTCCTCAATCGGGTTGAGGTGACGGTATCCAGCAGCCATTCGGAGCGTATCGATCTCTACCGCAGTCGGGAGGCGGTGCTCCGGTGACGCGGTTCTTCGGGCGGCTGTACGGCGACGAAAGCGGCCAGGCCATCGTCTTGGTGGCCGTCCTGATGGCCGGACTGGTGGCTGTCGTGGGCCTGGTGACGGACGGCGGACTGGTCTTCAGTCAGCGGCGCGACCTCCAGAACGTCGCCGACGCGGCGGCCCTGGCCGGCGCCATGCAGCTCGACGAGGGCGTCTACCGGGCATCGGGCGAGGTGCTGCTGAACGAACCGGCTGCCCGGCAGGCGGCCGTGCAGTACCTGGAAGCCGAAGGCGACCTGAGCTACTCCGTGGTGGTCGGACCAACCCGCGTAGAGGTTGCGGTGTCCCGTCAGGCCTCGACGGGGTTCCTGCGGGTGGTGGGGATCAACGGCGTGAAGATCAGCGCGAACGCATCGGCGGAGCCGCGCCATGGCGTGGCTGCGGCAGAGCCGTGAGGTGGGCACTGTGAGCAAGGGATTGTTCGGGGGATTCGGCATCGCGGTAGCCTTCGCGCTCTTCGCAGTCGCGTGCAACGGCGGCGACGGAGGCGAGATCCGCGAGTCGCCCAGGCCGGCGGCGACGCGTACGGCTACGCCCGCGGCGACTCCTACCGCCACTCCATCCATCGAGCAGGAGGTGTCAGAAGCGTACCTGCGCTATTGGGACGCGTACGCAGAGGCGCTGCTGAACCTCGACCCAGGGCTCGCGGAGGGCGTCGCGTCAGGCCAGGAACTCCGACGCATTCGCGAAGAGGTCGAAACCCTTCGGTCTCAAGGTGTGGCCCTCAGAGTCGTCGTGGAACACAACTCGGTGGTTCTCGAGGCATCAGAGAACTCTGCTGTCGTGTTCGACGAGATAGTGAACAACAGCTTCTACGTTGACCCGGAGACGAAAGAGCCTCCCGTGGGCTCAGGTAGCGGGGAAATCCTGCGGGACACCTTCTACTTTGAAAGAATCGATGGGCAGTGGATGGTGGTCCGCAGCACCCGTCAGCGATAGGGAGGTCAGCATGCGACGCCTGGCAATTGTGTTCACAGCGGCCGCTGCGACGATAGCATTACTGACGCCTGCACTAGCTGACCCGCCTTCCCCAGGCGACCCAGGAACACCCGGGGCAAACAGACCTGAAGCTTCTGTCAGCGTTGACTCCGGCCCTGACGGTGTGACCATCTATATCGCAGTCTCGGAGAGCTCCCCGGGCAGTTCGAGCGACTCGTCGTCCTCTACCGGCCCCGACGCATCCGGCGGGTGGTCCTGCACCGTCGACGTGATGAACATCGGCAACGCTACCCGCGAGTGGTTCGAGCAGGAGGCCCCCCTCCATCCCGGCGAGTCGCCGTGGATCGTTCGATGCGACAATGGCTACTTCGCCATCGTCTGGCTGCCTGTTGACACGGCGCCGGCGGACGTTGAGATCGTAGTCATCCAGGGTGACTCCGTGGACCCTGCCACCGTGGCAGCGGAGCTGCTGGACCACGTGCCGGTGCCGGACATCGTGATCGGGGTCAACCCGACGACCGGCCTGGTGGCCGTGCCTTCCTGGTTCTGGATCGAAGGCTACGACGGGGCGCCGATTATCGCTTCCGACACTCTGGCCGACGTAACCGTGGAGGTGGAGATCACACCTACAGCCTATCGCTGGAGCTTCGGTGACGGCGCGACCCTGCAGACGACCTCCCTGGGCCAGGCTTATCCCCAGGAGAGCGACATCCGCCACACCTACGAGCAGTCGTCCCTGAGCGTCGGCGGCGCCTTCGCCGTGACGGTGGAGATCACCTTCTCGGCGCGCTACCGGGTCAACGGCGGTCCCTGGGAGCCGCTTGATCCCATCACGCGCGCGTTCACGGCCGCGTACCCGGTGCAGCAGCTTCAGTCAATCCTGACGGGGCAGTAAGAAAGGACGCTTCTGGACAGATGGCAGAGCTAGCACGACTTCAGCGGGCCGAAAGCGTTCCGGAGGAGTCCTCGGGTAGGGGAGTCCTGGCTCTTGCTGCGTTCGTTGGCGCCGGTGTCGCCCTGGGGTTCGTCCTCTGGTGGCTCAACGGTCCGCCTCAGGTCCCCACGTCTGCGCCCGACTGGGATCGGATAAGCCGGACGCTTAGCGGCTCGAACGTTCCTTACGAAGACGTGATCTACATCGCGACCGGTCTGGGCTGGCTGGCCCTGACCTATCTGGGCCTGACGGTCGCGTTTCGGGTGGTGCTCGGCACCGCGGATCGCCTGACGGACGGCTCGGCCTGGGCGCGGGTCGGGCTCGGCCTGAGCGACCTCGTGACGCTTCCCGTAGTCAAGCGCACCGTGGACGGCGCGCTCGCTGGAGTCGTCTTCCTGGCGGTCTGGCTCCGGACGAGCGCCGCGCTGGAGGCTGGGGTCTCCCCCGGAGCCGTTGCCGCCGTGAGCGTTGCGCCACAAGCTGCGGTGACGCAAGTCGTGGCCGCAGTGGGGCCCTGCCCACCGGCAACGGAGGCTGTGGCGGAACCTGCGCCTGCCAACTGCGTCGTCTCTTACACAGTCGTCGAGGGGGACAACCTGTGGGACATCTCGCGCCGCTTCTACGGCGACGGGACGCTATACGTCCTCATCTTCCGGCTGAACGAAGGGCGCGTGATGACGACGGGCGAGCCGTTCACCAACCCGCGCCTGATTCGACCGGGCTGGGTGCTGGACGTGCCGTTGCCGGGACACAACGTCTGGACCGCAGGCGAGCATGTGATGTATAGGGTGCGGCCCCACGACTCCCTGTGGCGCATCTCCGAGAGCCTACTGAGCGACGGCTTCCGCTGGACCGAGATATGGGAGTTGAACCAGGGGCGCGTCATGACAGACGGCCGTCGGTTCAGCGACCCGGATTTAATCTATCCGGGCTGGATCCTGGAGCTTCCCCTGCAAGCCAGGATCGAGGTAGCACCCCCACCGGCAGAGGAACCGCCGACGCCGTCGACGCCAGCCCCGCCGTCGATCCCTTCGCCGACGGCTCCGGCTCCTACAGCATCAGAAGCGGAAAGCGCGCCTCAACCGAAGCCAACGTCCGTGCCGGTCCAGGAGCCGGAGCGAGACGGGAGCGGAGCCCTGCAATGGCCCGGCCCTGACCCGTCACGCGTCCTCGCCGCCGCCGCAGGGCTAGCTGCGACAGGAGCCGTGGTCCTGGTCGTTCGACGGCTGGCGCGACGAGGAAGCAACGGCAGGCTTCCTCTAGGGAGTCGTCGAAAGGGAAGGACGGGAGACGCGGGTAAGGTGATCCTGGCGGCCCGAGCCGTGCTCCGTGGGCTCGCCGACTTCGGATTCGACGACCTGCGTCTCGTCCTGGCGCGCGAAGCAGAGCGATTCCTCGAGTTCACCCTGGACTGCGCGCCGGGCGACGCCGAAGCGCTGCTGAGGACGCGGTACGACCTGGGGCGCCGGCTGGCCTGCGCCGTCGACGGCGAGTTGGTCGGCTCGACCCGTGTTCGGCTGAAGCTGTCCCGCTTTCAGCGGCTGGCCGGCCTCCTGGCGGACGACGGCACAGTGGCAGAGCCCCTGCTGCTCGTGCCCGTCGGGGCAGCGGACGGCGGGTTGTACTACCTCAATCTGGCAGCAGCCGGATCCGTCGCAGTCGCGGGCACCGAGCACGAGACCCGGCAGCTCCTGTCGGCGTGGCTCGGAACCCTGGCCGCAGTACATGGCCCGGAGGAGCTGGCCGTCCTGCCGGCCGGCAGCGCCGTCGCATACCTGCGAGAGCTGGCCGGGCTGCCTCACTTCGCGGCCGGCGGGGAGCACCTGGCAGAGCGATCACTGCAGGACGTGGCGGTCGAGCTGGAAGAGGCGATCGTGGCGCGCGACGACGGCACGACAGGAGGGTCGGGCGCGGCGATCCTGGCGGTGGTCGGGCTTGGGGTTGATTACAAGGAGGACATCGAGCGCCTGGAGACGGTGCTTCGCCGGGGGCCAGAGCGCCGGATATATGTCGTGGCCGTTGCAGAGGGAGTCGAGGAGCCGGAACCGCTCCGCGGTCTCGGCGCGGCGGTCGTCTTTGGTGGGCAGGGCGAGGGCTTCGAAGGTGGCGAAGCGGGTGGGCCAGCGGTCGAACCGGGCGAGCTGGCCCTTTCGGTTGGCCGCGAACCGCCGCTGGTCCTCCAGCCGATTGAGGTGCGGACCGAGACCCTGCGACCTCTCATGCGGCGAGAGGCACTAGCCGAGTATGAGGTACCGCACCCGGGAATAGCAGAGCCGGCAGATGATGGCGAGGAGGTCGCAGCCGAGGAGCAGTGGGAAGACGCGCCCCTGCCAGCCGAGGAGGAGGCGCCTGGTGACGCTGGGGAGGACGGAGACGGAGGTTCCGGCACGGTGTCGCTGGAGCCAGATGAGACCGCGGTTGCGGAGCCGCAACAGGCCGAAATGGTGAACCGGAGCGGCGGTGCGGCCGCGGCGACGCGCCAGTCGCCGCTTCTCCTAAGTGAAGAAGAGGCCCCCGACAGTGAGGCGGCGGAGGCGGGCAGATCCCTGTTCAGCGTGCGCTGCTTCGGGTCCTTCCGGGTGGAGACGGCCACCGGGGAAGTGACCGGCTGGACCGTTCAGAAGGCCCGAGAGATGCTAGCCTACCTGATCGCTCACGGAGGCGCGCCGGTCCTGCGGGACGAGGTGGCGGAGGCCCTCTGGCCCGACGGCGAACGGGCTCAGGTCGACCAACTTCTCTACAACGCCACCTATTACCTGCGTCGCGCGCTAAAGAGCGCCGTGCGCACGAACAGCCAGCCCCTGGTGGTCTCGGCTCAGCGGTATCAGCTGCGGTCCGCCATGTTCCGGGTGGACGTCGACGCCTTCGACGCGCACCTGCGGAGGGCTGAGAGTCTTGGTGGGTCAGAGGCGCTGGTCGAGTACGAGCGAGCGCTGGCCCTCTACCAGGGTGACTTCGTAGGCAACGAGCCCTACGAGTGGGCGGAGCCCTACCGCCGGGAGTACCAGCGGCGCTTCGTGGAGGCGGCGCACCGGGCGGCAAAGCTGGCGGTGGAGTGCCGGGACACCTCAAAGGCCGTGGAGTTCTACAAGGGCATCCTGGCGCGTGACCCGATAGATGAAGAGGCGGCCCGCGGCCTCATGCGCTGCTACGCGAAGCTGGGCGACCTGAACGGCGTACGCAAGGTCTACAAGGTGCTTTGCGAGTCGCTGCGCCGCGAGCTGGAGGACGAGAAGGCGGAGCCTCTGCCGGAGACGACGGCGGTGCTTCAGGAGCTGACTGATGCGCGCTGATTCGCCTCGGCTGAAGATGGCTGTTCTAAAGCCTTGGTCGCTGTTCGCGGGGAATCCCTCCTTCTTCAAGCAAGACCCCTGCTTCGGTTGCGGTCTGTTGGGGACGCGTCTCAGTACAGGTCGTCCGGCGTCAGGAGCAGCACTTCGCCAGCCTCGGCCCGTTCGCGCAGGAAGGCGTCGAAGCCCGACCGGCTCGCGAGCACCCAGAGGGGAGGCTGTTCCAGCGGTAGTTTGGTGGCCTTCCGCTGGAGCGCGAAGAGCGCTCCAGCGTCGACGGGGGATGCGGTCCACTTACACTCGCCCACCAGTGTGACCTGGCCCCGCCACATGCCTACTAGGTCGATCTCGTCCTGTCCATTCCACCAGCGGCCGAGCTGGGCGATGCGCACGCCGAGGCGGCTCCCCTGCTGACGCCGCCAAAGGTGCTGGGCGCACACCTCTTCCCAGCTGGTGCGCGCCACGAATTCGTCCAGGTCCGGGCCGATCTCCTGTGCCCAGAGGTTGGCGCCGCCCCCCAACTGAAGGAACGACCGAAAGGGGGAGACGAACCTGAACCAGAATCGCAGGTACGGGTCGGCGAGACGATAGAAAACCCGCTGCGTCCGGGGACGCTCCAACTCGGTGACGGGCACCTCGCGGCGCAGGAAGCGGAGCTCTTGGAGGCGGCGTAGATGGTCGAAGATCTCGTCGGCGCTTCGCCGCCCCACTGCCCGAGCGATGTCGCTGGGTCGTTCCTCCCGGACGGCCACGGCGCGCAGAATGGAGGCGTAAAGCGCCTCTTGGTGGAACTCGGTTCGTAGCAACTCCTCAGCTTCCCTGAACAGGGCATGGCCGGGCGAGAGAATCGTCTGCTGCACCTGGTCGGCGAGGGTTGCCAGCGGAGTCCAGTGTTCCAGGTAGGCGGGTATGCCGCCGAAGCAGGCATAGGCGCGAACCCGGTCGGCAGGCGTCAGGTGCGGGAAGAAGTACGCCGCATCGAAGTAGTCAAAGGGATGGACCTCGACCTGGGCCGTGCGCCGACCGTGCAGGGGGCCGCGCACGCCGGTGAGGCCCTCCATGAACGACAGGCCGGAGCCTGCCAGAACCACGACGAGCTGAGCCGAGCTATGAACTCGGTCCCACCAGCGCTGGACCAGGGTATCCAGTCCCGGCGTTGCTTCACACAGGTACGGGAACTCGTCGAAGATGACGAGAAGCCGCTGGTCGCGGGCGCGGTCCGCAAGGTAGTCGAGCGCCACGTCCCAGGTAGGGAAGGGCGCCGCGCGGAGGTACGGTTCCTCGAAGACTTCGGCCGCCTGAGTGGCGAGGTCGGCGAGGATGTCTCGCTCAGCCAACCGCGTGCCGTAGAGGTAGACCGCCCGCTTGCCGACAGCGAAACGGGAGAGCAGCGTCGATTTCCCGACCCGGCGTCGGCCCCACAGGGTGACGAGGGCAGAGCCAGGGGTGTTCCAGGCGGCCTCCAGCTGCTCCAACTCGCGCTCGCGATTGACGAAGTCCATGAGTGCCGACCTATTGGGCGCGAACCTAATAGGTCCCAGCCCAATGGTGACGCACGGGCTGGGTGAACGTCAAGGCGAGGCTTCAGCGGGCAATTGGAGAAAATTTGGAGCCGAAGGCCCCAAACTGGAGAAATTGGAGACGATTCTTGGAGATCCATTGGAGAGGCAGGCGTCACACTGGCTCCCAAAACCGCCTGACACACCGCCCGCTCCGCAGCGGGCGGCAGGCGGAGGAAGGGAGAAGCCATGCGAGGCCTGCTTATCGGAACGACGGTCGGCGTCGCCCTCGTCGTCGGGGTACTGGCGTCCAGTCCGGCCCACGCCGACGAGCCGGACACAGGCGGGGCGTTCGCTGAGCTGGTGTTCGCCGGCGCGCCCCTGGCGGCGCAGTCCGGCACGGCCTCGACATCGGCCGTTACCACCCAAGCCTCCTCTTCCGCACCTTCCTCTTCTATAACCACCCCTCCTACGGGCCCAGACGCGGCGCCGGCCTCGGAGTCGATTCCCCAACCACCCGGTCTCGGCCCTCAGGTCGACCCCATCGAGTTCCCGGACATCCCCAACCCCCTGGACTGGTTCAGCAACCTGGATCCCCGGAAGTGGGCCGGCGACATCCTCAACGCCATCCTGACCATGATCGGCCAGGCGCTGCTGGAGGCGATCCGCGGCTTCGTTGACTGGGCGCTGGGGTTCGGCGACTCCTCCTTGAACTTCGTGACCCGCACGCCGGCGGAGGGCACATACGGCAGCCCGACGGTGCGCAGCCTGTGGGACTTCTCACGTGCCCTGGTCAACGTCGCCCTGGCGGTCATCGTCATGTGGGGTGGCTTCAACGTCATGGTCAAGGAGCACACCCGCAGCCCCTACCACGAAGTGATGGAGCTGCTGCCCCGCGTCATCCTGGGCGCCCTGGCCGCGAACCTCACGCTGGAGTTCGCCCGCTTCCTCATCGACGCAAACAACGCCTTCTCGGCCGCTGTGGGGCAGGTCGGCCTGCCGGGCTACGACCAGGCCACTCCCAGCCAGGAGGGCGTCGCCCTCATCTTCACGGCCCTGGCCTACGGGATCGTGGCCATCCTGCTGGTGTTCCAGATGCTGATGCGGCTGGCCCTCATCGACATGCTCATCGTCCTGGCCCCGGTCATGACCCTGCTGTGGGTGCTGCCCCAGACCGAGAGCTGGGCGCGGTGGTGGGCGGACCTCTTCCCGATCACGGTCTTCCAGCAGGCGATCCAGATGATGGTGCTGCGTCTGGGCTCCGCCCTCATGGTCGAGCTGACGCCGGGGAGCCTGTCGAACGCGCTGCTGACGCTCCTGCTCGGCATCGCCGTGTGCTGGCTGACCCTGAAGGTGCCATCGCTCCTTCTGCGCAGCCGTGGGAGCGCGGCCGGCTTGGGAAACGTGCTCACCCTGGTGGTGGCGGCTCGGCTCCTGGGCGGGCTGGGCGGCGCGGCTCGAGGCGGCGGCTCGGTAGAAGCCGCTGGCGCCGCAGCAGTCGGCGGGCCTCGGCCGGCCCCGGCCGCAGGGAGGGCATAGGAGGCGATGGTGGACCCGGCCGAGCTCGATGCTCCGGATGTCTTGGGCAGCCTGGGCCGCGACGCAATGAAGCTGGTCGGTGTGCTGGCCGTCCTGCTGTTCGCGCCCCTGATCTTCCTCCTGGCCGCGTTCGGCGGCCTGCCGGAAGCGGCGCGCACTACCGCGGCATCGTCGACGATCGGCGAGATCCCGCCCGACCAGCTGGAGGTGATGCAGCAGGGCAGCCTCCAGACCGGCATCCCCTGGCAGGTCCTCGCCGCCATCGCCAAGGTCGAGAGCGACTTCGGCCGCAACATGGGCCCCAGCTCCGCCGGAGCCATCGGGTACTGCCAGTTCATGCCCTCGACCTGGGAGGCGTACGCCACCGACGGGAACGGCGACGGCGTAGCCGACCCCTACGACTTCCGGGACTGCATCCCGGCCATGGGCCGCTACCTCGTGGCGAACGGCGCGCCCGCCGACCTCCGGCGCGCCTTGTTCGCCTACAACCACTCGTGGGCCTACGTGGAGAAGGTGCTGGCCTACGCTGCCGCCTACGGATACGTCGACCCGTCGAGCATCTCGGCGCGGGCGGTGGAGCTGGCCCGGTCACGCATTGGGGCGCCCTACGTGTGGGGCGCGACCGGCCCCGACGCCTTCGACTGCAGCGGCCTGG
>VAPR01001084.1_pt1 | contig 14773 bp, 13 predicted proteins | sample 3380701 | NCBI WGS metagenome assembly VAPR01 (sample SAMN11536904, study PRJNA540576) | hot springs metagenome | isolation source: hot spring wet sediment | place: Spain: Lobios | collected 2014-01 | reverse complement strand
GCTCCAACCGTCGCATGCGTCGAACCGTGTCAGGCCCGGGAGGGAGCAGCACTAAGACGCCGCGGCGCAGCCCATCCAAAAGCGTGTCCAAGCATACCCGCAGCTTGAGAACGGGCGCGGGCTCACGCCACCCCGGGGAGCCGCCGCCACCTATCATTCACCAAGCATATATACACCGTATACAACAAAACCCCGGAAATGTTACAGGGGCTCAAGAGTTTTCTGCTGAGACGGTTCCCGGCAGCTGTTGTAGCAACAGCATTGTTGATAGGATTGTTTGCTGCCGCGGCGCTTATACCCATATCGCTTGCGGATGCGGAGAATTTGGTTAACCAGTTTGAGCAGATTCTTCCCAACGTTGTCGAAAACCCTGCATTCATTTTTCTCAACAATTTTGCTGCATCGCTTTTGATGATGATTCCTGTGCTGGGTCTGGCTCTTGCTGGACTAATAGTGTATAACACAGGAGCTGTGATAGGGGCCTTTTCGGCGGTTTCAAACATTCCGGTGCCTCTTCTGTTGCTCATACCTTTCATCACTGTTTACGGGTTCATCGAGATGCTGGCATACGGATTCGCCGTCTCTGAAAGTTTTTTCTTGACAACTTCAGCCATCAGAAAACAGTTGAGAAAAGAGATACGTAGTTTACCATACACGGTCGCCGTTGTCGTGTTGCTGCTGCTGGCTGGAGCAGTTATTGAATGGATTTTGATTAGGCTTAGTGCGGCGTTAACGCCCTAAACAGGTAAGCCATCACTTCTCCGGCGAACAGGTTGAAGAAATAACCTGCTGTGAAGAAAACAAGCAGCGGAATTCCTGGTGTGACCCAGACATCGTCTCTGTCCACTTTCTCAAGCTCCTCGATACCGATGTTGAACCTAAACTTTCTAACACCGTTCTCGACAGATTCTATTACTCCCCAGAAATTTTTTCCCGCAGCCTTCCTCATCCGAGTCCCAAGAAAAAGCGCCGCCAACTTCCTCAACCCCTTCTCACCATCGAAGCCTGCGAATATTTTTTCGCCGCGAAGCAGCCTGTAGCAGTTGAAAACCGCGAAGAATATCGGCAGACTTATGGAGAAAATCATACCATTTGTGAGAACAGTTAGTGCAGTTACTCCATGTAGCTGGAGGCCGCTAGATGAAAAGGGCTGGACAAGGGAGATGGTGAAAAGAGCTTTGGCATCGGCTCCTCCATACAAGCCCGCAAAGTAGAGGACGAACCCCACGGCGGCCGAAACAAGCACAGCGGCACCGTATCTCACCAGATAATCAAGCCCAACAACGTATGCGGTGTACAGGTTTAGCAAAAGACCCAGTAGAGATGGGATTATCCAGACAATGTCGTCAACTTCTCTCTTCTTGATGTCAAGGTAGGACGAGTAAAGTAGGGTTAGGGAAATTATGACCGTCGACCACGGCTCCATCTTGCTCAGGGCCAGATACCGAGGTAATTTATTGCTTCCGCTACTCTATTCACCGCGAAAATCATGGCACCCATCCTTGGCGGCACTTCATATTTTTTGGAAGTGTTCATCACATCATGGAAACCTTTCACCATCTTACCCTCAAGCTTTGCATGAACTTCCTCAAGCGTCCAAGTCTCCCTCTTTAGGTTCTGCACCCATTCCAAGTAGCTGACGGTTACTCCGCCCGCGTTGGACAATATGTCGGGGATAACTGGAATCCTTCTTTCAAACAAAACCTTATCAGCCTCCTGCGTAGTTGGGCCGTTGGCCCCCTCGACAATTACCTTCGCCTCAACTTTTTCAGCGATTTCTTTTGTTATGCTGTTCTCTAGGGCCGCAGGTATCAGAATGTCGCAGGGTGTTGTGAGGAGCTCTTCGTTTGTGAGAGGTTTTGAGCCGGGAAAGTTGACTACTGAGCCTGTTTTCTGCTTATGCTCCAGTATCTTGTCTGGGTGGGCACCATCAGAAACGTAGATGCCGCCCTTTGAGTCGCTTACAGCTATTATTTTCGCGCCGTATTCTTCATGGAGAATTTTTGCAGCATTGTATCCCACGTTTCCGTATCCCTGTATCACGACCTTTGCATCTTTGAGGGGTTTGTTGATTGTCTTGAAGTATTCTCTTATGACGTATGCTGCTCCCCTGGATGCGGCGTCATGTCTGCCGAGGCTTCCGTAGAGGCTGACAGGCTTTCCTGTAGCCACTTCAGGTGTGAAAATTCCACGCATCATGCTGTAGGTGTCCACCATCCAGGCCATGGTCTGGGCGTCGGTGTACACATCAGGCCCCGGAATATCTTGGTAGGGGCCAATGATCTCGTAAATCATCGCAGTATATCTTCTCGTGACTCTCTCCAGCTCAGTCTTCGATAGTTTCTTGGGGTCGCAGGCGACACCGCCCTTGGCCCCGCCGTATGGAAGATCCGTCACAGCACACTTGAAGGTCATTAACATGGCTAACGCGGTAACCTCATCGACATCAACCGATGGATAATACCGTATACCTCCCTTGTAGGGGCCTCTTGCGTTGTTGTGCTGAACACGTATACCGGTGAAAACCTGTAAAGACCCATCATCCATCCGCACAGGAACAGAGACAACCACAACCCTCTTGGGATTTCTCAAAACATCATGAATCCCTGGATCAAGGTTCAGATGATCTGCCGCATCCTTGAGCGAAGATAATGCGTTGTTGAGAAAAACAGTACCAGAGCTCATACATATTGAAGAAGGTTTGTCTGTAATATAGTGTTTACTTCTACCTGTAGATTAATATATGTCCACCGAGTACCTTTGACATGGAGCTAAAGTCGCTAGGTAAAAGTAGGCTTCTCATTCTAAGCTGGCGTGATGTGGAGCGTGGGACGGATGCCTTGGCTGAGAAAATTTTGGATAACGGGTATAGAGTAGATACGCTTATCGGGGTTTTGAGAGGCGGCATGATCGTGGCCGATTTTCTGTCAGATATTCTGGATGTGAGGGAGGTATACGTTATTGGATGCCGCTCGTATATGGGGACGGTGTCAACCGAGTTGAAGATTTACCACGACCTTGTTTTGGAAAGGCTTGACGGCAGAAATGTTCTTCTGGTGGACGATGTCGCCGACACGGGCTCAACATTGGACGCGGCTGTCGACAAAATAATCAAGCCACGTAATCCAAACACTGTCCGAACGGCTACCCTTCTCAAAAAGCCTTGGAGCAGGTTCACACCACACTATTTCGTCGAAGAGACCGATGCGTGGATTGTTTTTCCATGGGAGAGGCTTGAGGCGGTCAAGACGGTTGGAAAAATTTTTGTCGAGAACATGGGTTTTGACGCGGCCGTAGATGAACTGGCTATGCTCTCCCGGCTTGACAGAAAAAAGGTTCTTTCTGTGATCAAGCCTTTGCAGCGGACTTAATAGCTGGAACATTTCTCTCACTGGGTGGCATGGCCCATAGGGTTTACGCCGAGGTCTACGGGTGCTCAGCCAACCAAGCAGATGGCGAAATAGCTCTAGGACTGCTGCAGAGACAGGGGTACAGAGTGGTCGAGAGACCAAGTGAAGCCGATTATGTGGTTCTTGTAACGTGCGCCGTTAAGAAGCCCACAGCCGACCGGATGATTCACCGCATCAAGAAATTCTCACACCTAGGATCGCGTCTTATAGTGGCTGGATGTATGGCAACGGGAGAGGCTGAAAGAGTTAGAAGAGTCGCGCCGGAGGCCGTGTTGCTTCCGCCACGCAACATTACCGAGGTGGCTTCAGCCATTGAAGCCCGTGGCTTCGACGGCGGGGAGGTGAAGCTTGGTTTGCCGAGGCTGAGGAAAAACCCTGTAGTAGCCATCGTACCTGTTTCGGAGGGATGTAGGTGGAGCCGCTGCAGCTTCTGCATAGTTCCCCGCTCGAGGCCAGGATTTGAGAGCTATCCTGTCCGCGCTGTTGTGGATGAGGTGAGGAAATCTTTAGACGAAGGGTGTCGGGAGGTGTGGCTGACGAGCCAGGACATGGGTAGCTATGGACTCGAGTCGGGCCGCAACCTTTTGCCCGAGTTGCTCGAAGCAGTCAACTCAGTTCAGGGAAAGTTCTACGTACGCATCGGCATGATGAACCCCATCTACCTCAAACCAATCCTCGAAAAACTCGTCAAAGCATACTCAGGCGAGAAAATCTACAAGTTCATACACATACCTGTCCAATCGGGCTCTGACAAAGTTTTGAAAGACATGAACAGGGGCCACAGCGTCCAACTCTTCAACCAGATTGTCGAAACATTCCGGAGAAAGTTTCCCAACATAACTGTGTCCACAGACCTGATAGTGGGTTACCCCACTGAGACGGACGAAGATTTTGAGCAGACCCTGAGGCTCGTCGAGAAAACCCAGCCAGCCATCGTCAACGTTTCAAGATATTTTCCGCGGCCAGGAACCCCGGGAGAGAGACTCAAGACTCTTCCAGCCCATGTCGTGGCACGCCGCGTGTCCGAGCTCAACAACCTGTTGTCAGAAATTCAGCTAAAAAGCGGTGAAAGATGGCTTGGATGGATCGGTGAAATATTGATCGACGAAGTAGGCAAGAAGGGGAAGATGGTTGGTAGAAACTTTGCCTACAGGCCCATAGTGATCGATGCACCAAGTGAATCCTTGGGCAAGTTTGTTGAAGTCGAGGTTGTTGACGTGGAGAAGACCTATCTAATGGGCAGAGTTTTATCCGGCTGTTGACTCCGGCATGGGCCCTTCTTCTACTGTGACGACTCCCTGCATCCATGGATGAGGTGTGCAGTGATAGGGATAGATACCTGCTCTGCCAAAGGTGAAGACCCATTTCTCATTAGGGCCGAACAACCCCGAGTCGAACAATCCTTGGTCAGAGGTTACTGTATGTCCGACGTTCACGTTCTCGGTGTTTATCCATATGACGGTGCTGTTGTAGCCAGCCAGTACTCTGACTCTCGCGGGTGAATAGGTTTCAGTGGCGGTGGGGTCGAAGGAACCAGGCAAAATAACTATTGTTACGTTGTATGGTGTGGGCCCTGCTAAACCCACCTCCTCAACCTTCATGAAGGGACCCACCTGTAGGGCGGCCGAAACCAGAACAAACGAAATCAGGCCTATTCCGAGGAAGCTGAGGGCGTAGACTTTTCCGCCTGACATGACGGGTAGGCCGCCTCTGAACAAGCCAATCGGAAGCATCACCACACCGAGTGCAAGCAGGAACCCTGAAAACTCCGCAAGAGGCCGCATAGTCTCACTTATGCCTATGAACGGTATGAAAATCCCCGCCACACCCATGATGATGAAGAGGATGGCTACAACGAGAATTGTTTCGTCCATGGTAGGAAAACGGCTGTGCCAATTTTTAAGTTATATTTCTTTTCTCGGAGATCAGGCGGGGTATAATAGCCAGTTGTATTTATGGTTGGTGAGCGGTGTTGAGGGTTGCTGTTTTAGGAGGCACGGGTGACCTCGGGTTCGGGTTGGCCGCACGTCTCGCGAAAGCCGGTGTAGCTGTAATTATCGGGTCACGAAAGCATGAACGTGCTGTTGAAGCAGCGGGAAAAATAAAGACGCTATTGGGAAAAGAGAATGTGTCAGGCGAAGTCAACAGGGACGCCGTGAAAGATGCTGATGTTGTTTTCTTTAGTGTACCGTATGAGGGTTTGGTAGAAATAGCCAGAGACGTGGCGCCGTTTATTCAGCCATCAGCGGTGAATGTCTCATGTGTGGTTCCTTTTGCTGACGACGTATGTGCTGCGGAGGTGCTTGCCGAGAACTTGCAGCAAGGTGCGAAGGTTGTTTCAGCGCTTCACACAGTAAGCGCGGACCTGCTCAGCGACATAACCAAACCAGTCAACTCGGACACCTTCATATTCGGTGATGACATGGATGCAAAGAAGAAGGTGGCCCATCTACTAAAGCTTGTCGAAGGCCTGCGACCTGTCGACGGTGGTCCATTAAAAAACTCACGGTATGGCGAGCTTTTTACACGTTTTCTGGTTGGGGTGAACAAGCGGTATCGTGTCTCATGTGCGGGGCTGCGTGTTACTTGGCTTGATGACGAGGTGGTTGCGAAGAGATGGGAGCAGTAAAAGTCTCGCCACATATCTTCAGGGCCTACGATATCCGCGGTGTCTATGGTGTGGACTTGGATGAGCATTTGGCGTATAGCATTGGACGCGCCTTTGGTAAAGTTGTCTCTGGAAAGATTGTGGTCGGTCGGGATGTGAGGCGAAGCGGTGAAGAGCTTGTCAAAGGCCTATGTGACGGCTTGACCGACGCGGGCCACAATGTATTAGATCTCGGGGTCTGCACAACTCCCGCCTGCTATTTCGGAGGCAGGTTCTACAAGGCAGGGGGAGGTGTTATGGTAACGGCCAGCCATAACCCGCCAGAATGGAACGGCTTCAAAATGTTTCTCGGAAACGGTGAAACAATTTCGCAGGGAGCAGGCATGGAAAAAATAAGGGACATGATCCTAAGCGGCGACTTGGGCTCATCTGCGAAAGAAAAAGGCGTCGTCGAGAAAGTGGAGTTTCAAAACGTTTACATCCAGCATATTGTCTCAGGCTTTTCTCCGATGAATGGGTTGAGAATGGCGGCGGACTTTAGCGATGGCTCTGCATCACTCTGCTTCCCACAAATCTGTGAGCGACTTGGAATAGGGCTGCGGCAGTTGAACAACAACCCCGACGGCTACTTCAGAGGCCACCCGCCTGAACCAACTGAGGAAAACATACAAGAACTGAAACAGGTTGTGGTGTCGGAGAAACTGGATTTCGGAGTAGCTTTTGACGGAGACGCAGACAGAGCAGTCTTCGTCGACGACAAAGGCAGGGTACTTCAAGGCGACATCGCAATGGCCGTGCTACTCAAAACTCTCGACAGAAAAGGCATAATCGTCTATGACGTAAACTCCTCAACAGCGCTGAAGGAGATGGCTGAAAAACTCGGGTTCACACCATACGAATGGAAAGTAGGTCGAGCCTTTCTACACAGAAAAGTGCGAGAGCTCGGAGCGGTACTAGGTGGGGAAAAAAGCAACCACCTCTACTTCGGCGAACTAGATGGAGACGACGACGCGATATACGCAGCCCTTAAGATGGCTACACTCCTATACCGAACAAAAACGCCGTTGTCTAAACATGTGGACGAGATACCGAAGTACCCGACAACACCCATACTTGTATACGAATGCCCCGACGAGAAAAAATTTGCAGTTGTCGAAAAAGTTTCCGAGAAGCTTTCACAGCTCGGCTATAAGACAAACAACTTGGACGGGGTCAAGGCCTACTGCGAAGCAGGCTGGATACTCATAAGGGCATCCAATACAATGCCGCAGATAAAAATGTCCATCGAAGCAAAAAACGTTGAATCTCTAAACTCGCTCAGACAGCTTGGTGAAAGACTGATTAGAGAGGCTATTGAGACGGTGTAACAGGGATTGGAGAACTGGCTCGAAGCAATCGCGGTCACCTACGGGCCATTGGGAGTTTTCGTGGTCTCGCTCCTGGGAAGCATCCTGCCATTTGTCCCTGTCCCATATCTAATAGTGGTTGTTTTACTGAGTGAAACCGTGAACCCGCTTATCCTAGGACTCGCAGCAGGCATCGGCGGCTCCATTGGAAAAATAACATCATACATCATCGGACGACTGGGGTACCGTTTACTCAGCGAGGAGAAGAAGAGAAGCATGGATACACTCAGAGAGTTTATCGGCAAATTCGGCGATCTCGGAGTCTTCATATTTGCCCTCACACCTCTACCCGACGACGTATACATCATACCCGCAGGAATGGTCAAACTCAGCTTCTGGAGGTTCATGTTAGCCAACACAGCTGGAAAGATATTATTGTCAATCCTCGTCGCCGTCCTAGGCAGAACCTACTTTGAATACGCCAGACTGCTTCTGGGCGAGGTTAGCTGGGTCTCAACAGCCGTGGCCACATTGGCCATGGTCATCATCACCGTATTACTGCTTAAGACTGACTGGGAAAAACTCCTTAAAACCCTAAAAGAAAGCGGCTGGAAAGGCGTTTTGAGAAGCTACACCCCATGGAAAAATAGAAAATCGATATAAAAGGTTAGAATAGGAGGCTTTGCATGAAAAGAATTTATTCATCGGATAAACAGAAAACAATAGACTAGGTTGAGACAGGTTGGTCAAGTCATAGCGGCTGCGTCAATAGTTGGATTAGTGTTTTCACTCTGGTTTGTGGCCGCATCCCTCCTATTTCCCATCATGATACGATTGTTTCCGACCAATTTGCCGATGGTCTTTGTTATAAGCGGCTTGCTCTTGTCGGTGGTTTATACCTTCATCCATTATCGGTTGCTAGAGGTTGTGTTGTGGCCAATCATGATAGTGGCAGCTGCTATGGGTGTCATGGCTGCCTCTATTTTACAAAACTGGATAGGGGGTTTCTGGGCTCTTGAATTTTGGTTAACTGGTTTGGCCGCTTTCATTGCACCACCGGTTGCGATCAGCCTTTTCAACACTTTTCGCAGGAAACGGATAGCCCAGACGGTGGAACAAGTTGAGGTAACTCCCGTACAGGAGACCGCAGGCCAAACAAATGTCCCCGCGGATAATCTGGTCAATGTGGAGCCTCCAACCGTTTCACAACAATCTGTCAGTCAAGAACCTGCTACCCCCCTGACCTATTTAACTGTCGAACCGGCCACACAGGCCACAAGCTCCACACTATACACCTACGCAGAGCAGGAAGTACCATACATCTCATCAAAACAAATTGATAGCGAGGATCTCGAGGACTATATACTCGACTTCCTAGACCAGAAAAAAATAACAGAAATTCTACCGGTGCAGTCAGCATCAGCCGACGGCGCGCTTTACCCGGTGTTACAGGATGAAATAGACGTCGACACGGCAAGGTTGACATTGATTCTGAAGAGACTTACGGAAAAAGGCATCATAAAAATTGGAGGGATCGGTTTCAAGAGAATTGCATGCCCGCAGTGTTTCAGCTGCGAAGTCATGTTTAACATAAGCTGTAAATCATGTAAATCACCTAACATAAGCCGGCAGAGGATACTGCAGCATGAGTCATGCGGTTTCCTTGGACCTGAGGAAAGGTTTCTCGAGGGCATGCGGTACATGTGTCCGCGCTGCGGGTCGGAAGTCACTGTGACACGTGAGGGAACAGAGTCGGGTTTAACACATGAGGTGGCCAAAGTGCACTCAAGCCTGTTTATGTGCTACCAATGCAATGAGGTTAACAACGAGCCCTACGTCTCATTCAAATGCATCACATGCGGAACACTGTTTGACTACAACGACCTCGAGTTGAAAACCTTCTACAAATACCAAGTAAACATAGACAAGCTTTCAAAAACATTAGAATCAAATAAACCAATCAAACTGGTCGCCGAGAAACTTAAGTCACGAGGCTTCGTTGTTGAGAGGAATGTTAAAGTCATGGGGACCTCTAATCTGCCTCACCGAATTGACTTGATGTTTAGAAAAAATGACCAGGCACGGGTTCTGCTTGTGTTTCTGAAGACAGACAGAAAAGAAGAACAGGTGAGCAACATCATGAAGATTATGACCACTAAGCTTGATATTACTGATGCCGAGTTTTACCTGCTGAGCTTCTTCCCGCTGCATGAGGAGGCGAGAAGACTTGTGGAGATGTTCAACATTCACTACTTCGACTCCATTTTGTCCAAAGACCCTGAAGTTGTAGTGGCGAATTTGACTTTAAACTCTGGAAAAAAGGTGGGGGACTGAGCTATGGCTAAACAGAAAGAGAAGAAAATTGTTTCACAGTGGTCTGGAATAATCAGGTCACCGCCAAAGCCTGAATACGTTGTTCTTGACAGCTATTATGTGAAAGAAGGAATAGGGCAGGTTGTGATAGCAGCTCCTCCGGGCGCCGTTTCAGAGCCCATTTACCATGTTGTGGAGGAGCCGCTAACACCCGCCGAAGAGGCTGCTCTCGAGAAAGTCAAAGAGATTTTAACCAAAGAGCTTGATCCGCCTAAGCTTGGGGAAGAAGAAGAGGTTAGGAAAGCTGTTATCGAGACGACTAAGAAGATTATGAAGAAGTATCTCGCGGGGTTGGGCTTGGGCTCTATCGACGAGAAAACAGAGGCGAAGTTCCTGTATTATATTGAGAGGGACATGATGGGATTCGGGCCAGTCAACGTGGTGATGGAGGACTACCGTGTCGAGGATATTTCCTGCGACGGTGTAGGTGTCCCGATATATGTATGGCACAGAGACTTTGAATCCCTTCCCACGAACATCATTTTCGTGGACAGAGAGGCTTTGGACAACTTCATCATTCACCTTGCTCACAAAGCAGGTAAGCACGTCTCATCAGCCTTTCCAATAGTTGATGCCATGATTTTTGGCAAGCACCGGCTCGCGGCGACGTTCCGTGAGGAGATATCGCCTCGAGGCAGCACCTTCACCATTCGAAAGTTCAGAGAAAGGCCCTTCAGCATCACTGAGTTGCTGGTTGCAAATGTTCTGAACAGCGAGATGGGTGCCTATTTCTGGTTACTGCTTGAGCACAAAGCAAGTATAATGATCATAGGTGCAACCGGCAGCGGTAAAACCACGCTACTAAACGCATTAACCACGTTCATAAGACCCCGGATGAAGATTGTAACTTGTGAGGAGACAGCGGAGATAAATATTCCGAGGGAAAACTGGGTTAGGTTTGTTACCCGTGAAAGTTATGGTCTTGGTTCCTCTGATAGGGGTCAGGTCTCTCTTTTCGATCTTGTTAGAACGAGCCTGCGTTACAGGCCGGATTACCTGATTGTTGGAGAAGTTAGAGGAGAGGAGACGTTTGTTTTGTTTCAGGCTATTGCGACTGGTCACGGAGGCCTTTCAACAGTTCACGCCGAAAACATAGAATCTGCGGTTAAAAGGTTCATGAGCCCTCCTATGAACATACCTGAGACACACATCTCCCTACTAGATGCGATGGCGATGATTGAGCGTGTCCAGTTGACTGGTAAAGGTGTTTCGTTCGGCAGGAGATGTAGATACATCTGGGAGCTTGAAGACGCCTATCATTATAGAACTATCGCTACATGGGATCCTGCAACAGATACTTTTAGAGTCAATTTCGCCAACAGTCTCCAGCTTGACAGCATATCTCTTCAGACGGGGTTGTCGAGGGACCAGTTGATTGTTGAACTCTGGAGACGTAAGGAGATTCTTGAGTGGATGAAGCAGAACAAGGTGATGGACAACAAAGATGTTTCGAGAATTATTCTCAATTACTATGCCGACCCGGAGAAGCTTCTCTCCGAAATAGGTGTCTCGCTGAGGCGGCCGGTTGTTCAGACTTTTGTGAGCCAGTCATCGGCTGCACCTCATCCTCAGGTGAAAACACATACGGAGGAGGAGATTAAGCAGGCGGCGGATTTTTTGGCGGAGATAGTGCTGCGACGCGGGGGGCCGATACCTTATTGGCAGTTGTTTGTTAAAGCTCCTTACCCGCGTGAGCTTGTGATTCAAGCCGTTAAGAGGCTGAAGGATAGTGGACGTGTGCAAATAGTAGCAGGTGTTGTTGAGCTGATTGGCTAGGCTGTTGGTAGCTGGAACATTTGGATAGCTATGGTTCCAGAGGCATATATGGCCACCAGTCCGAGCAGCGACATTATGACTGCGTGTTTGAATCCTCCGGCAACTGTTGAGCTGGATATTTTTCCTGCGACAAGTCCGCTGATGGCCGCTATTATGATTACCGGGGGCAGGAAGAAGTGTACGAATTCGGCGGTTGATATGCTGAGTCGGGCGAGAGTTAGGAGGTTTTTCATGAAGGCGACTAGTATGACGACTACTATGATGAGCATGAGGGCTGTGATGTAGGGTATGAGCATGAGAGGTTTCAGGGTTGCGCGTTTCTGTCTCTCTATTTCCTCGAGGTCTTCCGAAAAGGATGCCAATACTTCGAATGTCTCCGGCGCTCCTCCCCCGACGTCTATCGCGTCGACGAGGATAAAGACACCTGCTTTCTCAAGCCATCCATGGGTTCTTTTCGCGAAGTCTTCGTAGATTTTTCGTAGGGGTATTCCCCATCCGATTTGTCTTGCGATTATCTTGAGGTGTTTGCTGAATGCGCCGTAGCTGTTTCTCGCTAGGTCGACTATGCAGCGTTCTGGGCTGAGGCCGGTTTTTCTCGCCTCCGTCAGGTCTCTGAGGAATAGTGTGAGACCATGCATGACTGAGAAGTTTTCTGTGCCGTATTTCTGGTAGGCTACTGCGCCGGGCAGGAAAAGGATGACGAAGAACAGGACGAGGGCTATTGAGGATTCGTAGCCCATTTCGAGCCCTGTCATAGCCCTTAGCTGTTTTATCATGTTTGATGTGGTGTCGAAGATGGGCATAGCCTGTAGCTCCGTTATGAAGAAGGGGAGTACGAAGAGTGCTGCGAAGGCGAAGGCGAAGGGCATGGTGAGGAGAAGTGTTTTCATTGGGCGTGAGTCGCCTACGGGGTATTTTGGCTGGCTGATGTCGGCGAGGTAGATGAATAGTGCTGATAATCCTGGGAGAATCAGGTATGCTATTAGCACGAATTGTTCAGATGGCATTATGAGGAATTCGCTGGGGAGTGCGCGCGAGACTATGTATATGGTGAAGAGGACGAGGGAGAGCATCATGGTGACAGCTGCGAAGCCCTCCATCATCATGCCCATGCGTTCGCCGACGATTCTCATTTTGCCCATACGGGATGTGAAGATTTGCTCGGTTTTTCTGATGAGGTAGTGGACGACGTCTCCTCCGCTTCGGAGTGTGGATGCGTAGCCGAGCATCAAATCCTTGTATTCTTTCGATGGCACGCCTTTGGCCATTCTCTCGACAGCTGTGACAGGGTCAAGCCCTCCTACTGTGACGTTGAGTTCGGCGAGTTTGGCGGCTTTGGCTATGTTTGGCATTAGTTGGCTGTTGGCTAGCCGTATCAGGCTTTTGTAGGGGGGTATGCCGCCGGTTGACATTACTGCGAGGTAGCTGGCGGCGTATGGGACTTCGCTTTCGAGGAGTGAGGCTGCTGAGGAGGCCCAGACGAATGGTGTGACTATGCCGATGAGCAGGGCGAAGACCGGTACGGTGGCTACAAGCAGGGCCAAAGGGTTTCCCGTAACCAAGAATAGCAGGATGGAAAGTGGAGTTGCAACCAGAGCGGATATGACGGTTATTCCTCCGACTGTTGAGGCGAAGACCTCCGGGTGAATGCGTTTGCCTGCACTCTCAATCCGTGCGGGAATCGAGGGAGCTATTCGGAGGAGAGCTCGCCCTATGGTTAGGAAGTTGTTGTAGGCGAAGCTTGAGAAGGTATCTGAGAAACCCATCCAACCACAACAGGCCTTCGATGCCGATATAAGCTTTTGTTGGCCAAACCTAGACCCCCTTAATTAGACCAGTTGGTTTTAATCATTTTCCGATGAAATAAGGCTGAGAAATTCTTTTATGCTTCTACTGAGGCCATTTTGCTATGGTGAGAAGAAAGAGCGCGGGCATTAGCCCGGTCGTCGCGACTGTGATACTTGTAGCCGTTGCTATAGTGATAGCGATTGCCGTGGCCTTCTGGGCGTCGGGCCTCGTCGGTATCTTCACAAGGTTCGAGAGAGTCGAGATTGTTTCGGTGGTTCAGACAGGCAATGACACATTCCGGGTGATTCTTAGAAACACGGGCAGCGCAGATACATCCATTATACAGACCGTAGTCAACGGCAGAGCAGTAGGTGTTCTTTCCACACCTTACGCAGTGGCCCCGGGTGCCTCGGCACAATGTGACATTAGGGTCGACCCACCACCAACCCCGGGAGTCACAGTGTCCTACCGCTGTACTTGCGACACGTGGAACCGGCTCGGGTGCTTGGACAGTTACTGACGCCGAAATTACTTGCTCAGCAGCTGGTGGAGGCGGCGGAGGAGGGGGCTAAAGCCTCTAGAACCCAAATTCTTTTTTATGGTGTTCTGCAGCTGGTTAATGTTATGTTTTTGTTTGTCCACCATCTGCAGTAAACCAATGTTCCCTCGACCTGTCCCATCTGGAAGTCGTTTGTGGAATACGTTGCACGTGTTACTTGCCCAATCGCCTCGGTTATGGTGAGTCTGTAAACCAGGTATCCGCCGTAGCTTCTGTTGTCGTTTTCGTCGGCGACTTTGAGCTCGAAGCTGCCGAAATATGTTTCGCCTGGTGAAATCCTGTAAACTGTGACCTGTGGTTGGGTGATGGAGCTGGTTAGGTTGTCTTCCTTCAGGATTTCCGTGGTGACTTTCACGTTGAAAAGCGGCTCGGTGTTGTTTCCGAGATAGAGGATGAACGGCACAGACACTATGGCGATGTCATTGGCAGGTCCAGCCACAAAGGTGTAAAACGGAACAAGTGGCTTAACCCGTAGGGGCAAAGGCTTAGACACCGAGGAGCCTATGCCCGAATTAACCTCAACAACCACGTTGCCCATAACATTCACCACAGCCGGCTCGGTCAAGGCATCCACACATTCTGACCCATAGCTCCTGCACTGCAGCACTTTGATTTGATACCGTCCAGGAGATACCGCGAACCCGGCGAAAACGCTCAAGTCATCTGGCGAGGATATAAATTTCCAAACCTCTGCAGACCCTCGGCACCCTGTCGCAAACTCATCCGTCGCCATCGCTACACAGCCAACCACCTTGTTGATGTCACCGACGTTGACAACACTCACCCGTAGGTTAACCCATTGCCCGAAGCTGGCGTTATTCACCTGCACAATCATCATGTATGGGAGCTTTGTCGGCCCAATCTCCCCCGTCGCGAAACTGTTACCCCTCAAAGTCGGCAGCCGCACCACAAC